>Ga0247664_1000024_pt1 | contig 42212 bp, 57 predicted proteins | sample CNK05_metaG_FD_182715 | JGI IMG/M metagenome (GOLD analysis project Ga0247664, IMG submission 182715) | Soil microbial communities from Purdue University Martell Research Forest, Indiana, United States - CNK05 | ecosystem: Environmental > Terrestrial > Soil > Temperate forest > Bulk soil...
TTGCCGTCCTGATCGTGCTCTATGTGTTGCTGATGCTGCTATCCGCGCTCGGCGTGCCAGTTCCTGTCTGGCACCGCCTCTCCTAAGCGACCGCATGAACGACATGCTGCCGCCGTTGTGGCACGGCCTGACGGTGGCGTTGATTTTCTTGGTCACGTTTAGCCTCATCGTTCTGGTGCTGATCTTCTGGACATGAAGGAAAATGCAAGAAGAATTGCCACATGATGCGCGGCATACGGTCGCCGAAAAGCACTTTCCTGATGAGATAGCTGGTTGGCGCATTAAGAAGTTGCCTTGTCTATATGGAGAGCGATTCTATTTAGTCATGGTGCGTCAACGATCGCGACGGTATCGATGGCATTGGAGCTTCGAAAACGCCCTAAAGCATGCGCAGAGATGGGAACGTTTGCAACAGAAAGCCGATCAACCACAAAGTTGACCGGCTCTCCGGGGGCGGCTGGATTGCCAGCCACACTTCCACCAGGCTGCTGAGGCAGCCAGGCGAATATTAACACAAATCGGTGAAAATGTAATCGATGGCCTACACTGACGTCGATCCGCTAGCGACCACCACACTGACGCAAGCGGACGGCAACCCACGCCGTATGTCCGAAGCACGCCTGCGCGCCCTGCTCAGTGCCGAAAAAGAATCCGCGATGTCGCCGACGCAAGCCTCGACGCTCTCGATGGAGCGCGAGCGCGCCATGCGCTACTACCTCGGCGACATGCAGCGCGAAATGCCGTCCGCCGAGGGCCGCTCATCCGCCATCTCATCCGACGTGCTCGACACCATCGAAGGCTTAATGCCGTCGCTGATGGAAATCTTTGCCGGTGGCGATGATGTGGTCCGTTTCGAGCCCGTAGGCCCTGACGACGTCCAGGCCGCGCAGCAGGAAACGGACTACGTCAACTATGTGTTCATGCAGCAAAACCCCGGCTTTCTGATCCTGTACGATTTCATCAAGGATTCGTTGCTATCGAAAAATGGGTTCATCAAGGTGTGGACCGAGACGGAAACCAATCAGCAGAAATATACATTCTACGATCAGCCCGAGGATGCCTATTTTCTGATTGCCAGCAATCCGCAATTCCAGATCGTCGCCGAGTCGGTCAAGATGTCACCGCTCGGGCCGCTGCATGACGTGGCGGTGATGGTCGGTAAGGATATCAAGCACCATTGCGTCGCCTGCATTCCGCCCGAGGAAGTGGGCATCTCGCGCGACTGCACTAGCTTTGATGATTGCGGCTATGCCTATCATCAGACGGCGGTTGCGGTTTCTGACCTGATCGCCAAGGGCTACGATCAGGACGTGCTGCGCGGGCTTAGCAGTTATTCCGGCTCCAGCGTCAATCTCAACAACGCGGAAGCCGCGGCGCGCGATACCGTTAACGAAAGCCAAATGTACGGCGACGGCGCCAATGCGGCCAATCGCATGGTGTTGGTGGTCGAGCATTACATTCGCATGAATTACGAAGGCGAGGGCCAGGCCGGCTTGTATTGCGTAGTGACCGGCGAGAATAACGAGTTTCTGACCCGCAACGGCGAGATTGACATTCGTGAGATTGACGCGATCCCGATGGCGACCATGTCGCCGATCCCGCAACCGCATCGGTTTTGGGGCCGAAGCGTGGCCGACGTCGTCATCGAGCTGCAGCAGATCAAGACGGCGCTGCAACGCGCGATGTTGGATAACATGTATATGAGCGTGAACCCAAGGCCGGTGGTGTACGAGTCCAATAGCGGCCCGCAGACGCTGGATGATCTGTTGCTGATGCGGCCAGGCCAGCCGATCCGCGCCAAGGTGCCGGGCGCAATCGAATGGCAGGAAGTGCCCAACGTCGCCGCTGCGGTGCTGCCAGTGATGCAGTGGCTCGATACGCTGCGCGAATGGCGCACCGGCGTATCACGGCAAGGGCAGGGCACCGATCCCAACGCACTGCAGAACCAAGTCGCGACCATTGCCAACCAAATGTACAACGCCAGTCAGGCCAAGGTGAAACTGATTGCGCGGATCTTTGCCGAGACTGGCGTTCGCGACCTGTTTAGTCTGCTGCACAAAGAAATCCGCAAGTATGGCGATCAGCAGCAGACAGTGCGGTTGCGTAACCAATGGGTGACGGTCGATCCGGCCGATTGGAAAGACCGCGAGGACATGACCATCAACGTTGGCCTCGGCACGGGGACAAAGGCCGAGCAGTTGGCGCAATTGCAAATGCTGGTCAACGCGCAAAAGGAAGCGGTCCAGATCGGCTTGGTCAGCCCGCGCAATTTCTACAACAGCGCTAAGGAACTGGTACGGCTGACCGATCGCAAGGACGTCGATCAGTTCTTTGTCATGCCGGGCGCGCCGCAGAATCCGAATGATCCGGCCTCGCAGCCATTGCCGCCGCCGCCGAATCCGGATCAGCAAAAAGCGCAAGTCGATATGGTCGCCAATCAGCAAAAGGTGCAACTCGAACAGCAGAAAGCGCAAGCCGACGTGCAGCGCGAGGCGGCGCAGGCGCAATCCGAAATCGCAATTGCCGAGCGCAAGGCTCAGCTTGAGACGCAACTTGCGCTGCTTAACGCCGAGATCAAGCGCGAACAGCACGCCATGGATATGGCCAAGCACGCGGCCGATATGCAGATGCACGACAAGAAAATGCAGGACGGCCCGAGGGCATCGGTGGATGTCAAACATGACGCCGGCCAGATCACCGGACCGATGGGTGATGCGATCAATGCGCTCGGGCAGCATCTGGCCGCGCAGCAAGGCGCCCATACCCAAGCGATCCTCGATGCGCTCGCACAACACAGCAAGCCGAAGCGGATTCGCAAAACCGCTGACGGCTATGTGACGGAGACGGTGCAATGACCGTCAGCCTGCTGCACAAGTTTCATAGTGCGCAGCCTGATGATCCCGATGCCACGCTGATCCGTCCGAGCAATTGGAACGATCAGCATAATTTCACTGGCACGCCGGGGATGATTTTGGGGTTTGATGGCAGCGGCAATGCCATTGAAGTATCGCCGTCGGGAGGTGCAACGTCGCCAGCAGCGCCGAGCGCCTCGATCCAGTTCAACAATTCCGGTTTCTTTGGTGGTGATGCCAATTTCACGTGGACGCCGGGCAGCGGCTTTACCAACAAGCTATCCGGTATTGTCGGCAATCAGGCCGCATTTGGCCAAACCAAGTGGTTCCCCGGCAGCAGCACCTCGCCATATAACACGCTGAATTATACCGTTCCATCGTCGTTGCTGGTGCAGCAATTGTACACTGGCGATCTGTCGGCGCCGGATTCTTACGATGGCGTTGCCGGCTACCTCACCATGACGCACACCGGTGCCAGCACCAGTAACGGTTTCTGGGCCGGCGATTTTCTGGCCTCGGTCAACCCGGAATCAACCGGCCCATTTAGTCAAATGGGCGGCGTCGGTGGCACTGCGCTGTATGCGGGTGCGGGCCTGTGCTCATGGATTTACGGCGCATTCTTTGTCGCGGGGTTTTCACCGCCGACCGGGCGCAGCGACGTCACCGGCGTCATTGGCGCTTATGCTCTCGGCGAAAGCCAAAACGTCAACCCCAACACCAGCGTTTATGGGTTGTGGGGTGAGGCGCATCTATCAGCCGACGATTCATCCGCTCTGCAAATGATTGGCGTATTCTCACAGAATACGCTCGACGCGACCGCAACACACACGCCGCTATCGGTCAGCATGTGGGCCGGGCGAACGCTGTTTGGCACCGGCACACCGGCCGCCACCAATGTCTATGGCGTCTATATTGATGATCAAACATCGCCCAATGCAACGAACAGTTGGAACCTGTATAGCTTTGGGGCGGCGTCACAGAACACATTTGAGGGCAAGATCAATCTCGGCTTGCCTGGTTCCAACACCGGCAACATCAATTTCGACGGCAAGACCAGCGGCGTTGTTAAGCTGAGCGTTCAGGATGTCGCCGGCACATGGACGATGAAATTGCCGACCACGGCCGGCACCAGCGGTTGGTTCCTGCAAACTGATGGATCAGGCAATACGACGTGGGCTGCGTCATCTGGTGGCGTTTCCTCAGTCACCGGTAGCGGCGCTATCAGCGTATCGCCAACCACCGGCGCAACAGTCGTGAGTGTTGCCACGGCGACAAGCTCAACTCTCGGCGTTGTCAAACCTGACAATACGACGATCACGATTTCCGGCGGGACGATATCAGCGGTCGGCAGTGCGGCAACGATTGTTGTCAATACGAGCACGATCACCGGCGGCACAACGGGTCATGTGGCCTATGATAACGCCGGCACGTTCGGTGAGGCCGCGCATACCAACATCGTCAGCGGCCAGATCAACGTCGATCTCGGATCTGCATATCTGTATGCGACGCAGAGCGCCATCTTTGCCGTCGATCCCGGCGGCGGATTGCCTTACAACTGGTTTTTTGGCGGCGCCGGCAATTTCACCGTCACCGGCGATTCAAATTTCATCGAAGGCCCCGGCGCGGGCGCGGCACTCACCACGGGCATCTACAACATGGTCGAAGGCGCGGAAGCGCTGCATTCAGCAACCACCGGCCGTAACAATCTCTGCTTTGGTCGGCGCGCCGGCTATACGTTGACCGATGGCAGCGACAACACATTCGTCGGCACCGGCGCTGGTCAGCTCGTCGGCGCGAGCTGCAACTTTAATGTCGGCATCGGCACCGGCGCACTGGGCGGCGCATTGTCGGCCGGTGTTGAAAACATCGGTATTGGCAATGTTGCGGGCCAGGCGCTGTCAAGCAGCAGCAGCTTCAACGTTTTCATCGGTTCCGGTGTCGGCCAAAATTCAACTGGCACATCAAATTGTACGTTTATCGGCAACCACGCGGCGCAAGCCAATGTTTCCGGGCAAAACAATACTGGCATTGGAGGTGACGCACTTCATTCCCTGACCACTGGTCAGAACAACGTCACGCTCGGCCGGTTATCCGGTTATTATCTCACCGGCGGTGGTTCCAACACCCTGATCGGAGAACGGGCAGGATTTGGCAGCGGCACCGGCGTCACCAGCGGCGATCTCAACACCTTTGTCGGCGCCGTCACCGGCGGCAGCATCACCACCGGCACAAATAACCTGATCCTCGGCGATCAAGTCGATACTGGCAGCAATGTTTCGAACTGCATCGTTATCGGCTGCAATGCCGTCAACCACCTTGACTACAACCTGACCACGGCGAGCACGTGGACGACGCACAGCAACTTGGCGCTGGCCAATGGCAAAATTCAGTGCGCCGCCGGGACGACCAGTTATCCATCAATTAACATTGCCCCTGGCGTGGCACCAACATCGCCGGCCGACGGCGATTATTGGTACGACGGCACGGCCCTGAATTTCCGCCACGGCGGCACAACCAGCAATTTGCTCGCCGGCGGCGGTGGTGGCGTCAGCTCGGGCGTCATGACTGCCAACGGCGCGGTGTATGCCACTGGTGCCAGCGCGATCGCCTCGACCGCAGCGCTGACAAACGGGCAAATCCTGATCGGTTCGACCGGCGTTGCGCCGGTGGCGGCGACAATAGCCATCAGCGGATCCGGCATTAGCGTCACCAATGGCGCCGGGACGATTACGCTCGCCAATACCGGCGTTACCTCGGCGGTTGCGGGCACCGGCATTACCGTATCGGGCGCGACCGGAGCCGTCACCATCGGCTTGAGCACGCCGATCAGCGTACCCAACGGCGGCAGCGGCGCCGGGTCATTCACTGCGCACGGCCTCTTGCTTGGCGAGGGCACATCCGCATTCGGCGTGACGGCCGTTGGCACCACCAATCAAATCCTGATCGGGCAAAGTGCTGCAGATCCGATCTGGACAAGCACGCTGCCGACCGCCGCAGTTCCGGCGTTTTCCGGCGGTGATGTCACCTCGGCTGGCGGTTCATTGTCGCTCACCATCGCCAATGCGGCGGTCACCAATGCCAAGCTGGCGAACATGCCGGCGCATACCTACAAGGGCAACAACACCGGTTCGAGCGCGGCGCCGCTTGATCTCACGCAAACGCAGCTCACCGCCGAATTGAATCAGTTCACCACAAGCTTGCAAGGCGTTGTTCCCGGATCCGGTGGTGGGACCACGAATTTTCTACGCGCCGACGGGAGTTGGGCTGCGCCAGCCGGCGGCGGCAACGTCTCGGCAGTATCATTAACGACGCACGGCGTGATTATTGGGTCGGGCACGACCGCCATCACATCGACCGCGGTTGGCACCACCAATCAGATTCTGATTGGTCAAAGCGCGGCTGATCCGATTTGGACAAGCACATTGCCATCCGCTGCTTTTGGGCCGCTCACTGGCGATGTCACCACGTCAGGCTATGCGGCAACTTTGGCCAATATCCCAAATGGGACACCGGCCGCAGGCTCGATTCTACATACCAATATTGCGGCACCCGGCTCGCCGGCCGCCGGCAAGATCCAAGTCTATACCGACAGCACGAATAATATTCTCGCCGCCAAGAACAGTTCTGGCACGGTGTCTAACACGGTTGTTCCCGATACTGGCGCCGCCAACAATTTCCTGACGGCCATCAGTGCCGGCGGCGTGATTTCCAAAGCACAGCCAAGCTTTGCCAATCTGTCCGGCTCGATCGCATCGACGCAAATGCCGGCTTATACGGGCGATGTCACGTCGTCAGCCGGCGCGACCGTCAACACCTTGGTCAATATTCCAACCGGGGTGACTGCCGCGGGCGCGATCCTATTTACCAATATCACCGCGCCAGCATCTCCGGCGGCCGGCAAAATCCAGCTCTATACCGATACGACCAACAACATCCTGTCGGCGAAAAACAGCGCCGGCACGGTGTCCAATACCGTGGTTCCGGCGACCGCCGGTGCCAACCAATTTGCCACCGCGGTCAGCGCCGCCGGTGTGATCAGTTTCGCGCAGCCATCGGTCAGCAACCTGTCGGGCTTGCCGGTTACCGTCGGCCAGGGCGGCACCGGACAGACCACGCTGACCGCGCACGGCGTGCTGATCGGCGAAGGCACATCCGGCATTGCCGCGACTTCGGCCGGCACCGCCAATCAAATCCTGATTTCCGGCGGCGCTGCGGCTGATCCATCGTGGACAACCACGCTGCCAACCGCGGCCACGCCAGCCTATACCGGGGATGTGACCTCATCTGCCGGTGGCACCGTCAACACCTTGGCGAGTGTGATCACTGCCGGTGGCCCGACCGGCAACGCCACCACCGTTCCTGTCATCACCTACGACGCGAAGGGCCGATTGACCGCGGTGACGACGGCAACGATTGCCGCCGGTACCGCTAACGTCGATCCAAGCCCGCAAACCAATACGCCGACGACTGGTTTCAGCCTCACGATGACCGGCTGGAACCTGATCCTAACGCCGGCTGGCACGCTGGCATCCGGCACCATCACCATGCCGGCATCGCCGGTCAACGGTCAGATCGCCTGCATTCGCTCGACGCAGCCAATCTCGTCACTGAGCTGGAACGGCAACACCAAAACCGTCAGCACCGCACCAAACACGCTGGCCGCCGGTCAGCGCGTCGAAGCCATTTACATATCGGCAACATCAACATGGTATTTCGCGTTCTAGCACTGCTTGCGTTGTTGCTACTTGGCAGCACCGAAGCAAATGCGCAGGCGTGTCCGCCCGGTATGCCGTGCTGGTCAACTGCCAACCGGCCATCCAGCCCGATCCTCGGGCAAAAAGGGCTCAATACCGATTTGTCTATCGAGGAAATTTGGAACGGAACCCGGTGGGTTGCACAGTTTCTCGATAGCGCCGCCAATCCGTTGGACTACACCTCCGGCGTCGCGGCCGGCAGCGTTACCAACTGGACAACCGCGATCAACAATGCAGCGGCGACCAACAAGGATGTGCGCTTGCCGGCCGGCACCTATCACGTCAATGGCCAAATCAATCTGACCAGTGGCCAATGCCTGTGGGGCGCGGGCGATCATTCCACGTTCCTGACCGTCGATCAGAATTTCTCGTCAACCGATAGCGCCGTCATCGCGCTGACCGGCGGCGAAACCGCGAGCCCGTGCGTGCATGATATCGCGATCGTGTTCTCTCAGCCGCCTGATGTGACCACCACCGCCAACGGCGCGGCGTCGGCCGGAACCAATACCGTCACCGTCACCAGTGCCACCGGTATCCGGGTTAACAATTATATTCAGGATTTTGGCGTTGGCGGCGCCGGGCTCACCAACGCCTTCGGCAACAACCTTACTGTCCCAAACGCTGGCGTCAAAGTGAATAGCATCGCCGGCAATGTGCTGACGCTATCCGCCAACATTGCCTCGCCAGGCGTGGTCAACCTAGATGTCCTGCACTTTGGCCCGTCACGCGCAAATTTCGCGACGCTCGCCGCCGGCTGCACCTCTGGCGCCGGTGGGACCGGCTGCAAATATCCGCCGGCAATCAAATCGACCACCGCCAATCGTCCACGGTTCTGGAATGTTCACATCGAGGGCGCCTGGGATGGTTTTAGCTTCTTGGCCAATATCGCACCGACCATGCAAAACATCGAAATGGGAGCGCTCAATAAAGGGCTAGATCTCGATGGCGGGCAGGATTTTGCGCATGTTCGCGGTTGGCACGCATGGTCGTTTGGATTTGCTTGTTGTCTGGCAATTACCTACAACACTTATGCTGATGGCAGCAATATTGGCTGGAATATCGGCCGGATGGACGGCTTGAATGCCACCGATATCGATTTTTTCCAGGCAAGTTTGACCATCACATCAAATGCAAATTCCAGCTCAACGCCGATCCACCTGACGAACGTGATGCTGGACGGTCAATTGGCCACCCTACAAATCGCCGGTGGACTGGAAAACCAGTTCAACAATGTCTATTCCTCCGGTGGTGCGCCCGACAGCAATTGCAAATTTAAAATCACCGGCGGCACCACGCAGATTGCACAGCTTTATTTGGTGATTGCGCAAGGCATCACCGGCGCAATCAATCAGGTATGCGTAACCGGTGGTGTGCTGCGCGTCGACGGTGGGCATATGGTCGATGTGGACGCCGCCTCTACCGGGTTTTTGCAAACCGGCGGCTCGATGACGTTACAAAATCTCTATTGGGATATGCCCGGCACCATCACCGCGCCGGCAATCTCACAGACTGCTGCGGCCGGTGTTGCCGTGACCGTCGTCAAAGGCAACGTCGCGCACATCGGAACATCGGGCACTGCGGTTTCCATCACCAATGACACCAATGGCAACGTGGTTACCGGCAACGATTTCAACAACTATACTTATTCGTTGCCGCTGCCGAGCCTTGGCGGCGTCTATAATACCGGCGGCGCGACAGTCAACGTTTATACTACGCCCGGCGGGACCACATGGTACAAGCCGCCGTCCGCCAAGTGGGTGCAGGTGTTCATGTGTGGCGCCGGCGGCGGTGGTGGTGGTGGCGCCCATCAGACCTCGGGCACTGCAGCCTCGGGCGGCGGCGGTGGTGGTGGTGGCGCCTGCCATACGCTGCAGGTTCGCGCTTCCGACCTGGCCACAAGCTTGACCGTCACCGTTGGCACCGGTGGAACCGCCGGCACGGCTTCAGGCTCGAATACAACGGTGGGCGGCAATGGTGTCACCGGCGGATTTACCCAGTTCGGTTCGTTTGCGGCGATCGGTGGCGGCGGTGCCGGGGCCGGCGGTCAACTCAATTTGGCCTCGGGCGGTGGCGGCGGCGGCGCCAATGGACAGAATGGCGGCAATGCCTCTGGAGCGACTGCCGGCGTTGGCGGGTTTGCGGCGGGCAGTGGCGGCAGCGGCGCCGTCGGGGCGTCGATGAGCCTAGGCGGCCCGAGCATGGGTGGTCCGGGAGCCGGCGGCGGTGGCAGCGGTGCGACGGGTGCCGGGTTTGACGGTGGTTTCAACGCCTACGGTTGCGGTGGCGGCGCGTCCGGAGGCGGCATCACCACATCGGCACCTAATAACGGTGGCAATGGCGGCACATCAATCGGTGGTTCTGGACTAGTGCAACCTACCGGCGGCACCTCGGGCTCGAAAAACGGCCAGCCCGGATCAACAACCGCATCGATCACAGTCTATGCGCCGGGCAACGGCGGTGGTGGTGGCTACGGGATCTTTGCTTCCGGCGGCGCCGGCAATGGCGGCGCTGGCAATCAGTGTGGCGGTGGTGGTGGTGGTGGTTCAACCATCAACGGCCAGACCGCAGGCACCGGCGGCGCCGGTGGTAACGGATTCGCAATCGTAACCGCATGGTAGAAGGGAATTGCCATGGCGACCTCGCCACAAGACGCAACCACGTTCGCGCGCAACTTCATCGCCACCATCAACGGGTTTCTGAAAGCTCAAGACGACATGGAGCGGGCCAATGATCGGATGGCCAAGGATCCCAATCTCGCCGCCGCCGCCGCCGAAGCGATGAACGCCAGCGGCCGGCCCAACTTGACGGCACAACAATTCACTGACGCAGGAACCGCAATCCAGCAAGTTACATTCACCCTGCAAAGCGGATCGCCGGAACTGATCAGCTACTTTTACGCACTCCTATGAGGCCAACATGATCACTTTGCAATTCGAAGATAACGAACTCGCCGCGCTCTATGCGATCTTTGATCGCGCTTTTAAGAACCGCGACGGCGGCGGCATGGATTGTTTCCCGGCAGTGGCGCACTTTCACGCCAAGATCGAGCAGGCGCGCCCGCGCGTGCCGCAGCCGGGTCCGCCCATGCCATCGATCGATCGGGAGGAACTGGCGCGCCAGCTCGAAGAAAACCGCCGCAAACACAACGGTCAGCCGATCAAGGATGCATAACTTGTGGCATTCCAAGCCAACGCCTTTCAAAATGATCATTTTGTCGGCGCGCTGGTCAAAGGCTTTCAGGTTGTCACCGTCCCAGTTACTGTTCCGCCATCGGGCGGCGGGGGCTTTGTTGCGACATTCACACGCCGCCGTTGGCGTGAATTCATGGCGGCATACGACGCCGAGATGGCGGCGCTTGCCGACATGCGCGGCAATCGCAAGCCCAAGCAGCAGGAAAAACTGCAGGATGCAATCGCCGCTACCAACAAGGCGATACTCGCAGCCCACGATCAGGCCGAGACAGCTAAGCTCAGTGAGAATTTGCAGCGGCTTGCCAATGCGCTCAACGCCGCCGTTGGCGCAAGTCGCGTAACCGCATCGATCAAACATGCAAATCAAGCCATCGCCATCGGCAACGCGATCGCCCAGGCGATCCACGAACAACAACAAGAGGAGGAGGATATGCAGATGATCCTCCTACTGCTCAATTGAAAACTGCATTTGTGCTGCATAGCAACGATCATGGCCCGCTGCTCGTCAATCGGTTCGATTATGCCTATGCCTATGCCGGCAAATGGGCCGGCGTTGGCGCCGAGTTGATGGAAAATCGCTGCTACCAACCGGCCACGCTCGCGCTGATCAAACAATTGTTGGCGGAAAAACGCAAATACGTGCCCAAACCGGTCAATGTGATTGATTGCGGCGCCAATATCGGGGTTGTCACCCTTGAGTTGGCGAATTTCATGCACGATTGGGGGCAAATCCTCGCCATCGAGCCGCAGGAACGGCTGTATTATGCCCTGGTCGGCAATTTGACGGTGCAAAACGCTTTCAATGCGCGTGCAATTCACGCCGCAGTCGATGCGCAGCAAGGGTTTATCGACATTCCGGAGCCTGATTATTGCCAACCTGGCAATTTTGGCGGGTTTGAACTGCACCAGCCGTTTGGAATGAACGACGTCGGCCAGGCAATCGACTATGACAAGCCGACACTGCGGGTGCAGGCCGTAACCATCGATGAAATCGTCCGCGGCCGTGTCGATTTTATCAAACTCGATATTGAAGGCATGGAAATGGACGCCTTGGCCGGCGCGACCGCTGTGCTTGCGCGCGATCGGCCGATCTTGTTCATCGAGGTGATCAAGATCGATCGCGATACGCTCGAAACATTCCTCGCGCCGTTGGGCTACAAGTGCTTTTCGCATGAGGTGATGAACGTTGTCGCTGTGCATCACGATGATCCGACGATCGCCTGCATTCAAACGGTAGACAAGCCCGAATGAGCGACCCCGAGGACGTCGCCCAATACAAGGCCTATGCCAATCAACTTCTGCGCAAGCCGGATGACGTCGGCGCGCTGATCAATCAGTTTGCGCACCTGTTCAACACCATGGATCGCAACAAGGTGCATCAGTTGGTAGCGCTGGCCGAGCGCGCTTATCGGCTGGCACCGAAAAAATTCACTGCGGTTTTCAGCTATTCAAGCGCGTTGAGCGCAACCGGCCATTGGCTTGAAGCGATCGCGTTGCTGAAATGGTGCGTCACCAATGCGCCCGACAACAAATGGCTCGGCCGCGCCTATCATCACCTTGGCATTGCCTACCGCAGCAATGGCGACGATGAGGATGCGTTGATTTGGTACGACCGGGCGATTGCGCTCACCGGCGATCCGGAAATCAAAAAAGACCGCGCGTTAACGTTGCTGGCGATGGGCCGCTTGCGCGAGGGTTTTCAGGCCTATGAATGCCGACGCGAGAATGCCGAGGAAAAACTCGCCAAGTTTGGTCTGACGCCGAATCAGGCGCTATTGCCGGCGCATGTGCGTCAACGACATTGGCAGGGCGAGGATCTGACCGGCAAAACCATTGCTGTTTATGCCGAAGACGGCATCGGCGATTTTTTCAACTTCTGCCGATTCATTCCGCGGCTGCGCGATTATGGCGCCGCCAAGATCCTGTTGACCGGCAAAGTCGCCGACATGGTCGAGTTGGTGGCCGACAATATCGACAATGACGGCATCGTGCCGATCGACGATTTTGATGCTGACTACATCGTCGGCTCAATGACCGTGCCCTGGCGCACCGGCGTTGATCTGGAGGACGTCAACGGTAGGCCCTACTTCAAGGCCGAGCCGGCAACTTTCCCGCGCCGCGGGCTGCTCAATGTCGGACTGGTGTGGCGCGGCAATCCGGTGCATGGCCGCAATAGTCACCGATCGATGGATTTTATCAATCTGTCTCCGTTGTTCGGCATTCCTGACGCGGCGTTCTATTCGTTGCAGGTTGGGCCAACCGCGCGGGAAATCACCGCGGCCGGATATGATGGCTTTGTCGCCGATCTGAGCCCGCTCGCCAAATCCTGGCGCGCAACGGCCAGTTTGATCGCCAATCTCGATGTTGTGGTCACCGTTGACACCTCTTGCGCGCACCTTGCCGGCGCACTCGGCGTGCCGGTAATCACCATGGTGACGCGGTGTCCCGATTGGCGTTGGGATCGCAACAGCCAGCGCACGATCTGGTACGACAGCATGAGCGTATTGCGGCAGCACAGGCAGGACGAATGGGCGCCGGTTGTTGATGGCGTCAAGATCATGTTGGAGAGCATGGCAAATGGCCGACGAAGACAGGACGCAAAAGCAGGTGAACGTCGGGCGCCTGGCGCAGCAGCTCGAAGAACCGTTCAAGAGCGCAGCCGACCGGGTCAAAGACGCGTTGGGCCGGCATCTGTTGACCTGCAAGCCTGACGAAATGGTGCTGACCCGAGCCCTGATCCACGCCACCGATCAACTCACGCTGGCGATTGGCAACATCATTGCGGACGGCAAGATGGCCGAGCGCGAACTGTCGCAAATTGAAGCCGGTCGACACCGGATGTTCAACGTAGTCTAGGAAATCTCACATGGCTGATGATCTGGCACCTGGCGCCCCCGCGCCGCGGGGCGAACCCACGACTCCAATCGTAGCGCCGGATGGCACTAAAGATGCCATGGGCGTGCGCGAAGCCGCGCGCCTATTGGCGCAGCAACGTCACAAGCAAGAACTGAATTCGCAGGCTGCGAGCGCGCCCCCGGCAGCGCCCCCTGCAGCGCAATCCGCCCCCGAGGCGGACGCCAACCCTCCCGCGGAGGGCCATGGCGAGACAGCGGAAGCCGAAGCGGTTGAAGAACCGCCCATTGAGCCGCCGTTGTCTTGGACGACTGAGGCGAAACAGCACTGGCAATCACTCCCACGCGAGACGCAACAATATCTTGCGCAGCGAGAGTCCGAGCGCGAGTCGCTGCTCACCAAAAGTCAACAGGAACTGAAAGAACGAAATCTGACGCTCGACGGCGAGCGCCAGAAAATGGAACAGGCACGACAGCAGTATGAGGGCGCGTTACCTGCCCTCATGCAGGCGCTGCAACAGTCAATCGCTGGCGAGTTCCCCGACATTCAAACAATGGATGACGTGACCAAACTCGCCCGCGAGGATTGGGCCAGATACATCGCTTGGGATGCCAGTCAGAAAAAACTGGCCAACATCGCCAGCGAAGCAAAGGCCGCGCAGGAACGGCAACTCAGCGACTTGCAAAGCAAATGGAATACCTTTGCTGCCGAGCAGGATGCTGCGTTTATTAAAAACCGTCCTGAGTTTGCAGACAAAGAAAAGGCCGGGACAATGCAACGCTCGGCCATGAAGGCGCTGACCAGCGTCGGGTTCACCGAGGATGAAATCCTCCGGAACTGGAATGGTCAGCAGGCTTTCACGCTGCGCGATCAGCGATGGCAACAAATCGTTGACGACTATCGGCGATTTCATGAGGCCAAAGCCGCGGTCAAAAACGGACCTGTCAAAGCCGCTGTTCCACCTGTCACCCGCCCTGGTGCGGCACCCGTTCCCGGCAAAGCGCTGGAAAGCAAAGCTCGGGAACTCGAATCCGCACTATCCAAGACAACCAGCTCACAGCGCTCCGCACGGCTTGCTGCTGATCTCATGGCCGTGCGCCGCGATATGACAAACCGCTAAAGGTGAAAACATGCCACTCGCAACCAGCGCCTTCAGCACTTACAGTGCTGCCGGCAACCGGGAAGACCTCTCGGATATCATCTATCGGATCGATCCGACTGACACGCCGTTTTATAACGGCATCGATCGCGAGGAAGCAAACGCCACAAACCACGAATGGCAAACCCAGGCGTTGGCCTCGCCGAGCACCTCAAATGCTCAACTCGAAGGCGATGACAACGTCACCGCCACCGCCACCACGCCAACCGTTCGCCGCGGCAATCAAACCCAAATCCAGGTGAAAATTCCGCGCGTCACCGGCACTCAGCAGGTTGTTGAGCATGCCGGCCGGGCATCGGAAATGGACTACCAAGTCGGTTTGAAAGGCGGCGAGCTAAAGCGCGATATTGAAAGCACGCTGCTCAACAATCAAAAGAAACTAGCCGGCTCCGAAACCGTAGCCCGCAACATGGCCGGGATTGACGCGTGGATCACCACCAACACCGACAAGGGCTCGGCCGGTGGTGCTGCAGACCCGACTGCGGCTGATGGCAGTATCACGCGCGTTGACGGCACGGCGCGCGGCTTTACCGAGTCGCAACTCAAAAACGTGCTGCAAAAAATCTGGACCTCCGGCGGCAAGCCGGACGTGATCATGATGGGCGCGTTCAATAAACAGGTGTTCTCGACTTTCACCGGTCGCGGCACACCGATGGAAAACCAAGCCGACATGACCATCACCGCAGCGGCCGACACCTACAAGTCGGACTTTGGCACGCTGCGCGCGGTGCCAAATCGGTTCCAGCGCGCCCGTGACGTGCTGGTGCTGCAAATGGATATGTGGGCGGATGCGGCGCTCCCCGGTCGCAATATGACCAGCTTCCCGCTGGCCAAGACTGGCGATACCGATCGCCGCTATTTGCTGATCGAACATACACTGGTGTCGCGCAATGAAGCGGCCTCGGGCGGCGTGTTCGACCTGCTGACTGCATAAGGAGGCGAGCATGCCGGTTCCTAGTCCTGTCCCGCTGCATGTGCAGCCCATCAGCACATCCGTGGCGACGTTTTCGGCCTCAACCGCTGCGGTGCAAATGCCGTTCACCGGCAAGATTGTGTCGATCGGCGTCACGCCGACCACCGCGACCGCTACGGCCGACTATACGGTGACAACCAGCATCAACGGCGTCTCCGCCGCGGGTGGCGTGGTTACCGTCGTCAATGGCACCTCGGCTAATACTACGACCAGCATTGCACCCACATCTGTGGTTGCCAATCAGGGCGATCAGATCAGCCTTGCGGTCACCGGCGGCGGTTCCGGCGGTGGCTTGACGACCTTCTCGATCCAAGCGCGCCGCGGCACGCTTTAGCGACTCCTCCCGACTTGGCCGGTCGCAAATGATCGGCCCTTTTTGCAGGATCAAACCATGCCCCTCAATGTTGAAGCGGTGCAGTTGGGCGCGACGCAGGTGATTGCGTCGGCCGCGACCTCGATCACATCAGCATCGGCGTTTGGCGCTGGCGTCAAACTCGTCCGCGTTGCCACGACCGCAGCGGTCAATATCCGCATCGGAACCGCGCCGATAACAGCGGTGACGACGGATACGCTATTGCCGGCGAACACGGTCGGATATTTCATCGTTCAAGGCGGCCAAAGCATCGCCTCGATCGGTTCCGGTACGGTGCAGATCACGGAGTGTGGTTGATGAGCGCGAGCCGCGTCATTCTGCAGCCGCGCATCGAGCACGACACGCTCGTGATCGGCCAATGGCAGGACGTTGAGGATATCATCGAGAACAACAAGCGGCTCGCCAACGGTCCCAAACGGCAATCCGACTGGTGCCAGCACATCGCCACCATTCCTCACAATATCCGCTTCAAATGGTGGATCGAGGAAACGAACGCTAATCCGGATATGCCGATTTTCTCGCTGCGGTTTGAAAATGAAATCGTGGCCAAGAAACTCGAGGACCCAGAATGGCGCTACCTGCGCGTTGATCTCGGACCGAGTTTTCGGCTTGGATGGCGCTAGATGGCCCTGACCAATTACACTGATCTGCAGGCCTCGATTGCCAATTGGCTCGGCGGCCGCTCGGATCTCAACGGTGTGATTCCCGATTTTGTCACCCTGTTTGAAAAAGCCGCTAACCGCCGACTGCGCGTGCTCGGCATGCTGACGTCGTCGGATCTGACCACCGTCAGCGGTGTGGCGACGTTGCCGAGTGATTTTTTGGTCGCCCGCGCCGTGACATGGCTCGGCAACCCAAGTCGTGGGCTTGAATATGCGCTGCCGGCATGGCTGACGTTGAACTATATATCGGGCCAGACCGGAACGCCGACGTATTATAGCCTGACCAAGGCCAACACGATCACGGTTGTGCCGTTTGACGACACGTCACAGACGCGCTTGATCTACTACCAGCAAATTCCGCCGTTGGGCAACGTCGGCACCAATTGGCTGATGACTGCGCATCCTGACGCCTATCTGTTCGGCTCGCTGGCTGAATCGGGCGGCTATGTGCAGGACGACAACGCGCTGCAGAAATGGATTGCCCGACGCGATGCGCTGTTCGAAGAAATCGAACTGCTCGACAAGCGCTCAGCCGGCGTCGGCGGAATGAAAGTCGCAGGACCAACCCCATAAGGAGCAACGATCATGGCGAAAAAGAAAGGCCACGGGGCCTACACGAACGACATTCCCACCACGCCGCATGCGATTTATACTGAGGATTTTGTCAACGGGCGGCCAACCGGCGAGAGCCAAGCGCCCGGCGTGGTATCCAATCGCATGATTGAACCGGTGACTGGCGGTCCAGGCCTATCCGAGCGGTTGCCGAAAAAATAATGCCGCTGATCAAATTCGGCGAATGGCGCCCTGACGTCGCCGACTATGAGGGCGAATCGACGTTGACCATCCGCGGTGCGTTGCCGCGCGGTGACGGCTACGGCCCGATGCTGGCCTCGCAGCCCTACAGCGCGGCGTTGCCGGCCGCATGCCGCGGCGCGTTTGTGGTTTATCCGGACACCGGAATTCCGCAGATGTTCGCGGGTACCTCGACCCGGCTCTATCACCTCAAGACCGATTTGACTTGGGAGGATCTGAGCAAGGGCGGTGCGGCCTATACGGCACTCAATGCCAATGAGCATTGGACATTTACGCAATTCAACAATTTGGTGATTGCGGCGCAGGCCAATGCGCCGCCGCAAGTCTACAACGCCAAGACCCTGACCGGTGCGTTTGCCGACCTCGCCGGGAGTCCGCCGCAAGCGCGCTATGTGGCGACGGTGGGATCGTTTGTGGTGTTGTCGGGATTGACGACCAGTCCGCTGACCATCCAATGGTCAGGGCTGGACGATACGACGCAATGGACGCCGGGCGTTAATTCATCGGACCTGCAGGATTTGCCCGACGGCGGCATTGTCCGCGGCGTGGCCGGCGGCGAGTCGGGCTTGATCTTTCAAGACAACGCCATCAGGCGCATGACATTTGCGCCGGGGACGGACTATGTTTTCCAGATCGAGCGCATCAGTCAGGACAAGGGACTTTATGCGCCCTACAGCATCATCCGAGCTGGCGAGCGCATCCTGTTTCTGTCAATCGCCGGCCTGCACATGATCTCGCCGCTGCAAGGCTATCCGGTTGAGATCGGCAAGGCCAAATTCAATCGCACATTCTTGGCTGATATCGATCGCGGCAATCTACAATTGATCATCGGTGCCAATGATCCGCGCGGCTCGCGCGTGTTTTGGGCCTACAAATCCAACTCGGGCAGCGGCGCGCTTTACGACAAACTGCTGTGTTACGACTACATCTTGGATCGGGCGACGCTGGTCCCAATGACTGGTGAATATCTGGTACAGATGGCGCAGCCGTCCATTTCGCTCGACGCCATGGATACCAAGTATCCGAATATCGATACCATGACGTTATCGCTGGATAGCTTTGCGGGATCAACGCAGCCGGAATTGATGCAATTCGACTCTGCGCACAAGCTCGCGTTGTTCGGCGGCACGCCGATCGAGGCGGTGATTGAAACGGCGGAGGAAGGGACAGACGGCCAGCGTGTTCGCGTGCAGGGATTGCGCCCGATCACCGACGCAGCAAACCTATACATGACGGTTTCCAAGCGAGAAACGACGCGCGATCCGGTGGCCTACGTGACTGAGGTGACGCCGCTCGCAAGCGGCATGTGTCCGTTTAATGTTTCTACCCGCTACTCGCGAGCGCGGCTGCGCATACCAGCGGGAACGAGCTGGAACTTTGCGGCAGGCATTGAGCCGCAATTTGCGCTTGAGGGTGCTCGTTGAGTATTGGCATTCTGCAGAAGGACGAAACTGACCAACGTAAGATTATTTTTGCGATCAATCAGGCGATTGGCTGGATCAATACCCATGGCGGCGGTGGTGGTGGTGCGGGTGGTGATGGCGCCGGCGGCCGGCTGACTTTGGTCAGCGGCAATCCGGTGATGTCGAATATCGCCAATCCGGGTGTCAACAGCGCGACGATCTATTACACGCCGTACAAGGGGCAAACGGTGCCGGTGTGGAACGGCACCACATGGAGCGCGACGGATTTCGGGGGCGAGCTGTCGCAGGCATTGAACGACGCGACCAAATCGCCGGCGGCCGCAGTGCTCAATACGCTCTATGACATGTTTGTTTGGGCCGACGGCTCGACCATGCGCTGCACCCGCGGCGATGCTTGGGCCAGCCTCACGGCGCGGGCGTCGCCGCTGGCGCTGAATGACGGCATTCTGACCAACGGCACCGCGATCACCAACGGGCCGGCGGCCGGCATCGGGGTTTATGTCGGTACTATCAAAGTCGGTACCGGTGCGGTGTCCTGCTCGTTTCATCCGCCGCAGGATGGCCCGGACGCCGATGGCGTCAGCTTTGGCGAGATTGATATCTGGAATTTTTACAACCGCATCAATTTTGCCGGCATTGTGCAAATCAGCTCGATCAGCAATACTTGGAGCTGGAACAGCACAGCCTGGCGCATGGCCGGCGGGTATAACTCATTCGCGTTCTTTTATGTTTGTGGAATTGATGAAGATTTCATATCGGCAAGCTATGGGACGCAATCCTATTCGTTTAGCTCCGACGGTGCTTATAGCGGAGTTGGCGTTGATAGCTTCACAACGCCGAGCGGCATCCAAGCGTACCATATGAACACCAGTACGACCGATCTCACTTATGAAGTGCCGACCGGACTCTATGCCGGCAATCCGGGTATCGGGTTCCATTTTCTGGTTGCGCTGGAACGAACCGACGCGGGCGGCCTCGTGGTGTTTTTTGGCGCAGAAAAGGGCGGCCTCGCCGTCAACTGGAAATTCTGATGCTATGCGATCTGATCCTGATCCCAACGGATCGGATCAATCTGGTGTGGCCAACCGTCGCGCCATTGATTGCCGCCGGAATGCACAAAATGGATTTGTCCGATTTTGATGTGCTAACGCACGAACTGCACAAGGGCGCGGCGCTGTTGTGGGTTGCATTTGACGGCGAGCAACTGAAAGCCGCAGCGGCAACCCAGGTGACCATCGTTCACGGCCGCAAGCATTGCACCATCATCGCGCTCGGCGGCAAGGATCGGCGGCAGTGGGTGCCGTTGATCGAGGGCTTGGAGGACTACGCGCGGGCGCAAGGTTGCGCCGCCATGCGGATGTTTGGCCGCGCTGGCTGGTCGCGTACGCTGCCCAACTATCAGATTGTTGGTCACATCATCCGGAGGAACCTGCAATGAGCGTAACCCGAGCACTGCTAGACGATGACGACATGGCCGTATTGGTTGAGCGCATCCGTACCGTTACGGCCGGCGATCGACTGTCACATGCGGAAGTGGTGACGATGATCCGCACGTTGGAAAGTAACGGCATTACAATCACGCTCCCACCGGAACCGGCAACATCCAAGTCAGGGAAGTGACATGAACAAGACCGAAATCATACAGCGGTTGCGCGACAGCACTGCGGCGGTGCGCCTGACAATGTCAGAGGTTGCTCAGATGCTCGAACAACTCGCCGATTGGCGGCTGATCGAACTCGATGACGATCCAGAACCGGCAGCAGAACCGGCCAACCATGCGGCAATGATCGAGGGCGCCGAAGCCGAGGATTATGAATACGACGACTCGGACGATGATGACAACGACGATGAAGTCGAAGCCAAGCCGAAAAAAGCCAAAAAACCGGCGACCAAGAAAAAGGGCCATCGCTGATGGGCGGCAAGCCGGATAACACCGGGTTGGATCTCGGCTCGGCAACCGTGCCGAACCAATTGTCGGGCAACACCGGCGGCGCGCTCGGTTACTTGCCAATGCCAATGGAGAGGAATGCCATGGCCAATCAGCCTGGAACTGTAACACCCGATGTGCAACAGCAGATCACCAATCCGGAAAACCAAGGCGGCGTGATCAATCCCGACCCGATGGCGCAAACCACGCCGGCTGGCTTGCCGCTGTATTCGGTGCTCAACCAATTTGCGCTCGCCAATCCGAACAGCCCGCTGGCAGCAAACATCCTCAATAATCCGCTGTTCCAGCCGGGCGCGCTGTTCAATCGCGGCAAGAGCACGTAGGAGCCACCATGGGCGGCCAGTCAACGCAACAGCAAAATGCCAACCAAAATCAGAGTTTGAATGCGGTCGGCTCCCAAAACAGCACGCAAAATAGCGGCTATACCGGCAACCAAACGCAATTCACGACGCCATGGGCGCAAACAAATCCGTTGTTGTCGAATCTCATTACTGGCCTGAACACGCAGCCGACCGGCATCAACCCGCAGCAGCAAGGCGCAATTGATATTCTGATGCAGCAGGCGCAGGCGGGAAATCCGTTCACGTCGATGATCACCGGGGCGACGGGTGGCCTGTTGCAAGGCGGCGGCGCGAACGCGCTCAACCCTCAAATTCAAGGTCTGATCGATCAATATCAGGGCGCATTGTCACCAATCCTGAATCAGACACTCGGGGCGATCAGTCCTGCATTGCAGGCAACGCTCGACCAACAAGCCTCTGACGTCAGCAACCGCATTACCTCACAATTTGCCGGTGCTGGGCGCGATGTGTCGCCGGGCAATTCGCAAGCGGTGGCGCGCGGCATCACCGCGGCTAACAATCCCATTTTGGCCAATCAGTACAACACCCAAGTTTCGCAAATGCTTCAGGCCGGGCAGCAAGGGCTTGCCGGTGCCCTGGCCGGCTATGGCCTTATGGGAAACAACAATCAGAACGCCATCAGCAATATTCTGCAGGGCATCACGACCGGCGTGCCGTCATCGCTGAATGCGCTCAGCTTCACGCCGCAGATGATGCTGGCGGCACAATCGCTGCAACAGGGTATCCCGCAACAGAATCTGCAATATCTCGCGAGCCTCGGCTTGCCGCTCGCACAGGCATTCGGGACGCAGACCGGTACCAACACCGGCACAGCCAACCAAACCGGCACGCAAACCAGCAATCAAATCCAGCAGGGGCAAAATCTCGGTCAGACGAACACAACCAACAATCCATCATTGCTGCAAGATGCGCTCGGCTGGTCGCAGGTGTTTTCCAACCTGTTCGGCGGCCAAGGCGGCGGCGGCGCCGGCAATGCGGCTAAATTGTTGATTCCGAAATAAAGGAAAATGCGTCATGCCCGGAATACTTGACGACGTCGGACGAAACCTCGGCGGTTTATTCGGTAATCTTGGCGTTGGTGCGCAGAATTTCTTGCAATCCGGCAGTCCAGCGTCGGCAATCGGCAATCTCATAAGGGGCGTGGCTACAGGACAGGCAACTGATGAGATTGGTGCGGGCCAGCAATTCCAGCAGCAAGTATTTCAGACCTTGGTTGCCAATGGAGTCGAGCCAAAGCGCGCAGCCTTGGCAGTGCAAAACCCGGACGTGTTCAAAGCCGAGGTTGCCAAACTCAACCCGACCTTTGCGGCGCATAACATCGGCAACACCACCGGATCATTCAACGCACAAACCGGAGAATTCAGGCCGCAATTCACCGCGCCGGAATTCAAGACGCTAGAGCCCGGCGCGACCGGGATTCAGTTTCAGCCGCCATTGCCAGGCCAGGCGCCGGCCGCGGCACCCGCACCGCCATCCGGCGGGCCAATCCAAACAACGCCGCTGGCGCCGCCGCCCGGTGCGATGGGGCCAATGGCGCTCGGCGGCGGAACGCGGGTGTTAGTGCCCGGCACGTCGCCGCAGGATCTGGCGGCACAGCGCGCAGCCGGCACCGCACAAGGCCAAGCCGCCGCCACGCTGCCGAACACCTTGGCGTCCGCCGATCAGGCGCTGAAACTGATCGATCAAGTTGACAATCACCCCGGCAAGGCCAAGGCGGTCGGCGCCGTGATGGGACATTTACCGCCGTTAACGCCAGAAGCGCAGAATTTCGACACCGTGCGCGGGCAATTGCAGGGGCAAGTGTTCCTGCGCGCCTATGGGCAGCTCAAGGGCGCCGGTGCCATCAGTGAAATCGAAGGCCAAAAGGGCGAGCAAGCCATTGCCGCCCTGTCACGCGCGCAAACGCTCGATCAGTTCAACGGCGCACTCAAGGATCTGCGCGATGTGGTGACCACAGGGCGGGCCAACGCCATCCGCATCGCCAAGGGCGACACCGCGCCGACACCACCGCCGACGCCCCAAACAGCAGCCGTGCAGCCGCCGGCCGGCTTCAAGCTGGCACCGAACGGCAAATACTATTCTGAAAAACCCGGCCCGAACGGCAAATATCAGATGTGGGCACCCTAATGCCAATCACCGACGTCAACGAGAACCCTTGGGCGACCGAGTCTTCGGTTCCGGCCTCCGGGACGCCGACCGCCAACGTGACCGACATCGAGGGCAATCCATGGGAAGCCCCGAGCGTCGGTCAGGACATCCGCAAATCGGCCGTCGGCTCGGGATTGCGCACCGCAGCCAGCATGGCGGGCGGTATCGGCGACATTCGGCAAGGCGCGTCAAGTCTGGCCGATTGGCTCGGTAAGCAGGCCGGGTTATCGCCGCAAACGACCCAATACATCAAATCGACCATTGGCGGCGCGGTGCCGTTTTCCGGTTTGATCAAGGTCGCACCGACCACGCCACAAGTCACCTCGACACTCGAAAATGCGGTTGGTCCGGAAGCGGTCAACTATCAAGCGCAAAGCTTGCCGGGATCGGCGGTGTCGACCGCGATTCCGTTTCTGCCCGGTTTAGCGGCTGGTCCCGGCGGCATCGTCCGGCGGGCGGTGCAGAACGTTGCGGTGCCGGCGCTCGGCTCGGAAGCGGCCGGCCAACTGTTCAAGGGCACCGACGTCGAGCCGATCGCCCGCGCGGTTGGCGGCGTCGGTGGCGCGCTCGCTGCCGGTGCGGTGCCGACCGCCGCGCGCCGCGCGGTGACGCCATTCCCAATCGCGCCGGAGCGGCAAGCTGCATTGAGCACGTTGCAAAGCGAAGGCGTGCAGGTACCGGCCTCGATGGCGACAGGATCAAAGGCGCTCAAGGCTGCGGAATCGCAGCTCGGGGGCGAAACCTATCGCGCCAACGTTGATCGGATGAATCAGCAATATACCCAAGCGGTACTGCGGAAAGCTGGCATCAACGGCGAGGCGGCGACGCCGGACGTGCTCAATCAAGCGCGCACTGATATCGGCGACGTGTTCAACACGGTCGCGGCGCGCAACCGCAATATTCCGATTCCCGGCTTTGATACTGCCGCCAAGGCGATCGCTGGTGACTATCAGCGGCTGACCGGCGCCGAGTCCCCGGCATTAAAAGACGTCATCAGTCGCGTTGGCGGCCGGATTGATGGCGATTCCTATCAGGCGATTCAATCGCAGATCGGGCGCGACGCGCGCACCACATCGAGCCCGGAACTACGCTCAGCGCTCTACGACATGAAATCCGCCCTTGATGCCGCGGTGCAAGGCGGCTTGAAAAACACGGCGGACGCGCAACTTTGGAGCCAAGCGCGCAAACAGTGGGGCAATCTGCTGACGATCGAAAAGGCCGTGGGCAGCACCAGCGAGGAAGCGGCATTTGGCCAGATCACCCCGGCGCGACTTAAGCAGGCGATAGATAGCCAAAAACAGGGCGCTTATGCGCGCGGGCTCGGTGACTTTTCGCCCTTGGCACGCGCCGGCAATGCGATCATGAAACCGTTGCAGGACAGTGGCACGGCTTCGCGGCTTGGTCCGGTTGCTAAACTCGCGGCTCTTGGCGGCGGCTTTGCAGCGGGAGGAATTCCGGGACTGGCGAGCGCGGGCGTTGGTGTGATGGCGCCCTGGGCTGCTGGTAGGCTGATGATGAGCCCGCTTGGTCAACGTTATCTGACCAATCAGGCATTGGCGGCGGGTCCTGGCGGCGGAAATCGGGCGCTTGCTGCAAGTATTCCCGCTTTGCTCGCGCTCTTAAACGCCAATCAACAACAGCAGAGATTGCCCACGTCACAATGAACGCTGCGGCTAAGCCTAAAATGTTGCTGACCGCGGGGTTGCTATTGAAGGCGTCGCGATACGGGATCAGGGCGATAACGACGGCGCCAAAGATTAGTATTTGCAGCGACCGCCAGAAGTTGACGATCAGACAGAACGCCACAAACCCAAAACCGAACAACCAAGCCCAAAGCATATGCCCAACGATCCCCGCGGTTTAACGGACTATATCCGCGAAACTGCAACAAAATATGGCATTGATCCCGACGTCGCTTTGCGGGTCGCTCAATCCGAGGGACTGAAAGACCCAATTGGCGACAATGGCAAATCGTTCGGCGCCTTTCAATTATACACAGGTGGCGGCGTTGGCAATGAATTCCAGCGCGATACCGGGCTAAACCCGTCCGATCCGGCCAATGAACGGGCGACGATCGACTATGCCTTGCGGCGTGCGGCCCAAGTCGGATGGGGACCATGGCACGGCGCCGCCAGGGTCGGCATCGGCCAATGGCAAGGGATAGGCGGCCAGGGACCGCCGTCGGACGTAGTGGCAAATACCGCGCCAGCGGCCACGCCAAGCCCGGCGGGAGGCGTTCTCGGAGGGCCGTCCGCGCCAGCGGGTGACACGGTTGCCAATCTGCTCGGCCGCCTTGGTGGTGCGGCCGGGGCAGGCAGGGCGCCGGCGGCGATGGCTACGGGGCAGGCGCCGGCGTTCCTGCAACTCGCTCCGATGATGCAGCTCGCGGCACTGCCGCAAATGCCAGCGCCGTATTTTGCACCCCGCATCCAGCCGCGAGGCCGCACCGCATGACCGTTTGGACGTGGTCGAGCACGGCGCTGACCAACGGCAGCGCTGATCCGACGGTTAATCTGATCGAGAACATGCCACCGCCGGCATTCAATGATTCAATGCGGGCGATGATGGCCGGCTTGGCCAAATATGCCGCCGATATGGGCGGGATGGCAACCGTCAGCTACCCGTATTTCGGCGCCGATCCGAACGGCGCGGCATACGTTGGCACCAGCAACCAAAACTTTCAGGTACTCGGCCCAATAAGCGCATTCAACGATCATCAGACCGTCGCCATCGTCCCCGATTTTCAATCGGCAAATGCGCCAACAATAAATATCGATGCGGTTTCGATTGCCTCACTCAAAAACAGTCCTGGCAATGCGGTAATTGAAGGTCAGTTGCTGCCAAGCGTTCCATATCTCATCCGCTACAAGACGTCAGATGGTTTCTTTTATCTGGAAAACCCGCCGGCGGATCTCGATCAGAACGTGCCAGTTGGTGCGGTTTTGCTTTATGCCGGCACGCTATTGCCAAGCGCGAAGTTTGCATTTTGCAACAGTACCACGGTGTTGGACCCAACCATTTATGCAACGCTGTTTGCATTGATCGGCTACAACTATGGCATCGGCACGCTGCCCGGAACGGAAACGTCTGGGTTCATGCTGCCAAATCTCGAAGGCTTGACCACCATCGGCGAGCGCACATCGAGCGGCGCGATTCCGCGATCACTGACGACCACCACGGGGAGCGCGACGACCGCCGGAACGGTCAACTCGTGGACGATCGTCATTCCCTACATCATGAGAATCATATGACCCTTTTTACATGGTCTAAGACCGCCGCGAGCAACGACACGGCGGACGCGACGATCAATTGGCAGGAAGGTCAGGCGCCGAGCAGCATCAACAACAGCGCTCGCGCGATGATGGCGGCGGTTGCAAAATATCGCGACGACGTCAGCGGCATTGTCACCGGCGGCACAAGCACCGCGTACACGGTGACCAGCAATCAGGTTTTCACCAATCTGGCGACCGCGCTTAACGGCAAGATGATCGGCATCGTGCCGCACACGACTTGCGGATCGAGCCCGACGCTCAACGTTGACGGCCTGGGCGCCAAGGCATTGCGCAACTCGCCTGGCCAAGCCGTTGCCAGCGGGCAATTGGTCAGCGGCGCATATTACATTTTTGTCTACAACAACACGGACGGCTGCTTTTACCTACTCAATCCGCCGGTCACGGATTGGCTTGTGCCGATTGGCGGAATCATGCCGTATGCCGTCAGCGCCAGCGTGCCAAACACGCGGTATAAGTTGTGCGATGGCACGCAGTATCCGACAGCGACCTATCCGGCGCTATTTGCGTTGATCAGTTACACCTATGGCGGCAGCGGCGCCAATTTCGCCGTTCCCGACTTGCGCGGTCGGGCGCCGATCGGCCAGGCAACCGCCACCGGCATAATACCCTCCGGGCTCAGCACCACCACCGGCACCGTATCCGCCGGCCAGGTGATCGCCTGGACGTTCGGCCTGCCATTCATCATCCGGGTCTTGTGATGCTTGCCATGCTGGCGGCGACGGCGTTTATTCAGCTCACCGGTCCCGATAATCAAGTCATCCAACTCAATCCCAAAAGCATCATTGATTTCCGCACGCCGCGCGGCACCGATCATTTTGCGCCTGGAACGCGCTGCCTGATCCACACCACTGACGGAAGATTTATTTCGGTGGTGGAAACCTGCGATGAAATTCATCACATATTGGAGGACATGCAATGACCTATTTCCGGCGATTGGAGGATAGCAAATGCGCATAGCATTGTCAGTCGGGCATTCGCAAAAGGTAAGGGGCATGCGCGGTAATCCGGTTCCGCCTGAGTGTGACGAGGTTGATGAATGCCTGAAAATTTGCACCGACGTTTCAGCCCTCTTGGAAGCGCACGGTGTCGAATGCCCGATGTTTTTCGATACGACGAGCACATCGCAATCGCAATATCTTGCCAATATAAATAACTGGACAAACCAGCAGAATGCTGACCTAGCCGTGAGTTGCCATCTCAACGCCGGCGGTGGTGATGGCCCAGTTGGCTGCGAAGTCTGGTATTACACACAGAAGACCTTGGCCGCTAAGGTATCGGCGGCGATGGCGGAGGCGCTGAATCTTCCAGATCGTTCGGCAAAATATTCGAATTCGCTCTCGTTTTTGGTGAACACTAACCCCCCGGCCATACTTCTTGAGTGTTTTTTCGGAGATAGTCGTCACGACTGCGAGGCGTATGCCGAAAATTACGCAGCCCTGGTGGAAGCAATCGCCGAGAGTATGGCAGGGATCAACCTTGATGATATGCCGGAGGAACCACCGGAACCAGAACAGCCGCCGGAGGTGATTACCGAGGATAACCGCGTCGAGGTTACCAGTAACGTGGTTGGCGACGTGACGGTCATCGTCAATGGCACGTTGGTGAAGGGCCATGAAGGCGGCGAGCAACTGGTTGACCTGACGATCAGCCTGCACGGTGACGTGGTGTTGGTGATCAATGGTGAGAATTTCCACAACAAGTCACCGCCCGAACCGGAGATCCAATCCAACCATAGGGACATTGAAACGACGGTGTTTGGCGGCTCGGGCGATCCCAACTATTCGGCCTATGACGGCGACAAGTTTTTGAATGACTCGGATTTGTATGTCGCCTTGCCGTGGAAGTGGAGGGACACGCCGCGACCGAAGGTGAAGGTGTTCAACCGCGTCACTGGGCTGAGCGCAATAGCTGAGATTTGGGACGTCGGCCCGTGGAATATCGATGATGACGACTACGTGCTCGGCGACGAACGACCGTCGGCAGAAACGCATTACGAAACCGAGCAGCCTTTGCCAACGGGACCGAATGCCGGCAAGGTGCCGAGCAATGCCGCCGGCCTGGATCTATCTCCGGCGTTAGCCCGCAAGGTTGGGATTGATGGGAAAGGTTATTGCGATTGGCGATTTGTTGATGATCGTATGGTCTGACGGGCGTATAACTTTGTTAGTGCCAGACCCTCTCGGACCACGCGCTCGGGCCTTGGCAGTTGGGGGCTGATTGACTGGTCCTCCCCTGACGGGCCTACCACTGGCGGCAGGTTGGGACGCCCACGATGAACTTGAAGCGATAGGAGCCCCATATGGCTGAACCTCGAATGGAAAGTGGACGCTACCTGGGGGATGGTATCATTGGTAACCGATACCTTCCACACACAGGGCTTTGGTTTTGGGCGTGCTAAAGGAGCCCATGAATGACCAGCGTCCAAATCGTGGTTATGGTGCTCGCGTTCATATGTTCTGGCCTGATGGGCATAATCTCAGCGATGGCCGACCGGAAATAGGAGCGTTGCTGGGCTGGTACGCCAGCCTAGAGCCGGTGAGGTGGCGCCTGTGACCGGCACAACAAAAGGAGGGTGAAGTGCAAAACCCTGCCGACCTCAAAGAGGTCTGTGAGCAGATCGTGGTCTACGTGAAAAACGGTGATCCGATCAAAGATGTAATCGAGCAGACTCCCTACTCGGAAACAGAACTTATCTACGAACTTGCCCTGGCCTACTTGGCCAAGTGTGTAGAATAGGAGCGTTGCTGGGCTGGTACGCCAGCCTAGAGCCGGTGAGGTGGCGCCTGTGACCGGCACAACAAAAGGAGCCCATCGTGCCACTATGGTTTTGGGATTATTCGCAGACCAGGAGCCTGGGCTATGCGCTGGTTTCGACCTATGGGTATGACGGATGGTTGCTCGAATCGATTTGGACCTATTGGGGCGAAGACGATCCTCAGAGTTTTTGTACCTAAACACCTAAAAACGTCCTTTATAACTTATTGATTTAACTTGATTTCCACGTACCACTCCAATACGTGGTTTTCTCATGATTTCAATGGGTTAGACCCAGTTTTTACTGGTAATAGGCTACCTTTTCTCAGTTGGTCATTTTCGGCGCGCAATTGCTCGATCTCGGTGCGCATGCGTGACAGCCTTGTGCGCAGATCTTTGATGCCATGTTCCTTGCGTTCGATCGTGGCGCGCAGTTCATCGATTTCACTCATTTACCCGTTCCCTTTGCCGGAAATGGCACCACGTCCGCGGCCCGATTCCGCTTGCGCATCTGCATCGCCTCGATAGCGGTGTCGGCGCGTTTTTCCCGCCGGCAATAAGTGTCCACCATCTTTTCCGACATGCCGACGCACGCGGCTATAAACGCGTTTGAGAGGCCATCAGCGCGCAGCCGCAGACAGGCCGTCGCCCGCAATCCATGCAGCGTCAGCATCCGCTCGCGGATCCGCGCCAACATCGGATTGCGCGCCCGTTCTTTGCACCATGCCTCGGACGTCGCCTTGCGGGTTGTCCAGGGAAAGCCGTCGCCGCGCTCGAGGATATACTTTCCGATGCGCGGCCAGCTCGCCAGAATTGGCGCAAATTCCTCAATGATCGGGACCCACATCTTGAGCCCAGTTTTTTCCTGCAGAACGTCGATTCCCAACTCGCCGCGATAATTTCGCAGATCCTTCCATTGCATGCGGATCATGTCGCCGAGTCGTTGCCCGGTCATGCTGCCAAGCGTGATGATGCGCGCAAAATGCGGGCGCGCGTGTTCCTCGGCTAACGCGACCTCCTCCAATGTCCACGGCTCGCGGGCGCCATCGGCCTTGACCAAGCCGGCATCGCGCACGATCGATCGCGGCAGACGTCGGCGCTGCAGCGCCCATTTTTCTGCGGCTCGCAGTGCCCGCTTGCCGCGATGTTGCATGTAGGGATGGTCAGCAAGAGCGTCTAAGAATTCCTGAATGTCGGCCGTATCGATCTGCGTGATGTATATGCTTCCAAGTGTGTCGGGATGCTCGGCGAGGCGATAGATATGGCGCCAGGCGGCTTTGGTGTTTGGTTTGTATCCGTTGAAAACTTCGCTGGCCTGAAAATCTCTCAAGATGGACGCGAACCTATCCGGTGTAATTTTTGGCAATGCGACGCGTGGCATCGGCGATCCTCCCCGGCATTCGATCGGTCGATACTTTCACATCTTGTGAACCGAAAGCAATATTGCGGCATTCCCGGCGCAGGAAGTTGGACAGGCTGCGGCCTTCCCGGTCGGCGCGGGCACGCAGCTCCCGCTCGATCTCGGGCTCAACTGAAAAATTAACTCGGACGGTACGCGGCATTTCCGACTCCAACTCAACAAACCAGTGCGGACGGGGCTCGCGTAGCCAGGGCGCTGGTTATTCGATCCCGCCCGCACCTTTCCGGGCTGTTTGCAGATACTCTCCGGGGAGATTACCCAGCCCGAAACCAATAACTCCTACTGCGACGGTGTTGGTACGGTGGCACTATCCGTTGGCACAAACACGACACCCCAACCGGTTTGCGGCGTCCAGATGATCTTAGCCTCGACCGGCGGCTCACCGGGTTGCGGTTTTTCCGGCGGCTCCGGCCAGATCACCGGGGGATAGTAGATTGGGTGTTCCGGCTTTGCGCCTCCCGGCGGTGGCGGCATCGGAATCCAGATCGGCGGTGTTGGCTGTGGGGGCGCCACGCCTCCCCAGTATCCCGGAGGCTGTCCGCCGGGTGCAATCGGGTGCGTCGGCAATGGAGGTGCAACACCTCCCCAATAGCCTGGAGGCTGGCCACCAGGCGCGATTGGATGGGTCGGCTGCGGAGGTGCCACGCCTCCCCAATAGCCCGGAGGTGGCCCACCGGGTGCGATTGGATGCGTCGGAACTCCCGGACTAGGCCAGATGCCGGGCGGTGGACCGCCGGGGGCAATTGGATGTGTTGGCACGCCGCCCTGATCGAGCACGACGACGTAGCATAAATAACCTGCCATGTGCTGCCTTCCTCTACGTGATTGCCGCAGTCGGTGCGGCGCCGTTAGCTTCCGATGAGCCGGCTCAGTTCATCGACCATGGATTTGTTGCGCTTGAGATAATCGCCGATCTGGCGATCGTGCTCGGTGGCGAGATCGAGCAGGGCTTTGCGATAGCTTTGCTGGATCGCTAGCAGGTTGTCGCCGGTGCGATATTTGCTCGGGACAAACTTTGAGATCTCGGCGCTTGGTTCGCGGACGTCGGCCTCAAGTTTGGTCATATCAATGGCTGCGTCTGTCATGGCTTTTTCTCCCTATACAACGCCGGAAAATCCCTCGACGCGCGCACGAAGATTATAGACCCGGTGCGGCTCATCGCTGCCCGCGGCAATGCGAGCTTGACGTGCTGCATTGATTTGCTGTTTACGCTCCGCCGTCGCCTCCTTGATTTTTGTTGTACGGCGGAAGCGCAGTTTGTAGCGGCGGATGTACAGATCATCATAGCGGCCAGCATCGAACAACATCAGGGACCGTTTGACGTGGACCGGCGTGTCCGCAACATAACGCCAACCGCCAAAGTTTAGTTTGATATGGCCGGCATCAACGCGCACATGATGTCTCTCGCCGGGTGCGAGCTTGTCCATCAGCTTGTTGATACCGACGAAGTGCCAACACTTGGTTGGGTTGCATTGCCCGTTTGCGGCAATGGCCGAATCGAGACAATCTTTAGATGGCATTACATCCAACATGAAGCCTTTTGTGCCGGGCCTGGGTGCATCACGATCTGAATTCATGATATTTCCTCTTACAGTGGGCGGCGTATTTTTGCCGCGTTGCATCGGCCATTTCTTCCAGGAGCCGACACGCCTGGTCGTAGCAAGTTGCTTGATATTCTTCTTCTGCTTCTTCTTCAGTGGGCATAACAAGTTCTTGTTGTTTGCGTTGTGGTGCGCGTCGTGTCTTGCCGTCTTTGCCAGTACGTTTCGCAACTGGTCCATATGGACCAGTTGCCTTACGGGCTCTTCCGACCGTTTGGTGGCCGATCCCAATTTGCTCAGCGATAGCCCGATCTGACATGCCGGGATTTGCTTCTATTGCTTGGGCTGCTCGTTCACCCGCCGGCATGTATGGTGCGCCGCAATCACATGCGGCCTCGGCAGATGCACCGCACGCGGTGCATTGCATCAACGCAGACGACAACTTTTTCAGCCTGACTACGTTGCTCATGTTGTTCCTCGTTGTCAGCTCACCCGATATACTCTCGCCGGCCGTTTACTTCGGGTCAGCCGGCGTTCCCCGGTGTCGTACAACTTGCCGCGTATCACCAATTCCCGAATCCGTGCCGAGCACGTCTGATGCCGCATGAACAAGCGCGACTCGGTTTCATCGCAAGTCGCGCCGTGCTCGCACGCCGAAATGAAGTTGTAGACCATGCCGCGCAGCCGGCTGACGTCGTGCTCGACACTCTCGGCGGCGTGCTCGCTGGTATCGCTCCCGCGCACCGCGCCCGGCCGATCGGGATAGCGATCACCAAACAGATCGCGCTGATCGTTCATTGGCGCTGATCCCGCATTGCCATTGCGCGCAAGCTAATCGATCCCGGCTCATCTGGATCTGGCGCGGCCTCAAAGTCGCTTTCCGTCGCCGAGCGTGGTTCGATGTCATCGGTGTCGTGGACTACCTCGGGCGGCGGCATCTTGGCCAGACACTTGGCTTGCGTTTTCCAGATATAGTCTTTGAGCGTGTCGGGCAGGGTTTGGTAATCCCGCCGGGTTTTCATTTCGTCGCCTAGTTCCAGCAACTCGACCACGCTCGCGCATTGCCGCAGTTCATCCTGCATCGCCCGAGCCCGATCGGCAAAGGTCACGGCGGCATTGAGGGTGCGGGGAAATATCGCGTCCTGTTTGGTCTTGGGCTTAGTGTTCCTTTCCGGCACGCCGTCGTCATAGTCGCCGGGCTGTAAAACGGATGCACCGTTGCCGTATCCTTTCTTGCCCCATACGCCATTGCCATCGTTGGCGCCGTCGTCGGCGTCGTCGGCCTCATCGCCGGTCGGCACCTGAAACAGCGCCAGGAGCATGTATTTGCGGGCTGCGGTGTGGGCCTTGTTAAAACACTTGTCATCAAAGCCGCCTTTGCTGTCGCGGCAGCGTGACAGCCCGGTTTGATAGAGCCGCTCGGGCCAAACCTCGCCGCTGGAATGGATCAGCGAAAAGGCATAGCGCACGGCAACGGCCTTATCGCCGTCGAGCATGGAGCGATCGACCTCGGTTTGCAGGATGACCACGCCATGCTTTGCCATCAGCGGCGTGACGCGCGCAAGAAGATCCTCAACCTTGACGTATTTGTAATTGTGAAACTTGTTGGTTCCGTCTTTGGCGACGGTGCCGATCTCCTGCATAACTTGACCGATGGCGCCAGCAAGCTTGCCGCATGGGATGCCGATCGGCATTGGGAGGTTGATTTCGGAAGCCGGCGCCGTCGGCGTTGGAGTAGCAACGCTGGTCTGCTGTGGCGGTTCACACAGCATAGACGGCACCGGCTTTTCGATTGTTGACAGATCGCTCATTTAGTCCTCGATGAGGATGAAGTTGTGATTGGCGTCGGCGATGAAATTGGCGGCTTGATCGGCCGCCTCACGAGTGTTGAACCGATGCGACGTGATCTGTACCTGATCGTGAATGCGCACCTCGATCACCAGCACAAAGCTGTGAGTGGTTTCGGTGTTATTCATGGGGGCGCGTCTCATAATCATAGCGGTCTTGATCGTCCTGCTCGCGCTCATCAATGGCGCAATACAGATCATAGACGGCGTCGGCCTCGGTTGGCCCTTTGCCGATGGGATCGCCTTTGCACCATTCACCGATGGTGGCGGTCCAACCATCCCAATATCGGCAAGTAAACACGGTGATGTTTCTCATGATTGCCTCCGAGCGCCGAAGGCAAAGCCGCGCATGTAGTCGTCATTATGCGGCTGGCGTGGCTCGCGCCGCTCGCGGCCGTCCTGATAGCCCCAATTCCAATCAGACTCGCGCTGATTGGCGGCGCCGATATCGTATTCCTCCCGTTGTTTCCTCATCGCATCACCTCGACGTGCAGACGACGTTGATGCCAATGCGCTGGCAGGTGGTGGTGCGCGGTTGCAGCATCACCGGCGGTTGGATTGGGTGCAGCGGTTGCATCGGTTCGATCGATGGCAACGGCTGCATTGGCGCCATGGGTTGCATCGGTGCCATTGGCGGCATCGGCTGCATTTGCATGAATTGGGCGCGGGCTCCGGATAAGAGGGCGGCCCACATCAGCAACATTGCAACAAACAGGCTGATGGCGATCAATTCGAGTGCTGTGCGGATCATCGAACGCTCCATCCATAGAGACGTTCACGCTCGTAATCGCGCTGGATTTCGCATTGATCGGGCGTTGGCGGCGCAAGCGCATTCAGCGTCCGATCGAGGTAGGCTTGATAGTCTCTGCGTTCCTGTTCGGTAAAACAGAGATTCCACGGATTGTTGAGATCGATGTATCGGGGATTCATAGCAGCGCCCCCGGTTCGCCGAACATTTCCTGTTTGATTGCGATCAACATCAGACATTGATAGTGGGCGACGCAGTCGAGCATTTGCTCCATTGCTTTCGGGTCTTTGCATTTTCCGGCAATGATCAACGCCTCGTCGGCGCGACCTTGCCAGTAGGCAGATGAGCGGTTCATGTGATCCTCCTAGCCAACGGAGGCATGATTTCACACAGTGTGAAAATGGTCAAGCGGTTTTTCACGGAGCGTGGAACAGGTGTGTAAAAAAGCGAAAAATGGGTAAAGACTACCTTTCGCTTATATGGGGTTAGTGCATAATGGGTTCTTGGCCGCACCTAATGCATATTGGAGTGTGGAATGAAGCAGCAGGACCGCAATCGCCATCAACAGCGAATGAACCAAGTTTATCAAATGCTTGCGATGTTACCCTGTGACCCGCGGGAAAGCTTGCGGATATTGCAGATGGTGACGGAGCACCTACAAAAGCAGGTACGGCTGCAATACGATCACGATCCGGCGGAATTGCTGCCGGACAATATCGAACTCAAGCTTGAGCCGATACACAGGCTCAAGCTGATCAAACCGCACGTCCGCTAGTTCGGATTATTGTTGCGGTTATTGCGAGAGATTTGCGTCTGGATGCGCTCGCGCAATTCCGCTGGCAGACTCATGATCCATTCCATGGTTAATCCGGTGACGGATTGCAGCTTGAACATCTTATCGATGGAAATGCGACGGATGCCCTTTTCCCAATTATGCCAAGTGGATGGCGGGGTGCCGAGCAACCGAGACAACGTCGTTTGATTGAACCCGAGGGCTTCGCGGCTAATACGCATCCGATCACGGATATTGTCCGGATGAGTCGGCGGTAATTCTTTCCTAGCCATGTCCCTATTTACCAAGCAATGTCAGGTATGTGCTATTTCCATTCTGTGAATATTGCATTTTTTCACGTCGCGTGAAATACTGCGCGGCATGGCGAATAAAGTCAAGCGCGAACCGATCCCGGAAGTGATCGAGGCGATCGACGCTCTTGGTGGCAATGCGGCTGTTGCGGCAATGACCGACGTTGGTCTGAGCACGGTATCGCAATGGAAGCATCGCGGCTTTCCGCCCGAGACGTATAAACTAATCGCTGACGCGCTCAGCAAACAGAAACGATCGGCCTCATTGAACATGTGGCCAAAGATGCGTCGGCGCAAGGATCGGCGGCCCCACTCCTAGCCGAGAGGCCGCTGTGCGGTGCGGGGGCGCCGGCTGACGTGTGCTGCCGAGCGTCCCCGCGTCCAATAGGGGCTTGTGGTGGTGGATAATGAGCAAAGCCAGCTCCCGCTGGGCCAAGGGCAGCAAGCTGACGGCGTTGCCGCCGATGGCGTCGGAGACGGACGATCCGATAGCGCGCACGCGATTGAAACAAACCAACGATTACTTCCTGTACCTGCTGCTGCAAGAATTGCTCAGACAGCGGCAGCGGACGGCCGACGACTAAGCGGCGAGTGGACCGCCAGCGATGAGCAATTATTAGTCAAGTTATCGGCGGAAGGCTATTCGGCGTCGCAGATTGCGACGCAACTCGGCGTCACCCGCAATGCCATCGTTGGCAAGTCGTGGCGGATGGGCCGGATCCTCAAGGGGCTGTCGTGTCGATCACCGGCGCCGCGCAAGCCGGCCAAGCCCAAGCCGCGCCCGCGGCCGCAAGTCAATCTCGTGATCAAGTCAAAGCCCCCAGAAATCAAAACGCCGGCTGGCCAACCGGTGTCGCTGGTCAACCTTAAGGCGTGGCATTGCCGCTGGCCGATCGGCGAGCCGGTGGCGATGCTGTCCTGTGGGGCGCGGGCGGAGGACGGTAAGCCCTACTGTCCGTTTCACGGGAAACAAGCCTATCAGCGGAGGGTGCCATGAGCCGGGCATGGATGCCGCTGTTCATCGGCGATCTGATGGGCAAGATCATGCACCTCAACGCCACGGAAACCGGGATATATCTGAGGCTTATCATCCATTGTTGGGAACATGGTTCAATTCCGGCCGACGACCGGAAGCTGGCGCTAATATCGCACTGCAGCACGCACATATGGTGGAAGTACAAAAAAACTGCTCTTGCATTCTTTCGCCCTTGTTTTTCCGACGAAATTTGCCCTGACACAGGTCAAAAAATTGTATTCTGTCACACGCATGACAGAGTCGAAAAAGAACGCAGTCGTTACGCCGAAATCTCCAATAAACGCAGGGCCGCAGCCCTGCAAAAGCATACACAATCACAATCACATTTAAGATCTTCTCTTTCTTCTTCTTCCGTTACTGGGCTGCGCGCGCACGTAAGCAATTCAGAACTGCAGATCTCGGAGGAACTACTTGCGCGCGAATCGAAACGTCGGCGCTAACGGCGGCTCGCTCGCTACAGCGCTATGTGGGGGCGCGCTCGCTAGCCGCCGTCCGATAGATCCAAAGCAAGAGGCTGGCCGATGAAGAACCGTAAGCTTCGTGCCGCGGTCACCGTCGCCGCTGTCCGCACTGTCGTGCACGACCGTCGCACCACCGACCTCCCGTTCAACGCCGTCGTCGGCGAGCAATCCGTCAAAGACCCCGCCGGCGACGAAACCATCGTCAGCGTGTCGCTGCGTGACGATCCACTCAACCGGCTGCGCATCCGCGGTTGGATCGATGACGCCCAATTCCACGGCGGCCGCGCCTGGCAGCGCTGCTACGAAGCAACCCAACTGTGGCCGTCGTCCGAGCTGAAAGACCCGGTTGACGGCGGGGGCCAGGTTGCTGATCCGTACGTCCGGATTGCCGATGCATCAGCCATGATCCGCAAATGCACAGCTCGGCTCGGCGACACCGGCGATGCGCTCATCCGCGCCGTGCTCGCCGATCGCCTGTTCCTCGCCCAAATCGCCAACATTCAGGGCATGGATTCCCGCGATGGCAGCCGCGACATGGCCTATCTCGGCCGCCGCTTGCGCGAATGCCTCAACACCCTGGCAAAGGTATTTGGCTATGCGTAAACCGATGAGCTACGACAAGGCAATCGAGCTGATGCGGCGCCCCGACACCCGAATGATCGCAACACTGACAAGCGATCTGCCTGGCGGCATCGCTTTCTACATCGTGCCCGGCGGTGTGGTGCATCCCGCTGCCGCCGCCAAGATCAAGGATCACCCCCTAGTGAGGGGCGAAAAAGACGGACTTTTCCCCAACCACGAGCAAACCTGGCGCATGGTGCAAGATTGACTAACCCGCCGGGCAAGTGCATGGTTCCACCCCATATAGCGAACTACGCCTTGGTCCCCACTAGGCGTAGTCGCTCGGGCGCGGATAGCCGCCCTCTGGCAACAAACGAGCCCACCCAACCCCCCGACCGGTTCGCTTCCGCGCTCAACTCACGGAGCCGCGCATGATCATGCTCTCGGCGGACTACCGCATCCGTCCGCTTGATCACCTCCAATGGGTTTTGGAGCACCGGCGCAGCCAATTAAAAGGCGGTGGAGAGCGTTGGGACGCCTACGCCTACTGTCGGACCAGAATCGGGCTGGAAACCGCTCTATCCCGCTTAAAATGCGAAGGCGCCAGCCTTGACCGCAGCCTGATCGCCCATCTGCCCGACTACTTCGAACCAAAGGACCAATCCGATGGCAAAATCAATCAAACATCCCGGATTTGCGAAAGTGCAATCCAAGATTGAAAAAGAGGGCTATTCGAAAAAGTCAGCAGGCGCCATCCTGGCATCAGCCAGCCGTCATGCATCGCCAGCCGCCAAGAAAGCCAACCCGCGATTGAAACGCGTATGACAGCGCTCTGGTTCTGGGAATTGACGGATCGGCTATCGCTTGACGACGACCTGTCTTGGTTATGGCCGGAAATTCGCGCCGTACCAGAACGCTTGCTCGAAAGCGGCTTAGTGTTGCAGATGGATCTTTGGGATGCCGAACGATGGTGGCAGATTAAGCAGGCCCGAGCGCAATCAGGCGATCTTGCAACGTTGGCTCGCCGGGGAAACCATGGCCAAGTTGGCCCGTGAATTTAATCTAACCCCACCGCGTATCCGCCAAATCGTGTCGAGAACATCGAAATGCCGAGTAAATCCAAAGCCCAGGCTCGCCTGATGGCTGCCGCTGCCCACACCAAAGGTGGATATGGCGGCGTCCCGCAAAGTGTGGGCAAGGAATTCAATAAAGCCGATGCCGGAACAGGCATCCTCAGTGGGCGACGGCCCAAACGCAAGCGTATCGCACATGCGAAAAACCTGCTTGGGCGCTGACTTAGGGGCATAAAAATTGCCGGTCGCAGATCGAGGACGCCCGAGCGGTGCGCGCGAAAAGCCATTCCGCGATGAATTGCGCAGGCTGCTGTATGTCGATGATCGCGAGGAACTCAGGAAGGTGGCGAAAGCATTGATTGGTCGCGCCAAGGAAGGCGATCCGACGGCTATCCGCGAATTAGCTGACCGGCTTGAGGGCAAGGTGCCGCAAGCCGTCGTCGGCGATAACGAGAGTGATCCCATTCGCCACATCGTCACTTGGGAAAAGGACGCTGACTAGTGCTCACACTCGAGGCGCCAATTGATCCGCCAGCCGAGCCTGAGTACCAAACCCAATATCACGTCATTCCCTACAAACCACGGCCGCAATTCAAGCCCTATCACAGCCGCACAGAACGCTTTGCTAAAATCGTTGCTCATCGTCGCTTTGGCAAAACTGTCGGCACCATCAACGATCTCATTCGCCGCGCCCTGCAGAACGAGCGCACCGATCCGCCACCGCGATACGCCTACATCGGTCCAACCTTCACCCAAGCTAAGGACGTCGCCTGGCAATATCTCAAGCATTACGCCGCGCCTATTCCCGGCATCAGGACCAACGAGAGCGAACTCTATGTCGATCTTCCTAATGCTGCTCGCATACGCCTTTATGGTGCTGATAATTACGATCGCATGCGCGGTCTTTATTTCGATGGTGTTGTCATCGACGAGCCAGCCCAGCAAGACCCACGCGCATATCCGGAGGTTATACGCCCAACACTATCGGACCACGCGGGCTTCGCGACATTTATCGGTACACCGGCGGGTCGCAATTGGTTCTACGATCTCGGGCGCAATGAACTAGGCGAGCTGGATGCGAGTTGGCTACATCTTATGCTGCCTGCCACATCCACGCTTGACGTCATGCGTGCTGATCGGCAAGCCAAGGGTGTGGATTGGGATGCGGAACTCGCGAACGCCAAGTCAACGCTGTCGCCGGAACAGTATGCACAGGAATTTGAATGCTCATTTGAGGCTGCGATCGTCGGCGCCTACTACGGGCGCCTGATGGCCGATGCCGAGAGTGATGATCGCATTACCGGAGTCCCATATGATCCTGCAACGCGCGTTTGGACCGCATGGGATCTGGGCATAAGCGATGCAACAGCCATCTGGTTTGCGCAAATGGTGGGTCGAGAGATTCACCTCATCGACTATTACGAAGCATCAGGTGTTGATCTCGGTCACTATGTCCGTGAAATTACCCGACGTGACTACGTCTACGCTGGCCATATACTCCCGCACGATGCTCAGGCTCGGGAACTTGGAACGGGCAAGACTCGTTTGGAGGTACTGGAAAGCCTTGGCCTACGCGGCATTACCATTGCAGCACAGCATCGAGTGGAGGATGGAATCAACGCGGTTCGGACCATCATTCCCAGATGTTGGTTCGACCAACGAAAGTGCATCCGCGGGATCGACGGCCTCAAGCTCTATCGATCCGAATATGACGACAAACTACAAACACTGAGGCCGAAGCCGGTGCATGATTGGGCGTCACATGGCGCCGATGCGATGCGCTACCTGGCGATGACCTTGGATCGCAAGGCGGCGGACATGAACGACTTTAATCGCCCGCTGCGCATGCCGGTGATCGGCGTGGCATGAAACTGCCGGTGACGCTGTGCGCAGTTGACCACGCGGCGCACGATCTCACTCGGATGGCGCTGCAACGCTGCCTCGATCAATTCGATTTTGCCGATGTGCTGATCTGCTCCGATCGGGAAATCCTCCCCGGCGCGCGACATGTTAGGACCTACGCCAAGATTGCTGATGAGGCCGAGTTAATTCTCAACAGCCTGCTGCCAAAGCACATCAACACAAGCCATTACCTGTACATTCAATGGGATAGCTGGATCATCAATCCGTACGCCTGGGATGATGCATTCCTACACTACGATTGGATTGGCGCACCCTGGCCGTATCGTTGGTTGTGGAAAGGTTGTGATCCGGAATTCAACGTTGGCAATGGCGGCTTTTCGTTGCGCAGTATGAAGCTCGCAAACGCCGTTCTGCAATTGCCACTCGATGAGATGTATTCGCCCGAGGACCATGCCATTTGCGTCAAGCATCGCCCCACGCTTGAACAGGCTGGATGCCGCTGGCCGGCGGCCAATCTGGCACAGCGGTTCTCGGTGGAGGCCGACTGGCCGGATTGTGATCCATTCGGCTTTCATGGCGCATTCCGGTTTGCCAACGTGCTGACGCCGGATGAGTATGATCATTACGAGGAAATCGCGCCGGCCTATGTGAAAGAGCATCAGGCTTGGCAGTGCTTGCGCGGCAATGTCGCCAAGTTGCGGCAGGGCGCGCGGCTGCAGCGTTGTGACGGGCCACTCAAAGGGAGTTGGACATGAGCATCATCAGCGCCCTGATCGCAGTCATTGTCGCTCTGATCGTGATCGGCATCATTTGGTGGGCGATCCAGCAACTGTTGCCGCTCATTCCACTGGCGGAACCGTTTGCGACCTTGGTCCGCGTGCTGCTGACCGTGATTGCCGTCCTGATCGTGCTCTATGTGTTGCTGATGCTGCTATCCGCGCTCGGCGTGCCAGTTCCTGTCTGGCACCGCCTCTCCTAAGCGACCGCATGAACGACATGCTGCCGCCGTTGTGGCACGGC
>Ga0247664_1000025_pt1 | contig 41701 bp, 75 predicted proteins | sample CNK05_metaG_FD_182715 | JGI IMG/M metagenome (GOLD analysis project Ga0247664, IMG submission 182715) | Soil microbial communities from Purdue University Martell Research Forest, Indiana, United States - CNK05 | ecosystem: Environmental > Terrestrial > Soil > Temperate forest > Bulk soil...
CATTTCATCCTCGCTCGGAAACATCGCCTGGAGTTCTTCCAGGCTGTAATCCGGCGAATCACAGTCGCAGTCCTCGTTATCAGATCCATCGATGGCCACCATCGCTCCGCAGCCACCACGGCACCGCTCAAGCATCGGCTCGCCGTTCATCAGGCATCCGCCGCCGTAGCACAGATCGTCGATACAGCCATTACCAGTCGCTGGGCAAATCGCCATCACGCTCTCCTTGACCCTCCGCCGCGCCGTCTGACCACGGACGCGGGGAGGGAGTTTTGTCAGGATGTCGCCAGTTCGGCCGGCGCGTCCACAGCGTCGGGCACCTGATCGGCCATGTAGTCGCCCGCGATCTGCTTGACCCAATCCGGCCGCTCATTCCACAGCCGGTTGAATTCCGAGGCGACAGCGGCGGTTGACCGCTTACCGTTGCCCATCAGCAGGTCGGTCTCGACTACCAATTCATTCTCGACCGCAGCCTTAATGGCGTGGTTGACGACCTGGTTGGCGTGCACGCTGATCGTCGCGCCGCGAGCCGCCAGAACCTCGTTGACGGCCTTTAACTGGTCTTCGATCCATTGCCGAGCGGGGCTCTTGCCGGCCCTCTCGGTCGGCCACGCGCTCGACGGGCGATCGACAACGGAAGCCTTGGCGAGCTCTTCAACCGTCTCGGCGACTGGCGGGTGGCGATCCTGGACGCGTTCTCCGTTCTGGCGAAGCTTGGCGGTCAGGTTAGCGTGCGCGGTCTGCTCAACCGGCGTGACGTCGATCGCGTCGGCCGTCTCTTCCTCTGAGTAAACACCCATGATCACGCTCGGAAGCACGGCGCGGACGCCAGCGGTTACGGCTCGAGCTCGAAGCATCGCGGCCGGGAACTTCTTCCAATTGGCGGAAATCTCTCTCTTGCTGTCTTTCCAGCACGTCGCGACCCCGGAATCGTAAAATTCCTTGAATGTCAACCGGATCGAGAACGGCTCTTTACCATACGTCGGGTGACTGAACTCCGCGATGCATTCCTCCGCGTCGCTCTTGAGCCATTTCACCCGGCCTCCAGCCGCTTGGAATTCGGCCTGCATGGTGTCGGCCCGCATCGACGGCTTGCCTTCAATGATGTGATACCTCGTTAGGGCCTTGATCGGGTGTAGCCCCTCCGACTCGGCCAGCATCATCAGAGTCAGCACTTGTGGCGCGGACATCTTGAAAAGGCCCGACTTGGAGACCTGTTCAGACATCTCTCGCAGCACGTCCCACTTCTCGCGGGCGATGTCGAGCTGGCCGCCTTGCTGTTCGTACTTTTGAATCCCGTTACTCACCTTCTGCCTCCCCGTTTGAAACCGTGAACCGAACGTAAGTTGACGCCTTGGCGAACTGGGTCCGCTCCTTGACTTGGACGATTTTTCGCTTGAGCGTGTACGGGCCGCATGTGGCCGTTGAAGCGTTGCCCATCGCGAGCAAGAGTTTGGCTTTCGCCTCATCCTTCGCTCGCTCCAGGGTCTTGATATGGCCGCCGCAGTTCTCGAAGTAGCCAATGGATTCCCGAAGATCATCGCCCAACTCAACCGCTGGCCCGTCATCTCGGTTGAAATGCCGAGTGATCGCCCGAATATCCTCAGCCCCAAACTCAGCCGGTGGCGTGCCGTCCTGCACCTGCTTCCAGAATGCTTCCTCCAGCCGAATCATCTCGGTGATCACGTCGTCGTTGCGTTCGACCGTGTAGAGCCGGAATGACGGGTCCGCGCACCAGACCGCGAAGATGACGTGATCAAGATTCGTGACGGCCATTTGGTGTTGCGCTTGGATTATCCACGGCTCGGGCAGGTTGGCCGAATCCCCTTCCTCTGGTAGCCTCCGCGTCGTCCAAGCGCCCGCCAGTTTACACTCCACGATGTTGTCGCCCGAGTCGTAAGCGTCGATCGTGGCGAGCATCCACGGGATATCCTGGCCGTGCTCGTGGACCTGGGTGGCTACGATGCTCGTCCCTGTGCGATCCTCGTACATCTGGAGAATCGCGGGCTCCGCAGCCAGGCCCATCCTCATCGCTTCGCTGGGCTCATCTGGCTCGAGGTCGCCCCGCTTGTCGAGCCATAGCCGCAGGCGGCTTGGCGTGGTTCGCACGCCGACGACCGTGGGCGCGTCGGATGCACCGATGCCCTTGCGTCTGGCTGCTAGCCATTCGTCTCTTGCTACACTCAACCCCATCGACATTTCACACTCCCCTTTGTAGAATCACCTTGTCACCCCTCGCAGCCCAACCCGGCATTACGACTGCCGGGCGGCTGCTTCAATTCCTGTCTTTGGCCAGCTCTGCACATTCATCGAGGCCCTTTTGAAGCCCTTCCCAAGCCAAATCGACAATGCGCTGTAGCGCCGACTGGCTAAATGGAATTCCCACCGCCTGCATGGCACCAATAGCCAGAACATTGCAGATCGCGGATAGCTCATCGTCGGCATCGTGGCTGCCTGACGAGTCGGATATCAGCCTCATGATCTGATAGGCCCGATCAGTCCGATTCATTTCCCCGCCTCCGTCAATTCCGCCGCCTCTTGATCGCTCAGCGTTGCGGCGAATTCGGCGACGCGGGCCTCCTGTGCCGCAGCCTTGGTGCAGGCTGGGCAGCGCCAACGACGCATGCCGCCGGAATTGGTTCTACGAGACCACCCGGAAAGGCGTGCTTGTTCCGCGCCGAGATGCGCATTCGGGCATTTGAACGGTTTCGTGTCGCAGTCATCGCACCAGATCACGAGGCCGTAAAACTCGCTCACGTCGCCACCTTCTTTCTCGCTGACGGGTCGAAATACTCGGTGCCGTAGAACTCACACGACCATTTCAACTGCCTTCGCAAAATCGCGATGTTGCGGTGGGATACCTGGATGGCATCCATTTCGTTGCAGATCATCTTCGCCACGCTGGTCGGCGATGGGATCACTGGGTTTGGCTGCGGCTTCTCGGGCTCTGTCGTCGGGTCTTCCGGTGCGTTCGGCAAGTTCGCGCTCCTCCAAAATGTCTTGAACGGTCGATCTGTGAATCTGGTCAAACGTGTCGCTGCCACTGAGTTGTGGGAGCAACTCCTGTAGCTCGTCTGTCGGCCAACGCTCATGTGAAGCGCGGCAGTACAGGGCGAACCGCTCGCAGCCGGCAACGAAGTCCTCATGGGCGCGATCGACGGTTACGTCGTGGGGCATTGCTCGGCCTCCTTGTGGAAGCGGTAGCGTGTGAACCCCGTCGTAATGACCGCCTTTCCCGGGTTTTCGACCATCGTTCTCAGTGCGAGATCAACGTCGTGGTAATAACCGGACAGCCGACGGCGCAACTTCTGGGGGTCGACGTCCTCCCATGTGTTGCCGTCTTCTGTCCGCTGGAATCGGCCAAGCTTTCCAATCATCGCTGCGCTCATCCCCTCCCCCTTTCATCGCGGGCTTGCGGTTAGGCGGTAACGGCCTGGCACACGATCATCGCCTCAAGGCACTCGAGAGCCGCCGAGCGCAGCGAGGCGCGGAATGGCGGCATCGGCAGCGGCATCGGCAGCGGCAGCGGCATAGGCATAGGCACGGATTTTGCGCGCCGCATCTCTCGCGACTTCCGCGCTCTCGCGAGCGACCACAGGAGGGACAGCCTCAAGCTCTGCCGCCCACTCTTCGCGCTTGAGCGTTCGCAGCCACATCGGGGCAAACTTCCGCACCGCGTAGTCAGCCGCGATAAAGCCGCGCTGAGCCGACAGTTCGCGATCGCCCTTCGTTCCAATCGTTCGCGGCAAAAACGGCTTGAGCTCGTCTCGGTGATCGCGGAATAACCACGAGTCATTGAGTCGGATGATGTACCGCCGAATCACGGGGCAGACACATTCAGGCGAGTCGTTGAAATGCGTGTAGCCAGCAAGCCAGGAAACGGCTTGCATCGCGCACACATCGACGTATCCATTGACGCCTTTGCCAGTCCCTTCGCGGAGATGAAACTCTGGTTGAAAGAATCGTTCGAGGCGTTCAGGCAATACTTGCACGGACATGGCGACACCTTTCGGTCTGTTCGGGGTTAATCTTGATAGAGATTGAGCGAATGCCTATGCGGTTTGGCGTTCGCTCTCAATGCCGTACTCAGCCGGGTCGATTCCCATGCCGATAGATAGAGCCTCAGTAACCAGGCGCGCAACCGACCAGCCACGCCGGTTGGCCTTGTCGCGGATTTTCTCGGCAAGATCGGTGGGAATGTTCTGGTTGAACTGCTCCTTTTCGATCTCTGGAAAGCGTTTCTTCATGTCTCGATTCCTCATGGGTTAGTATTCACTACTAGAAAAACTATAGCATCGACTGTGTAGTGAGTCAATGACTCAATGGTAAATTCCGTCAATTACTCAGTGTGTAGTTATAAACTGAGTATTGACACAGACTTAGGGAATTCACAATACTTGTCCCGTGGCGCACGTTGGCCCTTAGTCGCGGTGGAACAACAGTATGGAACCGAGAGAATTCTCAACCGAAGACCGAATTCAATTCGTTTCGTTGAGCGATATGAAGCGCGCAGTCCAAGACGCAGCCGATGAATTGAAAGAGGTTCTCGGCTATAGCGTTGGAACCGCCCGGCTTATGAACGCACTTTGGGCGCGGTACTTGTTGATGTCACCGCAAGACCGCCTCGTCGCGATCGCGCCCGCGTTGGAAGCACTGGATAAAGTGAGAAAGACTCGCCCTAGGTACAAATTTAAGTTTGTACATAAGGGCGATGCGGAGATTGATAAATTGAGGTCAATTGCGGGAGGGATCGACGGCCTTCGCGTCGGCGACAACGCCCCCGTAGATTCGAGTCGCACACGCGACAACAATGCCATCGTCTGATGTCGAACTCTGCCAGAGCTCAGAACCTGATTCCGGGCGTTCAGCCCATTCCTCTTTATTCATCGTCAGAACGAACGTGTGAACTCTTGATCCGTCAGGGAAAACGTGCTTGAACGTGACTTGCCTCATGGTTTGCCGCTCCGTCCTGGCAGGATAAAAATGAATTCGGTTATGCTATGCAAGGCGTTTTCAAAAGACAATACAGTAGTTCCAAAATCTTTGATGCGTCAATGGGGTGTCACGCCCTGGGATTTGCGGCCAGTGCCACATGCCGCCCTTCGATCCAAGAACGCGCGAGGGTTTAATAGCTTTTCGGTCGCAATCTTGCGCGAGTGATAAACTGACTGGGGCGATAGCTTGAGCTTCTTTTGGATCTCTGGCCAGTCGTAACCGATGCAAAACATCTCAAGGAGTTTCCGTTGGTGGGTGCTCAGCAAATAAAACCTGCACCGAAACAGTTCAGCCAGCTCGCGGGTCTCGATGCGCGTAATGTGGCAATCGCGATCAAGTGCGGCCGCAAGATCCTCTGCCCGCTCTGTTCGGTTGTGTCGGCCCCACACTTCCCAGCGTCGGGATTCGTCGATCAGCCGGCGTTGAACGCACAGTTTCGCCCATCCGCTGAATGTGACGAAGTCGGGTGGCTTGCCTGCCGCAGCCTCACAGATAGCCTCATGCGCGATACTGAGGCGATCTTCAAATGGTATTCCAAACCCGTAGCGGCGAGCCCACGCGCGAGCGTTGCCCAGATGCTCGACCACAAGGGCCTGCTGAGCCTCTGTGAGTCTCAATGGGCCGCTGCGCCGAGTTGCCACGTTACACCAGCAGGGCTGATGGCAGTTACTTGGATGAGCGCATACTGGCCAGCACAATGGTATGTCGGCTCAAGGCCGGAATCGCTTGAGCCCAAAAACAGCTTGCCAAAGTCTGGGGCACTGCCGGTCACAAGCACTTGGGCCTTGAGGGTGCCCAGAACGGCTGCGGGTTGCGTGTTCGCGCCTGGAATCGAGTCGACGAACACAATCGTGAATACCAACCTAGCGCCCGCCGCGCTGGCTGTACCGCCCACGGAGAGCGTGCTACATCCCGTCAGCGCCACTGGCGGGACTGCTGAGGCGTCGGGGTCTGGGGCGGTTATGGTGCGGACTGGGAGAAGGAAGGCCATATGCTAGAGTCCTTCGCTGTCGCGGTGCTTGCGGTCGTGGCGTTTGTGGGGTATCCGTGGATTAGAGAAGCGACGAGGCTATCGAAATGAATTCAGAACCGCCGATTGCGCTCTTTGTTATGCTTGGGTTGGTCGCTTATCTTTGTGTCTTCTGCGGATTCGGTAGCTACATTTCGAGCACCAAGAACCGCCCGCAAATCGAGGGCGCCATCCTGGGCGCAGTGTTCGGCCCGTTCGGGCTGATCGTCGCGGCATGTCTGCCTAGCAACTCGCGCACGGACTGACGTTTGGGCCGTCCGGGCTGAAGTAAACCTTTAGATTGGAGTCGATCATGCAAGCGTTGCTGTTAGCTGCCGCCATTGTTGGCCAGATAGGCGGAATGAACGGCGTGGGCCGCGACGGAATACCGCTTGACCCGTTTCCGCGTGACGTCGTCGGGCCGATCACTCGCGCGCAAACGCTAGCCGATGGCTTCCCGCCGCCGCCAATCCAAGTTCCGGCTCTGGTTCCACCGCCGGCCCAGAGGTTGCCGCCGCCGGCTGTGATCAGGGATAATCGGACGGCGCGGGCGCAATTCGCCAGACGATCGTCTCGCCGCATCAAGAGGGGATTATAGGGTTGCATCCACAATCCGCAGCAGGTTTCGGCTCGCTGCCGTGCTCGGCCTCCCGTGGATATAGCGCCCATGCCTTGGCACGCTCGATTGCCGCCGCGCGGACGCAATCACGTTTAGGGATATTCGGATTCTCCTCTCGTCCGAACGTGTCGTAATACCAATGATCGGGGCAGCCGACGAGGGCTGCCATTGCTTCCGGAAACGTCAATTGATTTGTATCGTTTCGCCGAACGTTCCGATTAATAGCACGTTCAACGGAGAACACGATAGGCTGCCTGGGTCAACATGAAGTGATCCTCCGCTTGACGTGTCGCGGGCCTGGGATAGCACTAGAGCGCCACAGTGGTTATCGCTATATTCCGAATAAGTGTAAATTGTTCTCCCCGCGGTGCCGCACGTGATCGTGAATTTTATGCTCACAACTCCATCAGGAGATACGCACCCGGTAGCCCAAGCGCAACCTCCTGTCCATACCAGCGTGGCGGTTCCTGACCCTCCAAACGCGGTGGAGTAAGTAATCGTCAAATTTGCCTGCGGCAGATTGCACGGCAGACATGTGCACGCTGGCGTCGTGCACCCGCATCCTACGACATCCCATATAGACCAGCATGCCATCAGCAGGCCACCGCGATTATCGAGAACGTGCCGTCAGCGTTTTGTTCCACAAGACATACCTTCCCGCTCGCGATCGCGTTAGGGAGTGGGTTGTATACGCTTGCAGCAGTATTGACGATGGAAAATGCTCCGCCGCTTATTTTTGAGACGGTCTGGTTTGTCAAAGGTCCGCCAGGCGATCCGCCCGAAGCCGCTATTGCTCCGCTTAGCGTGCACTGCATCGGGCCACTATCTCCTCCACTTCCCGTTCCCCCGCCCGTCGCCGCGTACTGATTCTGCGCGACCTGCCCGAGTTGTTGCTTGACCGCCGCAAGCTCTTGATCGAGCGCTTTCAGTTCGGCTTCAAGCCGAGTTATTCTTGCTTCGCTGTTTGTCATTGGGTTGGGTCGACTCCTCTACCGAACACTTGATCTTGCGCCTGACGTTCTTGCCCCTGCATGTCTCGCAAAGCATCCGCGCCCCGCGTATCGGTCTCGCTCTGGGCCATTTGGCTCTGTGCGGCCTGCTCGGCTCCTGATGCTCGGCTCATTGCCCGCTGTTCGTCGGCGTTGAAGACTGGGCTGAACAGGTTGGATTTATCCATATTTGCGTTCATGAACGCGGATTCCAGAACGTTGCCGGACGGCATGCCGTTGACGCTCGTGCGGAACGACGCTTGCCCTGACAGCGCGCCGCCTTGCGCGTAGCTTGGATGAACATACAGCCGATCGCCCGAGTACATTTGCCGCTTCGTCGTGAATCCCAGCCGGGTCGCCCAGAACGAGCCGCCGGTTTGGGTCCACTCAAGCGAAGCTGTTCTCACAGGGGCTGCCATCGCCTCGTACGAGGTCGTTCCGGTGAAGTTCGCGAGATTTAGCGCAATCGGGCTTCCCGGCGTCAGAGCAGCCAGGTACTGGCCGATGTACGTTATCTGGCCCTCTTGGACGACATTGGAAACCGTGGCGTGAATCTGCTGCGCCAGCGTCGTCATCGCGGTGGCGCTGCCCTGATCCCACCATGTTTCGTAGTCGCGGATCAGCGTCCTCTGAACGTTGAACCTGGAGAATGCTGTTCCGGCATAGCCAGAGCTCGGATAGCTGACGCTCATCGTGCCGCGGCTGTACGGGAGCACCATCTGGATGTCGGTGGCTTGCTGAACGTGCGACCCTCCCGCCAGCAGTGCGGCCTGTGAATTGAAGTAGGTCACCCACGGCTGATAGAACAGGATGTAGCCGTTATTGGTCCCGTCGTACGGCACAATTTCAAACGACGCCGGGAAAGACCACGGAACGCCACCAGACGAGCCAATGATCACTCCAGCCGGATACCACGTCTGTTGAACCTGCCCCTGGAATGGTGCCCACTTGACCGCATAGTTGAACTGGTTTACGAGGTGTTGCGCGATGTAGGTGTTTGCGATGTTCAGCCGCCGGTAAGCCTGGCTGACGCCGGGTGGAGTGCCAAAGATTTTGTAGGTGGTGTAGCCTGAGCTGGAGAATGGAATATCGACTGTCAGAATCGACGTGCCGCCGGCAGTCAAAGCTGTATTGGCCGTGATCCGCCTGTATTCCGTCATGGCCAGCCCGGTCGAGCTGGCATTGATGGCCGACACTTGGGCCTGGATGCCACTCCAATAGTTCGCTGCCCATGTCAGGCTGCCATTGCTTGACTGGACCGTCAGAGTCGTCGACGACATCGACGTGACGGTTCCGTGATCGGTCCCCGTGCCGCTGTTCAGGTAGTTGTTGATCGTCCACGACGCTTCGAGGTTGTCTCCCGCTGCCGCGTGCGGGTCAACCAGCGTGGCGTTGCTGAGCGCGAGGTACGCCGGCTCTACGTTGTCCCGGCCACGGTTGATGACCTGCGTATAGCACTCGCTGGTGTCCTCTGAGATCGCATCCAGCAGGATCGGGTCGGTGCCGAACGTCAGCGTCTGGGGTGTTAGCGTTGTGGTGTCGATGCACCGAATCAGGCCCGTGCCCGTGATGGTGACGGCATAGCGGCTGCCGTACCACAGTTGCATCAACTGGTCGACCTGGCTCCATAGCCGGTTGCCCTGAATGTAGACCGGATCGGGCGGAACGACCGTGAGCGCTGATAGCTGTGTCGCCGTCGTCGAATCCGTCGTAACGCCGATCGCGCCAAGTTGCGCGGAATGCTGCGCGAACAGCTGCGAGAGGATCGTTCCAACGCTCAATCCCGCTTCCGTGGGCTGGTAGTTGATGTTGGTCGACGGCAGATTGAACACCATCGTGCCGGTGCCGTCTGACGCCGTGATTGGGATCAAGTAGGCGCCGAACTTGAGCGACAGCGCTCTGTAGCCGATCGTGCCGGATTCGCGAGTGAACCCGGACGGGCCACGCCAGAAGATCCAACCGCTGAAAACCGTTGTGCCGCCGATCGACAGCGTTACGGCCTGCTCTGGCGCGAACGTGCCGGGCAGATTTGCGGCAAGCTCGGAGAATTCGAGCTCGTCAGGCCCGTCTAGATTGAGCTTCCAGCGGTTGAGCAGGATCTTGGCGGTGGGCCGATTGACCGCTGAGCCCGCGATGGTGAGGATTGAGGCGGTCAAGCAAGGTCAGCCGTCGTTGCCCTGCATCATGGATTCCTGAACGCGCTCGTGCTGTCGTCGCGCGAAGCGGGTCTGGTAATCGATCTGCGATTTCAGGAAATCATGCCGCCGGTGGATCGAATCCATCATTTGATCGGTAGCGTTATTCAGTTTGGCCCAATCAAGCTCTTCCTTGTAGCCTCGCTCGAGTGAAACGTTCGCATCTTCGAGCCTATCCGTTACTTGATTGAATCGGTGCACTTCCCTGGCTCGCTGCTGTTGACGCTGCTGAGTCTTGGCCTGTGTCTCGCGTTGTTTGTTCGTCCGCTCCACCAGGTCAGCCACTTGGAGCGCTTTCGCGTTCTGTTGGTCCTGCACCGTGACGTCGCGATTCCAGTCAGCGTCAGCATCCTCTTGGGCGTCGATGCGCTGCTGGCGGTCCTTCGCTTTCACGGCCAGCCGCTTCTTGATTTCCGCAGACCTCTTTTCTTTGACGAGCTTTCTGGTAGCCTTTCGTTCTTTCCAGTCCGAATTGCCCGCGTTGAATTCATCCATCTCGTCATCGAATTTGCGGATCGCATCCGGGCTGTTCGCTTCAATCTCACTCGTAATATCTTCCGGCGCGTATTCCTTTAGCCGCCGCAGTGCCGCTGCGCCCTCTGGGCCGGCCTTGGTGGCGTCTACAACGGTTTGCTCACCGATTCGCCGCCGCACCTTCAGCAGTAGCTCGTGGCGCTCTTGTTCGGCCTTCTCGCTGGTCTGGCGGGCTTGTCGCTGCTGTGCTTCGATGGTTGCGGGGTCGCCGAACTGAGCGGACGCTTTGATCTGCTCTTCGCTCAAGATGCGCTGGTTGATACCGCCAATCTCTTTCATCTCTTCTGGGGACATCGCCTCAAGAACACGCTTCTCACCGATCTTGTTGGCGATCGCTGCGGCGGTCCGCTCTGCGTTGGGGCGATCTTCCAGGATGGCTTTGAGGTTCGCCGCAGCCTCTTCCTCTGGCGTGGTCGGCTTGACGGTCATTTGCAAAAAGGCTTCGTGGACCTTTTTGACCTGCCCCTCGAATTCCTTGAGCTTCTCTTTGGCTTCCTCGATCGCCTCTTTGGTCTCGCCGCCGAACGCTCCCTTGAACGCCGTGGCCAGCACGCCCAGCCCGACGGCGCCGGCAGAGATGATGCCCGCCATTCCGCTTCCCATGCCCAGCCCCATTAGGATCTGCGGGATGTTGTTCTGGATGGATGCCAGAGCGGGAAGGAATCCGTTTTGGATCTGGCTCGTGAAGTCCTGGAAGGCGTAGGACGCGCCAAGGATGCCGCGCCCGCCCGCGCCACGCTTGCCGGTCACCAGGTCCATTTGCTCGTTCAGGGATCCGAGCTGCGATGCGCCCGCGTTCGACTGGTCAAGAAAATCGCGTAGCGATATCTTGCCTGTGTCGAGCTGCACCTTCAGGTCTTTGAGTTCGGCCTTCTGCTGCGCGATCAACTTGGTGAGCCCATCGACGGACTCTGAGCCCACCATGTCGAGAACAAGGCGGATTTGGTCTTCTGAAATTGCCATCGTTACACCACCGCGATCGTGAAGTCTGTAGCGGCCGTCTTATCGAAGAAAATCTCGTTTTGCAGCCCTTGATAGCCCGGACCGTCCAACGGCAGATCATCATTGATGCCGCCGATGTATCCACTGGCCTCTCCGGTGATCGTGACGCTTTTCGGGACCGCATTAGCCCAGCCGGCAACCCACGTCAGAGGCGTCTGTGCCTCGTAGTTCTGGCGGAACGTCGCCGCCGTGTACTGTGGCGTCATCGTGAAGTTGAGATCACGCCCGGAGTAATAGCACGCCGAAATGGTCGTCGTTTCGTCCCATGTCGGCTGAAGCACGTTGTTGATCGTGACGTTGAAGTCTTTGTACTTCGTGACCGGCGTTCCGCCGAGCGTGATGTTGCCAGCCGTGTTGACGTGCTGGTAAGGATTCTCGGTCGGGTAGCTCGATTGCGCCGGTTGAGCGAAAACCGTGAACGTTGCGTCCAGCGACTGCAAGATCCAATCGATTTCCATCGATACATAGTCTTGCTGGGCCGACGACATGATCCGCAGCGAGTGCACCATGCCGCCCAAGTAGCGTTGCACTCTGGTCGAGTCGTAATACTCAATCGAGTAGCTTCCGAGCTGGTTGGACGTCAAGGTCGTTGCGGCCGTGATCCAATATGCGGCCTGCGTCGGGTACAGCAACGTCTTGAGCGTGCCGACGATAACAAGCCGGTTGGCCAGCACCTGGATACGCCGGTTGCCAGCGTCAGCCGTCCTGATGATCTGCCGCGCCGGCACGATGCGCGCCGTGAACGAATTGCCGCCGTACAAGCGCGGGAATGCTGTTGCGCCAGCGCCGGTGAAAACGCCGTAAGAGGTTTCCTTGAAAAGCTCAATCCATGTCTGTCCAGCCCAAGCCATTGGCGTTCTCCTACGTGTTAATCAGCATCGCGCAGCGAATTCGCCCGCCGCCTACGCGGTAGCGGAACCCCTCATCGATCCGAGGGCTTGAGTAAGCGTTGAGAGTCATTTCCGGTCGCAGAATGAGGGCTTGCGTCAGTTTGCTCTGCACCGCCATCGCCTCGCTGATGGACTGCGAGAAAACAGCCCGGCGGATCAGCGCCCAGAAGTTCATGAGATTGACTACATCCAGCCCTCGCACGCCGATCACGAAATCGACCGTCATATCCATCTTGTGCTGCCCCTCCGTGATCCAAATGGACTGCGTTGCAAACGGGTCCATCCGGATATAGGGGCAAAGCTCGTAGGACGGCTCAAAGAGTTCTTCGTCGGTGTCGTGCTGAGCCAGGAATGTCTTGATATGCGGGCTCAGCGTCGGATCTTTCCTGATTACCGATTCGAGCGCGCGAAACGCCACGCCTTCCTCCGCGGGGGGACTGATATCGATCTTGGGTGACGCCTTGGTACTCAAGGGAGAACCGCCGCCTTGTAGGCGATGTGCTCGCGGATCATGAGTCGCGCCCAGTTCCGCATTGCGTCCATCGCCTTGGCCATTCCGGCTGGGCGCACGCCGCGCAGGTCGCGCTGAATCTGGCCGATGCCCTCAAAGTGGTACTTGAGGAATTGCTGGCCGTGGATGTCCACGACTTCATCCCATGCCCCAATCGCCATCCATGCTGGTTCACCGTAAGGCGGTCCCGTGAATGCTGTCTTGAGATTCGTGATCACGCGGCTGAATTGCCCTCTGGGCGCGAGCGGTGGGCCTGATAAAAGCTGGTATTCGGCATGGGTCAGATTGTTGTTCCGCTCCACCCAGTCAGGCCCGATTCCGGTCAAGCCAGCGAACCGGCCTTTCTTCGCCGAAGCTGCCTGCCCACGGCGAAAACGCAGGAACATCTGTTTGCGGTCGGCTCGAGCCTTATCCTTGTGCTCTTTGTTGATTCGAGCCACTATTCCCTTGGCGTGGTAGCCCGCCTTGCGGCCTGCGTGCGCGACATTCCTGATTGGCGCGAGTGGCCGAGGCCGGTATGTGACCGGCGCCATCGGAACGCCATAGCGGTCCAGTCCGGCAAGCACGCCGGTCCGGTTGTCTTCGTTGATTATATTCATCCACGTTCGCATCAACGGGGTTGCATCGATATGCTTGAGGCTGGCGACGATGTTGGCCACTCGGTCAAGGCCCGTCATGTCAAGAACGGTGCTCATCGCGCTTGCCCTCCCGTTCCGAAAATCTGATGCCGTTGTCGCCGGCTACCCGTTTGGTATGCGGGTCGCCCTCAAGCCAGATCACGTCAGGGATGCGCGTAGGAAACGCATCGCACGATACCGGCTTCGCGGATCTATAGTGCTGGCACCGCAAACACGCGGGAGGTCCGACCGTCATAGCCCGAAAGCCTCTCTGATTTGGTTGATCTTGGGGTTTTCGGAATCAGTGCGCCAGCGAGCCCCCGCGAACGCTTCGGCGACCGCTTCAAGCTCGTTCGTCGCGCCGTACTCCGACACTTCTTGCCCCTTCAATGGGTCAAATTGGTAGCCGTTCGGCTCTTTGAACACCCGGTGTACTTCCAGGTACTTCTCCCGGGCCACCTTTCTCATGTGCTCGTCGGCAAGGTGCCCCACTTCGTGCGTCACAAAGTAGCCCGGCCCAGCATGCCCCACGTTCTTTGGTATCCAGCCGTTCGTTGCGCTGGACTGGAACGCCTTGTCGACTTTCGAGAGCTTCGCCCATTCCTCCCGAGCGAACTTGAGGGCCGCGCCTGCGTTGGAATGCTTCACCCACGCGATAGCGCCCTTCTGGACGCGATCTGCTGCCCCGAAGTCCACGACGCCTGCAAAAACGTCGGCGTACTTCTGACTGAGATGGTCGACCTCGTTGGCGATGACGTGCCACGACTCGAGCGGGATGCCCTCTACGTTCACGGTGGCGTTCGGGAACACGCCCTTCGCCCATGACTCGACTGCGGCATGGTCGGCGAACCTGGATGGCGCCACGGGGCTCTTGGTGGCCTTCGTCGCCCTTCCGGGCGCTGCCTTCATCAGATGCGTTGCATAAGCTGGCTGTGACGGCTTGGGCTTGGGGGCGTTGGCGGGCGTTGGCGATCCTGGAGAGCCCGGCGCGCCACCTGAACCGCCTGGCTTCGCCCAGTCGTATTGCAAGCCGCGCGTGTATCGTGGCCCTGAAATCGGGCTCATGACCTTTGGGTTGAGCGGCCTGCCCGGCAGTGACGCTTTCGCGGCCTGGCGGAAATATTTCTCCCACTCCTCTGGCGTCTTGAATCCCGAGTGCCTTCCCGCTGCAACCACTGCGTGACCGCCCATGAGGTCTAAGTAGCCGGTGCGGTAGCTGCCCGCCCTGGCTGGCTTCGGTGTAGCCTGAACGCGCCGTACGGGTTCCTCGTAGCGCCCGACCCTCCACTTGTTCCATCGCTCCCAAGCTTGAGCCTTGACGCGCGCCATGGCCTTGGGGCTGAGCCCGAATGCATCCCGGCCTTGAGCCCGCTGGGCCTCGAGGATGCGTGCCCAGCTATCTCCGGTAATCGCGTCGTATTTCCACCAAAACTCGGCACGGTCGGCCAATGCTTTTCCGGTCAAGAGCGAGCGGGTACGCGACTTCTGCCAACCAGGAATCAGGGGTGGCGCGTTGGGATCGCCTCTGCCGGATGGCGTCATGGCTGACCGGCGGTGCTTCTTCGTCTCTTCCGAGATCGGGCGGAATGGGAGGCCATCCTTATCCAGCCCTTTGGCCAAATCGCGGTCTTTGGCGCGCAGTCCAAGCTCAACCACCCACTCGTAGAACATCTTGCGGACGTCGGCCGGGAATCGCTCGAATCCAGGCGGATCGAATCCCGAGAGCGTATAACCGTCTTCTGATGGGGAGGATTTCAAGGTATAATCTGGCCATGGATGAACCGTCGTGGCTTGCCGGAAATCGTGCCGCATGGGTTGGCCTTCTGGACCAATGCTTGCGCGAGCTTGGCTATGAATCGCCCGATATTGCCACGTGGGTCAAGGAACGCGAAGCCGCAATCGTGCAACTGAGGGCGATCTGTGAAGAGCATGGCGATACCGATTGGGATCACACCATGAACCTGGCCGACGTCATCGAAAAACATTTGGCCAGACATCTCGGTTAAGCTGCAGACCCTCCCAGCAACACCAGCCACGCCGTGACTGTGTGCGATCCGCTATCAAGCTTGATCGTTTTAGACGCTCCGCTTGTCACGTTGCCGTTGCCGCCGCCGGTCGAATTGGGGTCGCTGATCCTGATGAACCCGCCATTAGCCCGAGCGAATGCCGGCGCGGTCGAAGGCGGCAAGATTGCCAGCCCGTTCGAGACGCCTTGGTACATGCTGAAGTCGTGGCCTGCCACTGCGTCGGTGTTGTACAGGAATATTTCCCTGATCCGGGCGAAGTTAACCGAGACGCCGTTTACGTCCAACAAACTCGTGACGTCGATAGTCTGCGTGGTTGATACGAGCGTGTAGGGCAGCGCGTGAATCGTGTCGATCTGGCCCGCGGCTGTACCGTTTGTGTATGAGAGGATCGCGCCCTGCGCGGTCGAGTTGAACGGGATGCTGACGGGGATCGTGTACGGCGTGATGACGCCCGCAACGCTATACAGGATTTCTGCCCAACCGCCGACTTTCGCTGTTACGACTTGGCCCATAATTCACACATTCAAGGTGTTTGGTAGTGCGAGCGGGATAAGGTATTCGCCGATTCCATCGGCGTTGGTGTCGATCTCGGCAACGATGCCGGTTGCGAGCCGCCGCGCTTCGTCGGCATGGAACCGGCCGCACGCAAAGTAGCCCGCGTTGAGGCTGAGCTGTGCAAGTCCCACCTTCGCCAAGGCATAGTGGGTGCAGCACTCCACGACTTGCGGCCTGACGATCAACTGGTTCGCTGCCAGGGCGTCGATGATGACCTTGTTCGGCCCCACCGATCGGGTGTAGCCGACGTAGCCGAACATGAACGCCGCTTGGGAGTGCATCCCGAACTCGCCCGCGTAGGAGTTGCGGTAATTGTTGATCACCATCCAGTCGAACCAGTTGCGGGCTGCGAGCCGCTGCGTATAGAAGCCCTCTTGGTCAACGTCCTCGTCCTGGACCTGCGACACCCATGAGGCATTGCCCAGCATGTCGGAGTAACTGTTGTAAGTCAGTGTCTGCTGTGTCGATGTTCCCGGCTGTGGCAGGCATCGCAGCAGCCCTTCCCAGATTGGCCATGTGATTCCCGAGCGGGCTGCGTAGCACGTGATCAGGTAGCCGCCGTTCGCTTCCAGCATGGCTGACTGGGCCGCGCTGATCGGTGCCGTGATCTGCCCTTCGTCGAACCCGGTCTGCGTGTTGCCGGCTGTGTACCAGGTTGGCGTGAACGTGAAAACCGGGGTCTCTGATTGTCCTGCCCAGACTGAGCCTGAGAGCGTGTCGGTACCACGCAGGTCCGTGACCGGCGTTTGCGTCTTGCGGTTGACGCATTGCAGGTCGTAAGACGCTGGGAAGCCGAGATAGATATCAAGATTCGTCAATTGATGAGCGTTCCGGCTTTAGGGTCAGCGCTAAGCTGTTCGTTGTCGGCCGCAATGAGCGCCCCGCCCCGCGGGTCGACAGAGAATTGCTCGTTATCGGCGAAAATCAGCGTTCCGGCTCGCGGATCAGCATGGATGACAAGGGTTGCTCCGATGCTTCCGACGCCTGCCACGCCCATTGACGCAAGGGCGATTGACCCGCTGCCATTTACCGCAAATGAGCCAGTCCCGGCCGAACTCAACACTCCGAGCGTTATCGTTCCCGAGCCTGTTGGGCCGAATAGCCCTACCCCGGACGGCGTGAGTGCCGCCAGCACAATAGAGCCGATGCCGTTTGTCCTGAATGAGCCTGCCCCCGATGGGGTGAGCGCTCCGAGCGTTATCGCTCCGGTTCCATCGGTCTCAAATGTCCCAGTTCCGGCCGGCGTCAGCGATCCGAGCGTAATAGCGCCCGAGCCATTGACGGTGGTGCTCACCAGAAACCCAACGCCTATCCCGGTCCAGTTCTCCGAAGAAGACAAAGTCGCCGCAGCGTTTCCAGGCGATGCGTTGGCGTTGAGGTTGTACGAGATTCCCGAGCCGAGATGAGTGCCGGACACATACGCAACGTAGCTAGTCGTATCGGCCGTGTAGCTGCCGCTAGAGCTCATAGTCGCCGAATTGACGCCACTAAGACCGAATCCGCCGACAAATAAATCCGGCGTCACTATCGTCGAATTCCCGGTCGTTGGACTGGTGCTTCCGCCGCTATTGGTTGCTGCCGTTCCGTCAAGCGAGATCACGCCGCCGCCCGAGTTGAACTCGATAACGGAGATGGAACCGAACGAGCCGTTTTGCGCTGTGATCGTGAGCGAGCCGCCCGTCGTGACGATCGCGTACCACATCTCTGACGTGACGCCCGTTCCTGCCTTGGATGTGATCTTTGTCCACGTGTTGACGGTATCTCCGACCGTAGAAAACGTCGTTGCGCCGTTGTTCGCGCCGTTGAGGATCAGCAGGTTGCCAACCGTAACTCCAGTCAGCGTCAGCGCGACATTGCCCGCGCCAGTGTGGCTGGCCGAACCGCTTTGAACTCTGGTCCATGCCATCAGCTATGGGGTGCAAACCCTGAACCCTGCTTCGCGAAGGCGCTGAAATCGTGGCCCGTGCTGGCCGCTTTCGTGATCGTTCCATTAACGGATATAGATGCGTTGCCGTAGAACACAGACCACAACGACGACATGTCGCCGACAGCGCTGATCATCGTCGCTGCGTCGCCTGCGCTGATCTGAGACCCCCCGGCGGCTGCGGGCAATGCTTGAACGCCAGCCGATCCGTTGGATGCCAGCCACCCGTTGTTCAGGTCGTTCAGGTCTTCAAGGGCCTGCATGATCTGCTGAAGCCGCGAACCGACGTAGCCGTTGAGGCTTGCGGCGGTCAATAAGCTATTTTGTCCCCATGCCATTGGTCAGCCTCCAAGCACGCCAGCCTTGACGGCGTACGCCACGGCTTGCGAAACGTGTTCTTCCGTTGTGCCGAATTTCGCCGCCAGGTCTGCGAAGTTTGGGAGTTGCGGAACAGCGATCGCGATCTCTTCCACGCTGGCCTTCTGGTCTTCAGTGAAAACCGAATGGCCATGCTCGGGGTGGCCGGTGTGCGACCACGCCAAGAGCGGGTAATCATGAAACGGCGGGTGGGGGTGGTGTCCGCCATGGCACGAACCCTTTCCGGTGCATTTGAGGCCCGATAGCGCGACGTCGCTCATCAGTTGTCGCCTTCCGTATAGGTTAATGACGTGACACCCACGGTCCCTCCCGAGCTGATCGTGGACGGGAACGAGAGGTCGCCCGACGATACGCCAGCCGAGCCTTGAACCTGTGTGTGAGTGCCGTCGTCGGTGGCGCCGTCGATGATCCGGTAATAGCCTGGGGTGCCTGACGCGGCGGCTGTGGCGCTCGTGATCGCGTTGGCGGTCAGAACGCCTGCCGACGATGTTCCGAACGTCGCCGAGCAAGGCAGCGTGACCAAAAGCGTTCCGGTCGGGCTGGCCGTTTTGGACGGCGCAGAGCCGGTATAGACCTTGATGTTGCCGGACGCGCCGATCGATGTGCTGATCGCGCCGACGATCGTGGTACGGATCGAGTCTTTGAGGTTGGTTGCCATTCAGCCGCCTTATAGTGATAGGCCGGTTGCGGTCCCGGCCCCCGTGATTACGGCTGAATGTAATCCAGCACCAAGAACCCGACGAGGCCCGTCGTATCAGCCGAACCCGTGATGGTTACGGCCTGCGTGCCAGTCAGCGCCACGACAAGATTCGAGATACCCGATTCCGCCGCGGTTGCCGCGATAATCTGAGTCGTGATCGAATCAATATCCTTGATCGCAGTGCCAACCGCCGTTGCGGGGATGAGGTTGGTCGCGGACGTGGTTTTGTTGGCTGCGACGCCAACCGAGAGGTTGGCCGCGCCTGTGGAAAACGTGGTCGTCACCACGACGGCCCGCGTGATGTGGATCGGAGCGCCTTGAGGGGGCGCCCATGAGCCCACAGCGCCGCCGGCTGTGGCTGGGACGCCAGTGAACGGAATGATTTTCGTTCGCTTGGTGTTGTTGGTCGCCGAGATCGTGACGGCGTTCGTTTGGTTGCCGGTGAACTGAAGCCGGTAGTATGCCCACTGGCTTGTCAGCCCATACATACTCTGAGGCGTCCAGCCACCGCCGCCATTGGTCCCCATGTAATTGGAGAGCTCGAAACCATGGAAATAGGTGCCACCATCGGCCATGCCGAACGTGCGCCGGTCGATGTTGTACCACGTCACGTTGTCAAGCGAGCCTTGCAGCATCACGAGCGTCGGCTCGGTGGTTGCCGGGGTTGCGTTGACCGCTTTGACGTTCAAGATATCGCCGTTGTCCCATTCGAACACTGAACTGGTGGTCGATGCCGCTGCGGCTTGGGACGTCGAAGCTAACAGGGTACCCATGATCCGTTTCCTTTCTGATCCTAACGGATCAAGAGTTAATCATGACGCCAAAGTCAGGGCGGATAACCTTGACCGCCATCCCGTAATCCATCGTCAGTAGCCAGCCGTCTTTCAGGTGCTGGTAGGACAGCATCACCCTGACCGGGAATCCGATCGGGCCAAGCTTGACTAGACGGCTTTGCGTGCCTTCATTGTTCACGAGAGGCAAAGGCCGAACGGCCAACGCGATTGCAAAGCGGTGCATCGCTACGCCCGTGTAGGTAACGCGGGTGTAGGTGTTGCCGCTGGTCAGAGAGCCCGTGTAAGGGGTTGCCAGTGTGAGCGCCGTATCGCTCGTGACGGACTGGACCGGGTACGAAACCGTATCCGCTCCGAACGTCAGCCACACCGTGTTGCCAGGTGCGGGAGGCGTCGTGCTGGGCACGGCCGCAACCTCGCTGAGAAACTTGGTTGACGAGCCAGTGACGGCAGTCGAGCCATTTGCCACCGTAACGGTTCCGGTCCGGTTCGTGCTGGTACCGGTCGGCGCCTGAACATCGTGGCGACGCTTGAAACGGAACGCGCCGTTAGCCATCCCGCCAGCGTCATTTTGACGAGCATCTTCGGCGATTCGAGCGCCGACGATGTTTTCCGCGGCCCACGCCGGGTCAGTCAGCGTGTTGGCGTGCACGTCCGGGTGGTACAGGATCGTTGCATCCTGTGGACCCCTGATCGGCACCTTGTTGCGCACCAAGACATTCCAGGCCAGTCGAGCGCTACCCACGTCCAGCTCAGCCGGGACCGTGGTGATTGGTGCGTAGCTCGCCACCGCCGGCGCGGTTGCGGTTGCGGGGAAGTTCGTGGAGTTGACCTGGGCGAAGATTTGCCCGTTGCCATACTCCATGGCCCGCTTGTACATCGGATCAATGAACTGATCCATGATGTTGGTTGACGTGAGCCATTGCTCAAAGCTGCGGATCAGAATCCCCTTGCCAGGGCGCTGCCCGAATGGCACGTCCAGCAGGGTCGCGGAAGCGTCGTCAGGAACCCAGTCGTTAGCCTCTTGGTCCTGAAAAGCGCTCACGTCCGGAAAGTTGATCCGGATCGTTTGGCCGATCGAAGCAACTTCGGGTTTCAGGTCGAGCATGACCGCATCAAGCGCGCCCAGCTCGCCAACTTTCGCTTTGTTGTACTCGCCGTTTTCAGCGCTCAGACGCTGAAAGAAGGCATTCACTTGATTGGCAGACATGGGTGACCTTTGTTCTGGTCACCAAGCTCTCGCGAGCCTCGTACGGCCTGGATACCGAACGGAGAAAGACGTGATCAGAAGCCACAGTTTCCAGCGTGGCCTACCGGGCGAGCCGGCGAATCAGACTGCGCCATCAAGGATTCCGCGTTCCATGTTCGACCGCGATGCCGCTGCGATCTTATCGGCGTTCTCCCACTGCCAAGAGGCATCCGACCACTTCGGATCGCCCGGCGGCGGAAGCTGAAAGCCTGTGCTGTTCTGGGTCTTGCGCTGGCCACTTCCGTTGACCGCCCTGCGGGTCGGCTCTTCGGTCGTCTCAGTCTTGGTTTCGCCGATCAGGAACCCGAGAGCCTCTTTCTTGCTGTCCACGAACGCCCCGATTTCGTCGGGGTCCGGTTCGCCTTGCGCCTCGTACTCTGATAGCTTATAGAACGCGTCAAGAGCCTCTTTCTTGAACCCGGCCGCGAGCGCCTTTTCGTCCAACACCTTGCGATGCTCGATCGTGGCCAGCTTTGCTTTGAGCGTCGCGTTCTCCTTGACGATCGCGGAACTGTCGGTCTTAACCTTGATATCGCCGAGTTCCTTTGCCGCCTTGTCGCGCTCCGATCGGGCGGTATCGCGCTCGCTGGTTGCTGTCACCAGCGCGTCCTTTAGCTTGCGAATCTGGTACATATACTTGGACACATCAACGCCTGCGGTCTCTCGGATTACTGCAATTCCTTCACTCATGACCCCACCTTTGCCGCTTCAGCCGCGGCCTTTTGCTGGGCGATCTGGGCGCAACGCTTACATGTGTGCCCTTCGTCGCGGTCCTCCCAATTCTCAACGATCGCCACCGCTGGCTTGGTTGGCGATGAAAATGTGTGCGACTCTTCCTTGCAGTCGTCGCACTCAAGACCCCACAGGCGCTCGCCTTTTTGGACTATCATACCATCTCCTCTTCTCCCGATTCCGGCTCGGGCGGCGGCTGTGGCAGCTTCGAGAGTGCGTCCACGATCGGCTTGACGGCATCGGAGGTTAGCTTGTGCTCAGGATGCGTGGCGCCCGGATCAACGGTTGGCTTCGGGCTCGGCACGAACTTCTGCCCACCGCAGACGTGCACGACTTCCTTGCCGTTGATGATTTCGCCACTAGCTCGCCAGTCCTTGACGCCCAAGTGGGCATGCGCCCGCAGCATATCGGCCGCACTTTCAGCCTCTTGGAACGCAGCTTCAACAGCCGGGTCTTTCTTCTTGGGCCGTCCGCGGAATGGCTTTTTTGGCGGGTCCGGCACTGGAGCATCCGGCGCTTTCGGGTCGGCTTTGGGATCAGGCATCACGATTCCCCTTTCTTGGCTTCGGTGAGTTCAAGGTTCCGCTCGTGCTCCGCTTCTGCGTCAGCCTTGGGATCTGGCATCGCGTTGGCCGCTGCCATCTCCGGATACAGCTTGGCCAGTTCTTCCGCGTCCTCTTTGATCTGTTTGGCGATCTCGAGGGCCTCGTCGCGCCCGACGTTGTACGTCTTCATGATCAGCATGATGTGCGAACTGACGCCCTGTTGAACCTTCTGCAACTCGAGGTCGAACAGATCCTGCGTCATCACCGCCAGTTGCGGCGTTGGCCACGCAAGAGCGTGATCACCCGTTTCCGCGGCCTTGAGGAGTGCGGGCTTCCCGTAGTGGTTGCCGGCACAGGTCAGAGTGCGCTTGCCAAGATCGCACTCGTAGACTTTGAACGTTGATCGTCGGCCCTCCGCACGCTTCAGCAGGGGCTCTTGTTCGACCATGAGCGCGATACCGCTGGCAACGCCCATTTGTTCCATCCGGATCGACGAGAGAGGCAGCCCGACGGCCTCCATGGAGAGCCGATCATATTTGTCGAGGTCATCCCAGCAGCCAGCAACGTCAATGTGCATTTCAAGCTGGCCGATCTCCACATGATCGCCTGGTTGATAGCCTTGGTCGGTGAACTGGCCTTGCTCGCGTGGGAGCCGCAGAAACCGCAGCGGGCCTTTGATGATCTTGAGGTTCTCGTCAGCACCTTTGACCCAAGGCAGCGGGTTCATGTGCTTGTCGATCGATTCGTCGGTCTTCATCAGCCGGTTGTCGATCGCGATTTCGGCCGTCACCAGAAAGTTGCCGGGCGCCTTGACGGAGTGGAACCCGTTCACAGGCAGATCGTAGTGGATGAACGTGAAGGGGAGGCACCCGTAATCGTGCGTCTTTCTCGTCTTGAGCTCTGCCGCCGTTCCGCCGCTGGTGGGCCTACCACCCTTCAGGCCTGGCTGTTGCAGCTTCGTCAGGAACGTCCAAACTTCGGTATCGCTCCACAGCCGGTACCGGACCTGCGTATCGTACATGTCCTTGACGCAAACCGCTTCGACAACGCGGTCATCGTCGGGGCTTGTCCACGCCCAAAAGTTCTGTTGTTCCCACAGCCGGTAGGTGATCGGCTTGACCGCGTAATCGCTGAGCGGGCTACCTTCTTCGTCGTATCCGAGCGTTGCATCGCCTGCATCGATCTGGATGGCGATCACGGTGTTGAGTGTGCTGAGCTTGTCAGCTTCAAGCATCAGGGCATTGATATGATTTTGGCGGTAAACGCCTTGGAGAAATTCATCGCCAGACGGCTCACTCCACTTTCGGCTAGGGCCTGGCTGATAAAGATTCGCACACAGTTTATCGATGCATTTCCGCAGGAATCCGGATTGGCGATGGCTTCGCTCATGCCAATCTTCCCAGGATTCGGAGTCGCGACGAAAGTATTTGTTATATTTCTTGCCGTCATAGTCGTAAAAGTCCTTGCGCTCTCGGGCGCGGTCCATTGCCTCCGTTTCGCCTTCCAGCCCGGTTTCGACTTCCTCCCGGTATTTGTTGAGGTCGATCATTAAAACGCGAACGACTGAATCAATGCATCACACACGTCGGGGCTATACCCTAGCGCGTCAACCCAGTCCTGTTTGCTCAGAAGGCACGTGGTTGGCCCGATAAGCTCGTACGTCAAATGCCTGACCGATTCCCTTAGCCGCTCTTGATAAGCCCCAGGGCAGAAGCTGAACGGCTCCTGAGTGCTGTGCGGCGCTCTCATGTCTGGAATGTGCTCGGGGTCAAGCCGGCAACGCAGCTTCCAGGCAGCTTCGGATCGCAGATTCTGGAATGATCGGTCCCGTGGATGGCCACTGCCTGCGTAGGGCCGTGCTTTCTCTAGGCCATAGCGGCGAAGGTGATTGTGGAAGTTCCGGCCGATGCCAAGCACGTCGTAACTCATGCGTTCTGCGGGGATATTCCACTTTTGGCCGATTCGTTGCATCTGGGCTGCGGCTTCGGGGAGGCCGAGAGTGGGGCCGCAAACCACTTCTCGTAAGCCCAAATTGTCTCGCACCAGAATGCAACTGGAGTCCCGTCCAACTCCTTCTGAGAGATCAACAGATAGTCGTCTAGTGCCATGGATTGGATGGTTCCCGGCAAGAACTTTTGGCTGTACCGAGAATGCGTAATCGAGCCACGTGAGTGGTACCAGCACATCAGCGGAAATTGCAGGGATTTCTGCGAGCACGTGCGACTTGTACCAGAGGGAGTTTTTGCCGTACTTGCGCTCAACGGAGTCAATCCAGGTCTTGTCAGCTAAGCCGACGGGCGACTTTTCGAGCCCGGCATGGGGTGAATCGGTAGAAGGCACCCGTATTGCGTTGACTGCGAGCCGCTTAGGAACCCCATCGGATTTGTCCTTCTCGGCTTGCCGTACGAGGTCAACAAAACGGCCTTCCGCCCGAATGGGATTTCCGATGACGACGAGCCGTTCATATCCAAGAGACTCGATAGCATCCCAGATCTCGTCTTCAACTCCTGAAGCCTCTTCAACGATGACGAGCAGGTTTTCGCTATGCTGTCCGGACGCTCGCTCAACCGACGTCGTAGAGTATCCCAAGGCTCCCCATCCATTCTCGTCAAGCTCCACCTGGAGAGGACTTGATTTCGCCCCAAGAGTAATCCGAGATCCCAGCGGTATCGGCGCGCTCTTGGCCGCTCGGCGAATCTCTTTCCACGTGACCGTGCCAAGGGTCGTTTGGGTCGGCCCGGTAATGATGACCAGCGAATCGGCTCGGGTCTGCGTCCACCAGTGCGGGATACAGCCGACAACGTAATCCTTCCCGACCATGTTGCCCGAGTAAACAACCGTAACCCGATATTCAGCAATACTTTTACATATTTCGTTCTGATACTGCCGAGTTTCGGGGTTCGGATCGAATGGCGGGCGATCGAGAAACAGGTCATTGAATAAAGACGGATCGTCGATGCACGCTTCGAGCCCGTCAATGACTTCCTCAATCCATTCATCCGTTACCTGCATTCTTGCGTTTGGCCAGCCGCTCTTTTAGCTTGCGGCTGAATTCCTTGAGTTCGAGGGGCGGCTTGGGATCTTTATCCCACAGGCCGTGGTAATCACCGAGCTTAACGAGCGCGGGAAATGGGTCTCTGACTTCCAGGTCGGTCGTCTCCGTCTCGGTATCTTCGCTGACGGTTCTGGTGACTTTGAGCTTGCGGATAAGCCGGGTTCGCTTGCGCCGTGACAGGCGCAATCGGTAGGTTCCGTCCTCTTTGATATCAAGGAATTCCCCGATATCTGCCGTCGCGATTTCAGCCACACGAGCAAGGATTTCGTCGCTCGACATGGCGACTGTTTTGAGCTTACATTCAACGGCTGTTCGGATTGAAGTTTTTTGAAGGAGCTGATATCCAAGCTGCCCAGGGTTCGCGTAGCCAGCACACCTTGCTGCCTCGCTGGCGTTTCCGTTGGCTTCTCCGAGATAAGCGTCAATGAACAGCCGTTGCTTGTAGGTAAGTTTTCGCACACTTAACAAGCTGCCCCGGAAATCGGGTTAACAAGATCGTCCGTGAACCAAACTGAGACCACTGGGCCACTGTAAAACCCTTTAATTTCTAGGCTCATTGCACTTGCCGCCCTGGCTTCGACTCCCAGTTGCTTGCGCGCTTCATTGAGGCGTCGCCACTTGACCGCCTGCCGTCGGCGTTTCTGGGGGAATATCAAGTGTCTTCAGTCCCCATCGCTGCCGCCACCTGCTTATTAACCATCGCTGTAAGCTCTGGATTCAGCACGCTCTTTGGTGTCACCTTTTCGACACCTAAAGCCCTGAAAACATGCTCTAGGTTGTTGATGATCGCAGCCAATTGCGGGCTTAGCGGCGTCGGCGGAATGAGCTGGATGGTAAACCCTGAATTCTTCGCCGACTCCAAGAACAGCACCATTGCGTCGTCGTTCACGTCGAGTTGGCGTGTGCGGGATTTGAGGCTTTCGAGTTCGGCCACCAGTTCATGGTGAACTACTCGAAGTTCGTCTTTGCTCCACTCTGATACAGGCTTATCGCGCCAGCTCACTCTTCCCCCGCCTTCATCGCCCGATCGCAAACCTGATACTCGATATCCTTCGCCTCGCAGTACGCCCATGACGTCGAGAAGCCAGCCTGCTCAAACTTCTTCTGCTTGGCCAATCCCGAGCCATCACCATCAGCCTGGCTGCATGCGTCAGCGATCCGCTCGGCCATGATCTTCGACAGTTCGGCGATTACTGCGGCGGGGTTCACTTCCCCACCGCCTTCTCGATCCGGTCAATCGACTCTTGATTCTTCCGCATGTGCTCTCTCAGTTCCGCCCGGTCGTCGATGCTGATCTTGTTCTGGGCCTTGATGATCTCAATCTGTTCTTTCAAGCCCTTGGTCATCGTGTCTTTAACGGCATTCGCAACAAACAGGGCAACCAGGAACAGAGCAATCGTGCTGATCGCCCACACCTTCAGGGCATTCCAGATCTGCTTTAGCGTGTGATCCACTTCGTGCAGCGCCACGCTACTTGGGAATAATTCGATGCTCGCCAGTCTTATCGCCCATGCGGTCCACAGCGTCAGTGAGTGCCTCAATCGAGCCTTCTAGCTTTGTAAGTGCGACTGCGTTCTCGCGTAAGACCGTTCCCTTGTCGTGTGCGATGTCGGCGAGCTGGCCGAACAGCCGGTCGATCTGCTTTTCGGATCGCTCGTTCTGTTCCTTGAGTTGCCTCTGGTTCAGCACTAGCACGGTGATGGCCGCGCCCATGCTCCCGAGGCTGGTGATCAGTTGTATGAATGTGCCGTCAAACAAACTGGGTTGTTGTGCTGCGAAAAAAATCCACTGCATCGTGTCGCACTCCGGGTCAGATTTCGGTTCTTACCCCAGAGCAGACTTTTTCTTTCGGTTTTTTGGTAGAAAAGACGATCACTATCTTGGTGGGCCATCGCAAGTGGCTCATCTACGTCCGGGGTGAGCATCGCAAGTGCAAGCCCCGGGCGGTCCTGTTATTTGCCTGCTGGCCGCTTATCAAGCCCCTTGTCGGCCAACAGATCCGCTACATCATCGATGTGAAGACAGTCGACCATACAGGCGTAGTCGTTCGCGTTCTGGACAATTGCAATGTTCCCGTTGCAGTAGTCGTTGCCGGGAACTGCGCTGTGAAGCACGCCAAAGGCGACGACTTTGCCGCCCTCTAGCTTCACGACCTTGTCGCCGTTTTTCGCTTCTCTGCCGTTACGGTAGTGCATGGCTCTCTCCTCTTAGGCTCGTTCACAGCGGGCCTGGCGGGCGGTGCTATTTCTTCTTGTCGATGTCGATTCTGCTTCCGCAGTGCTCGCAAGGCTTTTCGAGGTTGGGGAAGAATGCCGGCCTCCAGCAGTGCCCGTTGCTGCATCGCCCGGTTGGCGAGCCAGCCTCTTCCCACTGCCGGAATTCTTCGACAGAGGCAAAACCTAATCCTCCGGCAGCCTCTGCCTCGCTAACCACCCTGCCGCCAATGTCGTGCCTGCGACCGCTCACCCCGTCACCGCCGGCGCCGTCTTGCCCGTGAGCTTGTTTAACCAATCGAGGATGTGCTGAAGCTCCTCCTGCACGAATCCGATCTTGTTGATTCGCGGAATGAGGATCTGAGCCATCGCGACCCACGGCGCAGCCTCTGGCACTAATGGCACAAGCTGACCTAAGAGCTGAACGCCTTGCTTCTCAACCAGTTCGATCGTTAGGAATGGGAATTCTGATAGGGTCATTTGGCTCTCAAGAGGTTAAACCCGACCAGAGCCTTAGCCGAACTCTGGCCGGGCGACCGACTGACTAGCGAAGCAATAGGAGGTTGCGTCCAACATGATTCGGCCCGGCTGGAGCGCGATTAAGACCCGCGCCGGGCTTCCACAGCTACAAGCTGTCAGGTTCCCACTGGGTAAGTCTTCGCGCTGAACCCATCAGGGTTGCTCGCATCAGGGACAACCAGGTCGGCCGTTCCGTCGGCATTGACAAAGATTGTGCCGGCTCCAAGCGACTTCACGAACGCCTGAGCGTCTACGCCTTCGGTTGCCACGTCGGCGGCTTCCTTGGCGAGGTCTTCCGCGATGTTGCTCTTGTCCGTTTTCACTGCCGCATATTGTGCTGCGAGGCCCACGCTTGTTCTCCTGTTAGAAATTGCGACCCTACTGTGTGGTTGCCACCTGAACGATCAGCGTGTCAGGGCTGGCCGTCTCCTGCGGTGCCCCCAGGATGGCGCGGTTCGGTTAAATCGCGCCCCTGCCGGCCCTCGAACGTTAGCCGCGCACAATAAGCCGGCGGTGCTCCCATCAAAACTGAACCATCACCCCAAAACTCACCTGTACCCGCAGCCGGCCGAACAGCCTCTGAAGCGGGTGGAAGCCACGGCGTGCCGGCCAGATCCGCTCCGCTAGAACCGGGTGGCCGGGCGCGCTGGGCACGCACTGAGGAAAGCCCGCGGAAGTCGTCGCTTTATTGAGTTGACTGATTCGGCTCTTGCTTGGCTGCCCTGAGACAGAATCAGAAGGTGATTGGGGCGACGGCGCCGCAGGCTTGGATTCGATTGGCTTGGGAGGCTGCGTGCCCAACTGCATGCCGAACTGAGCCACTGAGCCGTAATAGTGCTTGGCCGGGTCGTCAGTCACGACGCCCTGCCATGTTGAAACCGTGTGCCAGGCTCCGAGCTGATGGTATCCAATCTCGCACAGATCCGGGGCAAGGATCAGCGCCCGGTGCGCTGGGCTACACAGCCAAGCGTGGAGGGCTTGTGCCATCGTCGCAAATGGTCCTGCGGCACATTGGCCATAGCCGCCAAGGTAGTGGTGTCCGAGCCCTCTACTTGCCTGCCACTGGTTGTTTTGGCTCGCTGCCGCTTCGAGGTTCTGCCGGCTGGCTACAGGCTGCAATCCGTGCTTCGATCTCTCCGCGTTCAATGTTGCAACGAAGGATGACGGCGCATCTGAAGCAGAAAGTGTGCCCGGCTGCGACTCGAAAGTCTTCTTTTCCGCATCGCACGCAACGCATGCCGCATCATCCCCTCTTGCCTGTGCCCACGTGATCGCTCCTATAAGAACAATCCCGCGTTGAGCGACCGTCCATAATCCTAGTTCGATCCGTTTCAAGATGCTGACTCCGTTGTTGATTGGCCCACCTTCAGACATCCCGTGTGGGCAAATTCTTCTCCGTAATTCATCGTGATAGCGCCTGGGAACACCATTTCTCCGAACTGGGTTTCCCACCCCTTGGGCAAAGTTGTTGGCGCCGAATGGATTGGCTGTTCGCAGATTCGACAGACTCGTTTATCGCGGGCTTCGGCTACCGTCATCTCTTCCGTTTCTCCATCCCCAGCGATATCGCCCACATCAGGCCGAACACCAAGAGCGCCTTTGGCCAATGCCGCAGTTCGTTCAAGAAGGCTCTCATTGCATCAACGGCGGATCAGGTGGAATGACCTGAAGGTCCAAGCCGGCCTTGCCCTCTCCAGGCTTGAACGGGGCCTTTGCGCTACTATCCGGGCTGGGCGCTGGCCGGTTGAGCCAACTCCAGCCCAAGACAGCGATGACGACTAGCGCGACGCTCGCGAACAGCCATGGGCCTAGCCCGGTTATTTTGGGTCGTCGCCACCGTTGCTTGACGGTGACGTTTGGCACGGGCACAGGTTCGGGCGGTATAGAAATATGTTGGCCAGTGTCGACGCTCCCTCCCGAAACGATTCGCGGTTGTTCGGGCGGTTTGAAGCCATCGCCGTAAATCGACTTAAGATAGGCTTCCACTTGTGCTCGCCCGACGTCTTGCATGCCGATCTGATCCGCAACCCAAGTCATATAGTTCGCTCGGCTTGGGCCAAGAAATCCGTTGCATCTCATGGGGTTTTGGCCGCTTGCGCGCCGGCCGCTTCGATCAAGGCTTGAGCAGCCGCAAGCTGCTGAGCCACAGGTGACGCCACGGCAACGCCTGGCACCGTCACAACCGTGGCTGATGCTTGCTGGGAAAGTTCGATGTTGAACCCGAGTGGCGAGCTATCGCGGCGAAACGTCTGGACCGTGTTGTTCGGTCCAGCCATCCATTGAGGGCCAGCTTTGTCGAGCACGGCCAGGATGGGCGCACACGCTGCGTCAAGATTCGCTACAAGGTCGGCGAATGTCATCAAACTGCCTTGGTTGGGCTCGGTGGCGGAACGCGGTAATTCGGATCAGCCATCGTGGCTTCTTGTGGTTGGAATTGCGCCGACCGCTGGGCCAAAATTGCTTCCGCGAGGTCTTGCTGATCAAGCGAATTCGCGTTGTTGACCATGAGCATGTCAGACAACATCGCGAAGTTCTGCCGTCCCTTTTCGAGCAACACTGTCACTCCGGACAGAAGCTGTGCCGCGATTTCGTCAGCGAAGCGCTCGCGACGCAGGTGGCCAGCCGCAGTGCCGGTCAGCAGATTGGCTCCAGTGAGCGCGACGAGAGCGGGGTCAATCGAGCTTCCGCCGAATGTGACCGTCCCGCCTGTAAGTGTCCCCGTCCCTTCGATGCCCATGAATCACTTCCCTTGGGTTGAAGATGCTAGCTTTGCTTCCAACGCTGCGAGACGCGAGACAATCGCTTTGTCGGCCACGTCGATGTTTACGGTGCTGCCAAGTTGAGCCGGGGCCGTTGATGTCGTGCCGTCTGACTTGACCACGTTGAACGTGATCGGCCTCGTGATCGCGTTTGTGAGCTTTTCGCTGATGCCGGCTTGTTTCTGCGCGGCTGTCTCGAGTGCTGCCAGTCTGCTCAGCACCGCACTGAGGTCTGCCGCAGGGGCATCCTTGCCCGCTGGACCGATTGGACCTACAGGGCCTTGTGGTCCGACTGGACCTGCTACGGCTGGTACCGGTGGTGGCGTGACGGCTGCGGGAGGGCTGGACGGTGGCGTGCTCGGCTCAACCTGCACGACGTTCGGGGCGTTGTCCCACTTCTTGATTTTGAAGAAGAACGGCGAGAACGTGACGATCTTGCCACGGCTGCCCGGCGTGCCTGGGGTTTGGTCGGTTAGCGTGACATTAAGAAATCGGTGTACCTTGGCAGTGCTAACCCCCATCGCGCCACTAGCTCCCGAAGATCCCCATAGAACCCCGGCAAACTCTCCTTGCTCATTGAAAATGCCACCACCGCTGTCTCCCGATTCGGCGCCGAAACTGAAAGCATGATCTGGGCTTGAGTCGCCTCGGGGCGTGGCATATCCGGTGAGTCTGCCTTCGTGCTTGTGGAGTCTGCCATTGGAGCCGAATCCGATCATTATCGATCGCGACGGAGCCGCACCGGCCAACCTAAGATCTGGGAAAGAGCCTGGGATATTTGCCGCAACTGCTGCGATGTCACCTTCGGTTCCGGTTGCGAGGAATCGCGCGGGATAAGATGCATTTCGATGTCGCACCGAGATGCCTTCTCTCGCTTGCCCGAGGACGTGGCGCGCCGTGAGGATGAGCCGCTCTCCGGTTTCGCCCGTCCCGACGATCGTACCGCTCCCGAGGCTTTGGCTTTGGCCACGATCCACCACCACCCTTACGGCGTAGTCACGCCACTGAGGCTCGTTAGATTCAATCCGGGTCCGCACTGGTGGATCAACTGGCCGGGCACAACTGCCGCCGGGGCATTGCTGGCCGATCATCGCAGCGATGAGGAGAAGTCCAGTCACTTCAGCGGTCCCTCAAAGAGCCTGTTGGCTTCAATCGTTTCTTCAAGCCGGTCCATGATTTCACGCTTCTGCGGACCGTAGACCCAAATATCAACTAGCGGGCCGACTCCGAGGCATGCTGCGCCCGGGTTGTACCTGTAGCAGGTCATCTCCGGTCCAACTCCAAGCAACCTATCCCGCTGCCACATCGCGTCAATCGTCTTCAGTTCGCGATTGTACGGGTTGTCAACTCGGTACTTCGCCCACATCTGCTCTCGCGCAATGTGCTCAAGTCGCGGCCCAAGAGCCGTGGCCAAAAGCACTCCAGCGATAAAAGCAGTCTTGTGGGTCATTCAAACTCTTTCCAGTAAAGCCAACCAATGACGATTACGCCGAGCACAACGGCCAGAACGATCCTTGCCGCGATCGGAAGGAAGGAGGGGAGATAGGCTATTTCGCCTTCTTCAGCCTGGGCTTGAATTTCGGGGCGCCCTTGGGCTGCTGCTTCTTCGCGGCATCGGTAGCATCCGAGTGAATCGCTTTCTTCGTCGTGTGCAGTCGCCAGTGATCCGGGTGGCTGCTCCAACCGCAGTCCAGGCAATATACTACCTTCCCGATGGAAACCTTCTTCGGGTGGATGCACTGTCGAGCCTGAGAGCCACTCATCACGAGCTCGAGCCAATCGAGATTGCCGGTCGCCTCGAGATAATCCTTCGCTGCCTTCAGCCCAACCTGAACGGTTCGTTGAGAGCGCTCGGTCAGCCCGGCTATCTCTCGCGTCGTCAGGCCGTTCGTCTGGTGAAGCAGCCATACAAGCCCTTGGCGAATTCTTTTGCTGATCAATCCTTGGGTCCATCCACTGGAGCGGTCCGAGGACCGGATGCCAGTCTAGTACGCCATGAATGCGCGTGGGCTGCCGTCGGCGCCTAGTGTCACGGTTAGGCATTGAATCAGTACGCACACAAACGCGCACGGCGCACAGTACGGACAATACGGACAGGCTTTTTTGCCCGGAAAACGCAATAAAGCCGAAATCGCAACAGCGGGATGGGCTACATGCCATAACGCAACAATCACGCGAAAACCGCTTAGAATTTGACGATTTACTCAAACTCTGTCAGGGAATTGGCATTGAACTCGCCCCGAAATTGTTTCGCGGCTTTCCTTGAGCCGGCGCCATTGCTGGGGTATATACCGAACACGGGATTCGTCAGGGAGGATGTCAACATGGCCCGCAAATCCACAATCTGGCCGCGCAAGGGCAGAGGCTACTGGTCGACAATCCGGGGCCAACAGGTCTTTCTCGGCAACGATCTCAAATCAGCCAAGCGTGAATTTGAGCGCCGCCAACTCGAGCGCGCGACGACACAGCCGGGCCGGCATACTGTGCCGCAGCTCTGCAAAATATACCTGGCATGGTCGAAGGGCGAAGTAAAGCCGGCCACCCAGCGCAACTACCGCTACGCGCTCTCGGCATGGGCTGCGGACTACTACGACGTTAAGCCGCGCGACCTACGGGCCTACCACGTCACGCGGTGGCTTGCGGCTCATCCCGAGTGGAATGTGACGACCAAATGTTTGCGCGCTCGGTGCGTGAAAATCTGGTCGGCCTGGTGCGACGCTGAAGGCTACCTTGACGGAGATCGGCTGCGGAAGGCTCGACTGCCAACGCCCCTGACTCGCGAGCCAGTTCCGGTCGAGGATCTTGAGCGGTTAGACCGCGCCATCACGTGCCCATCGTTTGGCGCATTCTTCCGCGTTCTGTTCGACACAGGAGCGAGGCCGGACGAGATTGCGACCCTTGAGGCTGGCCGAATCGACTGGGCGGCGCACACGGCCGTTGTGGTCGGCAAGAAAGGCCCACGGCTGATCGGGATAACGCCTCGCTGCATCGCGATTCTGCGGGAGGAAGCCAAGGCTTGCCCGTCCGGTCCGATCCTGAGAACGCCGCGCGGGTCCGTCTGGAGCGAAATGAATCAAAAACGGCACATGGATCGATGGCAGATCGTTTCCAAGGCGAGCACCCATCTGACGCCATACGATTGCCGGCACTCCCTCTGGCGTCGGTGGCATGCCGCCGGAATCTCCGATATCGTCATATCTCGACAAATGGGGCACAGCCTGCGAGGAGCGCCCTCCCTTTCTTTGCTGAACTCAACCTACGGCCATGCTGGCGCTTCTGAGCTATCGGCTGCGGCTCTTGCGGTTGAGCAGGCTGCAAGCGCTGCCGCCGCAGCCACTCGACCGCTTCGGATAGGATGAACCTCACGTTTCGGTTTCCACCCAGCGGATAAGATGGCAGCGGGTCTTCTTTGCGCAAGCGGTACTTGCTCACCGTGCTTTTGCACACGCCGAGCGCGATGCAAACTTCCTTGGCGTCACAGAAAACTGGTTCACTCACCTGGCGCCTCCTGGTGCTGGCTGTCCTAAATTCCAGTCATAAGCTTTGTTCAGCCACTTCAAAATTGGAGCCTCTAGCGGAAGCCAATCGACGTACGGCATGCTGTAATGGCCGTTACGCCAGTCCCACCACTCGTCGCTGTTGCGTCCACTCGTCACATTGAATCGACAACGACTTTCCACAGATCGGGCACACCGCGATTTCGAGCGGAACAACTAGCACGGCCGACGTCTCAACCATGGTTCTCGCGCTCATCCACCATCCCCCTTCCCGTCGTCGAATTTTGCGAGGGCTGCTGTCAGTGCAAGCACAATCTGAAAATGCATGGCCTGCTGTTCTGTAACTTCACTGCTCGTTATTTGCTCCGCGCCGAGAACCTCGAGCGCCGCTCTCGCCGCCTCCACCAACTCCTGGACCGCCGCTCGCTCGCGGAGTGCTGCGATGGCGAGCTCCATAGATCCAACTTCGCATCCCAAGGCCCGCCAGTAGCGTATATCGTGCTCGAGTGCCTTAATCGCTTCTTCGTTCGTCATGGATTGCCTTTCTCCCGCTGTATCGCGTCGTAAACTTCTTTGCGGTGCACTTCGATGTCTTTCGGGGCATCGATTCCGATGCGGATCTTGTCGCCCTGGAATGACACAACCGTTATCACGATGGTGTCGCCGACCATGATTTGTTCATTCTTCTTCCGGCTGAGTACGAGCATTGAGCATCCTTTCTAGCTGTTCATCCGTTAAAACGCGTTCACTCCGCCCGTCCTGGTACGCACAAATCCACATCCACTGCTCCGCGTTCTTGAAATCAATCGGCACGCCTGGCCCACTGCTGAGCTTCCCGAGGCTGGCATGATTCCTGCGGGAGTACACCCGGCCCGAGCCTTGGCAGTGCATCAGGTCTGGAGTGAGGGTCAGGTAGATGTGGGTTAGCGGGTCCATTAGCTTGCCTCAATCATTGCGTCCATTGCGATTCCAGAATCGGTTAGCTCCCATTTCCACGGTGGCTTGTCCTGCTGTTTCAAATAGGGGAAATCTACTTCCATGCGATCAAAGCGATTAACTTGATATTCGTGGCGTCCAGCCGACTTTCCTTTCCCATTCAGAATGCGAACCACTTCCGCCCAACGGCTACCAGATAGACCGTAATCCCAAGGAAAAAATGGCGGCTTGCGGCCGACGCTTGGGCCAGGGTGAACGATGCGATAGCCTAGGTTTTTGATAGCGCTCCCAATCACATCATCTATTGTTCCTGAAACCATGTTTATAGGCTTGCCTTCACCATCAAGATGGTACGCCACTACGGCGCCGTGGTTGTCTATATGAAGCAAGTAAGAACGAAATCCCTTGCCGTCTGTGAACATATTTGGGAAAAAACTCACGTGAGCCACTCCACGACGATAAGCTTCCGCGAGATCACGCCGCCCTTCACTTCTTGCACTTTCCACGGCAGCCTTGGCGACCACCGTGCCAACCACCAAGTGAGATTCGGCCACTTCTGCGAGCATTGCCGCAACTTCATTCGGGTCAGGCTTTCGCTCGTCATTCTGCGGCCTTTGGTTTCGACGTAGATGATTCGGCCATCCCAGCAACTGAGCATAAAGTCAGGCTGATACGTCGTGTTGCCGTCAAGGGGCAACGGGGTCGGTTGATGCGTGTAACTCATCAACTCATTGGCGCTTGGCAATGCCTTCAAAAACTCCCGCTCGGGCTCGCTGGGGCCTTTGGGCTTGGGAATAGTCCTCCCATAATAATCTCGGCCTTCCGCAATCAATTGGGCATCCACGTGTCCTCCGATGGTTCCAGGCTTTCCGATTTCCGCGCTAAAGTGCCTCCGCACAAACGCAGCATCAGCCGGGCTCATCGCTTCGAGGTCAATCACGATTCCCCTCCCCCGCTCAGCGGAATCTCAAGCTCGTCTTCATCGGGCGCAAATATCGCCTCAACCAATGCTTGATCAACGGCAGACAATGGGACGGGCTTTCCGTCTTTCATCAATAGCCATTTGGGTTGCCTGTTCAGTAATGCCCACAGTCGCGCCTGCTCTTTCCGCGACTTGTCGAGCTCTGTTTCAAGCTCTTCGATGTACTTCTCCATCACTCCGACAGCCTGATCATGGTGCATCCGTCACCCCTCCCCCCGGCAGTTCATCTGTATCCTCCGGGTCGCCTGCGAAATCAAATAGCTCGTCCATGCTGGTCGCGATACAATCGACCATCTTGTACATCAGCTCGGGCTCTTGCTGATCCATCATGAGGATGCACGTGCGCTTGCCGGCTCCGACACACCAACCCATTTCGATGTGAGCCGAACGACCACAAGGCAACACGAGAACGCACGAATCGGCCCACTTCATCGCGTCGAAGTCGCTGGTAAAACCGGATTCGGCAATCGGATTAGCGAGCGATCGTCGGTATGCGTTCGGCGTCCATTGCTTCCAGTCTCCGTCAATGGCTGACCAGTGGAACCCGTTGTCACCCGGCTTTGGGTTCTTGAAGTCGTAGACCTCGTGGCCCAGCGCTCGAAGCGCGGCAACAATGCCGGGCTGGGCCAAATTTCTCCACGACGACGCAACATAGATTTTCATTTCGACTCTTCTCCTTCTAGGGGAATCTCTCCGGTATCCTCCGGATCGCTGGGCAGCCCGTGGTTTTCCAGGCACCGCACCGCAAGGGCCGCGATGCGGAGAACGTTGAGCGTGCTGGCTTCTACCCGCACGATTTGATAGATAAAATCCAACTCGTCATCGAGCGAAAACGGCGCCGAGCAGTCTCGGTCCTGCTTTGCCCGCTCGCGGCCTATCGCGGCGAATACGTGGCTTTGTTTGACTGGCATTGTTTCCCCCAATCGTTTCGCGTCACGCACCACCCAACGCAGTAAAGTTTTCACGCCTCGCCCTCCCTCACAAACCGAAACCGATTCGCCGTGCCTCGCTTAGGCAAGCACCCCTCGCACAGCTCGATCTTCGGGCCATACTTGAAAGTGCCGGCTCCAATCTGGACGACCCAGACGCCTTCCGTTGCGCCGCAGCGGCATCGCGTGCCGGGCACGACGCCTTTGCGGCGTTCGGCCCTTTTCCTGAGCATTACGGATTTTCGGTTCGTCTGGAGCGTCACTTCCCCTCCAGTTCCGCCACGCGGGCCTGGGCGGCTTCCAGGGCATCGGCCCAGCGGCAAGCAATTTCACGCTCCACCGAGCCTTCGCGGCGAAAGTTTCGCATCTCCCGCACAACCTCCCCCGCCTCCCTCTCAGGCTGGGAGAGAATTTGGCGCGCGATCTGATCGATGCGGTTCCTTGCGATCCAGGTAATGCGTCGACTCTCTGGATTGCTCTCATCGTATTCGTCTATCCATGCTTTGCGGTACGCCATCACCGCTTCCGCCAGCTCCCGTTCGATTCCCATAACTCCCCCTTAAAAATCGCTGCCCCTTCGCGGGTCAGTCAAACAACGGAAAGTGCTCTGCCTTCTGGACCCGCGGAACGATCTGATGAGGCCTTTCCAACCGTCTCGTTCCCAGCCTGCATTGACTCATCCTCAGATCCAGGCCTATGCCGTGCCGACCGTGCGCATTCGCCACGCTGACGGTTGTGCCACTCCCCGAGAATGGGTCGAGTACGGTTCCGCCAGGCGGACAGAGCGATCTGACGAACCACTCGGCTAGCTCTGCGGGGAACGGCGCTTCGTTCTCATGGGCCCCATCCCAGCCGAGCTGGCCGCCGCCCGTCGTGGTTTTGATCAGGCATCCTGGATTCGCGATGGCTGGCGGTACGTAGTTCCATTCCCCGCGCTCGTCGCCTTCTGCCCAAACGCTTGAATCTCGCGGGCTCATCGTCTTGCCGAGGCCTTGTGCCACTGCCGCCTTGCGACGGCCCCCGGCTTCGGCGCGGGTTTCGATTCGGTGGCTAGGCTTAACCGTTCGTTTCTTCAGAACCCCGTCGGGCCCGCGATCTGACTGATTCTCGTGACCGCCCCACTGATTACACCGCGTCCCGTCGCTCATCCTGTGCGACATCTCGCCCCCTGGCGCCCACTTGGGCGGATGCCCCATCGCGGTATTGTCGGTCCACGGCAGCGGGCCCGAGCGCTTGAAGCACATCGCGTACTCCACGTCAGCCCTGAACCACTGGTCGCCGCCAGACCCGCTGATTCCCACCCGATGCCAGAAACAAGGCCTATACGCGGATCCGCCACGCTTGAACCACTCCCACATGAGCCCCTCGCAAGCCGGCTGGTAGTTCCGGTCTCGCGTCGGGCCCCAAGCGATCCATACGACGCAGCCACGACTAACCCGCAAGGCCTCTTCTGTGGCGGCCAGCATCCACGCCACCCACCCGTCTGTGTCGCGGCTGATGCCCAGATCAATCCCGGCCTCGAGGTACAGCCGAGCATCAGTGTAGGGGGGCGATCCGAATACCAGATCGACTGACTGATCGGGCAGCGGTATCGCTGCGGCATCTGCTTTTGCGAATAAATGGCTCACGCTAGCTCCCCATTGCCTGAGATGGTTTCTATGCGGAACATGGCATGCTCAAATAAAGGGCCGTCCATGGCCACGCGGGGTCAGGGGCTGCCGTAGTAAAAATAGACGCCTTCCGTCAGCGACCACTTGAACGCGCAGTGCAAATCCTCCATCGCTGCCTGCTGAGCCGCCTCGATCTCGTCGGGGAACGGGATCAGCCGGAAAGTCGCTTCCGCGGCATCAACGTCTACCGTGCAGCGGATCGGGTAGCAGTCCCGCACACCGGCCGTTTTGAAAACGGGAACGCTAAGCGTCACCACTTCCGGGATGTCTCCCTCTGTCGCGTTGACGGCAGCGTTGATCGTCTTGCCGAGCGATTCCTTTTTGCGGTCGACGGTTCCGGCCGTCGTAGAGCCGGTCTCGAACTTGACGCACTTCACGATGTTCAGGAGCGCCCCCGGATCAAGACAGCCCGCCAGGTCGATCCTGAGCATCTTGACGAACTGCTTCTGGTTGAAGCAGGTGCGGCCTCGCAATGCCTTGGCGAACGTGAATGCATCCGACTCTTCAAGAGCCATTGTCGCCTTTTCGCAACGGTGCCCGTCGTCGTCGATCACCAGGACGATCGCGGCTTCGTCGAACCAGATAACCGCCGGCGGACCGAACCGGTTTGCCAGTTCGATAATCTCTCGGAGTGCGCCCGACGAATGGGCTCGCGGTGGCTTTGGATTGGGTAAAATCACCTGGCCGCCGTGCCATAGGTATGATGCCTGTCGTGGCCCTGACGCCTCTTCGATCTTCGCCGGCGCGACCGCCTCTTGGGCCAACTTGCTCAGATATTTCAACGCACTAAGAATCATTCGTCCTCATCCTCTGGCAACATCGTCGCCTGGTTAACGTTGTCGGGGCTGTCTTCATTGAAAACGAACATGCCGCCGCTCTTGGCCTGACGCACTCCGAGGCTGCGAGCCTTGGTGACGTAGGCAGGAAAGACGGCCTTGGCGTGGAGCTGGCACTTGGCTTCGCTGCATGTCATGTCGTCTTCAAGAACGGGCGTAATCTCGAACGTCAGGGTAACCTTGCGGACGGTTTGATCCGCCGGCCTGTCGATACAGTCAAGGGCTGCGCGGTTCAGTAATTTCTCAACCGCAGCCGCGCCGCCGGGGTCGAGATTTCGCACGGAATCAAGGGACAGCTTTTACAGGTTCATGGGTTCCTTTCGGGGTTAGGGTTAACCTCTCATCTCAGCCATCGCATCAATCGCCTTCGTTGGCTTGGCTCACGACTTCTCCGGTTCTTTCCACTCGGGCTTGATGATCACAGGTGTTCCGCTTTCTGCGTCGCGCTGGTCGGATTCGTTGGCGAACTTGATGAGCCATAAGCGCTCGCCGCTGTATGTCGGGATGCCTACAAGGCTGGCGAACACTACTCGGGTTTTGGTGGTCGTGGTGGTCATGAAGACCTCATTCGGTCAAGCGCCTCTCGCAGTCCCCTTGGAAGGTTAGCGAGCTCGACTTTCGTCATGGGTTCCTGTGAAGGGTCGTCGGTCTGCCACTCGGGATAACGGCCCCCAGTTACGTCGTACAGGTCCGCCACTTTCACGAATTCATCCTTCGACGACTCTTTATGCAAGAACATCATCTTGCGGCCCGCAGCACAGACGCAGTGAGCAACTGTCCGCATGACTTTCCGCTTGTAGCCTCGATAGCCGTCAAAGACGTCTATGACGGGTTCTCCCGTATAATTGATATGGAAAATCGTTGCCCAACCTCCGCCAGAGCAGAACGGGCAGTCGTGCGATTTGCTCGCCGCAGCGCCCATGCTGTCCCGGCTGATGTCGTCGCCAGGGCGGTCGCGGCCAGCATCGTCGAATTCGTCGTGTAGCCTCATGCCTTAGCCTTCCGTGATGCGATAAGCTCTTGGTATTTCCGTTCGTCGGCATCTCTCTGCTCTTGGGAGCGCGGGTCGGGAGCCGGGTCGCTTGGGGCGTGAGCGGCCTTGGCGGCTGCGTGGCCGTTGCGCTGAGACTGAATAGGGAATAGCCCCTGCCATGAATGCAGGATCGATTGCTGAAGGACGGCAGACGGGGCGTGCCCAGATCTCTGAAGCTCCTGGAGTTTTGCGACGGCGAGCTGTCGGGCTCGGTTGCTCATCGGCTTGCGGATCTTGCGGCGCATCTCCTCGTAATCTAGCCAGTCATTCCCGTTGATTGAATCAGGCAAAATAAAAGCCGGCTCGCCCGGCGACTTTTTGGTGGGGGGGATTAAGGGGGGAGATAAGAGGGGGAGTGTGAGGGGGGGAAAAGAGGGGGCATCAAGGGGGGCACCTTTTTGAGCGCTCACCGAGCGCTCGGTGAGCGCTCGCTCTACGTTCCCATTCCGTTCCTCAGAACGTTCCCCGGAACGTTCCCTTTCCCGCTCCTTGAATCGCCGCGTTCTCTCAGTTACGTCGTCACTCTTTGGTTGACGCCTCTCCCATCCATGAATCCTAAGCTGTTTCGTGTTCACGTCTTGCTCTAAGAATCCGCTAGACAGAAAGAATTCGACCATCCGCGTAACCGTTTTCGACCTCACCCGTAGGTGGATCGCTATTTGTCGCTCAGATGGAAGGCTTCCTCTTTCCGATTGTCGGGAGGAAATGGCCAGAAGTCCGACGTAATACCACCTGAATTCGAGCGAAAGTTGGAGCACTTTCGGGTCGTCAATGATCGAATCGTAAACCCGAAACCAGTCCACAAGGCTGCGCCTCAAAAGAAGGTGAAGAAGTAAGGCCGTCCGTGGCCACCCGCGTGTCGGCGCGGGGTTCATCGTGATTCCATTTCATCCTCGCTCGGAAACATCGCCTGGAGTTCTTCCAGGCTGTAATCCGGCGAATCACAGTCGCAGTCCTCGTTATCAGATCCATCGATGGCCACCATCGCTCCGCAGCCACCACGGCACCGC
>Ga0247664_1000026_pt1 | contig 41588 bp, 29 predicted proteins | sample CNK05_metaG_FD_182715 | JGI IMG/M metagenome (GOLD analysis project Ga0247664, IMG submission 182715) | Soil microbial communities from Purdue University Martell Research Forest, Indiana, United States - CNK05 | ecosystem: Environmental > Terrestrial > Soil > Temperate forest > Bulk soil...
CCAGGAGATCGAGACCGCCCAAAAGCAGATCGCCGAAGTGGAAAAACAGCATCGCAAAGGTGTCATCACCTCCGGCGAACGCTATAACAAGATCGTAGACATCTGGACGCATTGCACCGACCAGATCTCGGGCGTCATGCTCAAAACCTTCGATCAAAACCAGGGCAAACGGGAATACAACCCGATCAGCCTCATGGTCGATTCCGGCGCGCGCGGCAACAAACAGCAGGTCCGCCAATTGGCCGGACTCCGGGGCCTGATGGCCAAACCCTCCGGCGAGATCATCGAGAAACCGATTCTGTCCAACTTCCGCGAAGGCCTGACGGTGCTTGAATATTTCATCTCCACCCACGGCGCCCGCAAGGGTCTGGCCGATACGGCCCTCAAGACCGCCGACTCCGGTTACATGACCCGCAAACTGGTCGATGTCTCGCAGGACGTCATCATTCGCGAGGAGGACTGCGGCACCAGCAACGGCATCTGGGTTCAGGCCATCTACGAAGGGGAAGACGAAGTGGTCAAACTCAGCGATCGGCTGATCGGCCGCTGTTCCTGCGATGACGTTCATGATCCGAACAACCCGAGAGCCATCCTGGTGAAAGCCAATGACGAAATCGACGAGCCCAAAGCCAGGGCGGTCGAGGCATCCGGGATCGAGAAGGTCAAAATCCGTTCCGTCTTGACTTGCGAAAGCAAGCTGGGGATCTGCGCCAATTGCTACGGACGCAACCTGGCCACCGGCGTGCGGGTCAAGTTGGGCGAAGCGGTCGGCATCATTGCCGCGCAGTCCATCGGCGAACCCGGGACGCAGTTGACCATGCGCACCTTCCATACCGGAGGCGTGGCCGCGGGCCAGTTCAAGCAGCCCATGATCAAACCCAAACACGATGGCGTCCTCCGCTACAACGAATTGCGCTGCGTGGAACTCGAGGATGGCAACAACATCGTTCTCAACAAAAACGGGTCCATCAGCATCTGCGGAGAAGACGGACGCGAGCTGGAGACGCATCACATCGTCATCGGGTCGGTCATCTCCGTGCCGTCCGGGGGCAAGGTGAAGAAAGGCGACACGCTGGTGCAATGGGACCCCTACAACGTCCCGATTCTCTCTGAGAAAGCCGGCAAGGTGAAGTTCCACGACATCATCGACGGTGTGACCATGCGCCAGGAAGTCGATCAGGCCACCGGGCAGGAGACCATTTTGATCATCGAACATAAGGAGGATTTGCATCCGCAGATCATTATCCTGGATGATCACAATGAACCGGTGGCCAGCTACCCGATTCCCTCGGGCGCGCACGTGGTGGTGGAGGAAGACGACCGGATCGTCGCCGGCACACTGATGGCCAAGACGCCACGCAAAACCGCCAAAACCAAGGATATCACCGGCGGTCTGCCGCGCGTGGCCGAGTTGTTCGAAGCGCGCCATCCCAAGGATGCTTCGGAGATCTCAAAGATTGACGGGGTGGTGGACTTTGGCCCGAGCGTGCGCGGCAAACGCTGCGTCGTGATCAAGGATCTGCAGACCGGCACCGAGGAGGAACATCTGATTCCCATCGGCAAACACGTCATCGTCTTCAAAGGCGACTTCGTGAAGAAGGGTCAACAGTTGACCGAAGGCCCGATCGATCCGCACGAGATCCTGGAGATTTGCGGGCCTCAGGAACTGCAGGAACACCTCGTGAACGAGGTGCAGGAAGTCTACCGGCTTCAGGGCGTGACCATTAACGACAAGCACATCGAGATCATCGTGCGCCAGATGCTGCGCAAGGTGCGCATCACCGAACCCGGCGACACCGCCTTCCTTTGGGGTGAACAGATCGACAAGATCGACTTCGACAACGAAAACCAGCGCGTCGAGAAGATGGGCGGCAAACCGGCCGAAGCTCAGCCCGTCCTGCTTGGCATCACCAAGGCCTCGCTGGAAACCGAGTCCTTCCTGAGCGCCGCCAGCTTCCAGGATACCACGCGGGTGCTGACCGAAGCGGCCACCATGAGCCGGGTCGATTATCTGCATGGCTTCAAGGAAAACGTGATCATGGGTCACATCATCCCCGCCGGCACCGGCTTTAACGACCATCGCAAGGTCAAACTGAAGCCGCTGGTTGAAATCGAAGAAGAACCCGAACCGCCTCCAGCAGAAGCTGCCGTGGCCGAAGAACCGATCGCGGGCTGAGCCGAGTGTGGGGTGCGGGGTGCGGAGTGCGGAGTGCGGAATGTGCGCGCTCCCACCCGCGTAGCACCCGGGGCCAGGAAGCGCTCTCTAACCTACGTGGTTAGCGTCCCCGGAGCGCGTGCTTTAGGGCTTTAGCCCGCTTCAAGTTGGGAAGCGGAGCAAACGCTTGCAACTCCCACCGCGGCCGACCCGCCGGACATCGAAGCGGCGTAAACGCCCCGCTCCCTCGCGCGCTAAACAGGTAATCTCTAACCGGAGAGCGGGGTTAGCCGCTTTTGGCAAACCGGCGGTTGTCTGGTTGTCTCGCTCCCACGTTCCGCCCTTTCCAGGCCAGAGCGATGCTGTTATGGATCCCTGCATGTGCTGGATCGGGCGTCTCTTATGGCTCGCCGTATTCGTGAGTGTCGTTTTGTCGGCGCCGTTGATGGCGCAGGAGGCGGCGCGGAAGGATACCGTAGTCGTGGATGAAAAAACGGAGGCGGTGATCAAGGGCGCCCTCAAGTGGCTTGCCTCCAAACAACTGCCCAACGGCGCTTGGGGAGCGACTGGAGAAGAACAACGTTACGCCATCGCGGTCACCGGCTATGCGTTGATGACGTTTGAAGCCGCGGGCCAATTGCCCGGCGAAGGGGAGTTTGGAAAAAACGTTTCGGCGGGCATGAACTATCTGCTGGACCAAGTGGATCCGCAGGGTTTGTTCGGCAATCGCAACAGCGGCCAGTACATGTATGGCCACGGCATTGCCACCATTGCGTTGGCCGAGTTGTACGGGCAGACCAGATCTCCCGTCATGCGGCCCAAGCTCGAAAAACTCATCCGGCTGATCATCGCCTCCCAGAACCGCGAAGGCGGCTGGCGCTATCGTCCGGTGGCAAGCGATGCGGATATTTCGGTGACCGTGCTTCAAGTGGTGGCGCTGCGGGCGGCCAAGAACGCCGGACTGGACGTGCCGCAACTGACCATCGACAACGCGGTGCGCTACGTGAAAGCCTGCCAGCATCCGCCCACCGGAGGATTTGCCTACCAACCCGGGCGGGATCCAGGTTTTGCGCGCACGGCGGCTGCGATCTATTCGTTGCAGGTCTGCGGGCTGTATGATGACCCGATGGTCAAGCGAGGCTCCGAGTATCTGCTCAAGAACTATGAGCGCAATGATCAGTGGTTTACCTACGGGAATTTCTACGCGGCGCCGGCGCAGTACATGATCGGCGGCGAGACCTGGGCCACCTGGTATGCGCGGCTCAAAGATGTGCTATTGAAGAACGTGACCTCCTTGCGCGGAGATATGTATTACTGGGAGCCCAAGCTGGACAGCGGATTGGGAGGCGTGGGGCCGAGCTATTGTACGGCCGTCTACACGATGATCCTGGCCATGCCCTACCATTACATCCCGCTCTATCAACGGTAACAAAGTCGGACGGCTACCGGAGACCCGGCAGGATAATCTTGTGGATCGCGTGATGGGAGATCATGTGACTGGGCGCGGTCTCATCGATCTCAAGCCGGAATGCTTCTCGTTTTCCGCCGGCTTGCACCAACGCCGCCCCGACGCGTTCCTCATAATCGCGCATGGCTTCCGCATACGGTTTGCTCCGGCTGGCCTCGTGTTGGGCCTCGCCAAAGCAACAGTCATCCCGGCGCACGAGGATTTGCACCTGCTTTCGTCCTTGGCCCAGGGCGCCCAGCACATAGAGGTCTGGATAACCGGCGATCCCGTAAAACCCAGGATCGAATTGTTCCCGATCGCCCACGGAACCGCCGCTCCGAAGGTACAACGGGATCGTTCCAGCCACGGGAAAGCTGCAGCGGATGGTCGGATCCAGCGCTGCATACACCGTCGTGGTCCAGCCGCCTCCCGAAAGCCCGGTCATGTGGAATGTTCGGTAGCGGGGAAACCCTCCGGCGCGACTGCGCGTTTTGAGATAGTTCAAGCTGATCGCAGTGGGTTCGAGGAAGTATTTGATCGGGCTGCCGCTCGCCATATTGGTGCCTCCGCCGAACATGGCGTCATGACCACCGGTGCAGTCTCCGGGACGCAGGTGAGGCATGAAGACCCCCAGAGCGCCGTAACCATGGGTGAGCAGCCCCTGCAGCGTGCGTTGCAGTCCATAGCCGACGTCCTTCGGCGAAGGATCGTCATCGAGAGTACAGGCGTGTCCGTGATGGACCACCACCAACTCTCCGTTGGGCTGTCTGGGAATAAAATGATAAGCCAACCCCTCCAGCCCGGGCGCGAGTTGCATTCGGAATTCGTCTACACGCGCGAGTTGATCGAGGTGATGAACAGGGCTGGCCACATTGGTGATCACTTGATCGGGTTTGCGATCCTTGGGAAATCCCTTTGTTCCCCAGACATACGCGATCAGCTGGCGGCGCTTTTCTTTGGCTTCGCGGGTCGAATGAATGGTGACGTACCGATCATCAACTAAGGGCGGCGGCGCACCGTAAGTTGCGCGCGACCACAAGGACAGAATCGCCAGCGCGATTCCGAACGGACGGCCGCGAACCGAAAGCCATGGAAAAAGGAAGCGCTGCATGCGCGGCATCGTATCAGACCGCCCAAATAAACCGAGACAAACGATGCCTCAGGTCAGCAGAAGTTACCGTTGACTCCGGAGCTGCCCCCGGCAGACGATTCAGGCCTTCACTGACTATGGCTAACACCCCGGTTCGATCTCGGCGAGCACGGTGGCATTGCCGCCTGGTAATGTCCGCCGTGTGCGGCGCGTGGTTTGCCATGGGCTTCGCATTTCCGACGGTCTCGGCTGAGCGCTCCCGCCTGGAAGCCTTCACCGTTGCGCCGGCCGCGACCAATGAGCAGCTGGTCCGCTTGTCGCTTCCGTTTCCGCCCGGGGCGTTGATGGAGAACCAATCACTCGAAGCCATCCAAGCGGGGCGAGTCCTGCCGGTGGCCGTCCGGGCTCTGAGTTGGCATGCCACGACCTCCGGAGCCCGGTTCGTCCGGCGCGCTCTGGTGACATTTCCTTTTCGTTTCGCGGACTTGCGTCCGGTCCAATTCAGCTTTCGCGCGTCGGAGTCCGGACGCGCACCGGCGGTCTCGGCGAATCCGCGAGTGACGCTCAAACTGGATGAGGAAGCGCTGCGATTGAATTATGAAGATGGGCCGACGCTGGTGGCGCGTCCGCTCTGGCCAAGCCGGGTGACGAATCTGCCTGCGCGGGTGCAGTTGGTGGAGTCTAACGCGTTTTACAGATGGTATCGCTGGCATTTCCCAGATCCGGTGTGGCCGCGAATCCTGGAAGCGCGAATCGATGCATTAGGCACGGTGGCGGTGGTGGCGCATCTGCAGCGGGCCGAGTCTGGGAACGGACGCGCGCCGGCGTTTGGCTGGCAAATCGATTGCCGCGTTCCCGACCTGCGGCAACGGTCGAGGGGCGGTGATCATGCCGAGACCGTTGTGCTGAGGTCCAGCAACCGATCGCAGTCGGTCGAGGTCGAAACAGTCACTCATTCGTTCAGCAACGGGGCACCGGCCGAATTGCGATTGGAGAAGACTGGGTATCGTCTGGCCCATCCGGCGGCGGCGCTGAAGCGATGCGGACGGATCGAAGCCCGGCTGGATCCGACAACAGGTCTCCAGTATCGGTATTGGCGTTGTGTGGAGGCGGACCGGGTGCCGATGCAGGAGGCTTCCTGGCAGCGAGCGGAATGGACGATCGCGCCGGAGGAGCAGGCGCCGTTGACCCGGACCTTGGACTCGCCGCACGTGGCGACCTGGGATGGGCCGCTTTGGGATGCTCTGTACGGCTGCGGCCCGCCGCTCAACTTGCGGGGTGAACCGGAACTGGAACATCTGCTGGCCTATCATCATGACGCGATCGTGCGCAGCATGGCGCAAGGCCATGATTGGGGAAATGTCACCGGGTATACTGATGGCGCCGTGGCCGGTTCGACCTTTGGCATGAATCGGCTCAACCATAACGCGCCGATTTTCTTCGAGTATTTTCGGAGCGGAGATGTGCGTCTCCGTGAAGTGGCGCTGCTCTGGTGCGATAACTTTTTCGATCAATCGATCTGGTGGGGACGAGGGCAAACCGGCGGCACGCGTTACAACAACCTGCGGGCGCAAGGCCAGCGGCCGCCGGATGACGATGACGGTTATATGTGGCGTTCCAATGATTCCGTCCATTTTTGCACGAAGGGCTACGACTCGTTTTGGATCGCCTATGAAGAAACGGGCGATCCCCGGATGGAGGAGGCGTTTCTGGCGCAGACCCGTTATGCGGCCCAGCACGTGCACGCGGATCGGGGTGAATGCCGTAACGTCGGGGACGTGCGTGATTTCATGCACGCGTTTGCCTGGACGGGGCAGACGAATTACCTCGATGAAGCGCTTCGGCTGTTTCGAGAGTTGCGGACCAAGCTGTCGGCGGGCGATCTGTTTGATCAAGGCGGCAAAGCGCTTTCTCCGAACCCGCCCTTCATCGAAGATGATCCTACCGGCTCCCGCTACGGTTACGCCAAGCCCTATATCATCGGCTATGCCCTGGCCGGTCTGCCGGCCTTGGGCCGCTTGCGTCCAGCCGAACCCAAACTCGATTCAGTGGTGCGCGCGGTGGCAGATTTTTTGGCGACCAGCCAGGATCCCATCGGTGGCTGGCGTTACCCACATCCGCGGTCCAGCTACGTATTTTTGAATCAGGGCATGGAACATGCCTGGCAATTGGTGCAGGCGGATCAATGGCTGGGCCCGCAGGACAAACACCTCGACGCCATGGAACGCGTGTTGCGCCAGCGCATCCTGGGTTGGCGCAAAACGGGCAAGATCTTGAGTGGATTGACCGGTTGGGAAACCGCCGGGGGGCTAATAAAACAGGGGAGCGAGCTGAATCACCGTTACGCCCGGCCGGAGGATCGTGATGCGGCCCGCGATTATGTCGAGGGCCAGGCGGGTTTTGGTTCATCTCCCCCGGAAGGCCTGGTCTATTTTCCCGAGGTGCTCGCGTTTTACCTCATGCACCGGCCGGCCAGCCGTCTCCTGGCGCCCGCCTCGTCGTCTGAACCTCTAGGCAAAGTTTTGGAGCGTAGCCCGTAAGCGGAGTGCGGAATGCCGAATGTGAAACCCGCGAACACCTCATTCCGCACTCCGCATTCCGCATTCAGAGTGGGGAACTCAGAGACTCAACTGGAGCATGCCTACTTCCAAGGCCAAGGCTTCCTGCACATTGGAGAAGAGCAGCTGCTGGGTCCGCTCCAGCAACTGCAAGTTGTCCATGGCTTGTTCGGCCGAGAGCCGGCCTGCGACACGCCCCGCTGCTTCTGCCAGCGTTGGGTAGGTCAACATTTCTTGTCCCAGCCGCAGAGTCTGAAACCAGATATCGCGAAACCACCACTGCAGGCAGGTGAGCAACTCAGTGCGTTGCCGCCTATACTCGGCTTCAATGGCCGCCGCCAGTTCGTCTTCCCACCGTTCCTTCAGCTTCGCATCCACGTCGTCATGCGTTTCCAGCGGCGAACGTTTGGTCAGTGATTTTTCAGTGTTTTCCTTGATCTCGGCCAGTTTGGCGAGGATGACCGACAACAACTGGTAGCGGGCCAGAAGGCTTTTTTGTTCCTGCGCGGCCGTTTGGCTGAAACGAGTCAACCAGGAGACCAGCGCTGGATCCTGATGACGCACGCTTTCGCCGCCGAAATTGAGACGCAAGCAACGGGAAAGGATCGTTTCGAGCAGGCGCTGGGGTTCGCTGGAAAGGAGGATCAGGATCGAATCAGCGGGCGGTTCCTCCAACGTCTTAAGGAACGCGTTGGCGGCGTTGGAGGTCAAACGATCGGCTGCCACGATGATCGCCACCTTAAACCGGGCGTTGAGCGGCTTGAGATAAACGGTTTGGAGCAAATCCCGGATCTGTTCGATGCGCAGCACGCGCAACTTGGATTCCGGCCGCAGCCAAAGGATATCGGGATGGTTGTCGGCTTCGATCTTGAGGCAGCTAGGGCAGGAATCGCAGGAATCGACGGCCGCCTGATCGCGGCGCTTCGGCTGTTCGCAATTCAGGACCTTGGCGAGCGTGCGGGCCACCGTCTCGAGCTCCGCCAGGTCGGCTCCGTGAAAAAGATAAGCGTGACCGAGCCGACCCCGTTGGAGGCTGCGTTGGAGCAGAGCCACGGAATCCTCTTCTTCGGTGAGAGCGGCAAAAGACATGACAATGGATCAGGCGATGCGGATGGTGGGGCGGAGCGTCCTTAGGAGGCAGGCGGCGGGCGGAGCTGCGGGGCGATCTTGACCAGCAGCGGGATACTTCGTTCCTGGCGTCCATCCATTGCGATGTCGATGGAATAAAGGCCTTCCCTCTCAAAGCGCAGCTTTTGGATGTTTACGATGATGTTGCGTGACAGGAAAATGGTTTCATCCGGCACGGCGACTTCGACGGGCATCGCCGGGATCGGGGGCATGACTGGTTTGCCGTCTTCATCCATGAAACTCAGCGTGACCTTGTGGGCGCCCTCTTCCACTTTGTTGAAGGTCATGCGGATGGCAATCGAACATTGCGGGTGCGTCACCGGCAGATGGGCTGCGTAGATGGTGTCGAACGTGCCCAGAATGTTCAACTTGCCGTTGTTATCGGTGGCAGCATCGCAGAGCACCGCGACCTGGATATCCATAGAATGGCTCGAGTCTACCAACGGCCTCGGAATGAGCAATGACCAATCCTGCCCGTGCATGAAAGATCAGGCACGCGCACGCCGCACGAGGCCCCATTATTCTGGCGCGTGAGCCGGTTGGACGGCCCATTGGCCTCCGACCATCACCGCAGCAACGGGGCCGCGATGGTGGACGATGGCATCCGCGACTTCCGCCGGGCGCCCGGCAAAAGGCAGAACGATCAAATCTGCCAGCGCGTTCGGACTGAGCTCGCCCAGGTCTCCGGAACGGCCCAAGGCTCGAGCTCCGTTAAGCGTGGCCATCCGCACAATCGCAGTCGACGCGACTTCCGGCGCCTTTTGCGCAAACGCCTGCATTTCGTGGAACAGGCTTAATTCCAGAGGCGTTTCGCTGCCCAAAAAAACAGTGGCCAGGCTGTCGGTGCCCAAACACACATTGACTCCCGCGTTCTCCAACTCGGCGCACGGGAATTTCAGGTGCTTGAAATACGCGTGGCTGCGCGGGCAGTGAACCACGTGGACGCCGTTGCGGCCGAGGATCCCGGCATCGTGGCGCCACAGATAATTCACGTGCACAGCGATGAGGTTCTCATCGAGATAACCGCATCGTTCCAGGTGTTGCACGGGCGAGCCGCGGCCGCAGTCACCCATGTCTCGTTGGCTTTTTAACCAGTCGAACATGGGGCCTTGGCCATACATATACATCTGAAATTCTTCCTCGCTTTCGGCGACATGGGTGACCAGCCGCCAGCGGCGGCGGTGGGCGGCACGAGCCGCCAGCTCGAGCAGCTCACGCGAGGTCGTATACGGCGCATGCGGCGAAAGGCCCACACGCCCTTGCGCCGGAGGGAGGCCCAGCCAGTCGTTCACCGCCCGCTCAATCAACTCCGCAGCCGGCTGCCGGTTCTTCACATGAATCAATTCCCGAAACGAAACCACGCGTAGCGCAGTTCGTTCCCAGGCGGCCGGGAGCAGTTCCGGGATGGCTTCTACATCCAGGACGGTAGTGGTGCCATGACGCAACAGCATGTCGGCGCCGCGCTCCCAGGAGGCGGAAAACTGGGGCAGGGTCCAGCTGGCCTTGCAGCCAACCAGCGCCTGAATCCAATCCGTGAAACCCTTGGGCGGGGGGATCAGTCCGGCCATGTCGGTATAGTCGAGATGACAATGAGCGTTGACCAAGCCGGGCATCAGGATGACTTCGCCCAGATCCACTTCGGGCGTTCCCCCTGGCGCCGGCAGGTCGGCCTGGCGGCCGACCCAGGTAATGCGGTTGGCGGAGATCTGCACCGCCCCATCCTCGATCGGAGGTTGGCGGATGGGAGCAACAATGCGCGCGCGCAGGATCATGGAGGCAAACGGAACACGAATCGGCTGGGTTAAGCGGGGCAGAAGCCTGGCCGACGAAGAGGCCGCAGACCAGGTGCGACGCGCCTAGGCGAAATCAGATCTCCGCTTCTTGCCGTCGGCGTTTGTTGCGAGCAGCCTGGGTGTGTTTGAGGGCCTTGGTCTTGCTCTGGCGCTTGCGAATTTGTTGCTCGATCTTCTTGGTGACTTTGTCGATGGCTGCGTAAAGGTCCCCGTCGTGATCTTCGGCGTAGAGGTCCGGACCCCGCACTCCCAGACGAATGGAACATTTAAAATGGCGGTCGGGAGCTTTGGTGTTGTCATGTTCCAGGTTCACGCGCGCGTCCACTGCCCAGCGATCGAAATGCTCCAGCTTATCGATGCGCACGAGCACGTGATCCTCGATGGCCTTGGTCAGGGTCACGTTATGCGTGGTCAGGATAAATTTCATGGCCCGAGCATGCCGAGGCAGGGCGATAAGATCCAGTGAAACCGGCTCGTGCGCCCGTTCCTGGCGCCGGATCCGTCCGGTGTTGCCTTCGTCGAACGTCGCTTCTCCTGGCTGGCGGCTTGGTGTCCCAAGCGGAACGCAGCATTGCCTTCGACACAAAAACGGTTAGAATCACGGCATCCCAAACGTATCCGTGGCGAGGATGGCCCCGCGATCGACGGGCCGCGGATCGGAATTTGAAATAAATATGTGCCGACGACGTTGTGAGTCGATCATCCGGAGCGGGGTGGTGGGAAGTTCCCAGGAGCCCATCCAGGCGCAGGCGCGAACGGGCCCTGCACCGACAGGAAACAAAGCCTTCGCGCCCGGCCCCTCTTCCACGCGCCGGAGCACTTGGCTGTTCGCGCTGAGCCTGACGTTGATTCTGGGCGGAGTGGGAGACGGTGTCGCCGCCCAGACCCTGATCATCTCGGAATTCATGGCCAGCAACTCGGCCGGACTACAGGACGAGGACGGCGATCGCCCCGATTGGATTGAGATCTTCAACACCGGCACCAATGCGGTCAACGCCGCCGGTTGGTCTTTAACCGATTCGAGCGATGATCTGACCAAATGGACCTTCCCCGCCACGAACATTCCGCCCGGCGCGTTCCTGGTGGTGTTCGCTTCGGGCAAGGATCGTCGTGTGCCCGGCGCGCCGCTGCACAGCCGGTTCAGTTTGAGTGCCAGCGGCGAGTATCTGGCCCTGGTCCGTCCCGATGGCACGATCGCTTCCGAGTTTGCGCCGGTCTTCCCGCCGCAGGTGCCGGACATTTCCTACGGGATCGGCCAAAACCTGCTGGTCACCGCGCTGGTTTCGAATGCCTCTCCGGCTCAGGTTTATTTTCCAAGCAACAGCAGTTTGGGCAGCAGTTGGCTGGCGGCGGATTTTGATGACACCGGGTGGCGCCGCGCGACCAATGGGGTCGGTTACGAGACGTATGTCGGCGGTTTCGCCATTAAGAACATCCGCGCCAACCTCGGGGTATGTGACCTCACGACGGCCGACAGCGTCCTGGCCACGCCCAGCCTGCAAGGGTCCGTGTTCAACGTGACTCGCAGCACGGTGAATTTTGTGAACACCGGTTCGGGCGGCAATTTTGCCGGCGACGTGACTTTCCCTGGCTTCACCATCAACGTGGACGAGGACAATTTTGTGATCGAGGCCACCGGGATCCTCACCATTCCCACCTCGGGCAACTGGACCTTTGGTGTCAACAGCGACGACGGCTTTCGATGCGTGATCGGAGCGAACACGTTTTCTTATCCTTCACCGCGCGGGCCCGGCGACACCTTCGCGACTTTCAATTTGGCGGCCGGCGAGTATCCGCTGCGGTTGGTCTTTTATGAGTGCGGTGGCGGATCGGAGCTCGAGTTGTTTGCAGCGCCAGGCGCCTGGCCCGGGTTCAACGCCAATTTCCGTTTGGTGGGAGACACGGCCGGCGGGGGACTGGCGGTGAAATCCCTTCCCACGGGCGCGGGCGGAAGCAGTCTGCGGCCGCTGATCGCGACGGATGTGCAGGCGGACATGCTGAACCGCGGAAGCTCGGCTTATGTGCGACTGCCCTTTGTCGTGTCCGATCCGGCCCGGTTCAGCACTCTGACCTTGCGCGTTCAGTACGATGATGGGTTTGTTGCTTATTTGAACGGAACAGAAGTGGCGCGCCGGAATGCGCCAGCATCGCCGCAGTGGAATTCGACCGCCACATCCAATCGCAATGTAACCAACGTTCTGGTCTTTGAGGATATGGACGTCACGGCGGGGCTGAATGCGTTGCGTGCCGGCAACAATGTTCTGGCCATCCAGGGGCTGAACGACACCGCCGCAAGCCAGGACTTTCTGGTGTTGGCCGAGTTGGCGGAGAACAAGGTGCTCGGCACCACCAACCATTATTTCAGCACTCCTTCGCCCGGGAGTGTGAATGGGGCGGGCTTTTACGCGTTTGTGGAGAACCTGAAATTCACGCCAGGCCGGGGCTGGTTCGACTCCACGAACTTTACTGTCACGATCACGAGCGCCACGCCCGGAATCAGTATTCGCTACACCACCAATGGAAGCGCGCCGACGACCACCACTGGCCTGCTCTACCCGCCTGCGGGTCTGCGCATCGGCGGCACCACCGTCCTTCGGGTGGTTGGGTTCCGGGACGGGTTCGAGCCGACGGAGGTGGAGACTCATTCCTACATCTTCCTGGATCAGGTCCAGGGGCAATCGACCAACAACAATTGGGCGGGCGGTTCATCCGACAACTACACGTTGGCCACGGCCGTGACGCAAAGCCCGCTTTATGGGCCGACCTTCAAGAACGATCTGGTCGGCATTCCGACCTTGAGCATCGTCATGGCGTGGGCGGATGTATTCGGGCCGAACGGCGTGTGGTCCAACCCGCAGGCCGAAGGGGTGGCGTGGGAGCGGCCTTGTTCATTGGAGTACATGCGGCCGGACGGAGAAAAAGGGTTCAACGTTAACTGCGGGATTCGGATTCAGGGGGGAGCCAGCCGGAGCTTGGTGCCCAAGCACGGTTTCCGGGTTCTGTTCAAGAACATTTATGGGCCGGGTAAACTGGAGTACCCGTTGTACCCTGACTCGCCAGTGCAGGAATTCGACACGCTGACGTTGCACGCCGCATTTAACGATCATTGGCTGTGGGTGGGCGCCAGCGCGCAAATGTTGCGGGACCCATGGTGTCGCGACACCCAGAATGCCATGGGCGGTTATGGACCGCACGGCACCTTTGTTCACATTTATCTGAACGGTTTGTATTGGGGCGTTTACAACATGGGCGAGAAAGGCGACGCCTCGTATGCGGCACATTATCTCGGCGGCGACAAGGAAGAGTATGACGCATTTAATTCCGACGAGCTGATCGACGGCGACCGCGCTGCTTGGGATACCATGTTTAACCTGGTGGCGGCCGGAGCCAGCACCGACGCCGCCTACGCCAATCTCCGTCAATACGTGAACGTGCCCAACTTCATCGACTACATGCTGATGAATTTTTACGGGGCCAACACCGATTGGCCGTGGCACAACTGGAACGCGGCCCGCCGCCGGGTGCCGGGCGCAGGGTTCCACTTCTTTTGTTGGGACGCCGAATGGACTTTGGGCATCGGAAACGACATCAACACTGATCGCACGACGACGGCGGATGGTTCGCCGGGTCGGATCTTTTTTGCGTTGCGGCAACACCCGGAGTTTCTGCGAGAGTTTGGCGATCACGCGCAGAAATATCTCTTTAACGGCGGAGCCTTGACGCCCGGGCCTGCCGATGCGCGCTGGATGAAGCGCGCGGCCGAACTGGACCGGGCGATCGTTCCCGAGTCCGCTCGCTGGGGCAACGGCTACACGCGCCAGACCTGGCTCAACGCCCAGGCCGGAGTCCGCAGCTGGTTCCCGCAAAGAGCCAACATTGTCATCGCCCAACTGCGCAATGCCGGGCTTTATCCGACTTTGAACGCCCCGCGCTTTTCCCAATTCGGCGGCTTGGTTCCACCGGGGTATGGGCTCGAGCTGGTCAACGACAATCCGTTCGGCACGATCTATTTCACGTTGGACGGGTCGGATCCGCGGCTGTGGGGCGGGGGACTGGCGTCCTCGGCCCAGCTCTATACCGCGCTGGTGCCTCTCAACCGCGCTGGGGTGGTTCGCGCCCGCATCCGCGACGGCTCCAGTTGGAGTGCCTTGGTCGAAGCGCCGTTTTACGTGGTGCAGGATTTCCGGTCGCTGGCGATCACGGAGATCATGTATCAGCCGTTGCCCCAGGCCCCGTTTAATAGTGACGATCTGGAGTTCGTCGAGCTGAAGAATACGGGCACGTCCACCCTCGACTTGAGCGGGCTCCAGTTCACCGCCGGGATCACGTTCGCGTTCACCAATGGCACGCGCCTCGCCCCGGGCGCGTTCTTTGTCTTGGCCCGCTCGGCCGCGGCTTTCGCGGCCCGATATCCGGGGATCGCCGTCGACGGCCTTTTCTCCGGCCGCTTGGATAATGGCGGTGAGACTCTGGCTTTGGCCCACGTGCTGGGGACGAACGTGTTTTCTTTCCGTTACGACAACCGGCCGCCCTGGCCGATCACTCCGGACGGTTACGGTTTCTCCCTCGTGCGCGCCCGACTCGACGTCGATCCGGACAGGCCCGAAGCCTGGCGGCCCAGCGCCAATCCGGGCGGCTCTCCTGGGGCGGACGATCCGCCGGCTCATCTTCCACCCGTCGTGATCAATGAGGTTCTCACTCACACCGTTCCGCCCCAGTTGGATGCTATTGAGTTGAATAATCCAACGGCCACCGCGGCGAACATCGGCGGATGGTACTTGTCCGACGACCGGGCTCAGCCAAAGAAATTCCGGATTCCCAATGGCACGACCATAGGGCCGGGCGGCTTTGTGGTTTTCGACGAAAGCGCGTTTAATCCTCAGCCGGGTGGGCCTGCGAGTTTCGCGCTGAGTTCTCACGGTGAATCGCTTTTCCTGTTTTCGGGGGACGCGGCCGGCAATCTGACCGGTTACAGTCACAGCTTCGAGTACGGCGTGGCCGCTGCTGGTGTTAGTTTCGGGCGCTACGTGATCAGTACGGGCGAAGAGCAGTGGCCGGCCCAGATTTCCAACACCCTCCCGGGAGCCAACGCTGGGCCGCGAGTCGGCCCGGTGGTCATCAACGAGATCCTCTATCACCCGGCAGTGGGCTTCGATGAGTTCATCGAGTTGCATAATCTGAGCGGGTCCGCCGTGCCTCTCTACGACCCGGCTGCTCCGACTAACGCGTGGAAACTCAGCGGGGCTGGTTATGTGTTTTCCAACCACGTGGTTTTGCCACCAGGCAGCTTTCTCCTCTTGGTCCCGATCGATCCGGCCTTGTTCCGGTCCAAGTACAGCGTGCCGGCCTCCGCCCAAATCGTCGGCCCTTATGCCGGGGTGTTGCAGGATAGTGGCGAACGACTTCGACTGGAGCGTCCGGGCCCTCCCGAGTTGGACACGAACGGCGTCGTGACCGTGCCTTATATTGTGGTCGATGAGGTGCGCTACAACGATCGCGTTCCATGGCCGCTGGGAGCGGATGGCGACGGCCCGTCGCTGCAGCGTCGCCTGCCGACCGCCTACGGCAATGAGCCCACCAATTGGTTTGCCAGCGGGATTACTCCGGGGGCGGCCAATGTCCTCAACCAGGCCCCGGTCCTCTTCTGGCTTAATCCGACCAACGACGCGGTTTTTTCGTTTCCGCCCGCAGTCGTCTTGAGCGTGGCTGCCTCCGACCCCGATGGGACCATCAAGTCCGTTGAGTTTTACGACGGCGACGTTCTCATTGGCTCCTTGTCATCGTCTCCCTACACGCTGATTTGGTCCAACGCGCCCGTGGGTGCTCACCAACTCGTCGCCAAGGCCCGCGATAATGGACTGGCGGTGACTGTCTCCGGCCCTCTCCACATCACGGTGGAACCGCCGCCGGTGGGCTTGGGGATTGGTCTGCGCGCCGATTACTATGACAACATTGACTTCACCGGAACGAGGGTCCGGCGGGTTGATCCGGGAATCAACTTTGATTGGGCAGAAGGCTCGCCGGATCCCAGCCTCGCTCCGGACACGTTCAGTGCTCGTTGGATCGGGCAAATCCAGCCGCGATTCAGTGAGACCTACACGTTCTCCACCGTGAGCGACGACGGTATCCGCCTTTGGGTTGATAACCAGCTGATCGTAGACAGCTGGATCGATCAATCGCCTACCGAACATGCCGGCACGATCGCATTGCAGGCCGGGACCCTTTATGACCTCAAGGTGGAGTTCTACGAAAACGGGGGCGGGGCCCTGGCTCAGCTCTGGTGGTCCTCTCCGAGCGTCAGCCGGGAAATCGTCCCGGCGGCCCAGCTCTATCCGCCGGCTTCGTCGAATGTCCCGCCGGTCGTCAACCTGACCAGTCCGACGACCGGGGCGGTGTTCGTCGCCACCTCCACCGTTAACCTCGCGGCCAACGCCACCGATCTGGACGGCGTGGTGGTGCGAGTGGAGTTTTGGAATGGCGCGAACAAGATCGGAGAGGATACGAGCGGCCCGTTTACGTTCGCCTGGTCTAACGTGTCCGCCGGAGTCAAGACCTTGACGGCTGTGGCCGTCGACGACAGCGGGATCCGCCGCACAAGTGCTCCGGTGACTATCACGATGGTGGCAGGATTCACCAGCAATCTTACTCTCATTACCACGGGGGCCGTTTGGAAGTATTTCGACCAGGGAACTGATCTGGGTTCGTCCTGGGTGGACACGGACTATGCCGATGGCAACTGGAGCAGTGGGCCCGCCCAGTTGGGGTACGGTGATGGCGACGAGCGAACCGTGGTGGGGTTTGGCCCCAATCCAAGCGCGAAATACGTGACGACCTATTTCCGTCATGCATTCGTCGTTTCTGATCCGGCTTCCTTCAGCAGTCTGGATCTCCGGATCCTTCGCGACGATGGCGCAGTGGTTTATCTGAACGGCTCGGAAGTGTACCGCAACAATATGCCGGCCGGGCCGATTGGGTATCTGACCCTCGCGCTGGGCGCAGTGCCGGATGAAACCTCTTTCTTCGCTTCACCAGTTGCGCCGGGCTACCTGGTGCCGGAAAAAAACGTGGTGTCGGTGGAAATACACCAGGCCAACGGCACCAGCAGCGACATCAGCTTCGACTTCGAACTCACGGGAGTCCAGAGTTTCCTGGCGCCCACCATCAGCCTGGAGCCGCAATCCCAGACCGTGGGCGAAGGTACCGCTGTCTCATTCAACGTGGTCGCCAGCGGAACCGCCCCGCTTCGATATCAATGGCGACGCAATGGAGCGAGCCTGGCCGGCGCGACCAATGCCGCCTTCACCATCGTCAGTGCCAACTCGTCGCATGCGGGCGTTTACTCGGTGATCGTATCCAACGTGGCCGGCGTTGCGACCAGCGCCAACGCCATCTTGACCGTGTCCACTCTCGACGCCGATGGAGACGGTCTGCCGGATGCCTGGGAACTGGCCCACGGGTTGAGGGTGGGTGTGAACGATGCCGGGCTGGACCCGGACCAGGACGGCGCCAGCAATCGGGAGGAGTTTTTGGCTGGAACCGACCCGCAAGATCCGTTGAGCGTGTTGCGAGTGGCGCAGGTTCTGCCCGGACCAGGGATTTGCCGAATCACCTTCATTGCTTTTCCGGATCACAGTTATAGCGTTCTGGCGCGCGACGTTCTTTCGGCCGGCTCGTGGGTCAAGGTAGGCGATGTCGCGGCCCGTCCGGCCCTCCGCACTGAAGTGGTGATCGACAATCGCCCGACCAGTGCGGCAAGATTCTATAGGTTGGTGAGCCCTTCGGTTCCCTGAGTTACATGTAGGTCCGACGCGGTGGATGGTGTGTTGGAGCAACGAGCAATTGTATCGCCAAAACCAGGACGACGGTTCACAATCTCCTCATGATCCTCCTGGGTATCAGCGATGAAGCGGGCAACCGCCTTGACACTCAAATCCGCGCCGTTCGGCAGCTGGGATGGAAGCATCTGGAGATGCGCAACGTCGAGGTGCCCGGTTTTCCCAAGGCAAACTTTCACGATATTCCTGACGAGGCCTTCGATCGCGCGGTCGACCAACTGCAAGCATCGGGCATCGCGGTCTACTGTTTCGGATCGACGGTGATGAACTGGGCCAAGAAAGTGAGCGACCCTTTTGAGGTCACATTGTCCGAAGTGAACCGATGCATCCCGCGCCTGCAACGGTTGGGGACGCCTTTTGTCCGGATCATGAGCTTTAAACCCGCCGACACCGACGAGCAGATCCCCGCGGCCGTTTTCCAACGGGTGCGCGAGGTGACCAAGATGTTTCTGGACGCCGGCATCACGCCCGTCCACGAGAACTGCATGAATTACGGCGGCATGAGCTGGCAGCATGGGCTCCAACTGGTCGAACAAGTTCCGGGCTTGAAATGGGTGTTTGATACCGCCAATCCCGTGTTCAATTTCGACCGGGCCAAGCCCAAACCATGGCCGCAGCAAGATCCCTGGGAATACTGGGTCCACCTGCGCGATCATGTCGCGCACCTTCACATCAAGGACGCCACCTGGAATCCCGCCAAGAACGATGCTGACTATAATTGGCCCGGCGAAGGCCAAGGTCGCGTTTACGACATCCTCAAGGACGCTTTGGCCCGCGGTTACGATGCCGGCATCTCCATCGAGCCTCACATGGTGGTGGTCTTCCATGACGCCAACTCCAAAGCCAATGATGAAGCGATCCGCGCCAATTTTGTCGAATACGGCCGGCGCATGGAAAAGATGCTGAGCCAAATTCGCACGGACCTGGCGGCGGAAGCGGCTCCCGTGGGCGCCCGAACTTGATTCGACGCCACGGCCGTCGATCGCCCAGGTCGACAGAGCCGGGAGGTCTCTGTCTGCCAAGCCTGAAATGGCCAGGGAACATTTTTAGTCTTCCCAAAATTCACGGGTAATTGGTAATTAGTTGTCCGCGTTCCATGTTGGTCTTGGCCAGGCGGAGGATTTTGCATGGAGCGCGGACGGAATGTGGGGAAGTGCGGACGAGTGTTGCCCGACGCGGCCAGGCACGTCAAAAAACACAAACCAGCCATCAGTTATGGATAACTTGAAGCAACCACGCATCACCTATTACGGGCCGGTCGGATGGATCCCGGGCGCGATGGTCGGCGCCGCCTTGCTCGGCACGCCTCAGTTGGAGGCGCAGGACGCCAAGCCTGCTGAGGAGAAAGGCTGGGAAACCACGGCCGGCGCTGGCGCAACGCTGGTGAACGGCAACAGCAAAAGTTTTCTGGCCACGTTTGGCATCGATAGCCATCGGAAATGGGCTCACGACGAGATGCTGATGGGCGCCACGGCTGGATACGGCAAGACTACGGCCGTCAATCGCACCGATGGGTTACCCGACCCGGAAACCACCACGGCTTCTTTCGCCAAGGGCTTCAGCCAATACAACCATCTGTTCACCGAACGTTTCTACGCCGGCTTGCGCATTGACGGGCTGCACGATGACATCTCTGATGTGTATTACCGTTTCACGATCTCGCCGCTGGCGGGTTATTACTTCATCAAGAACGCGAAAACCTCGTTCAGCGGCGATATCGGTCCTTCCTACATCGTCGAGAAGGTGGGCAATGACGGCCCGCGTGGTTATGCCGGTCTGCGGGCCGGTGAACGGTTCGAGCACAAGTTCGAAAGTAAGGCGCGGATCTGGGAGACGGCTGACATCACACCTGAGATCGATAACTGGGATAACTACTTGGTCAATTTTGAGGCGGGCGTGGATGCACCCATCACCAAGTCGCTCAGCGCCCGTCTCGTGGCTCAAGATGTTTACGACCACGAACCCTCTCCAGGCCGCTTAAAGAACGACTTCAAACTTATCGCCGGTCTCGCCTATAAATTCTGACCGGCACAAAACGGGGTGGAGCGGGTGGGACCTGGCGTCAATCGGACACTTATCCTCGATCACCGGGCTCGGGCCAGGTAGGCCACTTTTTCCCTGGCGCTGCAATTCTTGCCTGAAGTGCGCCCGCGGCGGTCGCAAGTTCAGGTAAACGGGCGGCTGGGTCTGGGGAGATCCCCGGCCCGGGAGGCGTCCCGGCACTCAAGGTGCTGACCTCTCCCCGTCTATGCATAAGCATCGAGGCGTTGGGTGGATCGTCCTGACCTTGTTCTTCTGTTCGGGAGCGACGGCATTGGTCTACGAGGTGGTGTGGTCTAAATACCTGTCGCAGATGTTTGGGAGCACGATCCAGGCGCAAACCGTTGTGCTGGCTGTCTTCATGGGCGGGCTGGCCTTGGGGAACCGATTTTTCGGGGGACGTTCCGACGCGCTGCGCCAACCGCTGCGCGCCTACGGCTACATCGAGGCGGCGATTGGACTGTATGCGTTCTTTTTTCCGGCCATTTATAACCTCGCGGATCGGATCTTTGTCAGCCTCGGCTCCCGGGTGCTTGAGCAGTCGGGGCTCTTACTTTCGCTCAAAGCAGTGTTGAGCGTGGGGCTGCTGTTGGGACCAACGTTATTAATGGGAGGAACCTTGCCGCTGTTGGCCGCCTGGCTGCAGAAAAGCTCGGTCGAGGCAGGCCGGAGATCCGCCCGGTTTTACTCGGTCAACAGTCTGGGCGCGGTGTGCGGCTCGGGGTTGGCGGGATTCTTTCTGGTGCAAACCCTGGGCATGGTGGCCACGCTGCAGGCGACGGCTTTAGTGAACCTGTTGATTGGGGCAGCGGCTCTGCTGCTAGGCCGTCAGGAGGCGAGTCCTGCCAAAGCGGATGTGGAAAGCAACCCAATGGCGGAACCCGGCGACATCTCTCCGGGCGTGGTGCGTTGGGCAGGGTTGTTGGTGGCGATCACGGGAGGCGTTTCGATGGGCTTGGAGGTGTTGGCGTCGCGTTCGCTGGCGTTGATCTTCGGTTCAAGTCTGCAGTCCTTCGCCATTGTCCTCATGTCTTTCATCCTGGGGATTGGACTGGGCAGCGGAGTCGTCGCATCTCCGCGGCTGCGCCGCTGGCAGAGCGAACGGCTCTTGGTTCTGTTGCTGGTTGGGGCGGCCGCCTGGATCGCCCTGCTGGTGATCAAGATTGATTGGTGGGTTGAATTCTATCGCTACGCCAAGTCCGGATTGGCCCAGAGCACGATCGGTTATCGCTATTACCAGTTCCTGGCGGCGAGCACGTCGATGATCGTTTTGGGCGTGCCGGCCGCGATGATCGGCTCGGTCTTGCCCCTGCTGATTCGGATCTTGTCCGGGCAGTCCTCGGCTCTGGGCCAAAAAGTGGGAGCTCTGCTGACCTGGAACACCTTGGGGGCAGTGATTGGGGTATTGTCGACGGGCTTTGTCCTCATGCCTGGAATTGGGCTGCGCAATTCTTTTGCGGCCTTGGCCTTTGGGCTGAGTGCGGTGGCGATCTTCAGCGCCTGGAGACGGCAGCTGCGTTCGCTGGCTCTGGCCAGTGGTGGCAGCATTGCCTTGCTGGCCGTTCTTTTTACTTTGGGCGGAGAAGGCTGGCGGCATGTCATTAGTTCGGGGGCCTTCCGTTCGCGGGAGACCGAACCCAATCCGGAAGCGATGTCGTTTCGGCGAGCGCACGTGAAGATCCTGTTCTACGAGGACGCGCCAGACGCCACCGTCAGCGTGGAGCATGGCGACGGCATTGAAGCGCCGGCGGACATGGGTTTGCGGATCAATGGCAAAACGGACGCCTCTTCGCGTGTGGATTTGAGCACCCAGTTGCTGGTGGCGCATCTGCCGATGGCCGCCCGGCCGGAGAGCAAGGACGTCTTCATCCTGGGCTTGGGGAGCGGCATCACGGGGGGCGCGGCGCTGGGGCATCCCATCGATCACCTGGTGATCGCAGAGAACTGCGAGCCAGTGGTGCGGGCAGCCAGGTTCTTCGATCAATGGAACGCAGGAGTGCTCACCGATCCAAGGGCCCGAATCCGCATCGAAGATGCGCGGACGCTGCTGAAGCTGAGTCCGCAGCTTTACGACATTATCATCACGCAGCCTTCGAATCCCTGGATGGTAGGAGTGGGGAGCGTGTTTAGTCGCGAGTATTATGAATTGGGAGCCAGCCGGCTGAAAGAGGGCGGGGTCATGGCGCAATGGTTTCACCTTTACGACATGCACGACGGCATCGTTTCGATGGTGCTGCGGACTTTCGGGACGGTGTTTCCCTATGTAGAAGTTTGGGACTGTGGCGCGGGCGATTTGGTGCTGCTTGGATCAAAGCGGCCCTGGGACGCTTCGCTGGCGCATTACGCAAAAATTTTCGATCGCGAGCGACCGCGCCAGGACTTGGCTCGGATCGGCATTCACACGGTCAACGCACTGTTGGCCCGACAATTTGCCTCGCAGCGAACCGGCTTTGCCATCACTGGCGAGGGCCCGATCCAAAGTGATTTGTTTCCGGTGCTGGAGTATGAAGCGCCCAAGGCGTTCTACTTGGGCATCTCTGCGAGCCTGCTCAACCAATTCGACGAACGCACCTGGCAACAGGAGGTGGCCCCTCCAGCCAAGCGAACGGCCCTGGCCAAGCTCGATGGAAGCCATCTGCGCAGCGTGTTTGGACAGTATTGGACCATCAATACCAACCTGCAAACGTATCTGATCTGGCGGCTGCGCCATGATGCCATCGCGCCGGGCGCCACCGAACCCATCGACTTGCGCGCCTTGCCCTGCGTGTTCCGGCCCAGCAACTCGCCTCCGTTACGCGTCAACCCGCCCCCGGGCGCGAATCAGGAGGTCCAGTTGTTGTTGGCTGCTGGCGCGTTGCTCGACCAGACGGACCCGGTTGTCCGCAGCCAGGGCGCGGCCCAAATCGAAGCGCTCCTGCGCCAGCGCAGCGATCAATCAGACTGGTCGGCTCCGCATTACGCTGCCTTGGCCGCCCGGGCCATGCTCTCCGCCGGCAACACCGCAAAATCCAGGCAACTCGTGGAGCTGGGCCTACGGTACGCCCCTGACGATTTGCAGCTGCATTACCTCACGCGAATTCTCGATCGCGAACGGCCCGGCGAACCGCGCCTTTCGGCCAACCCCTAGGAGCGGAAATCTCATTGCCTCCAGTACGAGCTTTGGCTAGGCATAGGTCGTGTCAAGCCGCCGCGTGGTTTTTGCCGGTCAACTGGCATCGTTCTGTGTGCTCCTCCAGTCCAGTCTTCGGGGCTGCACCGCTGGGACCGTGCCGGTCCTGCGCCGGCGCCGGACGAGCCGAGGCTGCGTGTCGCCCGCCGCCTGGGTCTTATTGGGGTTTCTGTGGCTCGTGCCCAGCAGGGAGAGTTTGGCCAAGGTGACGATCAAGCCGATTAATTATCGCGGCTGGCTCGATGCGATCGCCATCGACAACGGACAGGCCGTCGCGGTGGTGGTTCCATCCATTGGGCGGGTGCTGCAATTCGGCCTGAAGGGCGACCAAGGAGTCTTTTGGGAGAATGCGAGTCTCTCTGGTCAATTAGCCGATGTCCGTCTGCCGACTTGGGCTTCGAAAGACTGGGTTAACTTTGGCGGGGACAAAGCCTGGCCTTCGCCGGAGGCGGACTGGGGTTTGTTAACGGGACGCAAAGGCTGGCGGCCGCCCCCTGGCTTTGACGGCATGGCTTATCAAGCGCAGATCAAAGGGAGCGCGGTGCTTCTCCGCTCTGAAGTCGATCCATTCTACGGTTTGTCCGTGCAACGGCGCGTCGAGCTTGATTCCAGCAAAGCCGAACTGAGCATCACCACGACGTTCACGCGCGAACAAGGGGAACCTTTGGCCGTGGGCGTCTGGGTGGTGACTCAGCTGCGCGATCCAGCAGGATTGTTTGCCGCGCGTTCAGGCCGCTCGATTTTTGCGGAGAGTTACAAGGTGCTGGGGCAGGGCCTGCCGCCGAGCCTGACCATCTCCAATCATCTGCTCCAACTGACCCGTGCCACCAACCAGGCTTACAAGATTGGATTGGATGCAGACCGCTTGTTGTGGGTGGGAGCCAAGCAGACGTTGCTGATCGAATCCCCGCGGCATCCTGGAGCCGCTTATCCGGATCAGGGATGTAATGCGGAGATTTATACCAACCCGGACCCTCTTTCCTACATCGAATTGGAGACCCTGGGCCCGGTTGTTCTTCTCAAGACAGGCAAAACTATCACGCACCGCAATGTCTACACCTTGCGGCCCCGGCGTTATCCTGCGGCGCCGGCGGAGGTGGAGGCCCGAGCGATTCTACGCCCGTAGTTTAGAACCGATAGTTGGAATAGAGCCCGGCTTGGTTGTTGGAGTAATCGAAAGTGTCGTCGCTCGAGCTCTTGGTCCGATATTGATAAAAGAGCCCGATTTGCCAGCGCTCGTTGATGGCGTAGTCGGCTTCGGGGCGGAACCAGAAATAATTGTCCTGCCGATCCGGATTGGGCGTGGTCGTGCTGGATACTTTGGTATAGTCGCGGTACTCGTAGCCCGTGATCAAAGAGAGGGAGTATTTCTCCAGGATGACTTGTTTGACCGAGAAACGCCCACCGGTGAGCGTGTAGTTACGGCCGCTATAGATAATGGAAGGAATATCATAACGATACGCTTCGAGGGCGAGGAAAGTATTTTCCAAAGGATGATAGGATACGCCCAGGCTGAAGATGAAGTCAGTCTTGTCGTCGCCATCCTGGAACTGACTGAGCTGAATACCGGCCGAGCCTAAGACGTGCACCTTTTGGCTTACTTCATAACCGCCGCGGCCCAATATCTGTTCGTAGGTTTGATTGGGTGAAGGGTTGCCGTCAAAGGTGCGGATATCACGCCAGCCGGCGGTAAAGCCGAGGCCGGTTATCAATTTCTCGGTTGGCTTATAGTTGCCCCACGATTCCACGACCCACTCGTTGATCGAAGCCAAGTCCTGGTTTGGCCCGTGCAACACCTGGTCTACGGAATCGCTAATGGACTGGCGGCCGTTGAGTTCGACGGAGGTTTTCTCACTGATGTCGTATTTGGAGGTCAATTGGGTGATGAAAAGCTCCTGTTCGACGAAGGCGCCCGCTTCAATGCTTTTGCCATGATCAATTTCGTACGATTGGGAGAGGCCCAGCGTGAGCTTGGACAATTTGTAGCCGCTGTTCATGATCACATAATGATCCAGTGCGTTGTAATCGCTGTATTTCGTATAGATTTCCCCCCGCATCGTGTAGTCGATCGACACGTAATTGCCCTTGTCCCCACGGAACTCCCCGATGCCAAAGAGGGCACCTGGGGCGATGCGCCAGACCCAGTCCTCGCGTTTATGGGATCGACTGAGGGTTAAATTGTCGTCGTAATACGTGTCGGCATAAAGGTGAGGCCGGACACTGATCGGGCCTGCTTCCAGGAACTTGGCGAGAGTGGCATCGCGTTCGTTTTCGTAGATGTTTTCCGGCGCGCGTTCGATGGTTTGCAAGTGTTCCTGACCTTGAGTAATGGCCGGGATCAAACCTGCAATTAACGCGCTGACACAAGTGAGGGTGAGGGGGGTGAGTGAAGTCTTATCCATGACTGTGCATTTCATGCGGCCCTCTTTTAATCGGGCAGCCTTCGAAAACGCAAGTACTTCCCGGACATTTGCCGCGCTCAGACTGTCCGGTCTAACACGGACGGTTCGAGTACGGGTTAGCCGCACTTGGCTGCGTGGAACTGGTTGATCGCACAGGATTTTTCACTGCAGTTGCTCCTTGGGGCCGCTCTCGGATCGTTCCGACTTACCTGAACGCAGTTTTCGTTGCTCCGTCCGGCGGCCTTCAGGCACGCTGCTCTGGCAGCCGCCCCTGAGAAGCGGAGGGCCGCCGAAGCCTCTGGCCGAGTCCGGAAATAATGATCGCTATATCTCCCATCAAGATGACGGTGCTGCGCCGTCTTGTGCGCGGGCGGCTCGACGTCGTCGCCCTTAGTTTGGGGGTCGTCATTTCTCTGCCTGCGGCTGAGCCATCGGGCGAGACCAATGACCTCCCGCACCGCGGCGGCACCATGCGAATCTGGTCCGCCTCCGATTGGCGTTCGCTGGATCCGGCGGTGGCGTTCGATGCGGCCAGTCTGCTTTTGATCAAGCTGCTGTTTCGCGGCCTGCTCGACTATGACCCGCAGGGAAATCTCGTTCCGGATCAAGCCCAGGAATGGTCCGTCTCCCCTGATGGCAAGACGTTCACGTTTCAGCTGCGCCCAGGGATGCGGTTCAGTCATGGGCGCGAGGTGGAGGCGGAGGATTATGTTTTCTCCCTCGAACGGGTGCTCAACCCCAAAACGGGTTCGCCGGGCCAGACGTATTACCTAGGTATTCTAGGTGCAAAGGAATTCGCGGAAGGCCGGGCGGTGCGCGTGGCGGGGTTACGGGCGGTCAACCCGCGCACGTTGGTGATCGAATTGGCTCAGCCTGAGTTCGCGTTCCGTTATGGGCTCACGCTCTGCTTTGCGTCTGTGCTGCCGCGGGAACTGGTCGCCCGTTATGGCCCCGATTTTCAGTATCATCTGGCCGGCTCCGGCCCCTACCGCGTGGCAGAATGGCAGCGGTCGGTGCGATGGCGGCTGGAACGGAATCCTTTCTACGGGAGGGCGGACGGCTGGGCGGACGCCTTTGACGTCATGATCGGCGGCGAACCGATGCTGGCCGCCATGATGATCGAGCGAGGCGAGATCGACTTGGCGATCGTAAGCATGGTCGAGGCTGCCATCTTTAGCCGCGATCTCAGGCGACGGCCTTTCTTGCATCGCGTCAACATGGCGGCCACCCAGTACTTCTTCATGAACACTGAGCTAAAGCCCTTCGACGACAAGCGCGTTCGCCAGGCGATAAGCCACGCCATCGACCGCGGCCGCTTGCTCAAGCTGGACGCCGGATTGGGCACGCCGGCTTATGGGATCGTCCCTCCCATGATGCCGTGGTCGAATCCGGGTTTACCCCGTTACGACTATGACCCGGCCAAAGCGCGCGCTTTGCTCCGTCAGGCCGGTTACCAGGACGGGTTTGGCACGGAGATCTGGTTCATCCAATCGCGAGTCGTGGACGCCAAAGCGGCTCAGTCGATCCAACAGGACTTGCGTGAGGTGGGTGTCCAGGCCGAGTTGCGCCCGGTCAGCCTGACTGCCTTCGAAGTGAAAGCAAGAAGTCGCCGCCAGGTCCCGTGCGGGATCTGGGGCTGGGTCCAGGACTACCCTGATCCCAGCACCTTTCTGGATGTGCTTTTTCGAGGCGACCGAATTACCGACACGGACTGCAACAACCTGGCCTTTTACCGCAATGGCGCCGTTGATGGACTGCTGGCGAAAGCAACCCGATCCAATCAGGCGGAAGAACGGCGGCTGCTCTATCGGGAAGTCGAACGCCTAATCATGGAAGATGCCCCGTGGGTGCCCCTTTGCCACGAGCAGTTGGCAGTGCTATGCCATCCGCGTGTGCGCGGAGACATGTGGCATCCGGTCTGGCTCTGGCGATACGAAAACGCATGGCTCCAAAACCAATGATGAACCCACCGGTTCTGCTCGAGATCAATCAACTCCAGCTTGAGTTCGGGTCGGGCGCCCATGCCGCCCGCGCCGTCGACGGCCTGTCGCTCCGGCTGGAAGCCGGACGTACCCTCTGCCTGGTCGGGGAAAGCGGATCGGGCAAAAGCGTCACCGCGCTCTCCATTGCCCGGCTCGTCCCCAGCCCGCCTGCACGATACGTCGGCGGGGAGATCCTGTTGGAAGGCCGCAGCGTGCTAAAGATGTCCATCCGCGAATTGCGCGCGATCCGAGGTGGGATCGTCAGTTACGTATTCCAGGACCCCGGAGCCTCGCTCAACCCCGTGTTCCGGGTCGGTTCCCAGATCAAGGAAACACTGAAGTATCATCGCCCTGACCTGGCCAATGACGCTGAAGTATTGCGCTTGCTTGAGTTGGTGGGCATTCCGGCCCCCGCCGCGCGCATGCGCAGTTATCCCCATGAACTCTCCGGCGGCATGCAGCAACGGGTCATGATCGCCATGGCTTTGGCCTCACGCCCGAAATTGTTGGTGGCCGATGAACCCACCACCGCCTTGGACGTGACGATCCAGGCGCAAATCATCGAACTGCTCTGCCAGCTCCGCCGGCAACTCGGCATGGCGATCCTCCTCATCACTCACAACCTCGGGATCGTCGGGGACCTCGCCGATGACGTGGCCGTGATGTATGCCGGGCAAATTGTCGAAAGCGCCTCTGCTCGCCAATTGCTCCAGCACCCGTGGCATCCTTATACGCAGGCCCTCATCCGCTCGGTGCCCGATTTGGGCGCGCCAGTTGAACGGCTGGCCGCTATCCCGGGCAACGTTCCGTTGCCGGGGGCATTCCCAACCGGTTGCCGGTTTCATCCCCGCTGTCCCAGGGCGGAAGCGAGCTGCGCCGTGACACCGCCCGAGCTGACCACCGTCCTGGAGGGACGTCAGGTGCGTTGCCCCTTTTGGGACTCACCCAAACCCAACGGCTAACGAGGCGGAGCCTCCGGCGCAGCCTGGGTCGTCGTGGCTAACCGGGTCGTAGCAGCTCAAATACGCGCGATCCACGCTTGACTCCGGCGGAACCGCTTTGCAAAGAAGAGAACGTGCATCGTGTCTTACGGCTTTTTAGCCACCTGCGGACGCTGCCATGGCTGGCGTGTTTCCTGGCAACTCCCGCGGTGACTCAGGAGAAGTTTTCCGTGATCGTGGAGGCAGGCGCCTACGACCGTCATGACGTTGTGGTGGCGTTTAAGTTGCCTCCCGAAGTTCGATCCGCTCGCACGTTGCGCCGAGGGCAAGAGACGATCCCGCTTCAAGTAGCCAAGGACGGAACGGGGATGTTCAAGGTGACAGACCTTGGGCGCGGGAAGAGCATCTCCTACGACTTCGTTGTCAGAGACGACCAAGCGCCCGCGCGGGGCAGCCAACTACGAAGCAGGCAGCAGGATAGCAGGATTCAGTTCGCTTTTACCTCGACCGCCCAGGCGCAAGCCACGCCGCAGCCGTTGCTCGAGTACCAGGCGGAAGCGGGACCATTGCCCCGGGCCGACATCAAACCGATCTTCAAACGCGGCGGCTATTTGCATCCGATCCGAACCTTGAGCGGGCGGCTTGTCACCGACGACTATGCGCCGAACCATCTGCATCATCACGGGGTTTGGTGGGCGTGGACCAAAACGAAGTTTGATGGACGCGAACCGGACTTCTGGAACATGGGTGAAGCGAAAGGACGCGTCGAATACCTGGGAATGGACTCGACGTGGGAAGGACCGGTCCATGCCGGGCTCAGAGCGCGGCATCGTTTTGTGGATTTGACCGCGGCGGAGCCGGTGGTCGCGCTCTCGGAAACATGGACCGTTACCGTATTCGGCCCCGCGGGCAGGACGGCTTGGATCTTCGAATTGGAGTCGGAGCAGACTTGTACCACGGAGCAGCCGTTGAGTTTGCCGCAATATCATTACGGAGGGTTGGGCGTGCGGGGCAACCGGGCATGGGATGGAAAAGATCACACTTATTTTCTGACATCCGAAGGCGAAACGGATCGAATCAAAGCCCATGCCACGCGCGCACGCTGGTGTGATATGAGTGGGGAGGTCGATGGGCAGCGGGTTGGGATCGCGATTCTCGGACATCCGTTGAACTTCCGTTCGCCGCAGCCGATGCGAGTGCATCCCACTGAGCCTTTTTTTTGTTTCGCTCCCCAACAGGCCGGGGACATGTTGTTGCGCCCCGGCGAGATTTACCGATCGCGTTACCGGTTTGTGGTCCATGACGGACCGCCGGATCGGGTGGACCTGGATCGGTTGTGGAACGACTTTGCTTCACCGCCCGTCGCGCGAGTGGCCCGGATGGACGTTCGTCAGAAATAAAGGAGCGAGGAGCGCGGCCAGAAATGGCTTGGCAAAACCGCACCGGCCTTCGCATGGTTAGACTATGCAACCAACCATTTCCGCGATGGATCGGCGCGCTTTCTTGGGAACATCTGCCACCGTCGCCGGCGTCCTCGCCCTGGGCCAAATGACCCAGGCCCAACCCAGTCTGGGGACCGGCCGCACGATCAAGCTCGGTCTCGACAACTTTTCTGTCCGCGCGATGGGCTGGAAAGCCCCCCAGCTGATCGAATACGCCGCCAAGTTGAAAACGGACTCCCTTTTTATCACGGACCTGGATGCGTTCGAAACCTTGGAGACGCCCCGCCTGAAGGAACTCAAGACCAAGGCCGCCGATCAAGGTTTGCAGATTCATCTGGGCACCTGGAGCATCTGCCCGACCTCCAAGACCTTCAAAAACAAATGGGGGACCGCGGAGGAACATTTGGCCTTGGGGTTACGCTGTGCGCGCGACCTGGGCTCGCCGGTGCTGCGGGTCGTGTTGGGCAGCGGCGAGGATCGGAAAAGCGACGGTGGAATCGAGGCACGCATCGAGGACACGGCCAAGGTGTGCCGGAGCCAGCGCAGCCGGGCGATGGATCTGGGGGTGAAGATCGCAATCGAAAATCATGCCGGCGACATGCAAGCCTGGGAGTTGGTGAGCCTCATCGAAGCGGCCGGGAAAGATTACGTGGGTGCCAACATGGACTCCGGCAATGCCACCTGGACGATGGAAGACCCGCTGGCCAGCTTGCAGACCCTGGCGCCCTACGTCCTTACGACCAGCCTGCGAGATTCGGCGGTTTGGGAATCGGCTCAGGGAGCGACGGTACAGTGGACGGCGATGGGGGATGGGACCATCGATCTCAAAACCTACTTTCAATCGTTCGCCCAGTTATGCCCGGGGGTGCCCGTGCACATTGAGACCATCTCAGGATTTAATCGGGAGATTCCCTATCTGAAGGAGGATTTCTGGAAGCTCTGGCCTAAGGCGAGGGCTCAGGATCTGGCCCGGTTTATCGCGCTAGCCAAGCGGGGAAAACCGCGTGAGACCTGGAAGCCCCCCGAGGATCAGGACCGCAAGCTCGCCGAGCAAGCTTACCAACGGGCTGAAATCGAGCGAAGCCTGCGTTACTGCAAAGAAACGTTGGGACTGGGTCTTAAAGCTTAGTGGAGCCGAATGAGCGATGTCTTCATGCGGGAAGCCATCCGCTTATCTCAGGACATGATGAGGCAGCGTCGAGGAGGTCCCTTCGGAGCCGTTATCGTTCACCAAGGCCGGATTCTAAGCCGAGGTTGGAATGAGGTCACCTCGCAGAATGACCCGACGGCCCATGCCGAGATCGTTGCCATCCGCCAGGCCTGTCGGCAACTCCGCACCTTCCGCCTCGTTGGCTGTGAACTTTACGCCAGCTGCGAGCCCTGCCCGATGTGTTTGGGGGCGGCTTATTGGGCCCGGCTGGACCGGGTCATTTTTGCCGCTACCCGCGCGGATGCCGCCGCGGCGGGCTTCGATGATGAACTTATCTACCAGGAGCTGAGCTTGCCTCCAGGAAGCCGACCGCATCTGCCCATGTCCCAGCGGCTGCGCGAGGAGGCGCTCGGGGTTTTTGAGGACTGGCGCCGGTTGGACGGGAAGGTGGAATACTGATTTTGATCTTTCTTCGTTCAACTTTTGAACGGGCTTTCCCGCAGGCTTGTCGGATTTGACGGTTCCACGTTTACTGACCTTCCGGGCCTTCCGGGCCGTTACCGGGAGGGGTTGCGGGGTTGTTTTGCCCCGTGCTGTCGCGTGTGGTTTGAGGGAACTGAACTTTGTTTGGGTGGGGGAGTGGTTAATTTGGGGTCGTAGTATGAATATGTTCAGGCTGGTGTTGTGTTTGGCCGGTTTGACGATCTACCTGGTCGTGAGGCAGTTCCTGCATCCGCAACCCGCCATGGCACCCCCAGGAGCCACGCCGGCTGGCAAACTCAACCCAGAAGCCCAGCAAGCCGTCCCCAAGACGCCCCGCCCGCAGACTCAACCGCACATCGAAGTCCTCAAGCCGGATACATCATACGCCGAGGCACGCTGAGACGCAGTTCGTTTGGGCTCTCTCCGCTGGACAATCTATCTCGACCAACCTACACCCTGTCATAACGCACAACACTTTTAGGCCACGGATGTTGCGCACGGTTCGAATTCGTTCCCAATTCGGCTCGTCCGCCATGTCCGTGGCTGAACGTTAGGGATACCTAAACAAGGTTGGCTTTCACCCACTTCAGATAGCGTCTATTACCAGCCGCCAGAGTTAAGGCGATTACTTCTGGCGTGTCGTATGGATGTTTCCGGACGATTAGTTTCTCCAAGCCGCTCAGGTGGCTTCGGGTGGTTTTGATCATTAGCAAAACCTCCTGACTGCGCTCCAGTTTGGCTTGCCACCAATAATGGGACTCCAGGCCTGGCACGAGATTGACGCAGGCAGCCAGACGCGCTTGCAGGATCGCTCGAGCCAACGAGCGGCCACTTTTCTGGTCAGGGGCGGTGACTAAAACCAACTGGATGGAGCGGGCAGCGATCACCATACCAAATGACCAAGGGGGAGGCGACCACGCAAGCCCCGAGTGCCGAGTGGATTCCCGTTCCCTCCAACGGCCGCATGAAGTCAAAATTCAGGTTGAGCCGCACGCAATTCTGCATATCCTTGTCTGGTCTGCCCGACTGAATCATGCCGCGATTAACCATCCTTCCGCTTCTTCTGCTCTTGTCCTGGCCGGTGATTGCGCGCGAAGGGTATGTCCGCTCCCTGAGCGGACCCATCTTCGAAGGCCACCTTCGTTTTGAATCGAATTGCGTGGTGGTGATCAACGCGGCTCAGGCGCTCCTCGTGCGGGTGCCTCTAACCAATGTCGCCGAACTCGTTTTTCTAGGCCCGATGATGGACGAGTTCCGTTCCGTGCTGGCCCCCACGTACTCTCCCTGGCAAGGGGAGGACATTGGTAGTGTCCGTTGGTCAGGCTACACCGAACGGATACCGGAAGGGTTCCGGATCTACGGATCGGGTACCAACGTTCTCTCCGACAGCGACGCCTTCCATTTTGTGTTTCGACGAGTGACCGGGTCCAGCGAGATCATGGCTCGGGTGTCGCAAGTGGCCTTGACCGATCCATGGGCGCGGGCCGGACTAATGATGCGTGAAGGGCTCAAGGCGGACGCCCGCCACCTGTTCCTCTCAGTAAGCGCTGCGCGTGGCGGTGTGTTTCAAAGCCGCAGCCAGGCCGGCGCCGACACGGCCGTGACCCTCGATGCGGCGATGAGTCTGGGGTGTTGGCTGAAATTGAGGCGGGACGGCGATCGATTTTCCGCCTTCAAGTCACCTAACGGTAAACGCTGGACTTTGGTCGAGCGGGTGACGCTGCCCGGCCTGGAGGATCTTTGCGTGGGCATGGCCGTGGTTGGCGTGCGCGAAGAAAGATTGAATTATTCGGTCTTTGAAGGAGTGGAGGAGGGCCCTCGTGTCCGCAATCGTTGGTTTACACCCGAATTAGAGTTGCGCAGCGGGTCAATGCAGCGCGGACAGTTGGCCTCCCTTGACGAGAGCGCATTTCATTTCGAGGGCAGACCGCCGCGCGATCCTGTCTCACGCGCCAGCGTTGCCAATATCCGCTTTCAACCTTTGCCGAGAACCGCCGGCAGACTTCTAAACTCCGGACGCACCGGAGTGCTGCTCCAGAGCGGTGAATTCATCGATGGCGAATGCCATGGGCTTTCCGGCGGGACGTTGACGTTGAATTCCATCCCGCTCGGTCTCTGCCGCTACGATTTGAGCGTCGAGGTTGTGGCGCTGGTGTTGCATGCGCGCGGGGCGCCCACTCGGCTTCCGTACCATGTGCTCACCGCCGACGGATCTTCGTGGGTGGGCACCGAGGCCATCCTTGATCCCCAGGGCGTGCGCCTCCGCGAGCCGACTTTGGGCCTCCGACGCATCGCCTGGCCGGACATTTTGGAGTTTCACCGACGAGGCTGAAGCCGTTTCGCGGCAACACGCCGGCGGCCCGGATCGTGGCGACGCCGGGGTTGCGGACGGCAAATCAGGAAAACTTCGTCTCCAACATGGCGCCAGGAGTGCACCCTCCATGTCCCGGCCTCAGCCAACTGACGCACCCCGGCCCCATCCGCGATGGTGGGCGCCCCGCGGCCCCCAAAAAGTTTGGGACAGATCGTCAGGTGTAATTCGTCCACCCACCCGTGTCGAAAGAGATCGGCGTTCAGTTCACCTCCGCCTTCACAGAGGAGGCGGCGCACTCCGTAGCGGCGATGCAGTTCACTGAAAGCGAGGCCGAAGTCCAGCTTGCGTTGTCCGCAGATCAGCACCTCATGCGCGATCTTCTGCAAACGCCGCCGGCGCACGGGCGAGATCCGTCCGGTCGTGAGGATCAAGATGGGTGCGAAGCGGCGCCGAAAGATGGCAGCCTTTGGATCGATGCTGCCCGAGCCGCTGACAATAATACGCAAGCTATGTGCGCGTAATCCACGCCGGCGGCGCTGACGTTGAAAACGAACGCCCCCCGCGCCCAACATGATCTTGTTCAGATCGATGGTGCGTGCTCCCGCCATCACTGCGTCAGCGGTCGCGCGCAATTCATAAAGGTGCTCCTGATCGCGCGGGCTGCTGAAGGTTGAGATGCGCCGGTTGGCGGTCGCGATTTTCCCATCGACCGTCATCGCCATGTTCACCAAAACGAACGGTCGGCCGGCCGGAGAGCGAACGTGTGTGGTTGGTTTTGTCATTGGCCGTTTCAAATGATCAGCATGGCGTCGCCATAACTATAGAAACGGTAACGCTGTTGCACCGCCTCGCCGTAGGCGAAAAGGATGCGCGCGCGGCCTTCCTCCCGGCCTGGCGCGGCAAACGCGCTCACCAGCATCAGCAAGGTCGAGCAGGGGAGATGAAAGTTTGTCAGCAGGGCATCCACGCACTCAAATCGATGCGGGGGATGGATAAACAAGCGTGTGCGGCCCCACGTCACCGCTGCTAATTGTCCGGCGCCGGTCACCGCACTCTCGAGGGCCCGCAACGACGTGGTGCCCACGGCCAGGATCCGCCGCCCTCGTGCGCGCGCGCTCCTGACCAACCGGACCGTCTCCTCGCTCACCGTGAACCGTTCCTCATGCATCACGTGCCCGGCGAGTTCGGCCGCTTTGACTGGCGCAAAGGTCCCAAGGCCGACATGCAGCGTAACGAAGGCGACCCGCACACCGAGCGCCCGCAGTCGCTCCAGCAGTTGCGAAGTAAAATGGAGTCCCGCCGTGGGCGCCGCCACCGAGCCGGTGCATTGCGCGTAAACTGTTTGGTAGCGTTCCGAATCTTCGGGCGATGACATGCCTGGTTTCCGCTTGATGTAAGGCGGCAACGGGATTTCTCCCCAGTGGCTCAGGTCCGCGCTGATGTCAGATGTGTTGAGAAACTTCAGCCGGCGGTGGCCCTGCGGATTGATTTCGATCACCTCGGCGCGCACCGCGGTGAGATCGCCGTGATGATCCACGAGCCGGATTTCGGAGTGGAGCCCCGCTCGTTTGGCCGGTCGCAGCATCGCCCACCAGTCGTTGCGCGCATTCTCTTCCAACAGCAGCAGTTCGAATTCGCCGGTGCCGGCGGTGTTGCGACCGCGCAAACGCGCAGGAATCACTCTGCTGTCATTGAGCACGATCACATCGCCAGGAACCAGGTAATCGAGCAGTTGCCCGAACTGAGCATGTTCGATGCGGCCCGAATTACGGTGAAGTACCAGCAACCGGGAGCCATCCCGAGTCGGTGTGGGGTGTTGCGCGATCAGGTCGGGGGGCAGGAAGTAATCGAAGTCGGCGGTGCGCACGCGCTGCGTTTTTAACGCGAGATTCGCGAGAGTTCACCTTGAAAAAGGAAAACGAACCTGCTAAAGCACGAATCGTTACCCATTCGTTGCCTATGTGTAAACCGAGACCAACGCCCGAGTCGGCAGAGGCACTGAGGCTTTTCGGATCTGAAGGATCCCCTTTGGCGGGGCTTCCTTCGCGAAAAGTGCCAGGGTGGATCTGGGATTGGGATGATGCCTGGAGGCAGCGAGTAAAGGGATTACCCAGCTTGTGAATAACTTCCGCATAACTTCGGATGCATTTTTCGTTGACCGCGGTGGTGGAAAGTGGGATAAAAAGGAGAGTTGTGGGGCGTTGAGGTGCCTGCGCCCAACGCACAATGTCCGAACTGACCAACAACGGTCCCTGTTATAACTCGTATTTCGACAATGTCGTTGACGAGAAGCGCCGAGTTCAAATCCCTTCGAACTGGCGCAAAGGGCAAAACGAAACGGAGTTCATGTTGGTGATCTGGTCGACCAGTGCTCAGAAGGACGTCTGCCTGTTGGTGTTGCCGCCAGCCGCGGCCGACAAGCTTCGTTCACGCATTACGTCCATGCCTTTCGGGGATGCTCAGGCGGAGGCCTTGCGCCGGGCTTTAGGCCGAAAGTCCCAGATGGTGACCTCGGATAAAGCGGGCCGGCTCACCCTGCCCGAGCACATGGCCAAGGCGGCTGGCATCGAACACAAAGTGGTGCTGGTGGGTATGTTCGACCGCTTTCAGATCTGGAACCCGGAGCGGTTGACGGCTGTAGCCGAAGGCGACGAGGCCTTGGCGCAGGAAGCCTTTAAGCTGATCTAATCATTCATTCATGAGACTGATGCGCTGGCTGGCGGTCGGGCGCAGCCTCGGGAAGCTCCGGGACGACCGAAGCCGCTACAAAATGGCCCAGCAAGGGTTGTTGCCGCGGTTTGGTCCGGCGATGAGCGGCCGCGAAAGAATCATGCAGTCGCCCGCATCAGGCTCGGGAGCCGACAGTCGGGTGCCTCCCGCACCCGGGACAGGGAACGGGTCAGGGCCAGGGACAAATGGAACAAGCGAAAGGAACTCGATGATGACGGAACCTACGGCCGCGACGGAAAGCGCAGTGGTGAGGTCAGGCATGGCTGCCAATGCAGACGCGCCCATCCGCCCGGAAAAAGATCCAATGGCCGCCGAACCTGTCGGGCACAGCGCGAATCCAACGGCGTCTGGCGCGGTAGGACACCACTTCCCGCTGGGTCGCTGGACGATGTTTCGCAATCCTTTTTCAAAATCCTCCAAGCCGGCCAACCCGCCGCGTGGTGCGGTCCAGGGCGAGCTGGGGCTGGATTTGGTGAAGCCGGTCCGAAACGATCTGACGGATTCGGATCTGCTCGTAGTGGCCGGGCGTTCGGTGAGCGCAGCGGGCGCGGGCGCGGGCGCGGACGTTGAGGTGGCGGGCCAGGCGACGGAGCCGTTGCCGGTGAGCATTCCGGAAGAGAAGGCGGCGGCGGAACCGGTTTGGAGCCGCCTCAAGACTCAATTCTTCGGGGCGGAGAAGGAATAGCGCCCATGCGAAGTGCCAAACTTCATCCACATGCCGGTGCTGGAGGCGGAAGTCCTGGCGGCTCTGCGGCCGCGGGACGCAAGCCGATACGCGGACGGGACCGTCGGTGGGGGTGGGCACGCTCTCGCGTTGCTCGCGGCGAGCAGTCCGAGTGGATGGGTTTCTGGTTGCGATCGAGATGGCGCAGCCGTTGAAGCCGCCCGCCGGCGTTTGGCGGAGGCAGGTTACGCAGGCCGGTTTGAAATCCGGCAGGGAAATTTTTCGGAGATGGCGGAATGGATTCCGTCGGCGAGTTGTGACGGGGTGTTGCTGGATTTGGGTGTGAGCTCGCCCCAGTTGGATGAGGCGGAACGCGGGTTCAGTTTTCAGCGCGACGGCCCGCTGGATATGCGCATGGATCGCCGCCAGCCGCTGACGGCGGCCGATTTGGTGAATCATTGGACGGCGGCAGAATTGGCGCGGGTCTTCGCGGAGTTTGGCGATGAGCCGCACGCGGGGCGTATCGCGCGGGCGATTGTGCAGGAGCGCGGGCGTCGCCCGTTGGGAAGCACGGAGCAGTTGGCCGCGCTGGTGGAACGGGTCACGCCTCGTTATGGGCAGAAAAAGCATCCGGCCACGCGAGTGTTTCAGGCATTACGCATGGTGGTGAATGATGAAAGCCGCTCATTGCAAAGTGGACTGGCGGCAGCCTGCCTGCTTCTCAAGCCCGGGGGGCGTTTGGCGGTGATTACGTTTCATTCCATCGAGGATCGCCTGGTCAAGGAATTTGGTCGGCGGGAAACACGCGATTACCTGTTCGAGGGAGAAGTGGATGTGCCGGAGCTCCGCCGGCCCCGCGCCCCGCTCCTACGCTGGGTCCAGCGCCGCGCTGTCCGGCCCTCCGCGGCGGAAGAGAAAACCAACCCGCGTGCGCGCAGTGCGCAGTTGCGGGTGCTGGAACGAACTGAAATTCCGTATCCCGAGCCGGGAGGACATGGCCAATAACCGAAAAGCCAGCCAATCCGGGACCATTCGTTTCGTGCCCGCGTGCAAGGCGATTCTGCTCTGTTCGTTGATTGGCGGATCGTGCGTGGGCTACGTGCTGCAAAAGAACAAGCTTTACGAACTCGGCCAACAAATCGGGGCCCGCCAGCAGAAGCTCGAACGAATTCGCAAGGAAAACCAGGTGTTGGCCAAGAAATTGGCTGAGATGCAGATTCCCCAGCGTCTGGCGGAACGAGTGCGCGAGCTCAAGCTGGGTTTGATTCCACCGGAGCCCAGCCAAATGCTCTGGATCACCGAGGTTCCACAGCCGGGGCCGGCGCCCGCCACGAACCTCTCACCGTTTCACTACGTGCGAACCGACGGAGCCCCATGATCTGCCCAACGCATTTGCGGCGCCTTTTCATTTTTGCCATCGCGGCTGGTGTTGGTTTCGCCGGCTTGGGCTTTCGTCTTTACGTGCTGCAGGTGGTGCATCATGACCGTTATCGGGACATCGTGGGGGACAACACCCAGCGCGTGTTTCTCAAACCGCCCCGGCGTGGGGATATCCTGGATGTCAACGGCCATGAACTGGCGATGAGTTTACCGGTGAAACGTGTCCTGGCGGATCCCAGTTTGCTCGATCCCTATCAGCCGCAAGTGGCGCGGGCCATTGGCCCATTGCTGTCCCTGGATGAAGCCGCGCTCATCCAATCGTTGCGGCTGTTGCGAACCAACGAGACGGGTGTCGTTCGCACAAACCGATTCGTCGATTTGAAATGCCAGGTCAACTCTGAACGCTGGGGACAGATCACTCAGGCTATGGCCCAGCTCAAACTGGACATCGACGAAGCCGCCCTGAACCGGAAGGAGCGCGCCGCCTTGCAGCAGCTTCGCCGGCACGGCATTTACGCGCAGGACGATTATCAGCGCATTTACCCCAGCGGCCGATTGGCTTCACATGTCCTGGGTTATGTGTTGGAAACGGAGCGGCTCTTGACCAATTCCATGGGCCGGGCCGCCTCTGTGGAAATGACCGGCATCGCGGGGATTGAATCCTGGCTGGACAGCAAGCTCCGCGGCACGCGTGGTTGGCGCGTGACGGAATTGGATCGGCTTCAGCGCGAAATCGTCGTGTTCCGGGAACAGGATGTGGAACCGAGCCCGGGTCTAAACGCGGTGCTGACTCTGGACATGTTTGTGCAGAGCATTCTGGAAACGCAGTTGGCGGAGGCGTTCAGCAAGTTCAATCCCAAAAGCGTTTGTGGGCTGGTCATCCGGCCGCGCACCGGGGAGATCCTGGGCATGGCCAGCCTGCCTGATTTCGATCCGACCACTCCAGGCAAGTTCGGTGAGGAGGCACGGCGAAACCGAGTGGTGGAAGACGCGCACGAGCCCGGGTCAACTTTCAAGGTGGTGGTCGTTTCGGGCGCTCTGAATGAGGATGCGGTGAGCTTGAACGATGTGTTCTTCTGCGAGAACGGCCGGTGGATGTTCAAGGGACGCCCCTTGCATGATCATGATCACGGGTTCGGCAATCTGACGGTCGAAGGCATCATCACTCGATCTTCCAACATCGGCGCCGCCAAGATCGCCGTCTACCGTCTCGGCGAGGAGAAGCTGTACGATTACATGACCCGCTTCGGTTTCGGCAAAAAAACCGGGATCACGCTGAGCGGCGAAAGCGCCGGCATTCTGGCGCCGCCGTCCAAGTGGGATGGCTTGACGATCTCGCGCCTGCCGATGGGCCATGCGATGGCCGCCACCCATCTCCAGATGGTCATGGCCATGAGCGCCATCGCCAACGAAGGGCGCCTAATGCGCCCGATGATCATCCATAGCTTGCAGGACTCGACGGGCGCGGTCGTGAGCCGATTCCAGCCGCAATTTCTTCGGCAGGTTATCAGCCCGCACGCCGCCCATCAGATGGTGACCGCGCTCAAGACCGTGACGGCCAAAGATGGAACCGCCCCCAAAGCCGCGTTGGATCATTACACCGTGGCCGGCAAAACCGGCACGGCCCAGGTTCCGGGCGGACCCACCGGCTACCTGCCACAGAAATACGTTTCCAGTTTCATCGGCTTCTTTCCCGCAGAGGATCCGGAGATTTGTGTCTCAGTCCTGCTCGAGGAACCTGATGTGCGTCGTGGTTATTATGGAGGCCAAACGGCCGCCCCCTATTTCAAGGTGATTAGCGAACAGGTTGCCAATTATCTCAAGATCCGCCCGGACAACGCCGATCCATTGGCTGGCACGAGCGGGCCCGGGCCGGCGCCGGCGGTGGCAGTCCGGCAGCCTTAACCATAAACCGTGAACCACACGATCATGCTGTCTGGCTTTTCAGCTTTTGTTGTCCGCCTCCATCCTGTGGAGGCGGGGACCCTCCTCAAGGAGCAGCCCGCCCGTCTTCCTTTCCCCTCTGGAAGCGGGAACCCTCTCGCGCAATCGGGCTGCTCCTTTCCTTTCCGAATGCGCCACCGACGTCCCGGCTACAGGCGTGACCAAATTCCTGGCCGCGACCTATGCGCGAAGGCCGCGTGATCATACCCATGTTATTACGAAACCTGGTTCAGGTGCTGCCGTCCGCCACCGTGGAAGGCGCGCTCGATCGCGAAATCGCCGGCCTCACCTACGATTCGCGCCGGGTCACCCCGGGCATGCTGTTCGTGGCGATCCCAGGCCAGCACGCCGATGGCCACGAATTCATCGGCGCGGCGGTGGAACGCGGAGCCAGTGCCATCCTTTGTGAACGCCAACGCTCCGTCCCGGCGCGGGTTACACAAATTTGCGTGCCCGATGTGCGCGAAGCGCTCGCCTCCGCCTCCCGCGTGTATTTTGAGGACCCCAGTGCCAAACTTAAGGTCATCGGCGTTACCGGCACCAATGGCAAAACCACCGTCGCCTTCATGGTCAAGGCCATCCTCGAAGCCACCGGCACCAAAACCGGCTTGCTCGGCACCGTGCGCTACGAAATCGGCGATCGGATGATTCCTGCGCAGCGAACGACTCCTGAGGCGCTAGAGGTTCAGCAGATGCTGGCGCAGATGAAGAAGGCCGATTGTGCTGCTTGCGTGATGGAGGTGAGTTCGCACGCGTTGGAACAGAAGCGCGTTCATGGCGTCGCGTTTGATGTGGGCATCTTCACCAACCTCACCCGCGACCACCTCGATTACCACGGGACCATGGAAAATTACTTTGCAGCCAAGCAAAAGCTCTTTGCCAACTTGGGCCGCGCTGACAAGAAAAGTGCTGCCGTTATCAACATCGATGACAGCTTCGGC
>Ga0247664_1000027_pt1 | contig 41445 bp, 65 predicted proteins | sample CNK05_metaG_FD_182715 | JGI IMG/M metagenome (GOLD analysis project Ga0247664, IMG submission 182715) | Soil microbial communities from Purdue University Martell Research Forest, Indiana, United States - CNK05 | ecosystem: Environmental > Terrestrial > Soil > Temperate forest > Bulk soil...
GATGTAAAAAATATAAAAAAAAAAAAAAAAAAAAAAAATAATAGAACAAACAAAACACCACCAACCGACCACTAATTAGGACAGGACCATGCAGGTAAGTGTCTGTATACGGGCGGTCTCTGTACCTCTCTACCTACTAACATTAAAACTATCAATAGCTTGCATATTAAATCGACAGGCCGGAACTAGCGAGCGGACCTAGTTACGAACTTGGCATCGAAAAAAGTTCGTCGGACCTAACGAAAACAGTTGACAGGAAAGCAGACCTATGATACACTTCTATTCACGGTCGTAAGAGAGCGACCTTAAACAAGGAGTCAGAAAATGGCCGAAACGAAAAAGGTAGACGCGTCGGTTGAAAAGGTTGGCGGACGGCAACTGGTAGACGCTAGCGGGCAGAATACCAAAGTAGATTTTAGTTTTTCTCACATGGTTTTTGCCTCTGTTGCTGATGCTAAGGAAAAGGGTCGGGTAGCATCAGAGGATGACATTCTGCAAATGCTCAATGCTAAGGAGAAGGCTAAGGAACGTGCTAAGGCTCAGAATAAGGCCGTGTCTGATGCTGGCTATGAGATTCCGAATGACGATGCACAGAAGTTGCTTCGTGACATGATTAGGACGTTGGAGGCTAGCAAGCAATTCGTAGGTAAGGAAAGGGAAATGGCTGAGAAAACGCTAGGCACGACCTACGATGATAGCTTGACGTTGGCGCCGAAGGTTAAGACCGAAGCGTAAACTACTCAGTCTATCATAAGAATGGCCCGGTAAGGCAGATATACTGCCTATCGGGCTATTTTTATTTGTATTGATAAAAACAGTGCAATTATGTGCATACTCTATTGCTAGTTGTGATAGTATTGCTAATAGAGGTGCATATGAAATTGATTAGAGTACGTTGTCTCATTTGTCTAGCGTGGCATTCCGTCGCTTTGACTGGCTCACATTGCCCACATTGTGGCGCGACTAGAATCGGCCATAAGCATTACGCGTATTCTGATACGCTAGACAAGCTTGTCGAAATTTTCTCAGCGGTTCACACGCCGCTTGCGCTTCGGCACAATTACTACACGAAGTAGATTATGACAAAAAAATCAGAATGGCTTGTTTGTGTCCGATGCGGAAAAACGGACAAGACTTCAACGGTTACGATTCCCCATCACATTGGAACAAAAAATTCTATGCATTGCCCTGATTGTGGAAATGTCGATGGTAAGGCATTGCTTTGTCGTGATTGTTGCCCGACTGGTCATCAGACTCGCATCGGGTAATCACGTCGTATTCAACCGATGCGGACCGTTTGCAGAATGCACAAGGAGAATGAGCATGATTAATCTACTGGTCATCTGGTGCTTGTTGGTGCTTTTCGGTTTAGTCACAGAGGAGAAGTAAAATGTTTTCTACACTCTACAGATTTTTCGACAAAATCCGGTTTCGCGCTACCGACATGAAATTAACACTCGTGATGTGTCGCGATGATGAATTCGCCAGCATGTCACGCGCGGATTTAATCAGGATGCGCGCGGCATGTTACGACCTAGCAGAAGCGATTACTGCATACGTGACAGCGCAGGATGTGCGCGACATTGACCACGACGAACGCGATTAGTTAGCATCACGAACTATTAGCCCGACTAATAATCGGGCTAATTTTTTGGCCCATGACTTTACCGCGCAAACCACTTTGCCAAGAGCGCGCGCTGTTACGTTAATCAACGTAATGCATTACGCGGTTATACGTAATGTTAGCAGTGCTAAGTAAGTTGCTATACTATTTGCGAGCAGCTTACTATTAATAAGTTCCTACCCGGTATATAGCTGCTAATAGAGTCTCATTAACTAGTATGGGTGGGTGGCATTCAGCTACAGCTATGGATTAACCTTACAGAATAGGGTCCCATATATCAATAGTTCCTTACGATTCCCACTATTTCACACCTAAAAATAATCCCGCAAGTCGTTCAAAATCAACGGCTTACGCCGTTCCCCGATTTGACTTTTTATCGGGCCTATGCTACACTTCCCGCGACTAGGTTCTCTAGTCCTTTTACACCATAACAGTAAGATAAGTAGAAGGATAATGATAGGGTCTAGTTATGCCTATAGGAATAGTCAGTGACGAGGACTTTCTTAAAGAGTCTCATAATTCGGGCATCGTTCGGCCTACTAAGCCAGATGATACTAAGCCCGCGGAAGTAGAAGATATTAAACGTGGTCGTCCTCCTAATAAGAAAGAAGTTCCAGAAGAACTAAGAGAAATAATCGCCAAGTCCGCGATTAATGGAGAAGGTACCGGATTAGAAATAGCTAATGCGTTCGATGTATCTCCATCCTCTGTATCAGCCTATAAGGTAGGCGCGAACAGCACCACTCAGTATAACCAACCTAACGATTCCCTCCTATCAGCAGTAACAGACCACAAAGATAAGATTAGTAAGCGCGCGACTCGCACGCTAATGGCTGCGCTTAAGAACATTACGACTGAGAAACTAGGCGCGGTCAAAGCGCGCGACCTAGCAGCTATCGCTAAAGATATGTCAGCGATTATAGCTGATATGGAACCGAAAGTACCAGTCACTCAGCAGAATCAGAACAACGTGCAATTTGTATTCATGGCACCACGAGTCAAGACTATTGATGAATATCAAGTCATGACAGTCAGTGAGTAATGGCTAAACAAGTTTGGTGTAGACAGTTCACTATAACGATTAGTTCCACACAGAATTCATTTAGTCCGTGTGGTGCACCGTCGTTAGATACAGATGCTAAGACTGGAACGCCTGCGCCTGCTGCTGGTACGATAGCTGATTTATTCGTTGCAATAGATGTTCTCCCTGCCGCTGGAACTACCAAAGTATTCACACTAGCCATTAACGGTACTCCTACCGCAATGGCTGTAACATTAGATGACGCGCACACGTCGGGTCAATATAGTGGCGCGGCGATAACTGTTGCGGCTGGTGATTTAGTTTCAATCATTTATACTAAGACTGGTACGCCTGGTGCGTCTGCTGCTGCAACTATATCGTGGATGTGGAGTGGAACTAAATCCGTTTACATGGGTTCTAACTTCGCATTAAACACAACCACGCCTAGATGGATTGGATGTTTTTCGCCTAGTGAAACTAGTTCAACTGTTGCAGCTAATATCGTTCATAACGTAGTAGCGGCTGCTGGTAATATTACAGACCTATACGCTACACTCGCTGCGGCTGCTGGCACGACAGGTTCATATACTTTCACCATATATAAAAATGGAGTCGCGCAGGATGGTAGTGGAGGAACACCTGACACGCGTGTTAGTCTTACTAATGCTGTTACTCGTGTTAGTGGTAACGCTTCATTCACATTACCTGTAGTCGCAGGCGATACCGTATATATTCAAGTAGATTCAGTTAGTTCACCATCTACTAAAACTGGTGCAGTAGGTATAGCATTTCAGTCTACTACTGGTGGTGAATCTCAGATGTGTTGGTCATTAGCATCAATCACTGGCACAGGTGGTGGTGTTAATAGTTATAGTGGGCCTCATTTAGCTAACCTATCATGGAATACAGTAGGTAATAGAAAGTCCACAGTATGTGATAAGTTCAAGTTATACGGATTACGAATGGTCCTAGCAACCGCGCCCGGCGGTGTGACTAGTAGGACATTTGTAAATGTTCAGAATGATATTGCTGGAACAGTCACTTGTACTATAACCGGTGTGGCTACTACTGGTTCTGACACTACACATACAGATAGTTATGCAGCAGCAGATACTATTTGTTTTCTTGAATCTGCTGTATCTGGTTCACCTGCTGCATCAATAGGAACAGTTGGATTTATTCAATTCGTTCAAGGTGGTAATCCTCCTGGTAAATCTCAGGGTGGTAATAAGAAAAATGGTGGCGGCGCTGTTAATTCATTACAGCCCGGTGGAACTATTTGTATGACAATTGGTAACGCTGGTAATTCTTCTGAGGTCCAATGAGTTCACAAGTCACACCCAAAAAGAATGCAGCGTATTCATTCTATTGCGCGCTCACTAGTCAGGCTAATACGAATGTCTTTCAAGCTAGTGCGACATTAACAACAGGCGATGTTAAAGTTTCAGTAGATGGCGCGGCGCTAGGTAATATCACTACGTTGCCAGTTGTTACTCCTGCTGCTAGTAAAGCTATTCTAGTCAGTCTATCATCGACTGAAATGAATGGTGATAATATTCAAGTTATATTCAGCGATGCGGCTGGTAGTGAATGGGCCGATGCTCTATTCAATATTCAGACCACTGCTAGGCAGGTCGATGATTTAGCATTTCCTCTAACAACTGGTAGAGGTTCACTCACTAGTACGACTGGTTCTATTGTAGTTACTTCGCTAGAGACACAAGCTAAAGCAGATGTTAATGCTGAAGTAGTAGACGTAGTAACAGTAGATGTTGTAGCGGATTCAGTTCCGGCTGATGGAAGCAGACCTACATTAGCACAAGCCGCGTATATGTTAACACAGTTCCTAACAGAGCGCGCGGTATCAGGTCTAACAATGACAGTCAAGAAACCTGATGGCACTACGGCTCTAATGACATTCACATTGAACGATGCTGCTAATCCAACTAGTATCACGCGCGCTACTTAAGCTATTTGAATTCATTTGGTCAGAATAAGGAGAGAGAATAATGGCATCACAGGTAACAGCGAACATCACACTATCTGGTAGAACTGGACCTTCGCTAGCTATGAGCAGTGTTTCATTAGCTAATGCATCTAGGCTAGATTTGGATTTCGCTGCGAGTCGTGGAACTGTTTATGTTAGCAATCCTACGAACGCGCAGCCTAGGAAAGTTGAGTTCGATTTAGTTCTAACTACGACTCTAACCGACACAATCACTTCGCTGGTTAACGCTATTGCTATCGCTGGTTCCTAATGCCTGTAGGTCAGTTAGTATCGCTCGGCGTTGGCAGTCCTGCTGATATTAAGCAATTAGTATTAACAGGACTAGTCAATCAACCTAGTGGAGCAGGCGTAGTCACTGCGGAGATTTCGTTAGATGGGGCTGTCGTATTGGCAGCTAACACTATCTATGTAATGCCTGCACGTATTGTAAACTTTGAATGGTATGTAGCGGCTGCTGCGATTATAGAAGGTTCATTAGACCAGAATACTTGGGTTACAATCGATACGGCTAGTGCAGCAGGTAATCGTCAGGTAACAGGTTCAGTATGGCCATTCATTCGGCCTAGTGCTGTTACCACGATTCTAGTTAAGAAGGCCAAGAAGCTATGACCACATCATTACTAATCGGTCCTACTCATACACTCACTCAGAACACTGTGTATGCTTTACCTGCTAGACAGGTCAGAATGTTATCGTCCGCTGTTCTAGCTGTGTCAGTAGATAATTCGACGTTCACTGATGTAGCAGCTACAACTACAGGAACTGATGTTACGGCTGGATGGGCGAAATGTACCACAGGTGCAGCAGTCGTAGTTTGTAGAGTATAAATGAAAGACTCAATGCTTGACCCTGAATTTGTTAAGTATCTTTCGACATTAGGTATAGGTGGTCTACTAGCAGCGTTCATGTTCGCGTTTTATCGTAAGGACGTTCAGCAATATTCGCAATTGTGGAAAAGTACAACAGACCAACTAATCGTAATAGTTAAAGAGAATACAGCTTCTAATATGAAACTAATCGCTCTAATCGAATCGCAAGAACGAAATGTTCTACGTAAAACCGATATTGAGGAAATGATGGATAGGCGGATTGGAAAGTGACATTTACTCCGGATGAATTAAGGAAACATATTGAGGAAACTCTCAACTTAACTAATAGCACATTAGTTCCAGATAATCATCGAGGTGCGTTCGTAGCTTATTACGATGATGCGGGTGTAAGAACTGCTATTGCATTTAAAACTGAAGATGGATGGGAAATTCAAGGTACTATAGCTTGGCATCAACATGAGAAGAATTTAGACTACGGCGTTAACGTGATGAAAACATGGTAACAGATACTGAGAATCAGGTAGTTTCATTCGACCTAGTAGATAATCCTAATAAGCCGTGGCTTAATATACCGGGTGCTACTAGTGAGTTGGAATTAGACTGGTTACATTATAACGCGCACAACAAGAAACATATCTATGAGATTGGTTCTTTCTTTGGTCGTTCTACTGTAGCTCTATTAGCTAGTGGTAGTCAGGTCACAGCGGTAGATGATTTCAAAGGAATGCGCGAAGAAAAAATGTCTGATGCATTACGGTCAGATATTTATCATGAGTTTCTAAAGAACACGCGCAAGTATGAGAACTTAGACATATTAAAAATTGACCACGCCGAATTCGTTCCATCGAATGATTGTGATATGGTATTTATTGATGGCTCTCATTTATATGACCATGTAATGAGAGATATCCTAAAGTTCAGAAATCACAGAGATATTTTAATCTGTGGTCATGACTTTGCGTGGTGGAATTCCGTTAGAGCTGCTGTAATGAAACTGTTCTACGGAAATTTCAAATTAATTGGTCCTAACCTGTGGTATGTCAAACAATGAAAAGAATCCTTGTAGCTATTCCGACTCAAGAGATGGCGCGCGCTGCTGCATTCTATGATTGGGTAGGTCTGATTAAAGTACCGGAAGGCTACGAACTATTACATACGCGCGCTCATGGTCAGTCACCTGCACGTAATCGTAACATTATGATTCAGCAGGGAATTGATTTGAATTGCGATTATGTATTTTTCATTGATGATGACTGTTTAATTCCGCCTGATACTCTAGTCAAACTAGTAAATCATAACGTCGATATCGTCAGTGGTTTGTATTGCATGAGGAATTATCCTCATAAGCCTATTGTATTCGATGAAGCTCTTGATGATGGAACTTGTAGATGGACTCAGCTATCAGGTCCAGATGAAGGATTAAAAGAAATCGTAGCAACTGGAATGGGTTGCTTGTTAGTTAAGATTGATGTATTCAAGAAGATTCAAGAGAAACATAAGTATTGGGTTACACTAGGCGAATTAGAAGCTGACCATTGGTGTGATGACCTTTCATTCTTTAAAAGAGTTAGAGAAGCTGGCTTTCAAATTCTAATCGATTTGAATTGTCCAGTAGGTCACATTGCTAAATTAGCAATTTGGCCTAATAAGATTGATGGTGTGTGGCACATTACATATGATACAGACGGACCACAACGTCATTCATTTCCATTACAATACGAACAGCAAGCAAGATTAAGAATTCCATCTGAGAAGCGAGATACGACTTATCTGAATGGTGTAATGCAAATTCAGATTACGAATATTTGCGACTTGTCCTGTCCTAATTGTTCACAAGGATGCAATCTCAAAACGCATCCTCATTCAATGACATTAGAACAGTTCGAGCAAGCTGTCATTTCAGTAAAGGATTACTACGGAGTCATTGGAGTATATGGCGGTAATCCTACGTTGCATCATCAGTTTCCGCAGATATGTGAGATACTAAGAAAACATATTGATTATGAGAGACGTGGATTATTCGCTAATGGTCTATCGGGACATGGTAAGGTTTGCGCAGAGACGTTCAATCCAAAATATTCTAATCTAAACATTCATGGCGAAATGAATGTATACGAAGAATTTAAACGAGATTGGCCGGAAGCACTATTTAATGTAAAAGGATTCGACCATTCGCGTCATACGCCTTCATGGGTTGCTATTAAAGACATGGAAGATATGACACAGAATGAGCGGATTAAGGCTATTCTAGATTGTGATATTAATCGATACTGGTCTGCGTTCATTGGATTATATCGTGGTGAGTTGCGCGCTTGGTTCTGTGAAATAGCAGGTGCGCAGGCACGATTACATGAGGATGATACAGACTATCCTGACACGGGATTACCTGTTGAACCTGGATGGTGGAAATTACCATACGATAGTTTCCATAATCAGATGGTTAAACATTGTTTTGAGTGTGGTATTCCTCTACGAGGTCAGGGTGAATTAGATAATGGTCCAATAGAATATGTTAGTGCGACTCATCTTCCTATTTACAAATTGAAGCGTGCCGATGGTAAGATGATTAAAGTCGTGAATCGTCGTTCTCAACTAGGTGCTAAGTTAGGTCGAGTCACTGATTACATTGAGAATGGTTATTTAGAACTGGTAGGTTCTAAGTGAAAAAACTAATCGTGGCAATTATCCTTACGTTGCCCACACTTGCATACGGTCAACAAGCTACGCCTAATAATAAATTTGCGTGGGACCAGTCGGCGCCATTACTATCAGACGCGCAGGCATACACGTATAAGTATTATCCGGATGGCTCTACTACCGCTGTTACATTCGTTGGTGTGACTTGTACTGGTTCTACATCACCATTTCAATGTGAAGTAGCTATTCCAGCATTTACACCTGGTAATCACACTATTCAATTAACAGCAACTAATATCGCAGGGGAAAGTGCTAAATCTAGCCCTTTCGCTTTCACTTTCGTTGTAACCCCGGCCACCCCTGCTAATATTCGTATCAAGTAAATGCCGTTCGATTCTACGGGTAAATGGAAGCCAAACGATAAACAAGCTGCATTTCTAGCTGTTCCTAATGATGTTAAAGAAGCATTTTATGGTGGAGGTGCTGGGTCTGGTAAATCAGAAATACTATTAGTCTATCCAATTGTTAGACGATGGTATCAAAATCCAAAGTTCAAGCAAGTTTTCATGCGAAGAACTTATCCTGAACTTAGGAATGAAATAGTTCCACGGTCTAAAGAGTTTTACTATAAGCTTGGAGCCACATTCAATAAATCCGAAATGTCATGGTGTTTTCCTGCTCCAGACCAATTCGGTGGTAGAGGATTAGCTAATTATGGTGCAATGGTATATTTGGGTCATTGCGAAAATGAAGATGATGTCCATCAGTATGATTCGATGGAAATCAATCTGTTTACACCAGACGAGCTTACTAGTTTCACAGAATGGATTTATCTTTATATTGGATTAACTCGTGTCAGAACGAGTGACATTAATCTTCCGGCTGTCATACGTGCTGCTGGTATGCCTGGTGGTATTGGTCACACTTGGGTCAATAACAGGTTTGTTCGTCATAATAAAAAAGGAAATATCGTTCTCGAAGGACGCGGTGGGAATCGACGTATATTTATTTTTGCTACTCTTGCTGATAACGAACATATTGACCCTAATTACGCGCAATCGCTAGAAGGATTACCAGAGGCCGAAAAGAAGGCTAAAAAATATGGTGATTTTGACGCGTATCTAGGTCAGGTATTTGATGAGTATCGTGATAGACATTATCCAGATGAACCGGATAATGCATTACACTTAATCGAACCTTTTGATATTCCTGAATGGTGGCCTAAGATTGTATCGATAGATTGGGGATTCGCGCCACCTGCTATGTCATACGCATGTTTTGGCGCGATTAGTCCTGAACGTAGAGTAATTGTTTATCGTGAATTAGCGTGGCAGAAAACAAAGATTGAAGAATGGGGCGCGCAATTAAAAGAACATATCGATAGAGAGAATCCGCGCGTAGTCAAGCTTTGTCAATCTGCTAAACAAGACCGTGGACAAGACCATACTATAGAACAACAGGTCAATGCTGCAATCGGTAGAATCGTTGTGCTCAGTGGTAACACACCCGGTAGTCGTATTGCAACTAAACAATTATTGCACGAATATTTCAGGTGGAAAGCTAAGTATATCCCACATCAGGATATCAGAGCCTACAACGATGAATATGCAGCGTGGGTATTGCGAAACAGAGGATTACAAGAATATCAGTCGTACTTGGCATCATTTAATCCTCCACAGGAAGAAACTAATCTACCGAAAGTTCTAATATTCAATACTTGTCCTCTATTGAATAATGCAATTAAATCATGTGTGTATGATAAGACTAATCCAGAAGATGTAGCAGAATTTCCTGGTGATGACCCGTATGATGGATTCCGCTATCTAGTAGATACTGCTGATAAATTCTTTGATGAATCAGTCGATGAATTTAAAAAGATTCAAGAGACTCAGGCTATTGTAGAGAGATTGCAAGATACGTCAGATTGGACCGCGTATTATCGCAATCTTCGTAGAGTTCAAGAACCTGATAGAATGGCACCAGTAGCTAGATATGCAAGGATGAATAAATTCCGTTATGGTAAAGTTGCTAGATTTTCTCCGAGAATACATTAACATTCGTCGCGAGTCTAAGTCCTATTGTAAGTCATGTGAGACTTATAAAGAGCAGCTTAATCTCGCTAATCACGAGAAGCGAATGTTGTTAGAACAGTTTCTGCATCCTAATAAACCAGAACCTGTTCCTGTAGAAATTGCACCTCAGCCTATTATTCCTCAAATTGTGCCGTGGAAAATTCAGCGGGAAATGTTAGAAAAAGAGGACCGCGCGAAAGCTGCAACATTAAGACGACAGGCTGAGGAAGAAGAAAAAGCTAGGAAATATGCGGCTGATAAACGTGAAAAAGAAGGACCAATTGAAGATAAAGGTATTTCAATAGATGCACTCGAAAAAGAATTAGAAATTGGAGCGAGCTAATGCCATTTGACCAAGTTCTACACAAATTCAAGAAAGGCACTCTACATAGTGGGTCTAAATCAGGTCCAACTGTAAATGATAGGAAACAAGCTATCGCTATTATGATGAGTGAAAAACGTAAGGCTGATAGTGGCGAATCTGAATATAAGCCTATTGGGCCAAGCAGTGATACAAAGAAGAAAATGTTCAGTAAGAAAGGAAAGAAATAATTGTTACCTTTTACTAGAAAAGCAATTGAAGCGATTAACAATTATATTGTAGAACCTGAGTTTGGTTGTCATATCTATCAAGGTGATATTGACCCTAGCACTGGATATGGACGAATTCAAATTGAAGGTAAACGATATGGTGTTCATCGTTTAGTTTGTTTTTTAGTACTTGGATTAGATTTAAATGATGAAAAGAAATTTGCTTGCCATAAATTAATTTGTCCTAACAGAAGTTGTATAAATTCTGAGCATCTTTATGTTGGTGATAATGAAAGTAATCAATTAGATGCTGTTAATAACCTTTGTAAAAAGGGTCATCCTTTAATTGGTGATAATGTTCTAACTAGAACAAGAAAAAATGGCAATACACAGAGAATGTGTAAAATTTGTTTTCAATTGTATCAGAAAAATTATAAAGCTAATTTGAGAAGGGTAGGGTAGCTATATCGCTAAGGGTGATATGCCTAATGCAGCTTCAGGTGCCGCATTTAATCCTAATATGAATGCTGGATTGCGCGGTGCTGGTTCGATTGGTAGATTTGGTAGTCCTATGGCGCCTACTGGACCCGGTGGTACTATGAGTGCTAGTGTTGGTCCTACGACTATGAATCCCGGCGCTGGTAGTGTAGGCCCATCACTTCAAGGTATGCAAAATATGGGTCAATCAATGGGAATGTTAGGAACTACTCTCCCTAGAATGATGCCACCTGATAATAAGCCTACATCAGATTTTCCGCAAGGCGGAGTTGGTCCTAGTAACGGTGGACTAGAACAACTATTAAAGATTTTCATGAATTTGCAATCGCACAATCAACCAAATATGGGAGCAGGTTCATTACAAACACAGGGACCACAGGGAATATCACAACAAGCATATAATCAATACGGAATGCCCAGGAATCGTAATGTCTAAAGAAAAAGAATTGCCTGAACGTACGATTCAATGTATTAAGACAATCGTAGATTGTTTTGATAAAGAGGATGTATTCGTACGAGAAAGGCAATTGCGACAAGCTCGCCAGATGAAATTACTATGGGCCGGATTTAGTAATATCTGGTATAGCGAGGTCGCGCATGATTGGCGTATTGGAAATAGTTCTGATTACTTAGATGCCGATACGTCAGCGTATTACGATAAGCCGATTAACGTATTTCGTGCGTATTTGGAGTCAATTATTGCTGCACTGGGCGCTCAGGTTCCTAATATTGATTGTTCGCCTGATGATGCGGATAATGCTCTAGATATTTCGACTGCTAAAGCTGGTAACAAGATTGCGGAATTAGTTTCAAAACATAATAACGCTCCATTACTTTTACTACATGCTCTATTCCTTTATTGCACTGAAGGAATGGTAGCCGCGTATAGCTATCCTAAAGAGGATGAAAAGTTTGGAACATACGAAAGTAAAGATTACGAGGACGAGGAAGAAGAATTACAATTTGCTGTGTGTCCAGTTTGTCAGGCTAATCTACCAGATGAAGCTCTATCAGATTTGGAGATGGACGAATACATGCCTGATGACGATGACGTATTAGCACATAGTACTATTCGTGAAAAAGGTGCTACTTGTCCTGAATGTCTAGCAATTATTGACCCTGAATATAGAACAGAAAAAATCATCGTTCCGCGTCTGATTGGAATCACTCGTAAGCCAAAGACTAGACAGTGTATTGAAGCATACGGCGTAATGAATGTTAAGGTGCCAGTATACGCGCGCACTATCGAAGAAGCACCATATTTAAAATATTCGTATGACGTTCACTACAGTAAGGCTATTGCAGAATTTCCAAATGTGCGGAACAAGATGGGTGGAAACTCTAAGATATCACCCTCTTACGGTGGAATGGGAGACTATTACGATAGATGGATGCGCCTTCCAGTCCAGTACTATGGGGATTATCCGCGTGATACAGCTACCATCAATCACTATTGGCTTCGACCTTGGTCATATAATATTCTAACTGAAGAAGCTGACATTAAGGACCTACGAAAGAGATTCCCTGATGGAATCAAAGTTTCTTATGTCAATACAGAATTTGGTAAAGCGTGTAATGAAGCGTTAGACGATTGCTGGACTGTTACAAAGAATCCACTATCTGATTATATTCATTACGACCCACTAGGTCTGATGCTTACGTCTGTTCAAGAAATTACTAATGAAATTATTTCTCTTACATTACAGACAGTAGAACATGGTATTCCGCAAACATTCGCTGACCCGAATGTATTAGATTTTAATGCGTATCGTGACACGGAAGCTACACCCGGTGCTATTTATCCTACTAAGCCAGCATCAGGAAAATCTATTGGCGATGCATTCTACGAGGTCAAAACAGCTACACTATCGCAAGAGGTATTACCATTTGCTGAGAAAATTCAGGAGATGGGACAATTAGCGTCAGGGGCATTGCCTAGTCTGTTTGGTGGTGCGCAGCCTAATAGCTCTAGAACAGCGGCGCAATATTCAATGTCACGCGCGCAGGCGCTACAGAGACAGCAAACACCGTGGAAGATGTTTACGTTTTGGTGGAAAGACATATTCGGTAAGGTCATTCCATCCTACATTAAATGTGCGAAATACGATGAGAAATACACACAGAAAGACCCATCAACTGGAAATTATGTAAACGTATTCATTAGGCGCGCGGAACTAGAAGGAACTATTGGAGATATTGAACTAGAAGCAGCGGAACAATTACCACTATCATGGGCATCGATTAAAGAAGTAGTCATGCAAATGATGCAAGGTGGCAATCCTATGGTCATGCAAGCAATGATGGACCCTGAGAACATTCCATTCATTAAAAAGGCTATTGGATTGAATGAATTTCAAATTCCTGGTGAGGATGATAGACAGAAACAGTATGAGGAAATTCGTCTATTAGTTCAGTCTAGTCCAATACCCGGACCTGATGGACAAATGGAACCTTCAGTAGATATAGACCCGAATGTAGATAATAATCAGATTGAAGCAGATATTTGTCGTAGATGGGCTGTATCTGATGCAGGTAGATTGTGTAAGCAAGAAAATCCAGAAGGATATGCAAACGTATTATTGCATATGAAGCGTCATATCGATGTTTTTCAGGCTATGATGGCGATGCAGGCAGCACAGGCGCCAACTAGCCCTAATGCGGCACCTAAAGAACCTGGTAGTAGTAATAATCAGGCACCTAATCCAATAGGTGATGATAAAGGTGCTAAACCAATGGCTGCCCCAATGCCGAGGAAAGCAAATGCAACAATCCAATGATGGACCTATTGAAAATCGTGATTTAGGTGTTTCTGGTATCATTGACCTATTAGATGAAGAAACTCCAGAAACTATTCCATTAGAAAAACCTGCTAAAGAGCCTGTAAAAGAAGAAACTGAAGAAACAACAGAAGAAACTGAAGAAACTGAAAAAGAACCTGAAATTAAATTAGCTGAAGAAGATGATGAAGAAACAGAACCAGAAATTAATGAAGAAGAATTAGAGATTATAGCTCCGGCTAAACGCTCTGAAATTCTTAAAGCGTTTCCAGACTTATTTAAAAAGTTTCCACATCTCGAAAAAGCGTATTATCGTGACCAGAAGTATTCGGAACTGTTCGGCACACCTCAAGATGCTGAACAGGTAATAGAGACAGCTAAAACATTTACCCAATTTTCCGATAACCTGTTAAAAGGTAATACGGAGACTGTTTTAAAGTCAGTAAGAGAGCAGAATCCTGAAGCATTCGGAAAAATTGTAGATAACTATCTAACAACATTAAAGGAAGTAGATGAGCGCGCGTTCTATCACGTCGTTCAGAATACTCTTAAGAGTACTGTAGCGGCGATGGTTAGTGAAGCTAGTCGTAGTAACGATGAAGAATTACTAGCAGCCGCGCGCTCATTACACAAATTTGCTACTGGAACTACTGAATGGAAGAATCCAGAATCATTTAGTAAGACTAAGCCAAAAGAAGATGTTGAACAGGAGAATGAATTAGCAAAAGAAAGAATGCAATTTTTCCAAGAACGATTTGAAACAGTTCAAGGTGAATTGCAAAGTAGAGTTGATGGTGTTCTTAAGAATACTATTGACCAAAATATGGACCCGAAAGGTTCCATGACTAGTTATGTTAAGCGCGTTGCTGTTAATGAGGCAATGCAAACTGTTCAAAAACAGATTAGTGCAGATTCTCAGTTTAGACGATTGTTAGACAGGCTATGGGAGAAAGCCGCGGAAGATAAATTCTCCAAACAGTCTACTGAGAAGATTAGGTCTGCTTATTTGGCGAAGGCGAAATCATTACTACCTGGCGCAATCAAACAATCCCGAAATGAAGCCTTACGGGGATTAGGCAAAAGAGTGCGTGAGGAAACTGATGAAACTAGTCCTGCTCGTACGACTACTGCTAAAAGGGAATCAGCCACTCCCCAAACATTACGTGGCTCTAATAGTAAGGAAAATGCTTCTAAGGGAAAGTCTACACTGGAATTTTTAAATGAGGACTAACTAATGGCAGTAGTTGAATCTAATGTTACTGCATTAGAACTTGAAAGAGTCATTCCAAAGATTCGGACAGTCTTTGAGCGTGACGATAAGTTTTATGCTAACATTAAGAAACAGGACGTTGAGGTAATTTCATATCGCCAGATGCGCATTCCACTGGAACTTCGTCCGGGTGGAAGTTTTCAATATTTTGGCGCTGATGGTGGTGATTTGGGTCGCGGTGGCGGCCCACAGTGGGACAAGGCCGTACTAACGCCGGTATTCATGTCAGAAAATATTGAATACACGAAGTTAGTGGAATGGTCAACGAATAGCGACCGTAAGGCTATTACGGCTGCTGTTCGTAGACTAGTTGCTACTGCTACGGACGAACTTCGTAGACAGCTAGATTCTCAAATGATGCAAGCTGGTAACGGTCAACTAGGAACTGTTACTAGCGTTGCTACTGCTGGCGGTGTTGATACTTATACTTGCACCACCGATGGATTCGGTGTCCGTCTGATGAGATTCGGTCAGACTGTTCAATTGTATAACTCAACTCTAGCTACTCTCAAGGGTTCAGGTGTTATCACTGGATGGGACGTAGAGAATAAGACTGTTGACGTAACTCCGGCTATCGCTGGTTCTACTGGCGGTGACTTGATTGTGGTCAATGGTATTAGTTCACCTACAAGCCTACCCGCGCTATTCGGTGTTCCATATCATCATTCCAGTGCATCTACTGGAACATGGTTGGGATTCTCGCGTAGTTCTACTCCTGAAATTCGCGCGAATCGTGTTAATGCATCGTCAGCCGCATTGACGTTGCCACTGCCACGCCTTGCTATCAATAAGATTGGTAACAGGACTGGTATTGACAACGATTTCAAACCGAATGCATGGATGCATCCTGCACAGAAACAGGCGTATGAGGAAATTGGTCAGCTAATCAGCATCATTCAGAAACAGCCCAAAGATGAATCTTTGGATATGTATTTTGATAAGATGCAGATGGCTGGTGCGCCAGTTAAGGAATCGTATAATTGGGACAAGACCCGTATCGATTTCGTCACTGATAGCATCTGGGGACGTGGAGAAACATTGCCACTCGGATTCTATAAGACTGATGGTAGGAATATCTTTGAAATTCGTGGCGCGTCAGGTGGCGTTGCTACGGCTGATATCTTCTACATGGTCGTTGGTATGCAGGTATTCGTAAACAATCCTGCTGCTTGCGCCTATATCGATACTCTGGCTGTTCCATCAGGATACTAGTAGCCGTGTTTAAGCTTGAAATTTGTGGTATTGAGGACTTGGTATCATTTGTCAGCCTAATACGAGGTGAACAAATTGATACCGAGTTACTCAAAAAGCTTACTAAAACGGTTAATGAGTCTACTGATAAGCTTGAAGAAGCTATTTCATCACAAGAGGAAAAAAATGTCGAATCCGGTTCTTGATGCACTTAAGGATGCTGTTACTCGCGAAACTCAGGTTGTAGCGAGTGCAGTAGCCCTTATTAATGGTATCGCTGCTCGTGTTCAGGCTGCTGTTGATGCTGCTCTAGCCAATGGTGCTACGGCTGCTGAACTTCAGCCAGTTCAAGACGAAGTTAACACTCTGAATGCTAATGCTGATGCATTGGCGGCAGCCGTTCAAGCTAATACGTAACTAAGAAACATATAGAAAGTGGAGGTGGAGGTATATGTTTCCTGGTACTACTACAAAACTGTCTGAAACAGTAGCCGCTTCAACAACGACTATTGATGTTAAATCAGACTTGATTCGACTAACAGGTTCTACAGCAATTGCTACTCTCAATCCATTCTTTGGTGGTGGCTTTAGTGGAATCTGCGTACTAGTTCCTGTGGATGGAACATTAGGGCTATTGACTACGGGTAACATCGCTGTAGCTGTCACAATGGCACAGAACCGCGCAACAGTCATGGTTTATAGCAAACGGGCTAATGTGTGGTATCCGGGTGCGATTTCTTAGGAGTAGAATAAATGAGTGATTTGCTGCATCAGAATATTAGCACGGTGCAGAGCCAGCTACAGCCGAATCCTGTAACGATGGCCGCTGCAACTACAATTGCTCCAAGTACCTTTATTACATTTCTTACTGGTACTACGAGCGTTGCTACTATTACACCGCCTGTATCCGGTCAGCATATGCTATGTCTTGTATCAACAGATACAGGCACAACCAATGCTACGGTTACTACGGGTAATATCGCACTAGCATCTACGTTTGTTACAAAGAAAGCTTTGTACCTTGCGTATGACCCGGCTACTGCGAAGTATTATCCTAGCTACTAGTTGAAAGGATTAGGTGGTGCTAGGAGCATAGCCGCTGGATTATCAGTCTGCTTCGGATAATTTAAGACTATCGGGGCCTAGCACCGCCTATTTAATATGATACAAGCATCAGAAACAATTGAAGCTCTTAATAAACGGTTAGTGGATTTCTTTGGTCTAGATACTGAATCTAGTAATCCTATCTGGCGAATAGTCTGGTCTACTGAACAAACAGAAATACTATATACAAATTTTACACCAGAGGGATTAGAATTATTGCACCCGCGTGCTATGACTGTTTTGAAATATCCATTCAATAAAAATAGATGGATACTTGAGCGTTTAGTGCTCGTTCCATCTATGCACACTGAAATGGTAGTAAAAAAGTCATATGAGCCGATGTGGGTATTCGATGAAGATAAACCACCTAAGTGGGAACCAATTAAACATATGGTGGATATTGTTTATCTTGCATTAGGAAAAGAACCTAGCAAACAACCTAAATACAAAGACCCTGATACGATGAGTGGAATGACAAAAGAACAATTCTTAGAAAAAGAAGCCGTACGAGTTAAGCAAATTCAAGACGACCTATTCGGTAATGAAACAGATACTGGTGATGCACTGGCGCATAAGTCAGGTATCAGTAATCCAGCAGGTGAATGGAAAATTAATCCAAAGAGGATACACTAATGGTTAATATCGGATTTCTGGATATTTGGAAGCGTAATCGTCAAATGCGCGCTCCTAAGAATGAGTTAGATAAGTCTACGGTATTCTCGATTCTACCTAAAGCTATTACAGAAACTAAGGTAACTCTGGAACCTGGAGTTTTTAACATTGAAGCAGGATATCCTGACAAACCTTCACGACTTGTCGTCGGCAGTTCTAGCTGGTGGCGAGAAATTGACCCTACACAACCATTGCTCGAAATACCAGTTTCATCTGTACAGATTGCAGAATCCATTGTCAGGGATTACTCAAACGGGATTGTTATGTGTGACATGGGCGAGACACGACCAGGATTATTTTTTATTCCCGGTGATGTTTCTATCGCTGAATTAAAATCTAAGCCTAAGAATCTTGAACTTTTCGAGCTAGCTGTTAAGCGTCAAGAGAATTGGTTTCGCGCGCTTGTTAAACTAGCCGATTCATTTTGGGCTAGGACTAATGGTAATCCAATGTCAATCTCAGACGATTCGAGAATGGCAGCTAAGATGCTTAAAATCGAAGATAGACCGTGGCTAATGGAATACCGTATGGAAGATGTTAAAGTTGCCGCGTGTCCTGCTTGTGGAACTATTCGTAATAGCGTATTCCCAGTTTGTGCGAATTGCAAGACAGTTATTGATGTTGATAAGTTCAATAAGCTTGGTCTGAAGTTTGCATCATAGGACAAACAATGACAGTAGCCGCTAATCGTCAGGTTAATGTTCAGTTATCGGGAAGTGGATTAAATGAAAATAATTCATTTCCTGCTGCTGAAAATGCATCATCACCTGGTCAAAGTGAATTTAAAACATTAGCATCAGGTTCAAATACTATTACTGTACCGAGTGGAGCGGTATCATGTACTATCGTTCCACCGGCTGGTAATACTAATTCTATCACTGTTAAGGGGGTAACAGGTGATACTGGTATTAGAATTCATAATACTGACCCTACTAGTATTGGCCTTCATTCGTCTGTTTCGTCGTTTGTATTAGCTGCTGGCACAACGACAGCAGGCGTATTCCTACATTGGACGTAATATGATAGCTAAACAGGTAATGGATGCTTCAGCGGTTCTATTGAATGATAAGGCGTTATCTGTTTTTACATATACAGACCAAATTCCATTCTTGAATATTGCATTAGATGAACTTCAAGAGGAATTAGAGCTGAATAATGTTCCAACAACTAATAAAACAGCCGCTGTTATCACAATATTAACTGGAATTACTGGTATTGGTGGTGGAGGTGGTAATCCTGACCTTCCACCAAACACAGTTGAGCCTATTAATCTATTTGAACGTGTGACTGGTAGCACATATACCTTTATGCAAATGACAAAGGTTGATTTTCTACCAGTTAATCAGGTTCCTACGGCTTTTCTACTATTTTGGTCGTGGGAAGGTGATACTATTCATTTCGTTCCTGGTGGCGCGACTGGTTCAGTAGATGTTCAAATACATTACGTTAAGTCAATTTTCAAGGATATCGCTACAGAAACAGACCAAATTAATTGGGATAGGGCTAAAACATTCCTAACTTATCGTAACGCGGCTCTATGTGCTGAATTCATTGGTGAGAATTTAGAGCGTGCGACCGAATTAAATGGATTCGCTGGATTAGCTTTAAATCGCGCACTTGGTATCGCTACTAAGGGTAGGCAATCTATTAGCACTCGTAGGCGTCCATTCATGTCATCATGGAGAGCTAGGAGAATAGTATGAGTCTAATTGGTCTGCTAGTTGCGTTATTGATTATCTGTATAGTTCTATGGGCCGCGCGTGCTTTGATGGCTGCATTTAGTATTGAGGACCCTATTAGAACAGTAATTTATGTGATTCTAGTGATTCTCATTCTAGTTTGGCTACTTGGTGTATTAGGATACGGTGGTCTTGGTTCAATTAGATTGAGGTAAACATGCCTGCTCATGATGCTAATGGACAAAATATAGATACTGGTAGTGAAGTATATATTCCATGTGTAATTACCTCGATTGGTCCTCCTAATATCAGAGGTGTTCAGCAACTTGTATTGAATACTAAATACAAGAATAATAATGGATTAGTTGTAACTATCACAATTCCATCCACTGTGGTTATTGCTGGTACTTAATAATGCGTGGACATGACCCGATTCTAATTGAAGAATTTAATGGCCTCTGGAAACGAGGTGATGCTGATTCTACGCCTCCTGACCATTTCTCAGAGGCCATTAATATTGAATTTATTGAATCTGGTTTTCAAACTAGACAAGGAATCGAACCATTTTATAATCCTCAAGACGCAGGAACACTTGGAATCGTTCGGATGTATACGTTTAATACATCCACTGACGATGGATTAATCACTTTAGATACAAATGGTGACTTCTATCATGTCATTCCAGCTATTCCATCATCTACATTAATCCTATCTGTTCCAACTTGTGATGATTTTGCAATGGTATATGCTAATGACAGAGCATATATTTCGCCTTTTAACATTGGTGGTTCAAGCTTTTTCGTATATGTATACAATGGTGATGGAACACCAGCTAGAAAAATTGGCGGCGTTCCTCCTGTTGACGCTGATGGCGCTCTTGCTGCTGCTAATTCTGCTACCACTGGCACTGTTGAGGCTGGTATACATATTTTTGGTGTCGTTTATGAAACGGATTCAGGTTTTCTTACACAAATTGGGCCTGATACGCTTCCAACAGTCACAGCGCCCGGTAATAAAAAGGTAGATTTATCAAATATTCCAGTTTCACCTAGTGGATTCGTTGTTGCGCGTCACATTGTGGCTAGTAAAGCTATTGACCCGACTCTTTATACAGGAAATACACGCGGTTACGAATTATTCTTCGTGCCGGGTGGAGATATTAACGATAATACGACTACGACTCTCACAGTTGACTTTTTTGACTCAGAATTACTCGATTCTGCTGCATATTTACTAGAAATCGCCTCACAAGTGCTAAATGGCAACAATTTAGCATGGTATCATAACCGAATGGTCGTAATTGGTGCGCCGGGTGATTCGTGTATCATGAAATTTTCTCAACCGGGAGAATACGAAACATTTAATGAGGTAGATGGGATTCTATCAGTTCAAAACGATGGACTAGGACTAACAAATGGCATCGAGTATCGAGATGTTTTCTACGCTTTTAAAATCAATGAAACTTTTGCTGCTACTGATAATGGCGACGTTCCTAGTTCCTGGCCCCTTATCACAATTGATGAAGGATTAGGTGCTGGATTACATGGTGTAATGTTTCTCGATACACGACAAGGTGCTAGTGTTGAATTCGTAATGGTTCATAATTATGCTGGTATTTATCAGTTTAATGGATTATTTCAGAAACCAGATTTTTCGTATAAAATTCGCGACCTTTGGTTATCATACACCAATATCGATAATGGTCAGGAAGTAGCGCGCAAGTGTGAGTTCTACAATGACGCGATTAGGCAACGTCTATTCATTAACATTCCATCACAAAATACGATTCTATTCGGTGATTATGCTAATGGTCTAACTCCTGAAAAGATTAGATGGGCGAAATGGACGTATAACACTGAGCCTACTACAATTACTATTCTAGGTAGAGAAGCTAACCTTCTCATTGGGAGTATTGGCTAATGCCGATTCCCTCAAATATAAGTTTTGCAACCGCAACTGACATTGGTTCTACATTTCCCTATAGCACTAGCCAACAAATTGATGATAGTGGTACGTATTACACTGTATATTATAAAATTACTGGTTCTGGCAGTAAATATCTTTCATTTTTCTTCTTCGGTAGTTTAACTGATTATATTGCAGAATTTACAGTTTATGAATCAGACCAAACAACAGTTTATTTAGGCTTTACAGCTATTGATAATTTACCATTTACTATTCCAGTTCCTAATGGTAATACATATTATATTAAAATTGTTCCTACTGGAACATTAGCATTATCTCCTGCTACTTTAACGGTTAGTGTTGAAGCTGCACCAACGACAACTGTTGTTATAGGTAATATTTTAATTCCCGATGACACAGCAGAATTTCCTCTTGCCGTTGTAGATGAGATAAGTGGTCTACCAATTAGATATGTATTAAATTTTCCATCAGGTGAATATGGTTGTACTACCAGTAGTGGTTATACTGGTATGGCAAATCAAGCTGATGATGAGTTTTGGATTTATGATAGTGCATTTGCATTAGTAATCGCTGTAGATGCATGGCCCGGTGAAGGTGCCGCGCAAGTCGGTCAAGGGTGGGTAGGTTCTAACCATGTAGATAAGTTCTATTTTGCTACATGGGACGATGGTACTGGTGATACGGCTGTAAAGCAAATTAATACTGCTGGAACTGTATTAGCTACTTTTGGGCCGTTGTTTGGAGGTGGTGGAGATTCTACTGGCTATTTCGGTATGGATGCGAGCCATGATGATACTATTCTTTATTATACAGGTAGAGGTGGAACAAATGGACCTGTGAGACGGTTTGATTTGGTTAATAATCTTCCACTATCTAATCTTGTTGCAGCAGTTGCAACTTACTCTACTGTTGATATTAAAACATTATCAGATGGAACTATTCTGGTAATGTACTATAAAGGTAATGATGTTCTTGTTAAACAGTATAGTGCGGCTGGTGCAGTTCTAAATACTTATACTTTTACTGGTGTAAATACTTCTGCTTCGCCACCTCGATTAGATATTGGTGCTGATGACCCAATTTCATTTTGGGGATTCTTTAAAGATAATGTTCATACTAACTATCAACAAGTTAAAATATCCGATGGTAGTATTTTAACCAATTTAAGTCCAGTTTCTTATGAGGGTGGTTTATACGCGGGAACTGTTACAGCTACTCCATTAAATCGATTTGGCGCGTCCGGTTCATGTCCGATAATGATTTTTAATTTGCCTTCAACCGTCACTGAAGGCGGATTATATATTCAAACTACACAGTTACCATTGTCGTCAGGTGGAGTTAATCCTACTACACCTGCACGAACGAATGATGAATTATTTACTGGGCTAGATACTACTGCTGAAACAGCTATTCCGCAACCACAAGTTATTATCTACCCGGCAGGTGATTAATGCCAGTTAATTCCCAAATAGGTAGTAGAAGTGAAGAAATAGTTCATTTCGCTGGTGTAAGATTGCGCGTTACTGGTTCGGGTAATCTTGATTTACAATTTCTATCATTGGATAGTGTCGATACTCAGACTCTTGCAGCTATTCCAATGAGTTCTACGAACGCGCGAGAACCGACTCGCCTAGCTAATTTCATCAGTCAGAGAGGACAGTTGAAAATTAGCACGAATGTGATTGATGAAACATTTAAAATCAATCGAATCATTCTATTTGTTAAACCTATTTGGTCACAATATCCAGGCTAATGGCTATCAACGAATTAAAAGTTGGCGCGAATTTAACCCGGCTAGAGAGTACCCTTTTAAGGTCATCTCTACAGAATCGTGACCCTGCACTTTATCAGGTTATACTTAATCTGATTAGAAACGCGCAATCACAGATTAATACTGTTCAGGGTAATGCATCTGAAATTGACATTCTAATTAGTTCTGGTGGAGCTGGAATCAACGAGTTAACTGGTGATGTTACCGCAGGACCGGGAACGGGGTCACAAGTTGCCACTATTGCAAATAATGCTGTTACCAACCCAAAATTACGTGATTCTAATGCGCTATCGGTTATTGGCCGAAGTGCTAATTCTACTGGAGACCCTGCTGATATTTCTGCTGTAGCTGCATCAGCATCAGTTTTAAGAGAATCTGGGTCTGTATTAGGATTTGGTGCTATTGCTACAGGTGGAATCACCGATGCCGCGGTTACATACGCTAAAATTCAGGATGTTACAGCTACTCAAAGACTGTTAGGGCGAAATAGTGCTGGTTCAGGAGATGTAGAAGAAGTAACCATTTCACAAGCATTGGACTGGTTAACCTAATGGCTATTGGCGATATTATTTATCGTGATTCTTCCCTGTGGAAGCGATTAGCTGCTAATAACACTGGTACGAATAAATTTCTACGTTCACTTAGTTCTGGTGCGCCTAGTTGGGAACTTCTAGTAGCAGGTGATATTCCGGTTACTTCTGTTGTAGCAACTACGACTAGTACAGGTTCTGTAAATAATTATAATCCAGGTGCTCTCACCAATTTAGTTCGTTGTAATAATGCAACAACTCTAACTTTTTCTGGAATAACGGCTGGATACGATGGTCAAACGATGACATTTGTATCCATTGGTGCAGGACGGGTAATATTTAATAATTTAGATGGTAGTTCCAGTGCAGCTAATCAACTTGTTTTACCCGTAACTGGCTCAAATTTAACTTTATTGGCTCCCGGATTAGGATTCGCTACATTTCAATACGATGCAACTAGTCAAAAATGGCGATTAATTCACCATGAGCAAGGAGCATCAATTACGCTTACTCCATTTTGGAGAGGCTCTGTCACTGACCCTGTTCTTAATAACGGGACAATGGCAACATATTACTATCTTAGAGGTTGTAAGATACAGTATGTATTCACCCTCAATATGGGTTCTACTACAACATTTGGAAGCGGATTTTGGCAATTTCCTCTATCCGCATCAATTATTGCAGCGGCTACTCCAGTTTGTACAATGTTCTGTTACGATAATAGTTCTGGTACTCCTGGTCAACAAGCGATTGGAACATATTCTTCTGCTGCGGCTACTGGTATAATAGGTTTTGATAATACAGGTAATAATATCGATGCAACACATCCTTTCACATGGGCTGTGAATGACATTCTCCGTTTTAGTGTAGAAATTGATGTTTCGTAAAAATGGATGATTTGAATTTTCTTAATACCACGGAAATAGTTGCGTTAACTCTAAAAGGTGAAGCAGAAAATCAGCCGATTAATGGTATCATCGCAGTTGGATGTGTTATTCGGAATAGACATAGTAAAAATCCTAATCATTATAAGAATTTGAGAGATGTTTGTTTAGAACCGAAACAGTTTAGTTGCTGGAATGAATTTACAGATAGTCGGGAGAAACTATTAGAAACAGCGGATTTAATGCTCAAAAATTATAGACAATTTGATTCATATTTTCGTCAGTGTTTATGGGTCGCGCAAGGCATAGTGGAAGGTAATATTCGAGATACTATGCATGGTAGAACGTATTACATGACTCGTGATTATTTTGATAATCATCGGCCTGATTGGGCTAAAAACGCTAAGAATGATATACAAATTGGCGACCACGTATTCTTTGATGTATGATTCGTAACGTAACAGAAGAAGATTTAAAAGAATTAAAGGTAATACATGAGCGTTTCTTTGCTGAAGAATTTCGGTTTGATGACTTCTTGTTGGGCAGCATGTCTAATTTTGTGGTTACTGATTCTGTCAGTAATAAAATTCTAACTGGAGCTAGTATTCGTCCGATTGCGGAAGTTGTTGCAATAACAGATTTAGATGCACCTGTTAGACAGAGAGTAAACGCGCTATACGATATTCTTCAAGTTTCAAATTTCGTATTGCGCGGCACAGAAATGTATCAATTACACGCGTTTGTTCAAGACGAGATTTGGGAAAAACAGTTAATAAAGGCTGGTTTTAAACGAACTATCGGAAATGCTCTCTATATCAATATCTGAGGAAATATGGCTAAAGGGGACCGTTCACGAGTACAAAACCAGATAGATTATTCTACTGGTAATTCCCAAAATAATCTGAATAATCTTCGCACTAATTGGGAAGGTTATCGTGGGCCTATGCAGAATTTCTATATGCAAACGGCTCCCGGTCAGATTCAGGACTATAATAATATAATGAAAAATTATAGTACCTTTGCGAATCCCAATGCTGGTGCGACTCAGCGAGGCGATACATCTAGTTTTGGTAATCTTAGTGACCCTAATGCTTGGATGTCAATGGTTAGTAATCCTCAACAATTACAATCATGGCTAAAAGCTGCTTATCCTCAGTTAGACCAGAAAGGTCTAGATTATTACACTCAACATATTCAGGAAAAACCTGGTGCTGATACTAATGAACAGGCTGGTTCCGCTGAATATTGGTTGAATCGTGTTCCTGAATGGTTTGGCGACCATTCTAATGACCCATTCTATAATGCAATTACTAAGTCATTAGGTGGATATGGTAATTTTGCTGAAACAGGTGGATTTAGTCCACAGGATGTTCAAGATATTCGTGCGCGAATGATTTCACCGATTAGAAGTATCTATGCAGGTGCTAATCGCGCGGTTGACACTCAACGCAGATTGCAACATGGCTATTCACCTAATTACACAGCGGCTAAAGCTAAAATGGCGCGCGAACAGTCATACGCGACTAGTGATGCTACTACTAATGCTAATGCTGCAATCGCGCAAATGCTTCAATCAGGTAAATTAGCAGGACTAGGTGGATTAGCTCAAACTGGTGCAGCCGCGCGTGGTCAGAATTTATCTGCTCTAGGTGGTGCTACTAATCTTTATAATGCATCACCAGGACAAGTTCAAACCTTTGGTAATCAGGTTCTACAAACTGGTAATCAAGGTATTGATATGCAAAGATTGCAACAGGCTATTGACCAAATGAGATTATCTGGAACCATTGACCTTAGTAAAGTTCCAAGTGATACGGCTCAAACATTAGGATACATTGGTGATTTCATGGGCCTAATTGGTCAGGGTGCTAATGCTCTCAGTGGTTCTGGTTTAATGGATTTTCTAAATAAGAAACCAGTATTACCATCTAGACCTACTGTTCCTAATACCGGATTTTTACCGGCAGGGAGCTAACAATGTCACTAAGTTCAATGATTCCGCCTCAACTAGTTGAAATTGCAACTAGATTATTGTCACCTGATGCTTCGCCCGATGTTCCATCTGATGTATCTAGTACTACTCCAGATAATACTGACCAATTAATTCGAGAGATATTTAATCGATATCCGATGGAACATACGGCTACTGACCAGTTTACTAGCCTGTTAAATCAATTTCCTACGCGTAATCAGCCTAGTAAGACTCAGAATGTATTAGGTTTGCTATCAGGACTAGGTGCAGGTTCGCGCGCTGCTACTTATGATAATGGTACGCCTATCGGATTCAGAGGTGGTTCTGCTGAAGATGTAATGAAGGCTACTGATTTAACCAGATTCAGACCATTTTATCAGGAAATGGGTGACTGGCAAGCTAAGGTTAAACCATACGAAGCTGCTGCGCTGAATGAACGATATTATAATCAGAATCAGCGAACATTGGCATCTAATGAAGCTAGACAGGTTACAACTGCTAAGAATGTAGCATCACTAGCTGAACGTAGAAATGCACAAACAGAAGGTGAAGCTGAAAAACGTGACATTGAATGGTATAAGGCTTGGATACAAGAAAAAGGTCTAAATCAGCCTAATATTGGACTAGCTGTAGATGGTGCTACAAATACTATCATTCAATATGATAAAAAAGGTGGAAAACCTGCGGCAGCCTTAATAGACCCTCTCACCGGAGAACCAATGAAAGGTGAGAAATTACCATTACTCAATAAAAGTATAGCAGCGGCTCAAAAACGCGCGGAAACGATGGCAGGCGCATCACAGGCTAATACGGCTGCGCGAATCGCTGGTGCTAATAGACCATTGTGGACTGATGATGAAGGTAATACATGGATGCCAGATTTTAAAACTGGCACTATGAAAAAGATGACTCCTGCTGATGCTACGCAGGAGGTTCCTGTTACTGGTACTAGCACTCCTACTAGTCAGGTTCCACCATCAGCCGCAGCCGCAGTATCACCATCAACGGCTACAGAGCCTAATAAGTTACCTAAATTAACGAAATTAGGTTCAGCGGCTGATAGAGAAACAGCATCTACTAGGGCTACTGAGGAATTTGCAGGTAAAATTTATCCTCATTTCCAAGAATTACGGGACCAAGCTAAAGACCTTGAAAAACGTCATTTATTTGGTCCTGTTATGAGTCGAATTAGAGGATACGCTGAAAAACTTGGTACTACTGGTTCACCTGAAAGTATCGAAGCAAATTTTAAATCATTCCAAAATCAGATTGCAACAGATAAAGAACTTAAAGATACGAATGATTATGTAGTTGGTCAATTTGCTGGTACTCTTGCGCTATTAGCTTCTGGTGCTGGTCGTGTTCATGCTCAGGGTAGAACTGGTATCGAAATGATTCGATATATGAAACAAGTTCTAAGTGCTGAGGGAACTTTGCCTATGTTTTTGGGCCGATTGGATGCTCTAGATTCATTCATTAAGGGTTATGCTGCTAAAGGTGGCATAAAAGTAGAAAAACCATCTGCACAAGACCAAAATCTGAAAAGTGAAGTTGAAAAGGCATTAAATATGATAAGAGAGAAAAGGGAGAAAAAATAATGCCTGACCAAGAGAAAATTAGTCAACGTGAATTCGTTGATACACTGCGCTCTAATAATCCGGGTCTAAAAACTATCTCTGATAAGGATATTCTGAAACAAGTATTTGAAATTCATCCCGAATTAAAGGACCAATTAGAAACACCTGATGAACAAGCTGCACGCGCTCAGAAACGCGCAGAATACGATTCACATGCTTTCGGTAGAATGGTTACTAGTTCATTTCCTGGTATCGCTGGAGTAGCTGGTAGTTTACTAGCACCTGAATCTGCTGGTATGTCTGTTCCATTAGGTGTAGGTGTTGGTCGTGGATTACAGGATATTACTAATCAAATGCTCGGGATAGAAGATACTAGTGTATGGCAGAAAGCTAAGAATATTGGAACGGATGTTGGTCTAGCAGCGGCTGTTCCTGCTGGAATAAACTTTATAAAAAGTCCAATTAACTCCGTCAGGCAAGTTTTATCTGATACGGCTGGATTAGCTGAAAAGTTACCAGAATATTTGCCTGGTAGTAGATTTACTAAATATCTAAAACCTGAAAAAAGCTTATCCGAGCTTCTCAGACCTAAATCTAGCTATTCACCTAATACTGGTGGCGGATTTTTAGAGAAGCCTCCCGGTTATCAGGAAGCACCTATAGAGGAATCATTTAAGACACCTAGTTCAACCAAAACAGGTTCAGAAGTTCCTGGTGTGAATCAATCTGACCGTTTAATGCGTTATCCCAAACCATCTAGTACTACAATGACGATTCAGCCTAAACCATTGTTTAAAATTGTTGTGGACGAAAATGGTCACAACATTCTAAAGAGAATCGAGGAATAATTATGCACGCGATTGCGTTTATTTGCAAGTCTAGTGGTGGACCTATTCCGGGGGCAATAGTTCAAGTATTACACCTTACGAATGCTAGTGGAGCAACAATAGTTGCTCAAGGTATCACTAATCAAGATGGATATGTATTATTCAATTTCGTTCCGAATAATACTGACGTTCAAGTATACATTGTTGCTCCGGGATATCAGAATTACTTTACAGACCTTCCCTTACATGACCAAAATCAGAACTACAATATCAATTTGACACCATCTTTTAATAAGCCTTCGCGCGAACGCATCATAAACGTGAAGGCGAACCTATGTAATCTGTATGATGCATATGACCATCCGATTTTCGAGCCTATGATTAACTGGCTCGTATTGAATGATAGGGTAATGGCAGATGATTGGACTTCGCGCGCTATTAATGCCAAGTCCACACATTACAATGTAGCTATTAGCTGTAATTATCGAAACAATCCAGTTCCGGGTACAGATTTCACTCAAGATTTAGGTGGGTTCTCCAATATTATTGATTACATTAAATCTAGAGGATTAATTCCGATTGTCAAGCTAGCATTCGATGGTCAGGGATTTGACCCTGTAGGATTAACGTATGGTTGGCAATGGGGAATGGATAACATCGAACGTATTGCTAATGGCTTATCTAAGCACATTAACAGTGTTCTTTGGTCTACAGGTTTTGATGGTTGTTTTCCTGATTGGACTCCTGGGCAAACAATTGCTATGCTACGTAAAATGCGCGCGGTATTAGGTAATAGCGCGCAAATAGATACAGAATTCGCTGGTCCTGCTAGTATGAGTTGGGGCTATATTCATATGGGTAATGGTGCTGCTGATTGGGCACCTGATAAACTAGGAATACTAGACCATTTCTCACTAGAAGCGCAGCAATTTCCAATCGATGTAACAGTAGGCGCGCAAGAAATAGCTACACGTCTATTAGGTCCAAATTGTTTAATCGGACCACAAACACCATACTATCTAGCTAATGTCAATAAATACATTGCAATAGATGTGTATGAGACAGTTGCTACATGGTTCTATAATGGTGCTGTAGCTAGTCCACAAGATGCGATTAATGCTGCTCAGGGTATGGCTAAATTCGGATTTAAGGTTTTTGGGAATGGGGTTCCTTAGTTTCTTCTATTGGTTCCTCATCTTTCTTCTTTTCAGGCATACTAATCTTACCCGCGCAAACGAGACATTTACCCGAATCATGTACTGTTGTAGTCCTACACTCTCCGCACCAACGATGATGTAATGATGACATTATTTCTTTCCTTGGAAATGTTCTGCTAGTTTAACCGCAATATCATCCGGCATTCGATAGATAATCTGATTACCAATCGACTCTGTTACGATTGTCTTAGATTGGTCGAATTCCTGCATAATCTCATCTAGTTCCTTCTCCTTGAAATCCATCATATATTTCTTTAGCATCATTGCGCGCGATATTCTGTAATCAGGTCTAGCTACTAGTTCTTTTAGAATTATTCCTTTCTTTTCGGCTGTATCTGACTTACCACGTTTACCAAGTGTTGCGCGTCTGACATTTCCTAACAATCTTTCGCATACTACAATCGCTTCGCTGATATGTGCTTCGGTGATTCTGAGTGAGGTAGAATCTGCAAGCGATAAAAGCATAGCAATCTTGAGAACTGAATCCCCGAATCTTTGGACTGTTCCTGTTTCGTCTTTGATTTCGGCATTTTTAATTCCTAGGTAAAAGTCCTCATACCAATCATCGTATAATGCGCCTGCCGGCGAATACCATACCTCCTCATTATTTTTTAATCTTCTAATTGTAAATACATCAGATTCTTCACGCGAACCCATCGGCTCAAATGGTCCGGTAAGTTTAGATATCTCCTTTAAATGATTAGTTAGAAATTCTCGATTAGGAGGATTCTTTAACGGAATCATTAATGAATTTAATACCTGAACTTCGCTCTCTGCTATAACGAACATTCGGCCTATGAATCCACCTTTAATATCCTTATTACCTACGAAATCTTCAAAGTGTGCCTCATTTGTTGCTACTAGCATAGTTAATGTCGGGTCGCGCAACTCGAACGATTCCATCTTTAACAGTGACTTATATACTCCTTCGTTATACTGACGGTCATATAGGTCCGTTAAAATGGTCATTGCGAACGGGTCAGCAACCAGAGAAGAACTAAATTCACTAGCACAGATAAAACCAGTACTTTTAGTAACGACCTTTCCACCGGGTTGTGAATATCCAGTTCCGAGGTCTTTAAGAATACCTTGAATGCTAGAACGGCCAGAAAAAATGCGAGTGTTATTAACACGTTTGACTAAATCTTTTGCTAAGGAAACAGGCGGACCCTTCTTTAATCCTGAATCCGCGTGTAACATAACGTATATGTTCGGATAAAGCTTATATGCACTAGCTCTATCTAAATACACTTGGTCCTTAGCTATTGCCGATATCGCAGCAAGGCCGCTCCAATACCAAAAATTCTTTGGTGATTCTAGTTCGCTATGTTGGCTGACTAGATTCGCTAGCCAATTCATTATACACACGACCCAATCTACGAACTATGTCAATTAGTCCTGGCACTTCATATGGAACATATTGGTGCTCTATGAATTCATATAGAACTCGTAGTTCCTTTTCGTTCAATGTGAAATTAATATCATTCATTGGATTTAGAGGGTCCACCTTTGTTCCTCCTATCACGTCTATCAGCTATCCACAAAGTTACAATTACGCAGATGTCGAGTTCTGTGTCCTCAATTGATTCATTAATCGGGTATTTTCTCGAATTCTCAAGATTAGCAAGTCTGAAAAGTTTTTCACCAAGGCGCCCGATAAATCCAGCATCATCTGAATTGGTAAAAAGCTGAGACATAAGACCAGCAAAATGATAGTTTCCAAAAGGGTCACTGTTATTCGCATAATCATGAGACTTTTTGTCATGTAAATCAGCCATCCTTTCTAATAGATTATAAAAGATAGGACTACCGTTCCGGTCGCTTGGTATAGGTTCCGTGTCGGGTCCAGCAGTATACACATCTTTCATTGTGTCCGTTGTTTTTGGTGTTGCATACGGGACAGGGCCATACTGGTACTTGTAAAAACGCTCGTATTCTTCCGGTGTCATAATCCCGTGGTTCATAGTCATAAATATCCTCCGGCTCATCTTCTGGTGGTAGAATTCGAGGCATCTAATTTCTTCCGATGTTTAAGAAAACTTCTTTCTACAGCACAACAAACATTTCTATCTTCTCCACCAATTTCAAACCATAAATCATAACCATGTCCTATTTCTTCATCTTCATGACATGATATACAACATGGTTCAAATTGAATTTCAGGATATTGTTTCTTTACTTGTTCGCATTCCATTATAGCACAGTCCATCCATCAGCAGACCTAGTAGGAAATGGAATTATTTCTGGTATATCGACTTGCTCAAATAAGGGCGATTTAAATTTACTGAGAGACTGGTAGTCCTTTCCAATTTCGAGTTCACACGGGACAATAAGATGGCGCCGTGGTATCGAGCATTTAGTGAAATCGATAGGACGTTCCATTTCGTCCTTAATGATAGCTCCCCACAATTCAGCTTTATCCTCAGGAACAGAGCATAATAGGGCATCATGGGCCTCTACTATTATCTTGATTTTGGGTAAACGTCGTCTGATGCGAAGTGCGGCTGCTTTCGTATTATCAGTAATAGTACGTTGAGCCATGTAGGAAAATGCCATTCTAAATAGTTCGTCTCCCCATCGTTCGTAAAATGTTCTCTTACCACCTGTATCACTCTTAATTCCCCACGGTTTAGGTGCCACTAGAACTCTAGAGCGTTCTAGCGCTCTAGCTACACCTTGATGAAAGTTCATTCTAATCTTAGGTTGTTTCATGTGGAAAATTTCAAGTGCGCGCCCCGCCTCTGGCTCTGTGATACGGTAATCGATTTTATATTTTCTTGCCTGAGTATTAATCTCAGTTGCTGCTCTAGCTTTGCCCGCACCAAGATGCCCCGCATGTCGTAATGTCTTGCCAGCAAATCTAATAGGAGATTCATATCCAAGTTTTTTCTTGGAATAATCATCTTCCGTTCCTCCGAAAAACCACGACGCGGTAAGAGCGTGATAATCATGTATGTCTATGTCCACTAAAGCTTGTTCATCATCAGCGAAAAGAAATACAGCGCGCGCTTCAGCTTGGCTACTATCAGCTTGAATAAATACTTCACCATCATCAACGATATAGGCTGACCTTACATCAGCACCTACATCGCCGTGTTTTGTCATAGTTTGAAAGGCGGAACCAAGGGACTTGTGTTTGAGTTTATTATGTTCATCACGATATTCAATTTGAGGTCTAATAGGAGGGTCTTGTTGGCCCGTACTAGTTCTTCCAGTGTCCGTACACAGGAAATAAGTAGTTCGCATTCTACCGTCGTAATCGGGTATGGCGGTAATATAATTTCCGATGGTCTTTCTGACTCTGCGCTGTAGAAGAATGTTATCGATAATTTTTGCATGTTCTTCTGTGACCTTAGTTGATTTTAATAGCTCTGTTAATTCTTCTTCACCAGTGCCAGTTCGGAATGGAAGTTTTAATACCTCGTATAACAAAATGCTAACTTGCTTAGGTGAATTCGCGTTAACATCATCACCTACTATTGTATTCAGGTCATATCGTAACTGTTCATTCCATCGAACATATTTAGTGAGTAGTTCTAATCTCTTAGCTTCGTCTACTCGAAATCCATTAGACTCAACATGCAAATAGAGTGAATGAAGATGCATGATAAAATTTTCATAGTAATCGCGCATTCCTAATTCATCTAAATCAGCATCCATTTCCTCATCTATTTCCACTGTAACACAGGCATCCCGCGCGTTGTAAATAAAAAGGTCATCAATCGATTGTTTTGATGGGTCGAAATCCGAACCTTCGTTTTTATAATATGGTTCTTCGGTGAATATACTCGTATTGAAAGCCAGCGACTTCGGTAACTCAGGATTAATAGCAAAAGCCTTAAGCATAGTATCCGATGATAACCTATCGATAGGGAGGCCGAGCCTAGATATTTTATCTTCGTCATACTTAAAATTTTGACCTAATTTCTTAAACTTAGGATTCATTAATAGGTCAGCTAGAATCCTCCAAATTTGGACTAAATCATCTAATGGAATAGTACTGATACCATTTGTATTCCATAGTGGGCATGACATTCCCTCATTACGGTCAAATGCTATGCCTATACAAGTTGGAATACATCGAAGGGCTTCAATATCTATTCCAAGTCTAGTCTTATCACTTTTCCTTCGTATGAATTCAGATAACTCTGCTGAGTTCCTACATACACGCAATATTCTGTTTGGCCTATTGATATCGGGAAACTGAGATTGAATTTTTGCCCGTCGTAAATCGAAAGCAATAATTTGACGATTCCAATAACCTTTGAATTCAGCTCCGGAATATCCTGATAATCCTTTGGGGTTATAAGTTGAAATGAATTTCCTTCCCATACCAAGCAGGATACTTCCTCTGTATGATTCGATATCTGTTTTTCCATACATTACCCATAGTGGACCTGAACCGAATGAAACTATTACATTAGGCTTAATCTGATTAACTTCGTATTGAAATTCCTCAATCTGCTTAGTTAGGTCTACTCCGGCTAATTGCGCGCGTGTGAAGAATGGAATCTTCTTACCTTTAGGACTATCAGGAACATGAAATTTTGAAATCGATGACAACCAACAATTCGTCTTATGAATGCCAGTTTCTTTTAATAACTTGTCTAAATCATAATCATCTGAGAATAACTGACCTGATTGAACATCTCTAGGAGATGGGGATTCCTTCACCAACATTATATTGGCGCCGGTATTACCACTAGCTTTAACGTATGTTTCAGATAGATTCATTGTAATGAAAAGCGGGGAATCCCCTATTATACGGCTACATATAGCTACGTTAGAGGATTCCCCTAATCATCCCTAAACCTTATGGCCCTGATTCGGCTGTTGCTAATCGTTCTAGCACAGTTTTTTTCCGGTCTAGAGATGGTTACTGTGTCTTACTTATCTTCATCTTCCTCATCTTCAGATTCTTCATCTTCGTCATCATCAGTCTCAGCTACTTCGTCTGCTGCTTCCTTAGTAGCTTCGCTATCATCATCTTCCTCTAACTCCACATCGTCCTCTGGTTCATCACCAGAAGGATTAACAGGCCATGCGAAATAGCCATACAATTCTGTGTCCATATTATCCTGCTCCTTCAATCTCGCTATTAGGGTCATTAAAGACTACGGCCTTAATTGCCCACATAGCGGTTTGCTCGTTATTGGTGATGGCGATACTACGATGCCTAACATCACCACACACTTCACGGATTAAACGTTCTCCTTCCGAGAAGTGTTGACGTAGCCTAGTAATCTTAGCCAATCCATCTGCACTAGGCTTATGATACGCATAGGGCTTATCTATCATTTAGTCTCCTACGCTGGTGCTGATTCTGTTACCGCGGAAACTTCCTGCTTAGGCGCACGATACTTGTGATTAACACGATTGACTACGCGACCTTGCCACGTATCATTTTCCACAAATACATCTAGCTCTTTTCCGATAGCATTGGCTAACTCGAATCTCTTACCTGCTTCAGCGGTTACACCGAAAGCGGCAAGAAAACCGATAGAGAAACCAATAGCCTTACTATTGAAATTCCAGTCGATTGGAACGCCTTGAAATGTTGTAGACCCAGTATCACCGTTGAAAAGAATAGTTCCTTCCACGGGATAGTTAGTGCTCTTGCCATCTTTAGAAAGAGCCTCACCAACATCATCAATACGCATCCTATACCATGCGGGGTCTACTGTTTTTCCACGAAGGATATCACGCTGACCATATTCGATTGTAGGCATTGTTTACCATCCTGTTTTAGTTTCGATTGGTTCTACTTTTTCTGTTGTTGTTGGCTTGTCAGCTTTTAACCTGTTCATAGCAGGTAGAATATACCTACCATATAACGGTTCGTTACCAAAGACAATTTTCTTGTCTAGTGGCAGGCTTGTTCGCGCGAAGTCATCTCCTGTATGTTCTGTTAATAGCGCATATGACCCTCCTGCTCCTTCTACAAACCCCTTATCAATGTTGAAGTGATATACTTCTTCACAATAAGCGGGTATCTTTGCTGCGACTTTCTTAGCCGCAGTCACAATTGAACGTGAGAAATGAGTCTCACCTGTAACACTTTTATATTCGACCTGAATGACGTGAGCAATTAGAATGACATGAACTTTGTGATACTGATGAATATCCTTCAGCATACTAATCATGTCTAGCAGGGCTGATGCTTCAGCATTAAAATCTTCTAATTCATTAACTTCAATACCGGCAATCTGTTTACCTGCTGCCGCGCCACTACGTCTAGTCGTACCTGTTTTTAATCTTTTAGCCTGACCCATAATACTATCGCCGCATGATGTGATTGAATCTGCGATTATAGTTTTATATGGGCAACTAGTCTGAAGCTGCTTTAATTTCATTTCAGCTTTAGACCAATCTGAATAATCTTCGTATGATACTTGGTTAGGATTGATGCCGAAATTTTTCATGGGTAGAAGCATACTTTTCATCTTCTTGTCCCATGATAGCCAGAACTGTGGTTGCGGATACGATAACGCGCATGTAGATTTTCTTGTTCCAGGCTCGCCTTTAAATAGGCTGAATAATGCGTCGATAGCGAATTCGTCTGTTAGTGTTGGCACATTATTTCCATTCTCTTATGCGTTGGTTAGTCATTTTAACATCAGTGATTTTAATTTCCTTCTCTTTTTTAGGTGGCTCCTCTAGGTCCGCTGTCTCTGAGTTTTCTGTCAATTTCTTTTTGCTTACGCTTCTGTATAGTTTTGAGTGCTTGAATAAGCTCCTTAAGTTCATCTGTTTGACCCTCTAAATCTTTGATATATTCATCTAAATGAGATTTAGGCCATTTCTCAGCTATCTTAAGAAACTGTTCCTTATATGCCATTACTTTGTTTTCTCCGCGTATATTCGCTCTAATACGGCCTCTTGACGTTCTGATAACTGACCATGTGCATCTAACTGATTTTCAATATTATCCATGAAATCATTTTCCCAATCAGTTAGAGAATCAGATGCCTCATCTTTAATAGCATCTATCCATGATTGAAGAATTTCTCTTGGTCTAGGTGTCCAGGGTAATGCCATCTTAGTTTTCCTCAAATAGCAGACATTGAACTAATTCGCCTTGTCGTTCCTTTATTCTGTGATTGTATTTCATATACCAATCGCCATCAGCCATGCGAACAGCATCGATTACTCGCCAATTTTCAAATTTCATTGGACCGTAATCAGAATGTCTTTTTTCAATGATTTCTGTATTACCAGCAATGTTTTGAAGATACAAAACTAGTTCTTTGACTGTCATGATTCTACTCTACTGACATTACGAGCGCGCGCACCTTTAGGTGTTTTAGATGGCGCGAATTCTACTTGAACTGGTTTACCTGAAAGATATTCAGATAACAAATCTTCCCATTCTACATCTATCAGGTCTGAGCGATGGAAGAAATATTGTGGACCTATATCACCAGCAATAAATCCATATAACTTTTCCTGATTGAGTGTCTTAATCACGCCGCGCATCGTATATCGCCTCACTTTCTTTTATCTTATCGGTTCTTTGTAATAAAGGGCGTTGAGAATCTTATCTACATCTTTGTAGGCATCTACATAATGTAGCTTACCAAGATGGTCAATAAAACCGAATTTATGTCCCCAATTCTGTAGAAAGATATCACCTGGTTTATATAGTTTTACTTCAGGCACAACTACCATAGGTTTTGGCACCCATAATAGCTGCTCGAAATCGTATGTAGCTGCGACTGGCGTAGCTAATAGAATCTTAAGAAAGTCTCGCCTATCCATTTACCTACATGCCCATTGTACAAGGTAGATAATTAACAAAAGAATCGCTGCTATCATTACTCCGAACATTCGTTCTGAGTTTTTAGGAGTCATATGGAAGTTTTAATTGAATCCAAGTGAATATATGATGATATGGACAAAATGATATCTGCTGGTCCTCTAACCAAGCACATCCACAACTATCATAGATTACTCTTTTCATTAGTCTTTCTCATTAACAGGGTCCCATGCTGGACCTACTACGAATAGTCTACGAATTTCATCTTCTCTTAAATTAGGCGGAGCCTCGCATACTTCCTTGAACGCGCACAATCCATATTTATTCTCACAATGTGTAAAGTTCGGAGGCCAATAGCCTGACTCCGCGTAATATAACATAAATTTCGCATAGTATGGAATGATATCATTCTGCCATTCAAACAATCTCTCAGCCGAATAGTCTACAGTCGGCCTAGTAAATTTCTCATGCGGCTTTAGACTTGTTTGAAATCCAATCTTATTGATAATAACTTTCTTAGTTCCAAGGATTACACATTGTCCCATGAACTGATTATTCAGACTGACCGTATCACGACGTTGTTTCATCGTTTTATGGTCCTCTGAGAATATACCTTGATTCGTATCAACAATACAGTCTATCTTAGCCTTCCACATGATACGAATTTCATCATCTTCATATATCACAGCAGACTTAACAACTTCAGATTCTAATGGAATCCAAAAATCATTCTTCCAGTACTCAAAATACTGTTGCATTGTATCGAATACTAGATTGATATCGTCTGGTGATACGTTCTTAACTTCGGCGCTAGCGAATTCCTCGCCGGCATTTATAGCGACTGTAATAGCCTGACCGCGCGACTTACCACCTATCGATTCTTTATTGAACGTGTCTAGAATGACATGAACGATTAGTCCCATTTCAAGCGAACTGGACTTACCGTGTAATGACATGAAATTGTGATTGAATCTGAAGTCGGTTAAACGCGCACATGACATTAGTGTAGATGCTACGGTTGCGTCTAATATGACATTCTTTTTTTGTATTAATACTTCCATATTTTATCTCTTTAATCGTCCGAATGCGTTGCCCTCTACTATATGAAAAAAAAGGCATTTGCCCTAATCGGCTAATATTAGCTCTCTTTATCCACAATCCAGTGTGGAATACCTCTACCTGACCAACCTAGTAATCTTAGTAATCCCTTTCCACCTAATGCTCGATATCCTCTATTCACATCTGATTCCATTTCCAGAATAGATTGAGGCAAATTATACTCCCATGACGCCGATACATGAATATCAGGCGCGCGAGGTATTAGACAGTCATTGGAAATTAATAGTCTCATTCCAGATTCAAAATCAAACAGATATTCTCTATGTAATCCAGGTCTATCACCCATAGGGTCACTAATTTCCCAAACCTTTTCTAAACACTTAGGAAATCTTGCCTTCAAATCTTCTAATGGTTCTGGTATGAATGGCATCATTGTAATCTCTTATACTACGGCTTAGATGGTTTAATCCTTTTCCAGCAATCATCACAAACTATTTTTCTATCTTCCCATTTAGAAGCAGGAAAATGTCGTTCGTATTCTTCTTTCGCCTGTTCTTCTGACCATGTTCCATCTAACACGAATGAAAATCTGTCATGACAAAGTGCGCATGTATAGGTTTTTGTATCAGTCATTTCTTTTCAACAAGGCTTCGAGAATAGATTCAAGTTCATCAGCCCATTTCATAATTTCAGGGTCAGCAGGTGCAGTATAACATCCATACTGCGCACCAAACACTTGTCCACGTTGTCTCATTCGTTTAATCAAAGTACGGAGTCTTTCTATTTCCATATCATTCATCCTCTGCACTTCGCTCAATTAAACCTTGTGACTTTAATTCGTCTCTAATCTTTTCTGCGAGATTGTAACTTTCAATTGCTTCTTCCAGTGCTGATACACGCGTTCTTAACTCGGCTAATGCTCGACGAATCTCTTGAAACTCTGAACCATTCATTTGTAATCTCTCCAATCTTCACCATCAGCATATGGAAATGGAGTATACTTGTGACAATCATTACAGTAAACATTGATAATTAGAGATTCATCCCCATCTTTAAGAATTTCTTCATCTAATTCAAGTTCAGTATTAGTTTTTCCACAGTATTCACAAACAACTTTCTTAGGCATCATTACCTCAAAATGGAATGATATTCTCTTTGTGAACCTCATTACCACAGTGAATACATTTGTAGATTAATTCTTCCTTATCTGGCTCAATGACTTCAACTCGTTTAAAATCATTAGAGAAAATCCTTAGTCCACAATAGGGACATGAACCTATTAGCTTATTATCAGCTAACCATTCATCGGTCATTGTTTCTCATCAAGAATAGATGTAATTAATTTTTCTATATCAGCTTCGCATCGGTCCTTGTCAAATACCTGATTATACATTGGACCTGGAGGCCAATATAACCATTGACCACGACTAATTCTGTCAGAAATTAGAGTAACTATTGGCTTAACTAGATGTGCGGGAATTAGTTTTTTTGTCATGTTTTTTTCTATTCCTAGTAAAGAGAACTTTCCACATTAATGAAAATAATGATGCAGCTTCCCTATATTCTAAATATATTTCGCCTGCATTATCATGTAGTTTAATACAAAAACCTTTTCCATCATACTCAACGACGCCACCATAAAATCCATGTGATTTAATTGGCTTTGTAATAATAACACTGGATTTACTCATGACCAATTCGTTTCTGCTATCAATCGTTCGGCCTCACGCCGCTCAGATAGCCAGCAATGTGGAACTAATCTCTTAGCCGTTAGTCCTAATACATATACCATCACATCACATTCTTCACTACAATGCGCGCGATGCCAATTGGCTGTATTGATTATATTGACTAATTCTTGATATGCTTCGCTAATGTTTCGAGGTGGCATCGTCATCATCTCCGAAATGATTGATTAGCATTTGTTTGGTCATATCTTTATCTAAACCATTCAGCGTACTGAGACACATATCTATCATAGTGATTGATATGTATAACATCTCACCTATAGT
>Ga0247664_1000028_pt1 | contig 41414 bp, 52 predicted proteins | sample CNK05_metaG_FD_182715 | JGI IMG/M metagenome (GOLD analysis project Ga0247664, IMG submission 182715) | Soil microbial communities from Purdue University Martell Research Forest, Indiana, United States - CNK05 | ecosystem: Environmental > Terrestrial > Soil > Temperate forest > Bulk soil...
CCAGGGAATTAATCCTGTCTTGTTACCTCGTCCATTGTTAAAAGAGCTAAGTGCTTCGGCTAAGGAGAAAGTCAATTGAGATGCAAAGTTGTTTGTAATAATATCTATCCAGTAGGAAGAAGCCCAGAAGATGGCTATTATTTAACTTTTAGTCCTGTTTATTCTGGTAGTCCTGAAAATGAACAATTTTTTAAATGGACCCCTGGTGGCACAATCCAATTTAATGTTATGAATCTCTCTGCTGTTAGTAATTTTGAATTAGGTAAGGAGTATTACGTAGATTTTAGCCCTACTACTTAGGAGAAGGTGAACTAAACTTTTATGGCAACAAAAGAAACGACTGTAGAATCTTCCATGGAACCTCTCGTGGGACTCTACACAATGTTTTATAGAAAGGATACAAATCACTTGCAAAGTAAAAACTTCCGATTCAATGGAAATTTGAAAGAGGCGCGGGCTCGGGCAGAGCAACATGCGAATATTATGGGAATGCGTCTAAACTTTGTGCAACCTCTTATTAGTGATCTATCTCGTGAAGAGCATTTCAAAACAACGGGACAATTTGTTAAGGAGGAGGATAATTAGGTGCCTTATAATTTTCCTCCTGAAGGTTCTTTTTTAGCTCCACAGCAAAATAATGATTACGACAATCCCCCTAATACCTCATCTAGTTCAGCTTATTGGCGTTTCCAACAAGCAACTATTCAGGACAGGGCATTTAACACTAATACACGACGATTGCAAAACTACATTGATACAATTTTAAATAACTGGTATGCTTTTAATTATCAGGCTGGCCGTACAGGTACAGAAACCTTTCCACAACCTCCCGCCCAACAGTGGGTTGGGGTGATTTGGGATAATAGTCAGTTTGTAGATTTCTGCTATGTAGACAGGCCTGAATTTCCTGTTTGTCGTGTTATTGAAGTAAGTGACGGTTGGTGGGTTAACGGTACTAAGTACCAGAAGCTAAATATCAAATGATTGAACTCTTTCTGGCATTTCTCCTGTGGCGCACGCGCCCGATTTTGGGGTGTGCAGGTGGCCCTAATAGTGGGGCTTGTGAGCAACCTATTATAATTATTCTTGATTAATTCCCGAGGAGGTGATCCAACTTGACTAAAAGGGAGTTAACCATCCTATTATTTAAGATAGAACGTACACAACTAAATATCAGACAATTAATTGATTTAGCTACACTTGAAGGGGGAGACACTATGGTAGATCCGAAAGTAGCAGCACTTATCACTCAATTCGACGATGCAACAAATGCTATTGCAGCTCGAATCCAGAAGTTGATTGATGCAGGCGGATTGAGCGTAGATTCAGAAGCCGCTTTGCAGGCAGAAGTTGACAAGTTGAAAGCACTTGGAGCAGACCCAGAAGTTCCAGTTCCTTAAAGGTCAATGCAAAAAGTAGCATTGCTGCTTTTTTTCGGAACCTCCCTTTCTGCTGCTACGTTATTTCGCGTCGCGTGTGGCGGTCAGGGAGGTTCTGACCTTTCAGGGGTTGTTTGGAACCCGGATCAATATTTCACAGGTGGCTCTACTTGGTCTAATAGTAACTTATTAGATAATCCTTACAAAAATCTTCGTTTTAGCGCCTCTTTTTCCTACACTTTTGCAGCACCTGTTGGTAATTACGAAGTAACATTTAAGTTCCTTGAGCCTAATAAAACTGCTGTAAGTCAGAGAATTTTCAATGTTACAGCTAATGGCCAACCCCTCCTAACTAACGTAGATGTGTTTAAACTGGCGGGCGCGCCAAATATGCCAGTTAGCCTCAAAGTTGGCTTTGGTACTAGCCAGCCAGACATCAAATTTGTTTTTACAGGTGTTGTAGGGAATGCAATCATAAGTGGAATTCAGTTAGATTCAGTAGATGTAAGTGCAGTATCAACTTGTCTCGTGTGTTACCAGGATACAATAGATCACACACAGTTGACAAGTGAGACTTTTGAGCAGGAAATACCAATTTTCTTGCATATGGATGCCAGGTTTTTGTACTTCAAGGTTCTCTTTGAGAATATAACACGTTTTCTCGGTCACACAACTTTGCAAGCATCAATGGGACGACCTGGAACTAATCATGATGAGCTAATTGGCGCTTATTTTGATTTAACCTCACCTGATGGTTATTTCTGGCAGGCAACACCGGGTTCTCCCCAATTACACGACTATTACGACATAGTAGTTTACTTAAAATCTACAGGTTCTCCAATTAATAATGCCACCACAGGTAAGTTAGGATGGCAAATTTGTGGTTTTCTACCATTAGTGGAGCAGAAACAATGAGTTTCAAAGCAGTGCAAGCAAAAATAGCTTCTAAAGAAGATGTTAGCAAAAAAGCTGCGGGTGCTATTCTGGCAGCGAGAACACGCGCCGCGTCCGCAGGGGCTAAGAAGAAAAATCCCGCTTTATGCAAAGTAAAAGGAGCCTGCAAGTGAAGTCTTTAAGTTTCTTTTTCCTCAGCGCGTGTGCCTATGCGCAGCTTACAGCAGTTCCTAATACTGATTTTCCCACCTTTCGGTCCAATCTTAACAACAGCCTTGCTAATGGAGTCAATAGGACAATTAACTATAGTAATCCATCATTTATTAACACTCTTGACTGGTCCAAGATTATTAATGCACCCGCGCTTGGAACTGGTACTCTTACAAATGTCCAGCTAACAGGCACAGGTAGCCAAATAACTTTGTCAGGTACCTGTTCTAGTACAGCTATTGTAACTTGTGTTCTTTCTTTACCCTCTGTTTTAATCCTTCCAGGCACAGTAAATAGAATCACACTAACTGCACCTGCCACGGGCGCTACAATTACTGTACTTGACACGAAAACTCTGACAGTTAGTAACACTGTTACTCTTTCAGGTACTGATGGTTCGACTATTACTTATGGCGCGGGTGGTACCGTTTCATATATTGGTGTTGCTGAGACACTGAGTGGTAATAAAACTTTCACAGGTTTTTTGAATGCTACTGGCGCATCTCACACTTTACCTGTAAAGGTGGGCACAGGCGTTCCTGCTATTACTTGTACTGTTGGTGAGATATTCTTTAGTTCTACTGTCAGTGCAGGATCAAATCTCTATTTCTGCACATCCACAGATGTATGGACTCAAATGACAGGTGGTAGCGGTGGTGGACAATCTGTATTTGGTGGCTCTATTGCGACAGCAACCACAGGAATTACAGGTACAGCAGCCGCGCCTATTTTAAGTCTGACTGACCAATCTCTCAAAAGTCCTAAGTGCTTTGAAATCAATCTAACAGCATCCACTCCTGTGACAAGTGTCACAATTAATAATAAGACAAGTGGAGCAGAATTCTGTGTAGCGTGGACTCAACCTGCTTCTAATATGACCACTGTTACATATGGTGGTTCTGTTACTGGCACGTGTGATCCAACAGTTGATCCGGGCGCGTCTGTTACAACAACCCAATATTTCAGAATCAAGTCGGATGGATCTACAGTTTTAGGTGTTGGCTGCAAATCTGATAATAGCGGTGTTGACCAGGGACCTGAAATCTCTGCGCCTATTAATCCAACATCTGGTCATTTTACTAACTGGAACGATTCTACGACACATGTATTTAGTCACAAGGCGAATGGTGCAAGTACAGTTAGTTCAACTGTTGTAGAAAAATCTAGTCGCACAGCAAATCAATTTCTCACACACATTACAGGTGGAGTACAGCAACCTGCGGCGATTGTAGATGCTGACATTCCTGCTGCTATTACTAGGACTATTGCAAGTGGCACAAAAGCATTAACTACAGGTGCTCTCGCAGGTAATACCTGTACTGCTGCAAATACATCTAGTGCTACTGGTGTACTTATAACAGATACTATTACTTTCACACCTAATGTTGATATTAGCGGATTTGTTGGTTATGGTGCCGCATCTACCGATGGTTTGGCAATATACCCGTACCCAACAGCGGATAATGTTAATTTTAAAATTTGTAATGTTACAGGTACAAGTATAACTTTACCTGCGGTTACTCTCAATTATCGGGTGATTCGATGAAACTGCTAGCCTTATTTCTTTTAGCCTCTTGTTCCTGGGGTCAATTTTTCCCTTTCCCTGGGCCTGGGAAAAATCATGTTACAACCTCTCCAGGTGGCACTTTTACATTTGACCAGGGTGTTGCAAGTGATGATGGTGTAACAAGTGGCACTAGTTGGACTACTTGTGGTGCGCCAGGATGTACAACTGGTATAAATATAGCAAGTGGGCAAACTGTAGTTGTTACAGCTGGTTACAATGGTGGTTGTACAGCTGGCCCAACTTTAACTCTTACTGATAGTCATGGCGGAAATACTTATACACAGATAGGTGGTGCCACATTTGGTGGTGCTACTATGTGTATCAGTATGTGGTATGCAAAGAATATTACTGGCGACAGTAACATGATATGGACAGTCACTTATAGTAGTTCTATTAGCTTTAGAGCTATTTCAGTTATGTCTTTAACTCCTACTGCGACTACTGCTGTAGCTCTTGACCAATCTGTAAATGGTAACTCGGAAACACCTAGCGCACCTGTAACAACTAGCTCTTTTACAACTACAGCAGCGGATGAAATTCTAGTCATTGGCTCATATGATGCAGGTGGTTTCACAGCACTCAATAATTTTAATTCAACGAATTTCACAGTTCCAGCAGGTTGTAAATCCTCGACAGGTGTTATAAGCATGGGCTATCAAATTGTGACAGTGACTCAATCTTCTGCTACAGTTACATTTACATCCCAATTTGGTAGTGGTTTTGCTTATACATTTGGATTGAAAACATTCAAAGACTGACATGAAAAAACTCATCTTTTTTATCTGCGCGTGTGCACAGGCAGGAACCTGGGCTGATCTTGGTTCTGGTACTAATTTTCAAACTAACGCTTGTTCTAACTATGGTTCTACTGCATCTTGTTCAAGTGGTGCTTGTACAAGTGCGAATTATGCTTTTTCTTCCACCTGTTCCAATCGTATTAGAGCCTGGAATGGTGGTGAAATTTATGCTAATGGTACTAAACTAATGATTGGTATGGGAGGCCATCAGGATTACTATGGGGATGAGATGGCTTCTGTTAACTTTACAACTAATGTAACTAGCAACATTTATACACCTTGCTTTAATTTCGTGAGTGGTTCTACACCGTGTGCTTCTAATGCTGATGGTGTGGATGTTTTGGCAACAGGCGCGCCGAATAGTAGACATTTGTACTATGGGTTGACTTGTGTGGATACACTTTCTACTTGTTATATGTTTTCTACTGGTTTAACTTATGGTGCACAACCAGCCCGCTATATGTGGAAATTCCCCTATAGTGGAAACTCTGCAACTAGCTGGACACGTACTACTGAGTTCTCTCCAGGTGCGGCTAACCCATTAAGTACAGCATGTGCATGGGATTCTGGAACAGGAAGAAATCGTATTTTCTGTAGTATTGATAATGGGCGACTTTGGCAATATAACACAGGTAGCGATACCTGGACTGCACTGGTAACAGCGGGTCTTCAAATGGCTGATGGTATGACTATTCATCCTCGGCTAGATATTGCAGTGCAAGCTGGGGATCAAGTAGCTAATGCAGGAAAAGGGTTAACTTATATTTATCTTGATAATAGAGATGGTTATGCAGTGCATGATGTGACTTCTGTTGCATCTGCTACATGCGGTAGTTTACTGACAGGTAAAGCACCTGGTCTTGCTTATGATCCTAATGATGGTATGCTTGTAGGTAAGGATCAAAATTCTACTACTGTTTATATTCTCAACCCGCAAACTTGGACCTGTTCTACAGATAATCCATCAGGCGCGCCAACAAGTACGAATACACCACAAGGGGTTTATGGTAGATGGCGCTATTCTAAGTATCTTAATAAGTTTGTGGTTCTACAAGATTGGGATCAAAACGTTTTTACTTATCAACGAACTTATGGAGTTGGTTCTTCTACAATTACTTGTGGTGACAAAGATGGTGATGGTTATGGAGTTGGACAAGTTGCATTGAATCCGAGTGCAGATTTAGTTATAGCATCACCCGGTACACCCCCTAGTTCTCCAACTACATCTGTTGTAGGAACGACAGGTTCAACAACTTATTACTATTTTCTGAGTGAATGTAGGATTGCTTATGGCCCTGTTGCAGGTTCTCAGACATCTAACGCGGGTTGTAGTATTCCAAGTACAGGTGCTCTTATAGCTAATGGAAATGCAACTCTTAATGGGTCTAACTATAATCACATCACCTGGGCTGATACAACTGGATCCGATCCACATGTAATTGGTTATAGACTTTTACGTAATAGCACTTCTACGCTTCCAAGCGGAACTGGCAATTTCTGGGTACTAGGTGTTCCTTCTTGTGCTACTGGGACTTGTACAGTTGACGATCAAACTAATACTTTAGCTTCTATTACAGTTGCACAATCTAATAGCGTTACTTCTGCTTCTCACCCATTTACTAGTGCTGACTATGGAAAGACTATTACAGTATTTAATGGGACTGGTTTTACTAAAGGTTCAGCTTATACGATTCTAGCAGTTGATAGTGGTGTTGCTTCTCTTGCTAATGTAAGTGGGCAGTTTTTAGGCGTTGCAGGTGCTACAGGCGGTTCGTGGCGTTATGATGGATGTACGGGACCTGATTCAGATGATCTAGATTCTGCTGTCCATACAGGTGCCAGCTTTGTAAGTAAGTGGACTACACTGAAGAATGGCTTTTTGCATCAAGGGTACTCACCCGCCCGGTTTTGGTGGTTAGACCCTTCGGCCGGAAGTGACACTTTATCTTGTAGGGATACTAATGCTTCTACAGGCGCGGCCACACCTTGTGCTACTTTTGCTTATATTCAAGCACAGGGTCTTGCGGGTGGCGATATGGTTATATTCAGGGCTGGTGACTATACCGAAGCTATGAATGTAACTGTTAATGGCTCTACAAATACCCCTATTATATTTAAATCTTATCCGGGTGAAAAGCCCATTTTACGACAACAGGCGGGCTTTGGTCTTCTGGATAAGAGCTGGCTTATTGTGGATGGGCTGACTTTCATCTCACAGAATGCTACTGGAAATGCGTTTAATGGTGGGTCAGCTGAACCTTCAACAGCTACATTCCACGATAATATCTTCCGTAACATTGAGCTAACTAACTGGTCTAACGGCTTCTATGCTTTCAATGGTATGACAAATATCACATTTGAAGATAATGTCAGTCATGATATGCACGGATCTACAGGACATTGCTTTTATACGGGCGCGCGCGGTGCCCCTAATGCGCATCTTACATATCAACGGAATCTAGCTTTTAATTGCGACTATACCGGAATGCAGCATAATGGGCGTGTCACAGATATGCTCATGCAACAGAATATCATATACTCTACTCTCGCTCAGTGTATGTCAATTGAGCAGGGTGTTAGTAACTCTGTCATTAGAGGTAATCTTGTATTTAATTGTGGCAATGCTGGTATGGTATGGGCAATATATGACCAGGATGCGCGTAATGGTTGGGGTGTTAAATGTCCTGATGATCCTGTTGTAAGTCCTGGTGGTTTATGCAATTGTGATCTAAATGCAGCTTATTGCCCACATGATGAGACAGGCAATCTGATCGAGAATAACACTTTCTATCAGAGTGGATTCAATCGGAATGGCTCATTTGCAGGTAATGGAGCTATCAATTATAGTACACAGAATCGTGCTTTCATCATTGGGCAGGTGGCAGGTCCTTACAACACTACAGTTAATAACAGTCTGGCTACAGTTATAGATGGCGTTTCACGTACTTTTACACTTACTGCGGGTGCGTCAAGAACTGCGGCGCAGGTGGCAGCGGAGATTAATGCGGTGGTTCCAGGTGCAGCAAATGGTGAGTCTGGCACATTGCGCTTAATGTCACCAGCTGCGCCTAACACCACATCTAATCTTAGTGTAACTCTAAATGCAACTGCAGCAGTTTTTGGGCTTACTAACACAGCTGTACCGGGTGTTGTTCAACCTATAGGCTTTCCAAGAGATCTAGGTAACAACACATTCCGTAATAATATCTTTTATGCCTCTCCTGGAATTGCTGGGAGTGGACCAGAGTCTGCCCCACCTTTTGAGTGGAATGAGAGGCAAACTGCCTGGTTAAGCACTACATCTCTTGAAAAGAACGTATTCCACTCTCTGGCTAATCCAGATGCTCTTGTTATGGGTTGGGGACTTTGTAGTGGTTTCCCTGATTATATAACTTGTTCAGCAGCGGGCTGGCCTTCACTTACTTGTACACAGGCAGCAACTACGGGTGCTTTATTCCCTAATGGAACTGCAACAGATTGTAAGAATGTGATTCCAACATTCACTTCTGTCAACACATCTTTCTATAACTTGCCACTTCAATATGACTTTAGTTTGGCAAGTGGAAGTCCTGCAATTGGTGTAGGTAGTGCTACAAACCCAGCTCCATCAGATTTAGTGGGTTCACGCTTTTTCAGCCCTCCTTCAATTGGCGCACGTGAGTTTACCACACCGCTTTGTACTATTACTCCTACAGGTTTTGGTCCTTATACTAAAAGTACTTCTGTAGGTACAGTAACTTTTACTGCAAACAACTGTGGTGCGGGCACTCTGACTTGGACCTCTAGTGGACTTCCAGCGGGTTTAAGTGGTTGTAATAGTGTCACAGGAACTACTTGTGCTGTTACTGGAACTCCATCAACTGCTACTTCTTACACGCCTACAATTAGTGTAAGTGACGGCGGTTCTAATAATGCATCTATCAACCCTACTGTAGTTATTAATGATATACCAGCAATTACAACAACGTCACTTCCAGGTGCTACACAGTTTGTTGCTTATAGCCAATCTCTTACTGTGAACCCACTTGGAACTGCGCCTACTACTTGTGTTATCTTTAGTGGAACTCTTAGTGGTAGCGGAATCACACTTAACAGCAATTGCACATTAACAGGTACGGGCGGAACACCTGCTACCTATAGTTTCACAGCTAAAGCAACAGATAGTCTAGGTTCTGTTAGTGCTGCAACTCCTACAATTAATCTAGTTGTCACAGGCGTGGCTATTTCTAGCACGGGCACTAATTCATCTACTCAGATTAAGAACAACAGTAACATTCGAAACTAATGGAACTACAAGTACAATTTAAGAACTGGCAACAGCGTGAAGTGTACTACTGCACTAAGCGAAACCAGTGTTTTAGTGGTGGTTACAACAACGGGAAAACTTATATTCTATGCCTGAAAGCTATCACATTGTTGATGACTTACAGTAACTATCGAGTCATCGTCGCGCGCCAAGTTTACGCGGATCTCAAGCGCACGACAATGCAGACTTTCTTTTCTATGTGTCCTACAGAACTTGTAGTAAGCCATAATGAGCAGGACGGGCTTACACAGCTTTCAAACGGTTCTCTTATATGGTGGATGCACTTGGATAGAGTAGATGAAAACTCTTTACGTGGAATCGAACCTAATTCTATATTTGTTGACCAAGGAGAAGAAAGCCTTGAAGCAGTCTTTTTGGCATTGGATTCGCGCGTCGGTCGCTGGGCGCATGCTGTCGTCCCTCAGTATCTTTTGGACGCTTTTCCTAATTGGCCGTTGCGTAAGGACTCTGGTCGTCCCGACGCCCCATCTTACATGGTTATTGGTTGTAATCCCGATACTGAATTTCATTATATTTATCGTAAGTATCATCCTCTATCTAGTGAGCGAGATCCCGATTACTTCTTCATTGAAGGGGAATGGGACAGAAACTTAGGTTCTGAAGAAAGCTATGATGAGGCAGTTAAAAGAGACCCTGAATGGGTTGCTAAGTACGTTAGGGGCATATGGGGATCTAGTAGTGCTGCTATTCATTTTGTTAGGCCTGAGTCTATACTTGAGCCTACAGAAGAGTTGTTAACAAGAATTCAAGAGAAAGGTAGTTTGAGCCGTGTCCTGGATCATGGAACTTCTGCCCCTACTAGTTGTTTATGGGTTGCTGCTTTGGGTGGTGTATATATCTTTTATAGAGAGTATTATGTATCTGATAAACGTATTAGTTACCATCGGCGAGAAATTAGTGACCTTAGTGGTAAAGAAGAATATGAGGGAGACTACGCAGATCCCCATATTTTTGATAAAGCTAGCCAAGCTAAAGGTGGTCTTTACTCTGTAGCTGATGAATATAAAGATACTGACTTAGATGGGCCTCCACTTTATTGGCAAAAGGCAGATAACAATGAATTCGCAACCAGAAATAGAATCAACGAACTCCTTGCCCCCAACCAAAGATTTATTCATCCAGTTTCAAAAGTGGCTGGTTCGCCAGGAATCTATTTCATTAGAGGAACAGAATCTTATCCGAATGGCTGTAGGGAGTCTATTAGACAACTTGGAGCCCAACGTAAAAAACTCCTTGGAACTATAGATGGTAAGAATGTATATGATGAGGAACGTGATGACAAGATGGTGGACCACGCATATGATTGTATTCGCTATTATGTGGCAATGCATGGTAGTCAACCGCGTATTGCGCCTCGTCGGATTCCTAAGAACTCATTTGCTTATTACCAAGCTGTACTAAAAGCTCAGTTGTTTAGAGACAGGCAATATACTCAATGATCTATAACACAAGCTCGAATCCCTGGATTCAACGACTAAATAGTTCAACCAAGGCTTTTAAAGCCTGGGAGGATAAGTTTGCTTGTCGTCGGTTAAATGACTACTATGAGAATTTTCAATGGCGCGCGCGCACGGATGGCCCCCAGATCAACTATCGTCCTTACACGCTTAATCTTTTCCACAGTACCATCAAAATCAAACTGGCTTCTTTCTTGTTTCAAAAGCCCGAATTTATGGTTTCTCCGGAACCTGGGCACGCGCACTGGGATCTTGACTTTGCGGTTCAGAGTGCACAGCTAAAGCAGGATACACTTAATACGATTATTAAGAATAAGAACATCAAGTTTGCCAAGCATCTCAAGTATACTGCAATTGATAGCTTCTTCTGGTTTAGCATGATGGAGGTTGGATACGCGGCGGATTGGCGCAACCCTCTTAAAGAAGACCCTTACCTTAATACGTGGGATGATCCATCAATTAGTGAAGATAAGGTAAAAAAAATAGGTGATGAGCCTGTACCTATTAATGAACGGTTCTTTGTAAAACGAATCAAACCGTGGAGATTCAGAGTAAGTATCAGTGATGCGGAAGACCTCGAAGACCACGAATGGGTTGGATACTGGCAATACTATTATGTGGATACACTTAAAAAAACTCCCGGGATCAAATTCCCCAAGAATTGGGATGGCGGAGGCTTCTCTGTTGACGATATCGGAAGTTATACAAAAGATAGTCAAAGAGGACTTTACCTATCACAAGTAAATGATAAGAAGGTTTGCAAGTGCTGGCATATTTGGGATCAGGTCTCAAAAGAGAGGAAACTCATTTTAGATGGCTATGATAACGATGATTATGAACTTTGGAGTCAGCCGTTTGAACGTCTACCACTTATTGATAATCGTTGGGATCTTCGTCTTGAGGGTTTCTATCCGATTCCTCCGGCGTGGTATTGGCTTTCTAGTCAGGATGAGATAAATGAAGCACGTGAACAAAGACGCTCTTACAGGCGCAGGTTCACCAGGAAGTTCTACGCACTTAAAGGCGCAGTCGATGAAGAGGAAGTAGAGAAGTTTGTAAGTGGGCCTGATGGAGTTGTAGTTGAATTCAAGAATCCCGATGCAATAGGGCCTATAGCTAATCCTGAATTTGGTCCTACAACTACAGAAGAGCTTACTTTAGCTATTAATGATTTTCAAATTTCAAGTGGAACTTCCGCTGAGGTGAGAGATCAAGGTGATAGGGAAACGGCCACGCAAGCTAAAATTACCGATTCGCGTTCCCAAATTAGAGAGAGTGCGGAACAGCTGGATTTTTCCGAATTTGTCAATCTCATTGGCCGCGAAATTCTGTGCCAAGCTCAAGAAAAACTAGTAGAGGGTTTGTGGATTAAGTACACAACAGGCCCCGGTAATATACTAGAAGCTACACAATATGAGGCACCTGTTTATAAATATATCAAAGCGCAGGACTTGAGTGACGGTTATGATTTTGAAGTTAACGTAGATGTTAAGAATATGACTCCTGCTGCTATGGCTGCGGAACAAACAGCTTTCATTAACTTTAATGCTTTACTTACACAGTTTCCTCATCTTGCAATGGACCCTGATTTGATTAGGGAAGCTGCTTATCGTGTAGGTTATAAGAATGAGCGTATTATCCATAAGATGCAAGGTGTAGCAGTTCTTGCAATGGCCGCTAAAGCGAGTATGGCTGCTAATACACAAGGTATGACTTTAGGTGATGCTGCTAGTGGAGCTAATACTAACAATACAGCACAGGCGCAGATGGCGACACCTGACCTTAGTACGATAGGTACACAAATTACAAACCAACTTCAGTAATTGAGGACACATGAGCCAAGGGGATCAGTTTCCGTGCGATCAGCATGAAAGGGAAATGGAAACAATTCGGGCAGTAGCGGAAGCAAGTCGAAGGGATTTAGCTGTTATGCAAGAAATTCTCAGACGTCTTGATAAGGCCATTTTTGGTAATGGCACACCTGGGCTCATTGATCGTATTGAGAAGTTGGATGAAGCTAAGATAGATAATAAAGAATACGAAATTTTAGAAAAGAAAGTTGAAGTGCACGAAAGATATTTTCTAATAGGTTTAGGTATTATGCTTGCTATGCAATTTTTATCTGGTAACGGAATTATCAGTTTAAAAGGGCTCATTGGACACTAATATGGCAACCGAAGAACAAACTATTGAAACACCAGTAACTCGGCAATCCGTTATTGCGGATGCTGTGAAAGAAGCTCAGAAAGAAGATGAGAAACTGGCTCCTGTAGTTGAAGAGAAAAAAGAGGAGCCTGAAAAGAAAGAAGAGCCTAAGCCAAAAGTAGACGAATTGGCTGAACAGGGCAAACTTCTTATTCAAGGGTTGAGAGATCCTGCGCGGGCGCCCGCGATTATTGAGTTTCTTGCGAAGCAGGCAGGTTACACGAAAACTGATGAGTCACTTACTAAAAATGAAGTTAAAGAGAAGACTTCTTCCATTCTTGATGAACTTAAGGAAGGGTTTGGTGAGGAATTCTCAGTTATAGCGGAGAGGCTGGCACCCGCACTAGAGAAAATCATCACACGTGAAGTTGAAAAGAGCCAGCAAGATATTCGTATTAAGTTTCAAGAGCAGGAAGCTGAAAAGCTCCAGAGTCAAACTAGTCGAGCACTTGAAAAACTCACTAGTGGTTTCTTCGGTGAAGGCCAAGAATTGCCCGCTGAAGTGACAAAAGAGATTAGCAGTTTTATGGATAAGCACGCACCTTCCGCAGATATGTCCCCTAAGGATTATATGGAAGATGCGTTTAACTATGCTGTTGGTAAGCTAGGTTTGTCCAAGACAGACGCTTCTAAAAACGCTCGCAAAGAGCGTGCAAAAGCAGATGTGGGAGGGAAACTTTCCACCGCACGAGTTCCAGCGGAAGAGCATATCCAACAGAATTCAAAACCTATGAACCGCCAAGAGGCAATTAGAGCAGCTATCGAAGCTGTAAGTAAGGATATGAACTAAAATGGCTAGTGGTCTAACGTTTGGAACGAGTAGCGCACCTAATAATATTACGACTTATCTGGACTCGGTATTTAGTACCAGTCTTGCTAATTATAGTAAATCGCTGAAAGATAACATTGGTGCGTCTAACGCATTTCTTTATGACTTGCTTGCCAGTGATATGTACATGGGTGCGGATGGCGGAACTTACATCACAGAACAGTTGATGTATGCTCTTGCTCCTATGGACTCTTATGCTGGTTATGATGAAATGTCAACTCTTACCACTGATGGAATTACTCAGGTGCAATTTGACTGGCGCCAGATGGCAAGTCCTATCAGCTATAATATGTTGGAAGTTGTACAGAATCAGCATAAAATTATTGACTTGGTAGATGCCCGAATCAAGCAAAGTGAGATGGGTATTAAAGAAGGCTGGGCGCAGGCGTTCATGTGGGGTGCTGCTACGAGTGGTGGCGCTTTGTACAATCCCCGCACTTCTCCTGTTAATGGATCTAGCTCAATTGACCCTCTTCCCCGTATTATCAGTTATGATGTAACCTCTTCTCGGCAAGTTGGTGGTATTGACCAGAGCTTGCAGAGTTGGTGGAGAAATCATACTAAAACTAGTTCTGCTACAACTTACAGTGCTTACTTGTTTGAAATCCAGAGAATGTACAACACCTGCGCCCTGGGAACTGGTGGACCTCCCACGCACATTCTTATGGATCAGATTAGTTATGAAAACTTCCTTAATGCTTATTTCTCTGTTTTCAAGGCACATCCTGACGCTTTGGACGGAGCGTATCCTTTTGTTGGCAAGAAGTTCTTGAATGCCAAAGTTATTATGGATGACAAAGTGCCAGACTACTACAGTGGTACAATTGGCACTTTGGTTGGCGGTTCAGTTGATCCTGAAAGTCCGACCACTTATGGTACTGCTATCTTTATCAACAAGGATTTCTTTAAGGTACGTTATTGGCCTCAGAGAGATTTCGAGTTGCTGAAAGATGAGAATGGTAAAGGTTTTGTGAAGCCCATCAACGGTGACAGTCGCGTTGGTCAGATTGGTTGGATGGGTAATCTCACTTGCAGTAATCGCAGGAAACATGGAGTTCTTGCAAAACTCAATCGGACGCTTACGGCTACTTAGTCGTAAATGGGTGCACGTAGTGGGTGCCGTTTAAATAAAGGAGAAAAGACATGAGAGCCGCATACGTAGGAAACAAACGTGATCACTTTATTGTTAATATTAAGAATGCTGAGGCTAGCGCTACTATTCCATTGGGCGCACCTGTTATTTTTAAGTTGTCTGCCGCGGCTGCTGCTGATGATGGACTAGCTGTTGTACTTCCTGCAACTGCTGGTGCTTCTCAGTATCAGCTTTGTGCAGGAGTTAACACAACTTATGCTCTTGCTGCTAACTATTTGGGTGAGGCACTCATTTACGGATTCTGCCCTGCCACTCTTGTTAAACTTAACACACGCGCCACTTCTACAGATTCTTGGGCAAGTATTGCTGCTGTAGCAAGTGACGTTTTGCTTGTTCCTGATTTCACTAATAATGTTTGGCAGACTCTTGCTAATGTTGCAGCACAGAGTTCACCAGGTAACATTCTTATTGACAATATTGCTTCTATCGCTTCAGTAGCTTCCAGTGCGGGTGATACTCGTGTGGTGTCCACGGGTCTTGTTCGTAGCTTTGTAAGGATGCTATAAGTTACCTCCGTGAAGGGGCTATCAAAATATCGGTAGCCCCTATCTTTTATGGATGGACAAAAAATGAAACCAATCACTCCTATAGTTCCAGGCTTTAAACTTGAAATAACGGAATATGCCAAGGGCCAAAAACAGTACATTAGCTTACCAACTCATAAACAACCAGATGGTACAGTTACAATACGTTGGAAGTTAAACTGGTCTGAACGCTTTAAACTTTTCTTAACTGGTGACTTATGGCATCAAGTACTAACATTTAATCAACCTTTACAACCAATAAAATTAACAACATATTGCCCTATCTTTGGACATTTGATGAGTGAGGAAGAACAATGAAAATTGTTATCGGAATCAACTCACTCACGGAAAGTCAATGGCCCGCTTATAATAGTCACCTTGGACTCTTTTACCGTTTAGGAAGAGAGCAAGGTTTTGAAATTGAACTTGTTAATCCTTCTCGTTATGGCATCGACAAGATGCGTAATATGGCTGCTACTCTCACTGTTCAACAGAAGTTTGATTACTTATTCTTCTTAGATGATGATGTGGTGCCTACGCCAGACAGTTTAAAGCAACTCATAGCCCTAGATGCAGACATAGCCGCAGGTGCTGTTATTATTAGAGGTTACCCTTTTGACTACATGACTTTTAAATATGTAGATAAAGAAAAGACTCGGCTAATAGCTGACTCTGACTATGAGGATGGTGAAACTGTCGTAGACAGGGATGCAGTTGGTTTTTCTCTTTGTCTTATTAAACGTGAACTACTCGAACAGATTCCGAGTCCGTACTTTATCACAGGTGAGAACCACACGGAAGATGTTTATTTCTGTCTTAAAGCGCGCGATTATGTTCCTAGCTGTACTATTAAAGTTGACACTTTACTTAGCCCTGGGCATATATTGTGGCCTGAAGTTCTTAGCAGATACAACAAGAAGCTTTACAAAGAGTATTACGAAAAGCAGTTTCCTCAAGTTCTTGCGGTAAAGCAGACTACACTTGATATTGTCAAAGTGAGTCCTGATACTACTTATGAGGATATAATGAGATGAGCGCATACAACTATCAATCAGACTTCTTTAGTGCTAAGATTCCAACTAGGGGAATTTGTCCTACTTGTCTTAGTCGTGTGTGCGAACATTTTCCTGCTATTCCTCGTAGAAAACTATCTCCTCGTCGTTTAGAGGTTATCCGCTTAGTTGTTAATGGACTTAAAAATAAAGAGGTTGCTAAAATCCTCAAGATTAAAGAAGATACTGTGAAGATTTATCTTACTCAAGTTTATGCTCTTCTAGGCCTGACAGGTAGATTTGAATTGATTCAATGGGTTAATAGGCACCCGGAGGTGTTTGGTGCTTAAGCTAGCCTTCATTGTCAATGCTTTTGAGAATCCTCTAGAACTTACTTGTTGCCTAGCTAGTCTTAAACTACAAAAAACTAATACTGAATTTGATATTGAGATACATGTGGCGGATAACTCTAAGGATAGGTTTGAACATATCCAAGAGGTTTGTAAACTTTTTCAAGGTGTTGTTTATCATAAGACTGAAGGAACTAGCTGCTATAAGTCTGCTGAGGATGTAGTTAGCAAGATTCAGGCAGACTGGCTCTCTTTCGCCTCTTCTGACTGTTACTATGTTCCAGGTTTTTCAATTACCCTCATGGAAGTAGCACACAGACTGCGTTCTGATTTTGTATACTGTGATATGCTTTATGATCCTCGTCTACATGGGCGCGGGCTCTATTCTGTGCTTAACACATTTCCTGAGATGCGGTGGATTGATAAAGTTTGCTTCATGATTAAAACTGAGCATTTCAAAGGTTTTCCCCAGCATAAGGATGACTGGAGAGATGGTGCTCTTGTAGAAGATTGTGTTAAACGTAATCTTAGAATGCACAAAGCTAAAGGTGTTCTTGTGGTACACAACTAATGCCAATCACACACAAATTCGAATCGCAAAAACCAGACAGTGCTGATACGACTATTGTCAATCCCACTAATTGGAATGACGACCATAATGTGGATCTGAGCCAAATTAACAATGATCCTCAGGCACAGAACGTTCCTGGTTGTACAAGTTTCCCTGCGACTAAGTTTAATCTTGTTGCTGGAAGTGCAGCTAGTCCAAATGCTGTGCCTGGAAGTGTAGCTCTTTTTCAACAGATTAATGGATTACCTGACACTAATTCGATTCCTTTTGTTTTTGACGGATCTAATGCAGATGTAGTAGATCCAGGTAAAGGTGTTATTGTACTTTCTAGTGCTGCACACGATCAGACTGTCGCACGCGGCGGAGTTGCTGTTCGTGCATTGGCTTATTGTGACAAACCCCCAGCTAGTTCTGTGATGGTTAGTGCAACTATTGTAGGATCTGAAATCATTATTATTACAAATACACCACATCTGGCGCATGTGAATAACACACTCATCTTGAGTGGTTCTACAGGTATCACAGGTTTAACAGGTAACTTTGATGTTACTGTAGTTGATTCGCCTACACAGCTTCGAGTTGCAAAAGGTGGATTAACCGGAGGGCCTGCTAGTGGTGGAACTGTAACTGTAGGTGCAGGTTACTATGCACTTTGGACACAGGTTTTCAAACTTGCAGGACCTGAGATTAGAACAGTTTGTTGTGAATCGGATCTTATCAATGATGACAGTGATGCTGGACCTGATGGGGCCACTGTTAAAGCAACTTACAATTTTGTAATGTATTCGTCTGGTAATTTTTATAATACAATCGGGCTTTTTTTGGATGGCACTGATAGTAGTCGTTATTATTATCCGCTTAAATTTGGTGCTACTGCTGTTGTACCAGGTTATCCTTACATTGATACTTCAGCTAATAATAATGCGTATGCAGCGGATTTCGCACGTATTGGTAATAATCAAGCACTTAGGTGGTCTGATACCGATGGCGGTTTTTGGCCTTGTCTGTTCCTTTCTGGTGGTAATAACTTTTTTGTATCTGCTCCAGCGGGTTTTATAGTATCAATTGGCGCTAATCTTTCTAATGCTCTTTCTGTTTCTGAAACTGAAGTAGCTGTCAATAAAAGAATGACAGAAATTCAGGTGCCAAATTTTATTGCACTAGAAACAGGAACTACAAATGCAATTGCAGGCGCGTTACTTAATGCACAGGGAAACCCCATAGCACCTACATTAGGCTTAAAAGTAGTTGTATACCTAGTTAATTCTTTGCAAGCAGGTGCTAATACTTTTGATTTAAATGGTACAGGACCTGTAGCTATTAAATCTAATAGGAATCCTGCTAACAACATTGCAGTCGCTTATGCTATTGGTGCAATGGTTGAATTGATTTATGACACTATCCGTTGGTTGGACATGAACCAGTAAAATGGGACAGACACGAGGTCAGATAAAAACTTCAGTTAGGCAAAACCTCGATGATGCTGGTGTGTCTTTTTATAGTGATGATGATCTTAATGAATCATTGCAGGATGCTTATGATGACATAGCAGCAATGAGTCAATGTATCTGTAAGACTGTTAATGTACAATGGCTTGGACAGCTCTCCTACTACAACTTTGTTACTGATCTAGGTTTGAATGACTATCTTGCTACTGTTGCTATCTTTAATTATGCAACGAATATGTGGTTACGCGATGATCTCAATATTCGCGATTTAGACAGAATTCGGCGCGATTGGGAGAACTGGATAGGTACCCCACAATTTTGGTGTTCTTCTGATCCTAACCATATTGCAATAGCACCTAAGTATGGGCAGAATGATGCCTTTGGTGGTGCCTTTGATATGTTTTCTTTTGATGATGCTTTTAATATTGGTTCACTAGGTTCTCTTGGACAGTTCAAATTACTTTACTGGGCGCAGGCCCCCAGGTTGCAAACTGATGCTAGCACGTTCCTAATGGCGAGTGATGTACAAAATCTTCTCGAATTCTACTGCACGGCTGATATGTTAGAGACAGCTGAAGAATTTAGTAAAGCCCAGGAATACTGGGAAAAGTACTATAACTCTCTTGTTGATTATAGTAGCCGTGTTAAACGTAATAACAAAGCTGACTTGCTTCTGAGGGTCTGATGGCTGAAACTCTTGCAACTTACGAAAGCAGGAATCTGAATGATCCAGCACAGGAGTTGTTTTCCAATAGCAAGATCACACGAATAGCAAATGAGGGGGAGAATAACTTTGCTGTCGAGTATCCTTGTATTCTCAAACGCATTTCTATCACTGTAGCTAAAAGTACAGGAGGTGCGACCTTTGATGAAACCTCAGGAACTTTTGATGAAACTCCGGGCTTATTTGATAACGGAGGTGGTACAGGAGCTTGGCCTAATACTTTTACTCTTCCTGATGACATTGTATCTATTAAGAGGGTAACATGGAAAGGATTTAAACTTGATCCACTCCCTCAACGCAATTTTCGAGAAGTCTTTCAAAATGCAAGCCAACAGGGAAGACCCTTCTGGTATGTCTTTAACAATGTTGGACAGAATCTTATACAACTGTTTCCAACACCCAATGAAGCTCTTCCTATTAATAGTGGTTCTACCTTATTTGATAGTCACGGTGGTTTATTTGATGACGCATCTGGACTTTTTGATGCTGCTACAGGGATTAATTTAGGCACTCAACTTTGGGGAGCTAACATTCCTAATTGCTTTATAGTTGAATATTATCAAGCCCCTGATTTTGACACTGCGATTATACCACCTTACATTAGGCGCAGGCTCCTGAAATCTTACGTAATGCGCGGGTGCTTTAATATGGAAGGACAGGGGCAGAATAGAAAAGCAAGTGCTTATGCTAAAGAAAAATGGCGCATGTTGAAAAAGATGTACGGTGAACTACTTGGTGATCTTCACAATAAGCCGCGCAAGTTAGTTGTTAACGGGATTAGCAGTTCTTACTATTTCCCTGGTCTACCTATCCTACCTATAAATAGATTTGGTATTAGTGTGGACAGTGGAGAATAGATGCCAAGTATAGTTATTAACGATTTCAGTGCAGGTTGGACTCCAGGTGATGATCCTATTAAGGGCAGACGTAATGGTTTGCTTAGAATGGATAATCTAGAGTTAGATAGTAATGGTGCGCTAACTCTTGCAGGTGGTGCTTCTGTTAAACAAAGCGGGTTTCCTGCTGCTGCACATACTCTCTATTCCCGTTCTGTCAATGGCACGCGCCACGATTATTCTCTACTTGCTAATGGAGCAGGTTATAGAGACAATACAAGTTTATGGGCTAGTGGTGGTGATACATCTCACGGCGCTTTTGGTACTGCATTTGATTTTACCCTTATCTTTAGTGGTAACAAACGTTTCAAAGACAATGGTAGTGCTCTAGTTAACTTTGGTGTAGTTGCTCCAACAGCAGCCCCAACTTTTGATACACGCACGGCAGTTTACACAAGTGCGCTTCCTCTAGGTTCTGCAACTTTTACACCTGCTGCTTACAGTTCTAGTTTTGCTACACCTTATCTTACACTAGGTACAACACCTACTGATGTTGGAATTAGTGTTGTTCAATCTAATGGTATTGGTGGTGCACCTTTTAACTGGCTTCTCATGTCAGACGGTAGTGCAGGAATTGATGATGACTACTTGGAAGTTTTTCCAGTATTTAATCCAACTAATTTAATTGGATTCCAGGCGGAACAATTGCAAATAGATATTATGCTTGATTCGCCATCTGCACCAGGCGTTCAAGTCAGTAATTATTATACGTATACTATTCAGAGCGATGGAACAGGTGTTAATGATTGGCGAAGGATTAGGCGAGCCGATTTCAATAAAGTTGGGCCTGGTTTAAAAGACTGGTCTACTGTTTATGGATTCCGTATAACTTATATCAGTGCAACAGGTTTTAGTAATAGTCTTAATGTTGCGGGTGTAGCAGATAGCCTAAAATTCAAAGGTGGCGTACACGCGCAGAATGGAACCTATACTTACTATCAGATGAATGTTAATAACACAGGTTCTTATCTTGCTAAGTCTGAATTAAGCGCACCAACTGCTACACAGATTCAATTAAGTAATGAGACAGCACATATTTTTTATCAGAATCCAAGTGCTGTAGATACACAAGTTAATGAGGTTTGGATCTTCAGACAGGGTGGTTTGTTAGATAAACCATATCGTGTGAAAGTTATCCCTTCTGCTAGTTGGTCAGGTTCCTCTATTGCAGATCCCCTGTCTGATGCAGAAGCGTTAGAACTTAATATATGGTTCGATTTCAACCTGCGTAGTTGGCAGAACATTGCTACTATTAATGATAACTTATTTGACATAGTAGGACCTGTTAACGGTCGTTGGTATTACTTTACTCAGGCATTCATGTATCCGTCTGATTTGAATGATCCTGATTTGTTTAATGTTTCTCTTGGTGTTCGTACTTGTGGTAATAGCTCAGAACTTTTCATGTGGGCACGCCAAGTAAGTGCTGAGACTATTTTAGTTGGCACGAGTATGAATGTATATGCACTTAGCGGAACCTTTGCAAGTTTTCCAGATGGCTCAGTTGATATTTTCTACAGACCATTACACTGTCAGTATCCCCCTCTTACTTGTGATGCCGTGGCATGGGGAGGATCTGTTTACTATCTTGCAAATGATGGATGGAGACTTATAAGCCCTGGTGGTGAGAATCCTTCTCTTGTTAGCCCGAATCTTGATAGGTTGTACAAAGGGGAGGATGTAAGTGGATACCCACACCCGAATTTAAAGATTGTTCCTAGAAGTGCACGTTTTCCTATTGTCATTGCTAAGAACAAGATATGGTGTTTTATTACAGGTGTTTCTAGTCCACGTGTAGAAGTCTACGATTTTATCAGGCAGTACTGGCGTGCAGTTACTTATTATGTTTATAGTGACTTTAGTGCAGCCACTGCTACTCAGGATGGTCAGGTTCTTGTTTTCTTTGGTGCGGACCATAAGTTACGTGAGATAGATATACAGACAAGTAAGCTGCTTGATGGTACTTTCAAACAGGCACCTGTTTTGCTACCAATGATTTTTGACGGTGGCTACCCGCGCCAAAGGAAAGATTCATCCACATTAAAAATACGCTATAGTTCTACTGATCCTATTAATGCAGTCGTTACAACAGAGAATAGTGCTTTAGTTGCTGTCGGTCCTTACCCTGCACATGCGCCTGTTACTGATGTGGCTTTTGATATTTCGCAACTTGCGACTCTTGAAATAGGTAAAACTTATCAGGTGAGACTTGGCGCAGGTGCGGTGATTGGTAACCTTACAATTGAAGACATGGAGATTACCTATGATCTTCGTCCTGAACAACGTACTTTCATTCGTGTCCAAAGTAACAACTATGGTACAACAGCACGCAAACGTCTTTCTACAATTCCATTTCAACTAGATTCACTTGGGCATGATGTTATAGTTACATCTATTCTCGATGGTGTAACAAATAGAGCTGATACATTTAATGCTAACAGAAAAGCTAGTTTTAACTTAGAATTCGTAGGAGGTGCTACTCTTCCTATTGCTAAGGATTATGAATACACAATTTATTCACCAAACTTGTTTGAATTTTTTGGATTTGAAGAGCCCCGTATAGTTGAAATTTACCCTCAACAAGCACTTAGTATTACTCTACCTGTAACAAATTTTGGTAACGCGAACAAGAAAAGGATTCGTGTTAGGCCATTTGTTCTTTCTGCTCCCAGCCCTGTTTCAATAATACATACGCCACTAGTTGATGGTGTAGCAACAGCAAGTAGTATATTTAGTGTTGGAACCGAGAAAAAAACGTATTTCCATTTCTTTAAAACGGATGTCTTTGGTGTAGACTATGGTGGTTACTTTACAGCTTCAAGTGAGTTTGAAGTAGGAGAGATTCTTCCTCCTGAAATTGTACAGATTCTTCCTATAGCTAAACAGTTCGATCAGGTTGGACCTGAGGAATTCTTTAGATATGGTAAGATTAAAATGATTGAGCTTCGTGTGCTTGCTTATGGTACGAGCATACCTTTTACTATCTACTTTAACGATAACACTAACTATACAGGTACTTTCACAACTGTTAATGGAAAAGAGAGTACCTACTTTATCATGCTACCTAAAGGTACTAGTGGCAATATTGTACGTGTGGAACTAGGGCCTACTAACTTTGATTTCCATAGATTCTATACACGTCTGCAAGTTACTCGTTCTGGAAAGGACACGGAGTTAGAATGGATCAATCTATAGTTCGCGGGAATAAGGTAGATAGAGATTCTACTCGTCATAATAATATGAGGCAGCGGCGTATTATCAATGCTGCGAATTCCGTTGATCCCCAGGATTACGTCACACGCGCAGAACTTGAGGCTCTTCGAGCCGAATTAAAACAAGTTAAGCAAGAACTCATAGATTACGTCAATAATCTCATCAATGGTGTGACTATTACAAATACTGTGATAGATGGTTTATTTCCATCCAATACATCTATTCAGTACAAAGATTGGACTGGAGCTAATCAATCAGCATCTCTTGTTAACTCTGTTGCTTTTACTAGTCACTCTGAAACATTTAGCAAAGGATTGAGGAAAGTTTAATGGCAACTGCTGCAATGTCACCTATTTTAAAAACGATTCTTCCAGTTTTGGGCGGTGTTGCAGGTTTTATGCCTCAAACTGGTAATACGTCAGGTTCCTCTGCAACTACAGGAAGCTCACAACAAAGTACAGTTACACATGATGATTTAGCTGCTTTCTTGAATAGTCTCACTCAAGGAACTACAAGTGGTTCCACTACTGGCACTTCCACAACTAATCCTAACCTTTCTCCTGGCCATCAGGCACTTATAGATCAACTTCTCCAACGCTACAAATCTATCACAACGCCTTCTCTTAGTGGCTATCAGGCACAACAAATTGGTAACATAAATAACACTAGTAACATACAAAGTCAAGCTGTTCAAAATCTAATGGCAAGCAGAGGTTTAGCAACAAGTCCTGTTAGTGGCGCGGCTGGTGCTGAAATTGAACAGAATAGGCTTAACCAGATTACCCAGTTGAATCAAGGTCTACCGCTTCTTCAACATCAGCTAGACTTAGGTAATCTACAAGCTGCTAGTAACTTCCAATCTTCCATTCCACATGGAACAACTACAACAAGTAGTGGAACTTCTCTTGTGGATCAACTTAGTAAAGTGTTACAAAATAGTGGAAGTACTAACTCTAGTGTTGCTAATACTAGTGGTACAAGTCAACAGAACACTAATCAACAACAGAATACTAGCGCGGGCGGTGGCATCGGCGGTTTAGCGGGTGGCCTTGGAGCTGTACTTGCTTCTCTTTTCTCTGATGAGAGACTAAAAGAGGACATTCGTCCAATTAATAAGGCAGTAGATAAGCTAATGGTACTTCGTCCTGTATCCTGGAAGTGGAAGAACAGTGAAGTTGAGGATCAGGGTTTGCTAGCACAGGATTTGCTTAAAGTTCTACCTGAGTTAGTTCATAAAGATCCTGAAGGTAGTGGTTTCTTAAAAGTTAACTATGCTGGTTTAATTAGTACTCTTGTAGGTGCTGTTCAGGAACTTGCGGAGGCACAGTAATGGCACAGGATGCGGTGAATGCAATTCTTGAGGGTCTTAAAACTCACCAAGCTAAAGTTCTTGAGCAGACGCGCCTTGCCATTGAAAAACAACGGGCAGATGCGCAGACGGAAGCTGAGAAAGCAAGGATTGAGCAGCAGAAGGCTCAACTAGAACAAGCCAAGAAAGAGTTTGATTTAAATCATGAGATTGCTAAGAAACATGCTGATTTAGTAACTGCACAAGTGACATCACAATTAGGTAATCAGTATCAGCAAACTGGTGTCGCTCCTGCTGGTACAAGTGTTTCTCCTACTATACAGGGAAATGGTGGAATGGCTAGTCCTGTGAATCCTCAACAGGCAACTAGTCAAATGCTTGATATCCCTAATGTGGGGCAGATTCAGGTTGCTACACCTGAGCAATATGCTACTAGACAAGCAGACCTGTCCCGTATAACTGAGAAACCTAAAGAAGAAGCTAAAATTAGAGAATCCCAGGCTCTTCAGAGTGACTTACTAAAGAAGCAAGAAGAAGCAAAGCAGGCTGATTTTGTTCGCGCGATTGTACAGAAACAGTATGATGACAATCGTGCAGCTGCGAGCCAAACTGCTGAGACAGAACGCGCTAAACTTCATATAGCCTCTGCTGAAAGGATTGCGCGTATTCAAGCGGCTGCACGTGATAAGACTACAGGTATTGATCTTAGCCCATTTGCACAGGATGCTATTGATGGGAAGATAACTAAAGAAGAGGTTGCTAGACTTCCTGTTACTATGCAGGAGAAAGCTGCAATTGTAGATGCTGTGCGAGGAACAGGTTCTCAGATTCTTAGGAAAGATCAGGCGGATTTAGTGGGTGATATGAATCAAGTTGTTTCCACTATACCTCTGATGGATCAGGTGATTCAAAACCAGCCACAGACTCATAATGTTATCTCTAGCCATATTGGCGGACTTCTATCTTCAGGTAATCAAGATGTCACAGCACCTGAGAAAGAACTAATGGCACGTACAAGTGTTATTAGTAGATTTTTGAAAGAAAAAGGGAATCTTAGTAATCGAGATATTGAACGTGTCACTAAGATGATCCCTAGCAGATTTAATCCTCTTGAAACTAACATCAAGCTAAGAGATGATTTTCGTCTTGAGTTGAATAAGTTGTTGGATTCTAAGCTAGCTAATCTTCCTGATGCACAACGGAATATTATTAAAAAGCGCGTTGGTTTGTTAGACATTGCACCTTATGGAGCAGTGCAACAAGCTGCGCCTGGGGGTTCTCAACAATCCACGCTAAGTCCTGCTGCTCAACAACTAATGCAGAAGTATGGTATACAGTAATGGCAGACACAAATACAATCAATAGTCTAGCTGCTGATCCTGACTTCCTGAAACTCTCAGAAGAAGAGCAGAAGCATATTCTTAATAGGGCTACTGGTAAATTACCTCAACCTAAGAATGCTATTCCTCTAGGTGTTTCTATGATGGGTTCTACGAATCCTCAAACTAAACTTCCTGATGCTGCTGTGGATGTTGCACGTCCTTTTATTGCAGGTGCTGTGGGACACACAGTTGGAGCACTTGCTGCACCTTCTGGTCCTGTAGCTGTAGGAGCAGACCTTGCAACTTACACAGGTGTTGATACACTCTTAAAATACCTCAAACAAAATCCGCCGTCTTCTCTAGGTGAGAGTCTTGCAGAAAGTGGAGGTGAGGCTGTAGGTAATAAAGTTATTGGTGGTTTAATGAATTTCTTGGGGCGAGGTGTTAAAGCTGTTCGTAATGCAGATCAAACTGAGATTCAGAACTTCCTTCCAACTACTAGTCAAGCAGCTAAAGCAGCGGGACAAGATAAACTAGCTATTGCTACTAAAGCGCTAGAGGATATTAGTCTTACTGCTAAAGAAAAGGCACTCGACAGAAGTGCGGGCGCAGGTTTTACACAGGCTCTGAAGCTGGCTAAGAACAATGATTTTAACTTTTCACGTAATCCTCAGTTGATGAAGGATATGATTCAACAGGACTCACCTTCTATTACCAATTATACACCCTTCCGTAAGGGCCAGCCTTTTCAATTAACTAATGAATCTGTTTTAGATTCTTTCAGCAAAATAGATAAAGTCATTGGCGATCCTGCAAAACTTCAAGATGTGCTTACAACTGCACAAGCGAATGGCGTAGGGGAGAACCTGAAGAAGTCCTTGCAAGGTTATCAGTTCATGAAGATTTTTCAAAATGCGACTAAGCAGTCTCTTACAGAAGGTGCGCCGGGTTCTCAAAACATAGTCCGTATTAATTCACAAAGTCTAGCTGATGACTGGCTAGACCCTAAGATGCAAGATAGTCTTAAAACTCTTTATAACTCGAAACAACGTGCTGACATTGGGCAGTTCTTTAAGAATGTAGCAATGACGCAGGATAAGATAAACGCTAACCCTGTAGCTAAAAAGATTTGGATGTTACACGGTGGGGTTGGTATTGCTACAGGTTTATTAACTGGAAGTTTAGAGGGTGGAACTATTGCTAGTGTAGGGACTTTTATTGGTGCTGAGACTTTGGGCAGACTTCTTACTAATCCAAAAGTTGGTAGACTTCTTGTTGCAATGGCAGGGGGTGAATCTTTGGGCGTTAGTGAGGCTTATGCTGGAAGACAAATAGCTAACGCCCTACAAGGTTCAACTATTGCACTTATTGGTCAAGACGGTTCTAAGACACCTGTGAAGGTTCAGGGGGAGAAACTGGTTCCTTTGGGGCAGTAACCTTCGCTTTCTTTAGTAAATAAGCTACTGTACAGCTATTGGTGGTAGCTATCTCAGCGGCTTTTCTAACATTAATAGTGAATATATCATTAGGTGTTTTAATAACCATTGTCTCATGTCCAGCTAAAAGTTCTTTCATTAGCTGAAGCAGGAAACTAACTATTTCTTGATGATATGTTTGATTGGCTAGGGTAGGCATTGTGGAACTCGAACCTTTTGACAGCACGTGCATCAGTGAAGCAGGCTTTGAGAAAGGTAATCTTGAAGTCCACTTCACTGATGGCACTGTTGTTACTTATCATAATGTAAGCCCCTTAGTATGGGCTAATTTTCAGAGAGTGTTAAGTCCTGGGTGGTTTCTAAACAAATATATTCGAAGCAACTACCCTTTTGACTGATCTATTGAAATAATATTAATTCTTGCAAATTCACCAAAATAATTTTCAGCTGCTTTATTATATGCTCTCGCGGCTTGTAGCTCAGTTTCATGACAACCAAGTGAAATTGTTTTACCATTCACCATGATATATGCTTCCCACTTATACCGCTTTTTTCGGTAAGTCACGCCCTTGTATTGAGAGCTGAAGTTTCCTTTAAACTTGGCTCTATTTGCTCCATTTTGAGAATTTGTCGCTATTCTTAAATTTAGTTTTCTATTATCAAAACTATCCAGATTTTCGTGGTCATACATTTTTCTATTATTAAAGATAATATTTGGCATGTTTAATACTTCGTAGTTTATTGTTGTTTGTAAAGCTCCTTTAGGGTTTCTACTCCAACTGTATTGATTAACTTTATCAAAATCTTCATCATCTACTATTGCTTCCCTTAAACTATTATTTATGTGAATGACTTTCAAACTCCTACCTCCCTCCATCCACAAGTACTACAATAGTACAATCCATTAGATCCTTCGTGTACAACAGGCATTCCTCTAACAGCGCTATAACCTGTGTGACCGCGTGGGCAGGTTGGTACAGGTTTTTTAGCAGGCTTGCTTACAAAGAGTTCTTCCTTCAAAATTGTAAACATTGTCGTCTGATTATGCGGGTAAGTCTTAACATAGTAGTCAAATACATCACTAGCATCCTTCTCACTGTTAGTATTATATGAAATAGGGTGGCCATCACGGAGGATGCCTTCAACGGTTATTTCGTATTTGAGCACTTTAACCCTCCTAGTTCTAATAATTTAATTGTGTATGGTATATAAATTTCTTTTAAACCTTCATCATCAACGTAATGTAACATAATGTAAGCACCCATCGGTTCTTTTACTAAATCAACCATTTGATCCACACACGTAGTTGGGATAAAAACTTTCACTGCTGCTGCCCCAGCATATTTAAACAAGTATCAGTTAATTTAAAATAGATTCCGTCCTTACACACGATTTGTTGAACCATTCCACTTTGCTCCAGTGTAACTACAATACTATCAAGAAGTGCTGGATCAGTCATTTGCCAGTTCTTCCGAATAAACTCTTTACGACTAATTGTATTAGCGCGGGCGCTTATTAGCTCAGTCATTACCACACCCGCTAGTTTCTCTCTATCAGACTTTCCATTGCTCATAGTAAACACGCTATAGTTAGGCATTAAGCAGAGGCACTCGTTAATGGCCTCTTCTATGTGTGATTTTTTTACAAATAGAGTTAAATCGTTAGCTGCTAGAAGCATTGCTACTTTCAGCACAGTTGTATGTACACGTCCAACTACACCACTTTGTTCTTTCTTCTTTTGGTAGTCTAGTCGGAAGTTTTTGTACCATCCCTCGTATTCGTCAATTGCATCTTCATCAATAAAGAACTCACCATTCAATTGACTAATTAATTCAAAGTGGCTCATCACTAGTTTCTTAGATTCTGTTCTTTCATTTACATCAATTCTCATCAAACTGTTAGGTGGCCTTACTTCGTCCGGTGTTACAAGTAAGGTTCTAGCTAGGAAACCTCCTTGTATCTCTGCCGTATTGATAAGACCTTTAAGCATTGCTTCATTACTTGCTGCCAGCATAGAAAATGTTATACGTTCTAAGTTAAAGCAAGGTCCGGTTCTTAACCGTGATTTATACGGGTTAGTCTTATAGTCATATATGTCAGTAAGTATCTTTAGTGCATCAGGATCTGCTACTATACCTGCACTCATTTCAGGCGCATAGAAAATAGCTGCTCCTGCTTTCTTAACTTTACCTGTCTTCTTATCCGTCTCGGCGCGCGCCAGTTCATCCAGGATAGCTTGAATTGAAGAACGTCCACTTATTATCTTAGTGTTATTTATCTTAGTTACAATAGATTCGCTGAGATCAACAGGGCGGCCTTTGCGATGTCCAGAAGACTCAGCAAGAAACAAGACATAGATGTTAGTATAGAGCCTACTGTCACCTTGTATTAAATAACAGTTATCTCTCAATATAGCTGCTATGCTGGCATATGCACTCCACTTCCAAAACGAGGTTGGACTCTCATATATGCTTGTGTGCTTGAGATAGGTGCTAATGAAGGATTCTGGCACATGCGTTCGGTTCTAGTCTTTCTTATAGCCAGCTTTAGCAGCTATAGTTAAACCTATAATAATATATTCTACAGGATTATTAGGTATTTGATTTTTTAGTTGAGCCCATATCTCTTCTGCTAAAGTCTTAATCGCCCAATCAGTCAATCTGCACCTCCTTCATTTCATACCAACTCTCACCAATAGATACTTCACAAGGTATCGTAAGACGATAGTCACGTGAAAGGCTACAAGTACGGAAGTCAATAGGGGCTTCCACGTTAGACTTGTAAATTCTCGCAAGGTCCATAGCTCTATCTTTCTGCACTTCATAAAGTACTCCATCATGTTGCTCCGTTAGAAGATGCGCCCATCCGTCTTTGGTAGCTTCGCTAGTAGGTAAGATTCCCTGAAACTTAGTCTGATCTGTAACAATAGCTTGAGGTAAGAAAGAGAATCCTTCATTATATGTCCCACGATCAATCCGATCAAAGAAGTCCCGTCTGCGCCCATTTGGTGCTACTAGACAATGACTAGGCGCGTCTAGTGCTGCTATCACATCATGGTGAAAGACTTCTTTTATTTCCGGTTGTTTTTCATGAAGGACTTTAAGCAATCGCACGCACTCAAAAAGAGGTAACTCAGGAAGGAATTTGACTCTCAGGCTCTCTGCTTGAATGTTGCGTTCACCTGAGTGACGTATCTGTTTGGCTACATGATAACGATCAACACCATCAACTAGTACATTTTTCTTTATTTCGTATGGGTCACAATCATAGGCCCAAGATCCAGTAAGTTTATGAATCCCAGGGTCATTAAAAATGTCCATATCAAATAAACCACACAAGACACGATCCACCATAGCTTCGGCGCTTTTAAGATCAGCTTCCAGAAAAACCATGCCAGGAGAAGGTACAAACATACTACGAATGTCTTGACCATAGGTCCTCCCGTCTATTGAGAATCCGTGCTTTCCTATTGTTTGGAGGCTGTGCCCATAGTTAGGAAAGCCCCCTTTAGCTGACTTTACAAGTTTATAACCTGAATCATCTAACATCAGATACTGATCTGTTGTTTTGCCTGCGCTTGTCCTCGCATTTTCAGTGCCTGCAAGATTGAACTCACAACGAAATCTTCCATCGGGGTGGAGAGGCAGTTCAAGAATTTCAATAACCTTGTGAATTTTTCGTGCCCCAATGATCGCTTCAAGGACAGGAGGACCCGTATTTGGTGCACGTTTCGCATTTCCGTATGCTGCAAGGAGGTCGAGCGAATCTTCATCTGTAGAAGTTTGGCCACTTTGAGTTACCTTCATTCCCTTAACTTTAGTGTAACCTAGCTCATTGAATAAGAGATCGTGGCATTGTTTATGGCTAATTGGATTAAAGTAAGGGCGGCCTATAAGTTTGCGTAACTTTATCTCTTGAATATGAAAAAGGCTCTCATACTTTAGAAGTAGTTTAAGCTGTTGTTCCTGGTCTATTCGCAGCCCGCGCTGCTCCATCTTTTTGTAGACAGGCAGGCATTGCATTAGACTTTTATAAACGTAGTCTACTCCGAGTTCTTTTGTTTCGTCTCGTTGCTTGTTATAGATTTGGGACGTAGCGAGTGAGTCCTTAGCGTTATAGAGATAATATCTGTCTCGTTTACCTTTATCTGGATCGAACTCTTTACCCTCGTCTTTGAAGTAGGGAAGGTCCGTATAGATACTCGTGAGAAACCCAAGGTTTTTAGGAAACTCACAATACAATGTACTAGCCGCGAGCATTGTGTCTCCAACAATGTTGTTGACATAAAACTGCCACCTCTCCATGATTTTCCAATCATACTTGATATTTTGGTTAACCTTAGGAATCGGAGAAGCCAATAGCTTCGCCACTAGTTCCATCATTAGCGTGCGGTTGTCACGATCAATTGAGCTGTCAACAAGAGGGACACAAACAGACTCAAAACCATCAAAACAAAAACTGATACATATAGGGATCTGGAAATAAGTCTCAATGTCAAAGGTAAGAAATCCGCCCTCTTTGATAGTCCTATCATAATGTCGTTGAATAAACTCACGTAAAGCAGAACTAGACCGAGCCACCCAGATAGAATAGAGATTATCAGGTATGGGGCAATCAGTGAGATGTTTTGGTATTTTTCCAAAGTCTATCCTTGTGATTGGCCTGAGTTTGTATTCTTGGTTGAGATAGGGGTTTGGTCCGAGGATGGGCAGGACTTTGAGATTTGAGCGGGTGAGAGCAAAATTGCCAGACAGAGGCAAAACAGACCCTCTAAACTTGCGAATACTAGTAAGATTCGTAAAATATCGGAATGACTGTTCTCCGAGAGGAATAAGCAAATTAGGGCTAAGATCGTTGATCTCATTGTTAAGAATAGGGCCATATGTGCTAACCAGATTGCCCAGTTGTTCTTCAGTCGCATCTTTCGGAATTTCCTCTTTTATCAGGCATGTGCGCCAAAAGTCATCTAAATGGAGTCCCTGTTCTTTACAGTACTGGCCTAAAAGATTTCCTGCATATCCATCTAATGCATAGTTTGAACGCAAGTCCTCCCCATGTGGCCCGTCTGCTATGAATATTACGAGAGGTTTGGCACTACCGTGGCCGCTTATGATACAACTACCTCAACTTTATTTAGGACAGCAAATTCACCAAAATGTTCAAGTGCTGCCCGATTGTAAGCTTTTGCTGCTTTTTCCGGTGTACTAAACGTTCCTAAAGCAATACCTTTTTGCTTTACTTTTATATGTGCACGCCAACATTGATCTCTTTGACAATATGAAACACCCTTATATTTAGATGAAGTATTTTTTAAATATTTTTCTTTATTTGCACCATTTTGAGAAGCATTACAAACTCTAAGATTTTCTTTTTGGTTGTTTAAAAAATTTCTATCCTTGTGGTCGAACATCTCTAGAGAGTAATTCATTATGAAGTTAGGTAATTGAAGCACCCCATAACCATTACCGCAATTTGCGTGAATTTGTTTTTTATTTGCTCCTGTTACACTCCAGCAAAATTGGTTTATTCTTTCATAATCTTCATCATCTACAATAAAGTATTTAGAAGAATTTGTTAATTTAATTTGCTTCATTTCTTCTGCCCCTCCCTTATATCCTTCAATCTCTCAATCACCGCGTGTGCCTCACTTTGTGCTAGTTCATCCAGGTGATTGATCTTACGTTTGTATCTTTCACTAAGCCACACATTGCGTGAGTTAATAGTAAAGTCACACTCGTTGAAAAGTAGAAGTAGATAGTTTAACATCTTAGGAGTTGGGCGGGTTTGTTGGATTAGACTCATACTATCCCCCTCATACCAGTTTTATAATGTTCCACTGTAGATGAATCTTTTAGAAAAACCTCTTTACCATTGCGCCATTCACCCAAAAAAATATCATTACCTACTTCAGTCTCTAACCAAAGTGAAACAGTCATTGATTTATTAGAATATGTTAATTGGCGAGACATATGCTTACAATAGTTATGTACTTGCCAACGCATAGTAAACCCATACCATCTACAAGGATAGCAACGTCTAGGGTATAATCCACAAGTTATTAACATTACTACATCTGGGTTTGCTTTCAATCCTGGAAAAATTTCATCAGGTGTCATGTAAGTTCCTTTCAAAAGGCGCGTCGGTGGCTAGTCACTCCACAGTGCGAAAGATAGCTCATGGCAAGCTACCACACAGTTTAATCCGATACTTAATTCGCGCGCCTTTCTTATCATTTAACTAGTTACCACGAAGGCGCTGAGGCCGCATAACCTTTCGGATGGAATGCTACAATATGATTATACAAGCGTCCTTCCACGGTAACAACTGTCCACTGTGCATCAAACGGCTTACCAACAAGAGTATCCGTATCAAGTGCATAATCAACAGCTTCTACTTTCTTATTATTAATAGCTGCATCAATCTGCAAAAGTGTAGCCTGAGGCAACATTAGCATTCCACCAGGAGCGAACACATCATTAGATTCGCTATTGAACATAATGGTACGTTCCTTACCTTTGTACTTACCATCAATAATGCGGATTTCCGCAAAGTAGTTAACTGACTTACCAGAAGAGCTAGTTTTCGGCCCTTCAATCTTTGCAATGTCACAGGGATAAATTCCTGCTTCCACTGTAATTGTCTGCATTGCATCGGCGGGTGTGAATTGAATTACGGCCATGGTGTCTTGTTGTCCTTTTCTTTTTGTTTTAAGTATTCAATAAATTTAAATTTAAGTTTATCAATTAACAAGTCAAAACTTTTTGCTTCATCGTAACATGTACGACATTGACTTATATCTGTTGTAACATACAGGTTAAAGCCCCCCTTGTCAGCCCTTGTAAGAACTTCTAGTTTTAAATTACTCACAATGGCTTGTGTAACTCCCCATAGAGGTATTTGAAGGACTGGAGAGTTTACAACTTGATCCAAGTCTAAGGAGCTTTCTAACCATTTTGGTTTATCTCGATAATTTAAAAATAAATTCAATTGATACTCTAATTCACGTATTCTCTCCTGTTGTAATAGCTCTAAGGCAGTCATTTTTCTTGGCCTCTTACTTTTTGCATGAGGTATTCATAAAAATTCTGTCCCGTGATATCGTGATGACCTGGTGTAAGGTTTGGGTAACTGGTGCAAGCAAGATCTCCGATAAACTCAACATAGAATCTTTCCTGCCCACCTACCATCTTCCTATCAAATCTAAAGATATGGTCAAAGTAGATTGACGTGTTAGCTGCAATTTTGGCGCGCAGACTAAGTTCCTCACCTACTTCTGTTCGTTCTTTGATTTCTCCTGGTCCCGGTGCTTTACCATCTGCATAACCCCACTTAGGCACGACGTGCGCTGTGAGGATAACATTAAGTGGCATGGAACGCAGAAAAGATAAGTAAGCATCCATCCCTGTAGATTCAAACTTGTACTCTTCAATTCCTGCAAGATTCATTGTACCTAAGCGTCTACCTTTTATACCTCCCTGATCGTTCACATGGGTAAGTGGAAGAGCATCTAAAATAAGATTCTTGCAGAAAGCTGTTGCACTGTCACCTACATATGTTTCGTAGGGGCTTTTTCCAGTTTGAATAAGTGTTAGCAATCCTTCGAGATCATCGTTAACTCGCTGAAAGAATGGTTTTGTGTTCCCTGCAACACGCGGTGGATAGTAGTCATAGTCGATTCTGTCTTTTTCCACCCAAGGGCAACCAAGGATTCCATTAATGCGCCCATCTCCATCAAGTACTTTCAGGCGAGTCTGAGAGCCTTTCTTTAAGAAAGTACAAGCAGCCGATGTTTTACCACTATGCTTAGGGCCTACAAACATGCCCATAAAGCGTTTCTCAGGACTTAGATTTGCTGCACTGGGCAAAGGAAGCCTCCAATTTTTTATATTCTACTAATAACCTGAGCATTTCATCTTCTATCTCTTCTTGCCAATTAAGGCGCGGAAGATTACTAAAGTTATTGTTTAGTGTCTTAGCTTTAAGTTTAACAAGAGAGAACACTTCTTGCTCAAAGGTGAAGTTAGGCACGTGGTTTCATTGCCTCTATACTTGTAACGATTAGAGCACTAATAGCTAAAAAGAACAGAAAGGCTAACAAACAGAGAGGCCATTCTTGTTTGATGAAGTACCACAGTTCACTCATTAGCTTCTCCGGAATCCATAAAAGCAGGCAAGGCTTTAATAATCTGTCTTGCAGCTCTCATCTGGCGTGCCTCCTTGGTATCCGAGCATTCCAGACAACGGGGGAGCACGCGCTTTGCTGACTCTCTATCAAGAATGAAAATAGCACCACAGTGAGTACAGTGTGTATTCTTTCCTATGACAAGCTCTTTCTCCGCAAAGTGAGAACAGTCAGGATCATCACATCTGTAGTAACCGGGTCTACTCTTATACTTAACGTATGTGTGAGTATGGTTAAGGCTTGGCATTTATTCTTGCTTCCCTAATTGCAACTGTTAAAGCTGATAATTTAGGTCTTACCACCTCTAAAACTTCTGGTAAGAAATAATTGGATGTTGTATCTAAATAAAGTACAATAGAACCAATCATGCACTGGATTACATCTAATTGGAGAGCTAACAGTGTCTTAGGTAATTCGTATTCTATCTTAGGGCTTACCACGGCTTCCACACCTCCTGATTTACTTGATACAAGGTTTGTTGTTTACGTTCTACTATGTCAGAATTAATTTCCTCACACAGTGGATTGTATATGCAATACTTTGGTTGGTCCTGCTTATATGTTTCTCCGTAGCCTTTGCAGGAGTTCCACCGTTTTTCATAGTCACTACTAAGCTGAGCTTCTTTTATCTTAAAGAACACTTGAATGAGCTTCTGCTTCCATGCTAGCAACTCAGGCACAGTAAAAGAACAAATCACACGTTCTAGGTTTGTTGGTCCCGGTTCTTTCCTCAGTCTGATGTAGTTAATAAAGAACATGGTAACTTTACTAATTAGCGCGTAGTTCTTAAATTGAACTGACTTAGGATACAAGTAGTGTGTTTTAAACTGGAACTTATGGTCAACTGCACAGGGCAGACCTTGGATAGATCCGAGTAGATCAATACGTCCTTCTAGAACAAAAAAATTTTCCGTGTCTTCGTAGATTGGTTCACTGAATCCAACTTCCACATGCTGTTCACTTAACGCTGTGAAATCTTGGTCTTGGTACTTAAAGAAGTATTCGCGTAGGCGATTTTGTACAGTGCTACGCACTATTGAATCTAGTGCAAAAGGTTTAGCTTTAAAGTTAGCACAGTGCTTACAACGTCTGCACTCTAGGATATTAAACGCAGGCACAAGTTTGTGTGAGTCAATTTTACAGCCACACTCGCATGTATCCGTATCGGGATTATAACTAAATGCTTGCGCGATTGCCTCTTGAGGCGTTTCGTGCCGGGCGCGCGCCTTGTAGTAGACATCTAGCATAGAATGCCCATATGTGCCTGCATTCATGTAAGTAGCATCTACTTCGTAGTGCTGAGGGGTTAACCTTTGTACGTATTTATACTGCCAAAGTTGAGGACATTCTAGGAAACAACTTATTTGACTACTGTCGAGGACTAGGGTGTGTTTGCTCATTTTTTGTAAAAACCTCCACCATCAGGGCTTATTCTAAATTCTTGTAAAGAATGTGTAATTTTAGTTGTTGCTATATAATTGGGTTTATGCTTTGATTTATCTTTAGCTATATCAAAAGAAGGATAAACTCCGGTACCAGCATGAAGTCTACCATTATTGTAACAATAGATATTAATATAACCTTTCACAAATCAATCCTCCAAGCCACAAGACACTTCCGACAAATGCAGTAACCACAACGTGGATTCATAAAGGCGTTGTGAAAGAGGTAGCACCAGAGTTTTTTCATATTTTCACCTTTTTACACTCTATTGTTATTTTATAAGTAGTTTGATCTTCATATTTTAATTTAATTGCATCTTCGAGATTTTCTATATACCCTGTGTACTTAATTAAAACATCAATAGGGTAGTGCGAAGTTGTATTAAAATAAATAGTTCTCTTCACGCGAAATCCCCTTTCAGCTGTTGCACAACTTCTGATAAAGTTAAAACTTTACAAGGGCCTGTGCACAAGCTATCATAGTCTGTGCCATCAAAGAAAGCATAGTCTGTAGCACTAAGCCAATTAAGTAAATTACTTTTAGCTAATTGATCCGGTACTTCAATATATAAATTAATGAGCATTGTGTTCCTTTACTGGTTCAAAATTAAAAGACACAGTTTGTAATGTTACAAGACTAATAACATGGGTAACATCACATAAAACATCTGTGTAATATTCTTGAAATCTTTCATTTTCCTCATAATTTGACCATGATAGTTTTGCTCTATATTTGATGGTAATGTGATTCACGTTCATAACTTCGACCCAACTGTCCTTTCAATTAACTCTTTAAAGCTAACACTATCCGTTTGTATATTCCAATGGGTAGCAATAGTTTCACCAAATATTTGCCGTTTTGTTTCGACCATATCATGCCACCATTCATCTTGTGTGCCTTTAGCAATGATATACTCAATGTTTGTGCTTTCACTTTTGATCGAGAGGTCCGGGTTGTAAAAGCGAAATTCAAACTGTTCCTCATCCGCGCTAGACCACTGCCTCTCAAGAATCAACACATTATTGCAATAGTGGAAGTCCATGCCTACGCCGCCTGCTAGCATGTTGATTATGAGTACACGCTGTTTTGAAGACTCGAACCCGCGCATGATTTGATCTTTCTGCCATGCACTATCTTCACCACTAAGTTTGAGGCAGTTTTCGTGTCCGCCTAGTTTATTGTAAAGGACATCCCGCACTGCTTTGTGATGGATGCCTACAGCGAATCGCTGATTTTCACTATCTAATAGGCTCACTTCCAAGTAATCCGCGAGCCATGAGAGCTTCATTAATCCGCAGATGCGCCTAAGCTCCATCAAATCGTCTGCAAAGTCCCAGTAAGTAGGATTAGCTTTCTCAACTAACTTAGCATCCATCTTATCGAGCATATCATTGTATATCTTTGCATAGATACCCTTATCAGGCTCGATAACAGTAAATGTGCGATTTAGCGGCGGGAGATCTTTGTATACATCCTCTTTCTCACGGCGTAGCACGTAAGGTTTAATGGTTTCTTTGAAAGAATCCATCATATAGTTCTTCACCCGTACCCAACGTCCCCTTGTGTCCTGTTCTAGCCACGTGCGCCTGAATTGCTCAAGTGAGCTAAACTTCTCAGGATTCACTAAATTCAGAGGTACAAAGTATTCTTCTGCTCTGTTCTTAATCGCAGTGCCTGTTAGAAGGATGAGCCCACAGGGTTTGTCTAGAGGAATTTTGCTTTCAGCCTTAATTCTCTTAACATGAGTTAAAGCTAATGCGCGTTCATGTTCTGTTGTGCTTTGGTCTTGACTTAGCGCGATAAGAGCATTTAGTTTCTCTGTAGCTTCAGGTGCTCTCTTCTTTTTACTTTCATGTTGTTGCACATAGCAGTAGTTACCGCACTTAGGGCAGTTTGCTTCTTTAGAGATTACAGTATTTCCGAAACGCTTGTCATATTTCCTCTTACCCGTTTCTACCCATTCAGTGGCACAGCGCGTGCAGGTGAAGTCAACTACTAAGAATTCCTCACCTGTATTCAGGAAAGTAACAAAGTCTGTTAGGGCCTGTGACCTGATAGAATCAGTATTCTTAAAGCTGTGAGCTTCATCCGCGATGATTAACTTGAACGGGATTCTTTTTAGTTGTTCTATCATCTTAGGACGCGAGAAAGTATCCATACTGATGATATAGCTAGAGAATCCTGGGGGAATCCATGCGGCAGTTCCAAGTATGGGGAAGATTCCATTCGGTAAAGTATCAACCCACACTTTATACTCACGTATCCACTGCCAGAGATTAGCAGAACGAACTAAGATGAGACAAGGCGTGCGTTCCTTATAACCGTTTTTCAGTGCGGTGAGCGCCTGCGGTGTTTTGCCTAAACGCATCTGGTCGCCAATTATGCAATTGTAGTCACTTTCTACAATGAACTGAACACCAGTCTTTTGATAGTCACGGCAGGTTTTCCCGCTGCCATCCACGGCATTGAAGTCGAGACTTTCAGTCTCTATTTTGTGGAGACCCTTAGCGAACAGATGTCCACACTTGTAGCGGTTTAGTTTCTCAGTTCCTAGCTGAATCTCTTCAACTAGGATAAGCTCTTTCTGACAGAGCGGACAATGGTAGGTTAGTTTGGGCATTCCGGTTTACCTATTAGCTCATTAAAACAGTCATCACATAATTCAACTTTCTCTTCTGTTGATTCAGGGAAGTGGTCTATTGGGTTATTTGACTCACATTCCTGTTTACAGTGGTAGCAAATAAACTTATACAAGTTAGTCATTTTTCCCCTGCCGATTCTTCATCATTGGAGTTAAATTTCCTCTAAGAACAATTCTCTAGGGGAATCTATTCTGTAGGCATCTATTCCGCATGTTACGTGATATAGATGTTTAGATGGATCATATTTCATGTGGTTTATATAAGTTAGCTGATATCTGACTTCAACTACTTTATATTTTTTAGCCCCCATAACTAAGATGTCGCCCACATGTAGGTTAGACGCATTTAGCGAGTCAATCCAGATAGTTTCCGACTTATACAATATACTAGCTAGCATTTTAATCCACCTTCCCCTGCCGATTCTTCATCAAATCCGCATCAGCCATAGTTTTAGCCATAGTTGCACTGATGCCTGCGGCCTCTAAAGCCTTAGCTGCTTTGTCGCGTAGTTTTTGCAAACTGATAGCAACCTTGCGATCCTTCACATTGAAGTTTTTCATAAACTCTGCAAGTGAGACTTCATAGTTACTGTCTATCGCTGATGTGACAGGACGACTTGAGGTTTCTGCCTGTTTTTTAGCAACTTTGGCTTGTTTCTCTTCTCTTTCTGAGGCGCGCGCTTTCAATTGCTTACGGTCCTGTGCGATTGCTAGACTAACTGTTGCAACACATGCTTCCATCATTTTAAGGGTGGCATACTTCTGGTCCCAATTCATTTGATGGATAAAACGAGAACAGTGTATCATTGCGTTATTCTCGTTTGTTGTGTTGGATAGACTCATATCAGGATCTACCATCAGGCGCGCCGCATTTAGCAAATCGTAGGTTGATTGTTTGATAGATAGTGTGGGATCAGAATTGAGGGTAGCTAACTTTCCTGATGCGATTAAACACCGCGCGTGTGCGAGTTCTATAGAATCGTCAGGATCTTTCATTGCACGTTCGTGTGCTAAGTGGATGTCAAGAGGTTCCAGAGGTTCAGAGCATATGTAGCAGGCCCTGTGATCCTTGCACACGCGCCAATCTAGGTCTTTAGAATCTTGTCCTAGGGGTTTGGCGCAATTAGGGAAGATACATTCGGAGTATTCTATTTTAGGCATTAGTTTTCATCCTATTAGCTTGTGCTAAAATTCCCTTACAAGCTGTTACAAGAGTTTCCCAATCTGTTGAATGCCCGAAAGCTCCGGTACCTTTCATTGTATTAGTATGGGTAAACTCAAATGTGAACGCATTTTGTTTTGGGGTTACTTTGATGTGTAAATCTCCATCAAAATCAGGTGGATACTTAATGACAATCATAAGTTATTCTCCAAATCTTCTCTAGCGCACTCACTAACAGTGTTAGGCTTAGAGTTCTTTTCAGCCCAATATTTCACTTCTGCTTTAATCCTACAGGATATGCACTCATCACATCCATAGTAGGGAATATCAGCATCACAGAATCTGCATTGTTTCATTTGGTTAGTTCCTCTAAGGCTTCCCACT
>Ga0247664_1000030_pt1 | contig 40275 bp, 79 predicted proteins | sample CNK05_metaG_FD_182715 | JGI IMG/M metagenome (GOLD analysis project Ga0247664, IMG submission 182715) | Soil microbial communities from Purdue University Martell Research Forest, Indiana, United States - CNK05 | ecosystem: Environmental > Terrestrial > Soil > Temperate forest > Bulk soil...
CTGTTCCCGTTCGCCCGCCGGCCGAGAGAAGACGTGACGTACGATGCGGAGAACGTGTTCTTCCGTGCAGCCGCAGGCCTGGACAAGTTCGACAGCCTCCTCGATGAAGCGAAGGTTGCGCTCGGTCTTATTCTTCGCAATGAATTCGCCGAATGCGAGCATAGCCCAGCTTGCGGCACGAGATTGGAAGGTCCACATCACTCCCTCCCTGGAACGACGAAAACGTAGTACGCAACTGCGCAGACGATGATGTCGATAAAAGCGTGAACGAACCGACCGCGCGCAGCATCATTGTCAATGAGCGGAGAGAAGAGGATTAAACCTCCGAGCGCGAAGCGTTGAGTACGCGTCATCTTTCTCCTAATCACTACTTATCCACGTCGCTGCTGTCCAAACTGCCATGGCGAAGAAGCACAGCATGGATAGTAGTAGTGCACGCTCCGCTGGAGCTAGTAGCCAGAGCAATGTGCAAAGGATGATTACCCCACGCAGCGATATTAAGCCACTTGTTGAGGTTCACTTCTGCTCCTTCTGCTGGGCGGCGATTTCTTTCTCAATGGCGTCCCAGATGTTATAGCACTCCGCGTAGATCGCGCTCTGCTGCTTCGATTCAGGCGACCCCGGACGAAACTTCTGTATCTCCTTAAACGCAGTGTCTCTACGTTCGTTTAGCAACTTGAGGATCGCGGCGGCGAGGGCCTGACGGGCGTCGGTGAGTTGGCGTTCTACTGTTTTCGCGCACTCTTTCCAGCAGATTGGGCATTCGCGTAGGGCGTGATACTCCAGATAGTCCAGCGAGCTTTTGTGGTGCTCGCACTTCTCGCCAACGAGCGAACCCGCCATCTTGATTTTCTCGCGCATCGCATCGCCCCGTTCCTGCGTCAGTCGGGCGATCGTGGCCTCGGCCTCGTCGAGTGCGTCATGAATCGCCAAGACGAGCGGATCGCGCTTTCGGAAGTGGATGGTTCGACCTTCGCGTGTTGCGTCTCGAAGTTCTGCCGTCGCCTCACGCGCTTGCTCAAACTTTGCGTTCATCTGTGGCTCCGGTGGGACGGATCGCCGTCCCTCGGCTGTCGGTGACGCGAGTTCATACTTCACAGGCCAACCACATTCGGCCGGGGTATGTTCGCGCATGAGATGACAGCGTTCGTTTACACATAGCGCCATAGGTTCTGTTCCTTTCGGCGTCTCGGCGCCCTCGCGGCGTGGGGGATCGACGGCGGCTAACAGGTTCAACACATCGGCAGATTTCATCCACTGGCCTTGCCTATGTCTTTTCTCTTTCGTCGTAAGAACAGGCTCTATATCGTGCGTGACGGCATAGACCACATAACGCGGTAATTCGCGGAGTCGGGCGATCACGTCCCCGCCCTCTCTGGCTGCAAGTGGGCCAATGGTCTCCGTCTTCACGACCGTGCCATCACGATCCATCCACTGAATCTTGTGCGGTTGGTCCGCGTAGAGCACGAACGTGGACATCGTGTCGGGCGTCATGCCCGCTCCGGGGGGTGAGGAGTGGTTTATTCCATCCATGCGACACAGCCTTTCGTGGAACAGGCCGCGTGCATATGCCCGTTATATGCGGCGACTGAGTAGGAGATTTTTCCGTCGCAGTTCGGACACGCGACATCGGAGACGCCGCCGTGGCCTTTCTTGAGGCCCTTCGCTTTCGCGTCATCATGAGCCACTCGAATGGCTTTCTTATGGCGCTCCATCGCAGCGTCACCAGCCGCGACCGTCGCCTCCGCTTCTTCCCTCGTCGGTAACTCGCGCTTGTCGCAGGACACGCGTACCACGTCTTTCGCGTGGTCGAAAACGATGGTGTGGCAGGGAATTCGCAACCCCCATCCGAGATCAGGCCCTCCGACGAGCGCCCGGTAATCCACGCCAGCCTTACACGGCGTCCGATGCGTGCCAGTGAAATGCTTGCACGTCTGCATCTCGCGACGGATTTCCAACTCTCGATCTGTCGGCTTGTTCATCGGGTGGCTCCGGGGGGTGAGGGCTGATCGATCATCGCGACTCCAAGATGAGATACATAATCGTGTTCAGCTCAAGGAGACGACCGTATTCCTCGTCGTTCATTTCCCACGCCTGCTTCTTATCCAGCAGCCTTTTGCGAGTGAACGCGCAGTGGTCGTAAATGCGCTGTTCTTCCGGCGTAAGCGTTGATTTCGTCTTAAACATTGGCTCACTCATGGGGGATCGTCCCGTGCCCTCTCTCTTACACCACCGAAAACGACACTTCAATGCCCTTGCGGTGCATCTCCATAATCAACAGTCGCGCGAAGGCCCGCCGCATCAGTTCCTTGATTTCTCGCCCTTCGCCTCCACCGCTTGCCAACTGCATAATCTGCCCCGGTTGGTCGTTCGCTGGTTCCAACACGCGGATCGTGGCGTCTTCGCAATCCGGCGCGTATTGCTTGGCATAGTCGCGCAATACATCGGCGCTGTAGGTTTCGTGTTCGCGCAGGGCCTCATCCACGATGCGAAGCGGACTCCGCCGCAACTCCCCCACGACCGCTTTCAACACTTCAAACGCCGAGGCGCGTTCTTGCCCGGTCAACCCGCTGTTGTAGCCGATGTAAATGTGATAACCAGTCATTTACCCCTCGGAGGCCGCGTCTGCGGCGTCAGCGTCCCGGCGCTTCATAATTCGGATCACCGTGATGTGGGCAACTACGTCCACCGATATGGGCACAGTGATAACAATAGCCACCCGCTGCCTGATACTCCTGCCTCCAATACCTGACTTCTTCCCGCAACTTTTTTATCTGCGCTTTCAGCTTTGCTATTGTTCGGGCGGGTGGCTCAGGCATCGCGTGTCTCCTTCTTCACTCTGTTGATTCGCATGAAGACATGAACCCCGCGCGGGTGATCGAGCGAGGTGTAATCGTACCATTCACCAGAGTTCCATTCGTCAGGAGTGATTGGAATGAGCGTCCCATCGGCATCCTCTTGCATCCGCTGGTACGGTTCGTCGAAACTCGCGCCGCTTGATCGATATGTTTCAGTCATCTGTATATCTTGAACGGCGTGTTCGGACAATACGTGTTGATAATCGTGAAGCATTGATCAATGCGCGCATCGTATGCCCGCTGCCGTGCAGTCATGAGCTGTTGCAGTTCTTGCGCGCTGTAATAGCGCTGCACCGTGCGGCCGGCACTGAACCACATGTACGAGTTCGCGATCGACGCGATCATCATGATGATGAAGATCTTGAACGTCAGCACCGGAGCATGCTTGTCGATATTTGCGCGCCACGATGTGAGGGACATCGTCAATACTTCCCGATCAGTTCCTGGAGCACGGCTTTCCGCTTGTAGTTGTCAGCAAGCGTGGTCGCCGCCTGTTGCACGAGTGCAGCTGCAAGGAGTTTGGTCAACTCCGCAGCAGCAGATGTCATAGCTTCAAGGATCTTCGGCTTCGCATCTGCAAGCTCTTCATGCAGCTGCTTCTTGAAGTTCTCGTCGATCACCTGCTTGACTTCGTCACGGACGACGATCTGGATTTGATTGACGATCTCATACGAGACCTGCTCCTTCGCCTTCCGCACGATCTCGGGACGAAGATCCTCGATCGCCGCGGCGGTGAGGGCGGTGATTTGTTCTGGAGTGAATTCAACAGCTGGCATAGCGGTCCTCCTAGGACTGAAACCCTTTCATCTGCTCGCGAGTCGGCGTTGCACGCATTGCGTCACGAAACCAAAACTCGAACTTCTCGTCCGGGATTCCATCAACACGGCAGAAGGTGACTGCTGCAATGAATGCGGCACGTGCGACGGATTCAAGCGAGAGTCCCGTCTCCATCGCGCGTTTCTGCATCATGTTGATTCCTGCCTGCAGGACAATCATCTGATTGTCCCATTGCTCTTTCGTCATGCTCGGGCGTTGATCATCCATTGCGGTAGATCCTCCCGTCTTCAGACTCAGCGATTGCAGCATACTTCGCGGTTTCATGCACCGTCACTCGCATCGTGCCTGCGTATGCCTCATGCATCCGGTTATAGAAGTACGTTGCGAGTGCTTCGGTGGTTGGCTCAACACTCAAGGACACAGTCCGGAAGCCCTGGGCACGAAGAAAGTTCAAGACGTCATCCTTCTCGTAGAGCACCATCGCATGGTCGAAGCCGTCCAGGACACGATGCAAGCTGTCACTCACTTCCTTGAAGTCGAGGAAATCGGGAGAAGTGACTTCCACCTCAACCGTTACGTTGTGACCGTGCGGAGAGGAGCAGATTCCTTCGTACGAGGGAAGACGGTGCCCCATCGAGATCGTGTGGGAGACGCAGATTTTGTTCACTTCGTTCCCCCTTCGAGTACTCGTCGCTCCTTCTCCAAGTCGCGATTGAGAGCGGCGTCCTCGGTGAACTTCTCCGGGTACCGGGTTGCAAGCTTCGCAATGTTCAAGCTCTTCGCTTCAGCGAACGTGAAGCCCGCAGTTCGAGCAAGGAGAGCCTGGTACCAGAACGAATCGCCGCACTCTTCACTGAGGTTAACGAGGTCAATCGGCTTGCCGTATACGACGTGCCGTTTGATCGCGTCCATCAACTCTCCGGCTTCCGTGACCATGCCCATCACTGCGTGGAGCAGTTGCAGAGTCTGTACATTCTGCAACCGCTCTTGCATTGGTGCGTAGTCCGGGAGATCGGTCAGTCGTGCAGATTCAACGTACTTTACGTCGTCCATGCTTCTTCGCCTTTCGTGTTCGAGCTGTCTCATGTTGAACTGAACGTGCAATACGAATGCCTGTTTGCCCGACTGTTCCGTGGTGTGTCACGTCGTACCCAGTTCTTCGAACCGCCTCCTGCACATCAGGGCGCGAAGCGAAGGTTCGCAGGTCGAGTTCAGTTGGTTCTGAAGGAGCTAGGGCGTGTCCGGCCCAACTCTGATCAGGTACAAGCGCTCCATCGTTGATGAGGCAGATGAGTGCGAAGCACCCCCAAGCTGCTCCAGCGAAGTCGTCATCCTCCGTTCCGAACCGCTGCTTCAACAGGCGAGCAATCTCCTCTGGATCCCCGTGCGCAGCACGTACGCATTCGATATATCGAGTCTTCGCACTTTCAAGATGCGCCTGGATATGGTTCAGCGTGTCGGAGAAGGGAAGACCGCGCGTCCAGTTCCATTCACCGTACTTTGTACCGAGCGCATAGCGAGCGGCAAGCCGCCGCAGCGCTACGGACGGGATAAGGTCGTACCGTGCCGAGACTTGCTCGCTCCTTCTCGCTCCACTTTCAAACGTTTTCATTCGCTCTCCTCCGTGCTCTGCACGATGAATTCCGGGGGCAGGGACCACCCGCACTCCGTGCACTTGTAGAACATCATCAGTCCGTGTTTGCCCGGGCGTCCTGCGTCTCGCGCGTGCCGGCGAAGCCGGACCCAGCAGTGTACGCTCCCATCCATCTGATACATCTCGGCGATGGCCGCAATGAACAGGATCAGGATGCCTGCGGCACATGCGAACATGATCGCGAGGGCGGGAAGCACGACCCACGTAACGAAGTGATGCATCTTCAGCTCCTCAAAAGGCCCCATCATTCCTTTGGAATGCGTATCGTGCGCAGTGCGCATGGGGCCTCTTCAAGAGCCGAGTGCAATGCACGTTGCAGGGGCTCCGGTTGATCGTGCGAAGCCCCTGCAAGTGCGAAGCACTTACTCGATCGGAACGTACCGAGCGACCTTGCTGCGAGCAGCATAGGTCTGTCCCGTGTTTGGGTCCTTCCGCTCTTTCTCTGTTGTTACCACAACCCCGATCTCCCGGCCGATCAGTTGATCTGTATCGTCGAGAGTGAAGTCGTCGCCCTCTCCGCTCGCTTCGAGGAGCTGCCGCGTGCGGAACATCCCCTCTCCGCTCAGCATGAGAAGGTCGAAGAGCTTCCTGCCGTGGTACTCCTCGGCGTCCGATGGCCCGAAGATTGTCATCTCCAGGTTGGCCATTGGAGTTTTCTTCTCCTTGCTCTCCTTGTACTCGCTCTTGTCGACGCGCACGTGATACACGCCCTCGGGCACTGGCTCGCCCTTCGGCATATCGCCAAGGCGCGGAGCATTCGGAATCATTACCGTATAGTTACCCTCTACTCTCTGTTGCTGTACCCGGTTGGTCCATAGACCTTCCTCCGGGCTATCCAAGACTGTCGCACGCTTTCCGCTCGGGTGGTCGAGGGCGTTCTTTCGCGGCTACGTCTGGAGTCGTCAGATTTCCACTCCCTTGTCTTGTTGAGAAGAGGAACGCCCCGTTCTCGAAGCGCTGCGATCCACGCTACTTCAACTCGATGACCTTCGCTCTTACTGTGTAGGATTGCCTGGACGTGAAAGTCCAAGGGCTCCGTGCATTCGAATAAGGCATTGGTATCGGGTTGGTTCAGGTGCCTCCACGATCTCATGTACGGATTGTTGGTGACTCCAACATATCGAATGTGCCCAGCGGGATTCCGGAGGACATATAAGAAGTGCGGAGTGTTTTCCAACGTTCATTCTCCTTGTGAGTTTGAAGCTTACTTGCTGACCGTCTGGGGCTGCGCCCCGCTCGTAGGAGCTGTCGCTCCAGTGCTTGCACTTGCACTCTGGTTGCCGGTTGCCTCCTTTGAAGCTGGTTCGAGGAGTCGCAGTGCGTTGCGATCCCCGCACATATAATCCATCAACGCGCTGATGTTCGGGTTACAACGAAGGGGGAGCCTGGCATAGTCGGCGGGCAGCCGAACTCGTGCAGGTGATCCACCTTCACCTTGCGTCACCATCACGTGCTTTCCGGATACGACGCGTAGGCGGACAGTTGCATCGGGCCAACCTGGAACTTCGCGAGGGAGTTTCTGGCCGGGGAGTTCAGGCGCTGCGAATTGAGGTTCGCCTTCTCCTCCGAAGAGACCTTCCCGTGCGATGATGTAGAGGTGCCCGTGCAGGGAGAACATCTCTTTGTAGAGCTGTCGCCCTTTCTCAGCGAGAAAACCGTACGCCATCCTCGGATCCTTATGCGCTGCTGGTGTTGCAAGGTCCTCCCAGCCCTTGAGCTCTGCATACCGCTCGAGAGGGAATTCCCCCCACTGCGTGAGAGAGTCAAGGACGACCGAGCCGAACTCTTCCTGTTCGTACTCGATCTTGCCGGGTTTCTTCTTCATCTCACGAACGACTTCGATGAGTTCTGCATGATTCTGCACGACGACGAACGGGACTCCATCGCTCTGCAGGCTCAAGAGCCCGTGGGTTTCACCCAACTCGCATGCAATGACGATTGGATTCTTCCTTCCATCCTTCAGCGTTCGGATGCTGTAGGTCTTCCCTGCACCTCCCGGTCCGTATGCAAGTACTGTGGCGAAGGTCGCCTTCAGCATGTCAGTACGGAAGAGCTTTGGGAGAGCGTTCCCGCGCCCGGTCCGAGAAGGTTGTGCGAATGAAGGGGCTGTTGGCACACGTGCTCCTTACTCGGCTTCGCCTTCGTCTTCGATGTCTTCGTCTTCCTCGTCATCGGCTTCGTCCTCGAGGCCCGAGACGAAGGATTCGATCTTCGCGGCGGCTTCACCGCAGTCTACATCCTCCCCTTTCTCGTACTCGTCTTTAAGGAACGTACTCAGCTCGCTGATGAGATCATCTCTGTCCATGTGCGGGGTTCTCCTTGCGGTTGTCAACACAGCGGAAATGCGTGTTGAACTCAAAGCCAATTATACATCAAGGTCTTTTGACTTCTCAACGTACGGTTCGTGTCTGGACGTACTCAGCAAATCTTGCGCAACTCATCGACGAGGCTGTCGCCTTGGAGGGCTCGAGCGTCTCTGCGCTCGGCGCTCCGCAAGCGGACGTTCACCGAGAACGTGCGGAGCATGTCAATGCACGTGATCAGGATGGTCGATGACCACCTGAGGAAAGTCCCGAATGATTCTCGCAGTGAAGCACTCCGTGTGTTCGAAGGGCGGGCGAGTAACTTTGACATTTGGTGGTTGTACATCTAACTCTCCCCATTCAGGATCAGCGTCGTCGAGGAATCTTCCACACGTGAAGCAACGTTTGGGCATAGCGTCCCTTCTATCCGGCTGGTCTCTTCGTACCCCGAACCGCGTCGAGCATGTCTTTCATGATTTGGGTAGTCTCCTCCCGTGCCTTCGCAGTGTCCGGGCGAAGCGTCACGATCTGCGTATCGAAGTTCGACAGTTCTACTTCGAGTTTTGCTGGGAGCTCGAGCAACGCCTGATACACTGCCTCCTGCGCAGTGTACGCTTCGAGGTGAAGGGTATGCTCCTCGCTCTTCCGCGTCTTCTTATCCGTGAGTTTGAGGACCATGAGGTATGCGTTTGCCATCGGCACTACTCCTCTACTGATGCAGGAGCATCAACGCGAAGCCCTTGCGCTCGCTCGATCTGTTCCTGCGCATCATCGACGTAGTCGTTCTTGCGCACGTTGTACATTTTCCGTCGGACCTCCGTGTCTTTCAGACACAGGTCGCGGAACGCGCATGTCCCGTATCGGAAGCAGTGTTCGGTGTTCTTCGGAAACACGATCTTCCAGTTCTCTCCGAGCACCACGCGATTGAGCTGCTCGCGAAGGCGGTTGCAGTATTCGTTGAATTCGGCCTCGAACTCCTGGAGCTCCTCTTCCGTCCGGGTGAAGAGCTCACGTGTGAACTGGGGGATCTTAGTCTTGACGAGCACGTCGATGATCGCGCCACGGATGTAGATCGGCTCGCCGCCCTCTTTCAAGCTTTGCTCGGTGAGGAATTTCGAGAGCCCGTAGATGTAGGCGGAGAGCTGAACGTCTAGCTCGTACTTGAGGAGATCGCGCGGGTCCATCCTGCCGGCCGTCTTGTAATCGACGAGATACAAGCCACCCTTGGCAGTGCTGAGGTTGTCCGCGCGTAAGCGGAGCCAGTTGTTCGTGTCAGTTCCCACCTCGACGAGGCACTCGATCTCCTGGTTCAGTGGACGCCAGAGCTCACCAGTCTTCGCCCAGTGCGCGACGTAGGCAGGGAGCACGCGGTCGACTATGTCAAGGCATTCTGCAAGGTCCTTGTCTTCGAATGCTGTACGCGGACCCGCGGACTCCGCGAGCTTCGCACGAGCGACCTCGAGTGCTTGCATTGGGAGAGGAAGTGATGCAATCTCCGCGCGTCGCGCATGCGCTTGTACGCTTGCGGGATCTGCAGGATCGAACGGTTCCAGTGCAACTTCCTCGGGCCGAAGCCCGCCGGCGTGGAAGAAAGCGAGGCCTGCATGAGTAGCCGTCCCGATCTCCAGTGCCGAGCGTTTGCCAGGAGGCTCGAGCCGGGCGATCTTTCCCCAGGCGTAGAGACGCTGGCAGTTCATGAAGTTCTTCAGACTGCTCTGGTTGATGACAATCGGAACGGTCGTTCGTTCGTTCGCTTTCATCGTACTCCCGCCTGACGAGTAAGTGCAGTGGTGAGTTCTGTTAAGACGTGAATCTTCAAGCACCGCCAGTCGTGAAAGCGAAGTGGGTAGCGGTCGTCCTCTCCGAACTCCATCGCTGGGAGAAGGTCGAGAATGAGGTATGCCCGCGACTTGTCAGTTGCGTCGATTTCCTGCTTGCAACCTGCACAGGTCACTTCGACACTCCCATCTGTACGCCTTCGGCATCTGTATGAGGAGTTCCTGCGCGTTCTTCGTGGCCGGCAGTCAGTACGCACTGTATGAGGCCTTCTTTGTACGGGCACATGCCGGCGAGGAAACGTGGATCTTTTAGACGCTCCGGTTGCTTTAGCGCTTCAAGCTCTGCACGTTGCTCTTCGATCTCTGCGATTGCATCGGCGATGTCACTCGACATCTTATGTGCGTCTTCGGCAGAGAGGTTATTGTACTTGCGTTTGAGGATGCGGATTGTTGCTTCGACCCACATCCGGTAGGACTTGAGACTGATGACGTTGCTCATGCGGCTTGACCCCCGTACTCTCGAAAGAGCTTGAGCACTTTTTCACTTACGATTCTCTCATTCTCTCCGCATGCATAGCAACGGACGTATTGCCTGCGCGAACCGTCCTCACCGAGCATGTTGACCCACTTCCGAGTCTCATCCTGCCAGAACGCGATCTTCCGAGCGTAGAGATCCTCTGCGAGGTTCAAGCTCTGGAGCACTCGCTCATGCTCTCGCATGACAATGCTGTACAGGGCTTCCTTGGCAGTCGTGCCCTCAGGTACACGTCCCAGCGCACGGTACTTCCGCGAGGTTTGCAAGAAGCCTAAGCGCACAAGCAGGCGTGCGTATTGCTCTGCGGTCATTGTTGCACGTTCACGTGCTGGTGATTCAGCAGTCATTTATCAAGCCTCTCACTCAAACCCGTCTGCATCCCATGCATGATGAGCGTCGATGCGAGTCGTGCCGAGCACTTGCAGTTTGCAATCCACTCCTTGACGATGTGCATGATGATGAAGCAGCGAAGGGCGTCGAGTTCCTTCGGATCGCCGGTGCGAGCGTCGCGAATTTGCTTAAGCACGGTTGCTCGCTCCATCTCACTGAGAAGGGTGTCGTGATCTCCTCCGCCTATGGCGGTTGTAACTGCATACACGGCATCACACACGTCGTTCGCTCCGAGTAGGGACCAAACCGTCTCAAGGGCGAAGTCAGCTTTCTTGCAGAGTTCACACATGCTCTTCGCTCCTAGATGGGAAGGTCCGCGTCGGTAAGAGGAGCAGGCTCTTCCTGCTGGGGCTTTGCCCCTTGCAGAGCATCTGCTTCGAAGAGGTGGTACTCTGTTCCGAAAATATTGAGCATGAGCTTCCCGCTCCATCGCCCTCCACCATCTTGCCAGAGCGTAACGCGTCCGCATGGTGCCCAGAATGCTTTCGCAGCACCAGGACGCACGATCTTGTTCTTCACTTCAAGCGTTAGATTCGGTTTCCCCGCCATTGGCATTCGCCTCCTCTTGGAGAAGTTGCATGAGTTGTAGCCTGGCGCTGTCTTCGACAGCATCGGTGGTTTCTGCACTTGCATCTGCTGCAGAACGCAGTTTCGCGATTCCGCGTCCCGCGAGGTCCTCGGCAACATCTGCAATCCTCCCGTGCTTCGGACGCACATGCCCGGTGAGAGGGTGTTGCCAACCGTTCACATCCTTGCTGCGCACGGAAAGTGCGATGCGAAGCATCCCTGCTTCCAGCGCGAGCTTCACCCAGCCCATGCCTCCGGAGAGGAGCCAGACTCCGATTTGCAGGGGATCGGGTACGTCGAAGATTGGCGGCGCACTGTCAGGGTAGAGGAGACCTTGAGCCTCGGGCTCCGCCAGTTCAGGGTCGAGAATGACCTTCCCTGTACTCTCGTCGATGTAGTCGAGGGCTTCGAGTTCGATCGCGGCGGATTCGACTTGATCCTCCGGCACGTGGAGCGTTTCGCGAAGGAACTTGGCAACCGTGCAGCGTTGGCCGTACGTAGTCCAGTGCCGCAGAAGGTGCTCCGCGTACGCGTTGACGTATTCCTCGCTCCATTCAAGAGCGTACGTGTTTAGCGTCCAGAGCTTGTGCGAGGAGCTCTGCTCCGGTACGAAGTGAAAGGCGCAGGCGCCCTTCTCTTGTTCTTCAACTCGGAGCTCTTCGGGCTCGAGGCCTTCGCTCTCGATTGAGGGGCCAGCGAGGCGGACCGTGCGAAGCCAGAGGTCGGGATTCTGTTCGTTCTGCGCCCAGATGTCCGACCGCTGGCGCAGGTGCTCAAGCAGTTCCTCACGTTCCCACCAGGTCAAGCGCATACTCATGTCCTGCTCACCGTGAAAGAGTCGAAGGGGAGCACTGCATGATCAGTCCCTGCGGCAGTGCTCACGCCGAGCTTCGTGAAGATGCGGTTCGCATCCTCTACCGAGAGCACGCGGATGAATTCAACATACAACTTCTGCTGCCGGCTTTCGAAGTAGATGACGGAAGGAAGCCCGAATGCGTGCACGTCGCCGTGCGTGATGTTGATTCTCACTTGATCAGGCCTCCTCTCTTCAGCGCGTTGACGTAGTTTGTTACTTGCACCCGCCGAACCTTCGCCCGGTACTCTCGCACGGCATCAGGAACATCCGTCCAATCGTCAATTGCCAGGTACTCGAGCAACGCCTTGTACTTCGTCAGCATGCTCGTACCCATCAAGCTCATGCGGAGCATCTGCCAATCGCCGTTCTGCACTGCATCCCGGATCTCCTCACGCGAGAAGCTCCCGAAGATGAGCTTCTGCCAGTCGGCACTCGTCGGAGGTGCGGTGAGAAGCGTGAGCGCGGAATGTATTCGTGCTGGTGCATCTTGATCCATGAAGAGATTTTACTTCGAATTGCGGATTGAAATCTACGTACGTGGGCTGCTTCGCAGCCCCGTCAGTGCACGAGCAGCTGGAGCAAGTGCACTAGGCACAGGAGCAAGATCGCCATCCACGCAGGACATTTCTGCGGGTTGACGGCAGAGCCGAGTGCGATTGCCAGTGCACCGAGAACGAGGATCGTGAGAATGAGCATCATGACTTCACCTCTGCTTGGTTAACGGTTCGAAGAATCGCTTCAGCACGAGCGTCTGCGATCGCTTGCGTTTCGCCCCAAATGATCACTGCACCGAGATGTGTGATACGGCCGTCTTCCACGACGCTTAGGGTCACGGCTTTGCATGAGCCTGGAGACCCGTCTGGAAGAATGGGAGTTGCATCACGAACGAAGGTCATACTGGCACCGTCTCATACTCCGTGGGATCTTGGAGGCCAGCATCTCGGAAGGCTTCGATCCGCTCGACGCACGTTCCACACTTCCCGCAGTGCTTCTCACGGCCTTCGTAGCAGGAGTACGTGAGGTGCGTGGGGACGCGGAGGCGTTTCGCCTCCCGTGCGATATCGGTCTTCGTGAGTTGAATGAATGGGCGGTACAACTCTACGCCGGGATCATTACCCAGAAGCATTGCCTCTGCGATCGCAGCTGCGAATTCAGGACGACAGTCCGGGTAGATGGCGTGATCCCCTGCATGCGCGGCATAGGCAACTGTACGTGAATTGATGCTGACGGCGTACGCTGTTGCCATGGCAATCAGGACCATGTTTCTGTTGGGGACGATCGTGGTTTTCATATTCTCCGCAGCATAATGCCCGTGCGGAACAGGAACGCGCCGACCAACCTGCGAGCTCGCGCTCTGCTCGAAGAGCCCTTGCATTGGCGCAGCCACGTTCACGATCTGGTGTTCAGCGAACGCCCCGGCAAGAGCGATGTTTCGTGCAGCATGCAGTTCCTGCACATGACGTTGCCCGTAGTCAATGCTTATTGCATGGACGTTGAACCCGAGTTCTTGCACGAAGTATGCGAGTGTGCTGGAGTCGAGCCCTCCTGAAAGGAGGACGACCGCTCTGCGGCCTGAGCTGGAAGCATGCATGAGAAGGTTCCCTTTCTTCGAAAGCGTTGGAGCGTGAGGCGCGAAGCGTGGAACTCAACGACGAAGATTACCCAACGAAAAGGGGCTCTGTGGAGCTGCCCATCCACGAGCCCCTGTGCTGTGCGAAGCGCCGAGCTACGCCGGCTGTTGCTCGACCTCTCCGGTCTTCGGGTTGATCCCGAGTTCCGCGGCCCGTGCGAGCACTGCCTTGAGCATCGCTGCGCGCTTCTGCCGGTACGCCTTCATCCGCTCCTTGACCTCGGGGCGCTGGTGGTATTCCTTCATCTTCGCCTTGACTTCGGGCTTCTGAATGCGCGTCCGGTTGTACTCCTTGCGCTTCTCGAGCTGCTCTTCCGTGAGCTCCTTGCCCTTCTGACGTTCGCGCTGCTTCGCCCTCTGCGTCTGCATCTTGGCGAGCTGTTCGCGGACCTGATCCGCCGAGAGGTTGTTGACCTGCGCGCGGATCTGTTCGAGGATGTTCCCTTCCATCGTCTCTGCTCCTTGCGGACTGCGTCCGCTCTTTGCACTTGCTGCTTCTTGCAGCTAGCGGTTTCCGAATCTGAAAGACATTATACTTTCGAACTTGAGTTGCTCTCAACGGGCGGGATTTCGCTCGTTCTGCTTGGCACTTCTTGGGCAATAAGCAAGCTCAGGGCGCCTCCGAGTACTTCGTGCATGTGGGGGAGCGTCCGAGGCGCAAGCGTGGACGCACGATTCCCAGCGACGTTCAGATCTTGCACTCCGTACGTACGAATGAACGTGACGATCGATTCGATGGACATCGGATTAAGCAGGTACGGACGCCTGTACGCCTGCACGTGCTTAAGCGTAGCGCGGAAGCCGCGCGTTCCGGTGCGCCCGAACCAGATCGTGGCGTCCGATGCCTGCACGTTCAAACTGGTTCGCACGATGTAATCCTCTGAAGCGGTCTCCGTGCACCCGAACTCCGTGACGAGTTCAGGAGCCGGGCCACGTTCGGTCTTGCACCCGCGAGGAACGAAGCCGCCGGTGCGGAGCCCGAGCGTCTTGGCGATTTCGAGTGCCGTGCGATCGACGCCCGTTTGACCTCCTGAACGAATCTTCAGCTGCATCGAACATTCCTCACAGGGGCGTACGAGAACGTCCCGCGTGTGTCGTCCTGAAGCATGCACGTCACTTCGAGCTGCCACGGAGCGGTGATGTCGAGGAGAATCGAGACGTAGGGGAGCGCGTAACGCTGCCAACGCCCGTTTCGTTCTACGTCGAACTCGATGATTTTCACCGTCACTGCTCTCCTCCTCTCACGCGTTGCACGAAGTGCGGGCGTCGGCAAAGCCCGCATCAGGGATTAGGATCCAACCCGCTGGCGGATAGCGGAGTTCCCCTTTCTTCACTCGGCGCGACTCGCGAAGAGCCGAGCGAAACAGCGCTGCGCGCTATGCGCGAACGAGTGCCTCGATCTCCGCGCTTCGCTCTGTCACGGCTTCCGGCTCGCTCCATGCCTCCAGGCATTCTTGGGTGATCGTTTCGAGCGATGCTTGCATCGCGGCGAGGATGTCACTCTTCACTCGCGTACTAGCGTCGTTCCACGATTCGATCTGCAGGCCTCCCAGCACCTTCTGAATCCGTGCACGAAAGACTTCGAGCAGCGACGCTGCCGTGCTCTCCGTGAGGGAGTCCGTGAAGCGAACTTGCTGGGGAATCTGGAGAACTTGAAACTCCGGAATCACTGCCAACGTCAGCTCGATCTGCGGCCGGAGCACAGTTGTCAGTGCGCCGCGAAGTGCACCGACGACGCAGACTCCTGAAGGATCTTGCCCATCGCTCCAGCCCGTAGGGCTTGCGTGCCCGCGTTCCTGCCCCTTGATCCAGCCACCCTGCAGCATCTGCTCGGCGAGCATCATGACTTCCTGCGGGTTGATCTCGATCTTCGGTGCTTGCTGCTCATGCATGTTTACATCTCCTTTGTGAAAAGTATAGTGCAGCGCTTCGCGCTATGCACTGGACGTCTTCGAATTCTTCTCGATCAAGGCGTCGAGTTTACTGAAGAGGGCGTCGTCCTGCTGCGCAACGTCCACCGGTTCACTGGCGGCGGCAACCGCGGCCCGCCGGTTTGCTGCATACGTCTTCTGCGAAGCATTGACGCGTTCGCGGTTCGCCGTACGCCACCGTCGCATGTACTCCCGCGAACCTGCAGGTGCTCCGTAGGGATTCTTCGCACGTTTCCCTGAAGGGGCCGTTGGTCGTGACGGCCGTGTCGCGAGGTCTACGTTCTCAAGCGTCTCGTTCGTGCGGTCGCCGTCGAGCCAGAACGGGAATTTTTCCTCTGGCCACGTGCCGAATTTGCGTTCCGCCAGCAACAGAAGCACAGGACGCGTGCTCCCGTCCTTGAGGACCGCGAGCCGCGAAGCGGTGTAAGCGGAACGCTTGCCGATGGGCTCGATGAAACTCAGCGCGATTTCGTGAAGAAATTGCTCGGTCATAGCGTAGCCCTATTTGTCCCCGCGGTACTCTTCCCACGTGTCCGTGCCCGAGTCTGCTGCGTGCTGCAGGCGGTCCATCCGCGAAGCGCGGCGAGTGCTGCGGTTCGCCGGGCCTGTGCCCAAGATTCTCTCGCGTTCTTCGCGAGGAAGGCACTCGAGGCAGACCGAAAACTGCAGCCTGCTGTATACGACCTGCTTGTCCTTCCCGCATGCGTTGCAGAGTGGCATCACCGTTCTCCTTGTGAAGCGTGGAACACTGCCCCGATGACTGCCGGTGCTTCTTGCACCGCAGGTGCAGGAACCGCTCGTGCGATTGCTGCGATCCGCTCCCCAGCATCCGCCAGGACTCGATGAATCTCCAGCACGGCCGGATGATCTGCCGCGAGCGGAGAGAGCTGGGAGTGCCGGAATTCCGTTGCCGTTTGCATCGAAATCGTGAGCCCTTGTCCGCTGTAGCTAATGATCATGCTTCTCTCCTTTCCTTCCTGAGACATTATAACATGGAATGAGTGTGGAAATCAAGGACGTGTTCGATGTCATCGTGCCAGGCACTTTCCGAACGTTCGGCATTGCCCGTTGAATGCAAACGCTTGAAAGCAAATGAGTTAGCCGTTCAAAGTTTTGTTCTTGTTCTTTTGCCTTGCCAAGGCGTCTCAAAATCCTATAAACCCCACTCTCCACACGCCTACGGCGGAAGAAGGAGAAAGGATCTCTTCCTTCTAATTCCTCATTTTTTTCTATATACATATAAATCCCTCCTCTCCTCTTCATACTCTTTCCTCTACCCCCTCCCCTATGATGTACGTGTATTAGGGAGTATGAAGTGCTGGGGCATGGCAAGAGAACACGAAACAGTACGTTGAAACGCTAAAGCGTTGAAATGCATCGAGTTATTCAAAGCCCTGAGTGAGGAATGTTCGGAAAATGCCCGGCATCGAACAGCGAATCGCTCTTTGAACTTCAAGGTCGACTCCCTCCATCCGTCGGCGGCAGCGGTACAACCCGTACGCTGATGACGCAGAGCGCGTCGTCGACTTGTGCAAGTGCCCTGTACTCACTCTTCACGACGCCTGGCAGCACTTCCTCTTCGTAGAGGGTCGGTGCAGTTAAGAGCTTCACGTACGGCTTCTCCTTGATCACGGCGCCCTTCCAAGCTTCGAGTTGTTCCTTCGTCGGATCGGCCATGTTGCACACGCTCCTTCTCGGGCGAAGCCCGTCTACCATAGTGCAAAGATTATCGCGAGCACGGAGAGTGCGATGCAGAGCAGTCCGTACATCACCTGCTCTGCAGGATCAGGACTTGTGAACACGACGACGATAGCGCAGAAGATCGCTATGCTGAATAGGCCTGCAAGGCCCAGCTTGCTGGCCGCCATGAAGCGTCTCCAGTCGCGCGAGCGTAGTGAGTTTCGAGGCACGTCTCCTCCTCCAACGGCGTAGCCGCTGCATTTGCTCCCTGATGATTCTCATATTCTCCTGCACTTTCATGTTTCACACACGAGACGGGCGAGACCCGTCACCCAAACGTTGCTGTCGGTTCAACTCTCGCGCCTTCTTTCCAATCTACGTCGATGTGAATTTGATCCCCGCATCTCTCACACTTGTACGTGCGAACGGAGAGGACGAGGTCGATATCTTCCTGCGGGCGAAGCTCGAAGCGGGGAACGGGACCTGTGCGTTTGTCCCACGCCGGGCAGGAGCTGTGAAAGAGCATCATGACGTACCTCCGTGCCGGCGGTTCGCGATGAGCACGTCCGTGCTCGATTCAGATTCCGCCGACAACTTCATCTCGTACTTCTCCGGTGGTGGAACGGAAGGACGGAACGCCCAGCTCCTTACGTCAAGCACTCGTTTCGCTTGCAGCGAGAGCATTGCCCGCTTGGCGCGGAGCGCTACGAACCACCATCCCTCGGAACGAAGTTGCGCGACCGCGTGATCGAGCGTGGTGCTCCCATTCATCACGACGAACCAGTACAGGCGTCGCTCGATCCTACTTAGGTGGATGAATCGAAGCATCTTGCATTCCTCCCTTCGGGAGTTCGAGCGGGAAGACCTCTACCGTCTCGAACCTCCGGCTTTTCATCGAATCTTCCCCGAGGAGCTGCTCCATCCGCCGGAAGAGGAACGTCTCCCGCATCCTGGCTCGTAGGATCTCCATGTCAGTCCCTTCGGGAAACTCGAACTCAAGCACTGCGCGCACTCTGATCACTTTGCACCTCTTCGTTCCTTCTCCCAGAGCAGAGCGACCCGCACAAGATGCGCGAGCACGACTGCCTCCAGGTAGATCGTATTTGACGTAGTCAAGCCGTTCTCCGTCGTCAGAACAACCGTCCCAGTCTCCTCCTCATACGCAGCATAAACGCCGTCGCCGAGGTATACCTTCTTGTGTGGATCGCTCATACGCGGTTCCTCTTCCTGCTTGCCTTTGCAATGCGAGCACGGGCTTGAGCTTTCAGCTGCTTCTTGCTTTTGCGCGCTGGCTTCCGTCGAACGCGCGAAGCGAGTTGCTCGAGCGGTGATTCTGCCAGCATCCTGCGAATTGCATCTTCGAATCCCATCTTCTCCTCCTGGCGTGAAGCGCCTACCGCGTAACTGCAATCAATGGCGTCGTTCGTGGACGCACCGGCTTATCCTCCGGCCCCTTCAAATGTGGGTGGATGTAGAGAGGCAGATGCTTCTCGATCGACGGATACCACTGCTGACGAATGTGTCCACGTACGCTCCATCGGAAGTCGTACTCGCGAACTGCCCTCTCATGCTCTGCGCTTGCAGATTCGATCGACTCGTTCTGCTTCGCAGCATAACTGCGCATGTAGACGACTTGCACCTTACGCTCCGCGAGCTTATCAGCTCCTGCGGATTGCATCCGCTTCCGGGCGTGCCGTTCCACGGCTGCCTGTTCCGTGCGGAGCAGTTTCTGCCGCAGGAAGATCGCTGCGCAGCAGACGAATCTCGCGAGCGTGTCGAGTTCCGTGTGCGTCTGAGGAACGTCCGGCCCCGAATCGATCTTCCGCTGCATGTACGAATCCATCGGCTCGCCTTCAGCGACGCTGAGCCAGAGCGAAGACGCAGGAATGGTCCTGTTACGAGACGCAAGTGGATCAGTCGTCCACGCAGTAATTCCGATCATGGGAACGCCTTGTGCGCTAAGCGCATAGCCCCAAGAAATCGCCTTGACGGGGATGAATGCCCCTGCACGAGCACCTGCGTCGGGATCTGCAATCTGCATCATGAAGGGTTCCTTCTCGAAATAGTGATACGCGAAGTCGACGGGCCAGAGCTCTCGTGTGCAGAGGATGTCCTTGAGCGAGATGTCCTTCGATAGTGCGTTCACCATCTGCACGCACTTCGCGTTCCAGTAGAAGGGCGATGCATGCGTAAGCATGATCACGTCGTCCTGCCACATACGAACTTCGTTCGGGTGCACACGCTTGCGGAGCACGGGATTGCGGGTTGCGTAGAACGTGATGCGCAGCGATTCGAGCATCATCTCCGCTGCTTCGCTGTAGCGATTCATTCTCTCCTCCCCGTTCAATCCACTGCAACCTTGTAGAAGTGCCCCGTCTTAAACATCTCCGTGTCCCAAAACCACTTGTATCGCGGATCATCTCCGTGTACAGCAAGAAACTCTTCGCGCGTTGCAGGGCCGATCACGACGCCCCAGCACTCCCCATCTGCGTTTGAGACGTGTACGCGCTCACCGATTTTCACGTCGGCACGATTCGATCCACTGACTATGTAATGTGCGTCAGTCATCGTGATAGGAAGAGCAGGTACACTGCGTCAACCTCTCCATCCGTGAAATGCACGTTGATCGTCGGGTATCCACCCGTTCCATACCCTCTTCCGTGCTTCAGCAGGAACTCGGCGACTGCTGCCGTGATCTTGAGCGTATCGATCTTCCCGGAGCCCGGTCGCCCGAACTTCCCGACGTACCGATTCGACCTATCGTTGTAGGTGATTGAATCGAGCGTTCCCACGTAGACGGGATGCTCGCGCTCGGATTCCTCCTGCACTGCCTTCCGTGCAGCGTTGTAGTCTTCGCCCCTATCGCGTGCCGCCTGGGCCAGTTCGCTCGCATACGCGATCTTATTCGTAGGCCGTGGAACACTTGAGAAGTACTCTGCATCCGTCTCGTGCAGTTCTGGTTCGCCGTTTCCATGCTGATCAGCCATTCTTCACTCCTTCTCTCGTATGCACCGTAAACTCCGTGCAACATCTCGGACAGACTGCTTGCAGGGACTGCGCTGGAGCGGTGGAAACCGCCGTCGCTTGCGAAGCAAGGACGGCCCTCACCTCCTTCGCCCGTTCGAGAATCGTCCAGCGCCGCTCCGTTCCGTAGTGCGGATTCTCGCAGAGGGCGATGATCCGCCTGATTCGATCTTCGATGAACTCTTCCTGCTCTCTAGTCATGATTCATTCTATAACACTTGCATGTTCGATCCTACGGACGCTGCTTCGCACGTCTTGCAGATTCCCCGGCTACATCGCTCTTGTGCTTTAGTCGTTGACGACGAGCAACGTACTCCCGTCGAACGCAACGTACTCGACGCCCAGCAGATCGCCCTCGCTGCTGCGTTTGACGACGCCATTCGTAAAGGTTCGTCCTCCGAAGTCCACCTCACGCGGCCAGGTCGTGCTGATCCCGAGCGTGCTTGCTTCTTCGGTGAATTCCTCGCGCGTCCGGGCGATCGCTTCCGTTTCTTGCGCGACGCTCGCGAAGGTTGCCTCCGCAGGCAGCATCTTCAGATCCGGTACGCCTCCTCGCCCCCACGGCAACCCCCACTTGCTCGCGCAGATCGGTCCGTACCCCGCCGTGACGCTTCCTGCGTCGGTAAGGGGCAGATTGCAAAAGCTGCAGCGGCACATCAGCGCGCCGTAGGCACGAGCCGCAGCCGCTGGATCCTTCGCGACAAGCGCGATGCATGCGAGGACATCCGGGCGGGACGCCAGGGGTCCTTCGACTCGCCCATCCGAGCAGATCCTGCCGATCCACTCATGCTCAATCTTCACCTGGATCGCACCAGCCGCCTTGCTGCCGAGGCCGGCGAGCGACAGCCGCATCTCGCGCTGATCGGGAGAGAGGAATCGGGCCTTCGGGAACTTCAACCCGCTCGCATGTGCGTTCTGCAAGAACTTAACAATCTCCGCTGCGTCCATGTGCACTGCTGGAGGGAGCGACGGAACTGCAATCTTCGCTGCTTCGCAGATGTCAGTGCTCTCGTGCCGTACGCCATACCCACGTTCCCAGAGCACTCGTACTCCCGCAGGGATCGATCCGCCACAGCGTTTACAAACGCCGGGATACTTCGAGATGATCGTTGTCATGTGCTTTGCACTCCTCTGCTTCGCACAGCACCATGCTGTGCTTCTTTGCTCTTGATCTTACCCTTTCCTCGGCTGCACCACACGGGACGCCTCGCGAGGCCGCTGCACAATCTTCTCGTCGATCATACTCCGTAGCAGCGTCTGGACGTTCACTCCCCGGCCATCTGCCATGTCTTGCAGCGCAGTTGCCTGTTCCAGCGGGACGCTGAACGTGATCATCACCTTCATTCCATTTCTTGATGCTACCATTTGCCTACGCTCCTGAAGGAATTATACATGTAAAGCAGGTTGAATTCAACGGGACGTTTCTTCGATCAATGCCTGATCCTCCGGTGCCTGATCCTCACGTGCGAAGCACGTACGAAGCAGGTGCGAAGCACTACTCATGCTTCTTACAACTATACCGTCCCGGCAACCGGGAATGCCGTCTCGTCGTGCTCTGTCCGCATTGCCAGCAACGTCCACGCTTCACATAGCTGTTCGCAACAATCTCTCCAGTCGGCGGCCCTGAAGCAAGATCCGCCCGATCCACTTGGCTCGTCTCGAAGAGGACGCAAAGTGCGTCCAGCACCTGTACGAATGGCCTCGTGTGCCCTACCGCGAGCGTTGCAAGATGATGCGCATACTCATGCAGCACGATCCCCACCCTCAAACACGGCTTTCCCGTCGCTGCGAATCGATACTGTGGAGCGGGCAGGGAGATCCACGGCCGAACAACCCCTGAAGGCCGACGCTTAATCCCCGCCCTTCCGCGCTTTCCCGCGAAGACTACCTGCAAACGTCCGAGCAAGAAGTTCCCCACATACACAGGACGCACTCTCACGAGCCACCGCACGATGGCCAATGCCTCTTCTTTCGAGCACGGCGTATCATGCAAACGGCGCAGCCGCTCTTTCTCCTGTGACGCACCAAAAACACTATCATACTCGCCGATGCACATCTTCTCCATACCTCATTCTCCTTACAAAGCTGGTGCGAAGCACCGGACGGCCCCTTAAAATAGCGCGCCCTGCTTTGCTTTCAGCAAATCGCTATGCGCCTTTCAACAGGAGCTCTTCGAACGCCTTCCAGGCGTCGCGTACTGCTTTGCAGTATGGGCAGTCCTTTGCACAGCAGCGTCCGAGCTGTGGATCTTTCCAGCCGCACCGTAGCTTCGCTATGCGCTTTGCTCTGTAGTACAGAGCACGTGCTTCGGCTTTAGTCATACGATCATTATCCCTGCAACGCGCTGTGCGAAGCACTATTCCTCGAACGGCTCCCAAACCTTCGGATCGATGTAGCTCTTCATCGCCTGGCCGGGCTTGTTCCCCAACACTTCACTTACCTTCGTTGCCACGATCTTCTGATAGAGCTTGACGCCCTTCTTGCTGGTTGGCCGCTCGATCTTCAAGAGCTCTTGCACCAGCGCTCGAGCCAGTTCGTTCGCCCTCCACGTGCGCACGTCGTGCACCTTCCTCAGCCCGATCTTCTTCATGTAGCGGAGCGTCTGTGCTGCTTCGTGCGGGAAGAGCTTCGTCGCGCCTTCCGCTTCGCGTGAGCGCACGTAGGCTGCGAAGAGATCGTCCTTCACTTCATGATCCTGCAGAATGCCGTGCTTCCCCGGGAAGCGCAGCCTCACGCTCTCAGGCGAAGCCTGCACATGCTGCATCAGCAGGCTGCTTGCCCCGAAGGATTCCTTCGTCCCCTGCGGTGCGCCGCCGTTCCGCAGGCCTGTCAGCATGATCAAGTACGCGGTCATGGCCACATGCCGATCTTCGCCCGATCCACTCGCATCACGCAGGATGCGCGATTCAATCCTCTGCATCCGCTCCGCGTTGAGCTTGCGAACGCGACGCCACTTGGCCTCGGCCGACCGAGCAGTGAAAGCCTTGCTGTACAAGTAGAATGTCTTCCCTGCTGCGGTACGCGCTGTGGCCTGCAAGTCCGCGTTCGGATCATCACTGATCATCACGTTCGTGTACGCTGGTGGAATTCCCCGAGCCTTGGCCTCTGCGGGCGTTGCGGGGCGCAATCCTTCTGCTCTGCACATCGTGCACCTCCTTTCAACTATTATTATGCCACAGCTTGATCGAAGAAGCAACCCTGGACGGGCGCGTGCTGCGTGCGGCAGTTTCCCCGTGCCCTGTACGCAGTGTTGCTAGCTACGGCATTCGGGACGGCATGAACACGGCCCTGGACCACAGCTCGCGGCTGAAAGCAACAGGAAAAACGCTATCCTTTCGATCGTTCGTCTTTGTCCGCAGGGTCGTCTTTGGCCCGGGCACAAGTTCGTGCGCTTTGCGCAAAAACATTCAATGAATCTGCGAGGCTTGCAAACTTCGCGTATAACGCGCGATCGCAGCGCGCAGCATAGTAACCTATGCAGGTTCCCCCTCGCGCGTTACATCGCAGATATGCGCGTTTCGCGCCCGGGCAGCAACCTTCGAAGGAAAGCCACCCCCGGGGGAGGGGTGCGTATCATTATTTATATATCGCGCGGCGCGATTTTCCGGGTTGCCCTGCGAAGGCAGGTGTAGTAGTATATAGATGGAGGTAGGCAATGAACGAAAACGCAATGCGGTACACATTCAGAAAGGGCCCGGCGGTTTACACGTTCCTCGTCCACGAGAGCGGGGACGTGCAAGTCGAGGCCTTCATCGACGGCGTTCGGACGCGCCGGTTCACGACCGAGATCGAAGACGCGCGCGTTCGCATCGCCCGTCTGAAGAGCCAGGGGTTCACCGCAAAATTTTCGTAGAAACCGGTTGCCATGCATGCAACCGCAGCTCGTGATAGAATGTTCTTAGTTCGAAGAGCGCAATCAAGCGCACAAAGGAGAAGAGAAAATGACACAAGCACAGGCACAGACAGTTCAGCTGGCGCAGGATCTTCAGGCGAAGCGCGAAGCGCACATGGTCGTCCTCGAGGCCCTCCCGATGCCGAAAGCGCGCTTCAAGAAGTTCCCGTACGAGTCGCTCGATGAGGCGATCAAGGACGGCTTCAAGCTTCTCGACGGCGACAAACGCACTGGCAAGGACTTCGCGTTCAGCCTGCTCGTGAAGGGTTACAACACGACGATGTGGCGGAAGGCCGCCGAGAAGAACCGCGAGACGCGCGACGCGGTCGCGGAAGGCGATATCGAGATCGCCGTGAAGAAAGTTCGCGCGAAGAAGGCGGCTGCCGCTGCCGAGCCGAAAGGAGAGAGCGCGTAGGCGCTTCGCAGCCTGCACCGGAGCTCGAGCTGCCCGTTCGAGCTCCGTCTGGAGGTTACGAATGAATGCAACTCTTCGTCTCGGCGTCACGCCTTGTCCGGTCTGCGGAGCAGGCCAGCTCGATCACCAGGTGATGGACGTGGATGTTCCCGTCTTCCCCGTTCCCTACTTCGGCGGGGAACTCCCGCGCAGCACTCCCCGACCTACGGTCGTCTTCGCCTGCAATTGCTGCGAGTACGTCGTTGAAGCAAACCAGCAGCTGGAGTATAATGCTCAGAGAAGGAGGAGCGCATGAGCTTGACGCAAGAGCAGGTTGCAACGTATGTGAAGTCCCTTCACGAGAAGGGGAAAATCTCCGCCGAAGAGTGCGAGGCATACCTCGACGCCCTCGAGAGCAATTTCGAAGAGGGTGCGTATGAAGACTACGCCTCGCTCTGGCTGGACGTGGAACTCTACATCAAGATGATGGACGGTGCAGAATGAGCGACTCGAACATCGGCCCGTATCCTCCCGGCACGACGAGCGCCGAAGGCTTCGCCTCATACAGCGTCTGCATGATGACGCTCGAGCAGGAGCCAGGCGCATTCCTCATGATCACAACTCTCCCCGTCCTGCGGAGCATCTTCCGCCTTCGGGACGAAGCGCTGGCGCGAATCGAGCGCGAAGCGGCTGGAGGCATCTGCCGCGTCTTCCTCTCCCAGCCGAACCTTCTCCACGTCACTAGAATCACAATCATTCGTGTGGGATAATCTCATCATGATCTACATCTATCACCCCAAGCCGAAGGACGCTGCGCACGAAGCTCGCCTGGCATCGAGCGTAGCTCTGGCAGAAGTACCGTCAGAGAGTAAAGCGCGCAGCGGTCGCACCTATCAAATTCGCTTGGCACTGCACGAGAATGCAATCTTCTGCACGTGCGAAGCATGGTGGCACAGCTTCGCAGGACCTGATCCCACCCGTCACGAGTGCAAGCATCTTCGGGCATTCAAAGCGACGCTGCTCTCTGCTGCGAAGTAGTCCCTCTCCTCTCGTTCATGCCGAAGGCCTGTGCGAAGCACGAACGGCCTTCAAAGGGCAGATCATCGAATCCAGAACGTTGACGTACACTTAGGCCTTGATCTATAATGAATGCATGAATCGTGGTCTCGACGTGATCGAGGACGGCGTCGTCGTTCTCCCGCAGCAGAGTCGTGCGGCAGACGTGCGAAGCACTGCGGCTGAGAACGGCAGGCGAAGCCTATTCTACTTCATGACGGCCATCCTCGATCGCTCTGCGTGTGAGGACGTGTGCAGTTTTCTCCAGCGTGAGTTCGGCCGTAGGAGCAAGACGGTCATTCTTCCTGCCCGTCTTGCTCGCTCGTATGCCGAGGCACTCGCGCTCTGGGCGCAAGTTCGTGGGACGGCAGTGCAAGTGCTGCTCGCGGACAGTGCACCCGTTGATCCCTCACGTGCAGTGAACGAAACCTTCAAGTGGCTCTACGGCCCTGCTCGCGAAGCGAGCGCCGGCAGCGCTTGGATCCTGATCGTCCCGAGCACATGCGACGTGCTTGATGGTCGCAAGCTCAAATAGGAGAAGGCAGATGGCATATCAACGGGTAAACCCCGAAGCAACAGCACATATTCCGCGCGTTCATTCTCTCGCCGAGGCACAGAAGCGAGGGCGTCCGCCCGGCAGCATTAACCTCCGCACGAAGCAGGCTGCGGCGTACGCGAGGGAAGTTGTCGAGGATCCCGCGTACCGAGCGAAGCTGATGGAGCGCGCACGGAACGGCGAGCTCGGTAGCATGGAACCTATTCTCTGGGCCTACGCCTACGGCAAGCCGATCGAGCAAGTCAAGCTCATGAATGCCGACGGCAGCAACGCTCTTGACCTGAGCACTCTCTCAGCCGGCGAACTCGCACAACGCGCGTTGCATCTGCACGCCGTTCTTCAGGCTGCCGCCGAAGCGCAGCAGGAGAAGGAGGCGATGCGTGAAGCGGAAGCGCAGGACGCGATCCCGGAAGGCTCGAGCACGATCCAGTAGGGCCTTTGGCCCGTGTGTATACGTACTGCGGGATCCTCGGGACAACTCGATCAGATACGTTGGCCTGAGCACGAACCCCGCAGTACGGTTCGCGCGACACCTTGAACGAGTAACAGATCAACACTGCGGCCGGTGGATCGCAAGCGTGCTGGCCTCCGGCCACATTCCCGTGATGGAGATCGTTGCGAGGCTCGATACGCTCGAGCGCGCGCAAGTGATGGAGATGGAGCTCATCGCAAAGCTTCGCTCGGCGGGCATGCAGTTGTGCAATCATACTGACGGGGGAGAGACAGGATCGTGAGTGCTGAAGCACAACTCGACGAGCAAGAGGCCCGCGCCGCGCTGTATCGCGAGATGGTGCAAAGCATCATCGACTCAGCACAACCGGCGATTGAGGAGCTTGCGGCGATCGAGGCAGAGCTCGCAGCACGCCGGCTCGCCGACGCATTTCGATCTTCCGTCCCCCCGATCTTCAAGCCGTTCTGGGCACCGGCCCGGTACAAGGGGGCGCATGGCGGACGAGGCAGTGCGAAGAGCTGGAGCTTCGGCACGATGCTCCTTGAACGGGCGAACCGAGTTCCCGGCCTCCGCGCAGTCTGCGTCCGAGAGGTGCAACGTTCACTCGAGCAGAGCGTCAAGCGCTTACTCGAAGACCTCATCGAGAAGTTCGGTATCGGCGGCAGATTCAAAGTGTTGAACACGCATATCGAAACGCCGGGCGACGGGATCATCATCTTCCAGGGGATGCAGAATCACACTGCTGAAAGCATCAAGTCCCTGGAAGGGTATGATCTTGCGTGGGTTGAGGAAGCGCAATCGCTCTCAGAACGTTCGCTCACGCTGCTTCGTCCGACCCTCCGCAAGGAGGGCAGCGAGCTCTGGTTCACCTGGAACCCCCGCCACGCATCGGATCCGATTGATCGATTCTTACGCGGCGGGTTGCAACCTCCGAACTCGATCGTGCTGAAGGCAACGTACCGCGATAACCCGTACCTTCCGAGCGTGCTGCGGGAAGAGCTTGAATGGGACGAGTCCCGTGATCCTGATAAGTTCGCCCACATCTGGATGGGCGAGTACGAGAAGCATAGTGAAACTCGCGTCTTCAAGAACTGGCGGGTGGATGACTTCGATACTCCCTCCGATGTATCGTTCCTCTTCGGGGGTGACTGGGGATTCTCGATCGATCCAACCGTCCTCCTTCGTGGATGGGTTGACGGGCGAACGCTCTTCATCGATCAGGAAGTGTATAAGGTCGGATGCGAGATCGATCGCACGCCTGAGCTCTTCGATCAGATCGGGAACGGTATGGCGCGCGGTTGGCAGATCGTGACAGATTCCGCAAGACCGGAGACGATCGCCTACATGCAGTCGCACGGCTACCCGAACGTCGTTGCCGCGAAGAAGGGGCCGAACTCGGTGAAAGAGGGGATCGAGTTCCTGAAGTCGTATGACATCGTCATTCACCGTCGCTGCACGCACACGTCGGACGAGTTCACGCATTACTCGTACAAACGCCACCCGCTCACGAACGAGATCACGCCCGTTCTTCAGGACAAGGAGAACCACGTGATCGATTCCGCCCGATACATGGTCGAACCTCTCCGCTCTCCGCAAGAGCCGGAAGAGTTCGCAACTTGGTAGCTCGATATGATCACACGACGTAACCTGCTCAAGCTTCTCGGCGTTGCCGCTGGCGCACCTATTGCACTGACCGACTCGCAGAAGGTCGTGGAGGCGGCGGTTCCAGTTCCTCCTGCACGTGTCGTGTATCCCGAGGAACTCAACATCATCGCCTCTGGCGCGTACTACTCATCGCGGCCGTTCACGGAGCGAACCGAATGAACTCTCTTACCACGATCGTCCAAGTCCCCCAGAATGAGCAGACGCCACAGGTGAATCGGCGCCTAGGGCGCTTGCCGAGGAAGAGCTCACGTAAGGCGCTCCTCTTCAGCGACTTCTTCAAAGTGATGGTCGTGCCTCCGGCAACGAACTTCTGGACGAAGCGCAGGGCACTGCCGCTCCGTTCCTTCGGGAACACTGACTACGGCGACTGCACCCGTGCGAAGCAGGCGATGGCGCAGATGCGCTTTGAACGCCTGGAGCAACGCTCCACGATCAACGTAACAGATGCAGAGGTCATTCGTGTCTACCTCGAAATGACCCAGCGCCTCTACGGAGGTGGAGACACTGGTGCGTACGAGGAAGATGCTCTCAACGAGTGGCGTCGGCCTGAAACCACCTTCAAGGATGTCAAGAGCCGGCCGTACACGATCGATGCATTCGTCGCACTTAACACTGCGAAGCAAGATGAGCTCCGCTCAGGCATTGCACTATCCGGTGCCCACGGCATCGCCGTTTGCTTCAACCTGCCTGCTGCTTGGGCTCCGCTCGGCGCAGGAGAGACCTGGGCACTGCCACCTGGGCAGTCGCTCACTGGTAACTGGATGCCGGGATCCTGGGGCGGACATTCCATGTGGGCGCTCGACTACACGCAACGAGGGATGATGGTAGACGGAACGTGGAAAGATGGACCTCGCCTCGTGACGTGGGATGCAGTTGCTGCATACTGCGATGAAGCGCATATGGTGATCGACTCCGTCGATGCATGGAGGAAGAAGGTTGCAAAAAGCACGGTCGGCCACCTCGACCTCGATCGCGTCGTCGACGCAGTCAATGATGTATCGTCCTACCCGATCCTCCAAGGAGCTGCATGACCGCCCCGTTCGTTCTGACGTTCTCCTCGTTCGAAGAATTCATCATCTTCATCGCGTTCGTGCGGGGACTTGACCTCTCCAGCACACGTGATCTCGCCGAGCTCACTGTCCGTATGCGACAGGTTGTGGAGGAGGTGGGCCATGTGACCGCAGTAGCAGAACAAGATGAATCAAGCTCAGACAACAGCGCGGGGATCAAAGACCCACGGGAGGCGCGCGGAGTACCTCCCATCGCAGTGTTCAGCACTGGAGAACGGGTGACTGTATGAAACAGATCAAGCACAAGCAGATGCAAGATGCAACGCTCATCAACGTCAGGTCGCTTCGCAAGGCGCTCGCCGTGCTTGAAGCGCGCGTTGATCGGAAGATTGCACGACTGCTCAGAGCAGTGAAGAGGGCGAAGTGACCGAAGGCCAGGCACAAGTCCCTCAGGTGATGGATCGGGAGCTAGAAGTCCGAGCGGCAGTGTCCGCCGTGATCGCTCGAGCGCAATTCCTCAAGCAAGCCGGGATCACGTTCAACGGCAAGCGCGACCTCTACGAGATTTTCGGATACGATCGCGTCCTTACTCCGAAGGACTACAGAGACCGATATGCGAGAGGCGGCATTGCGAAACGGATCGTCGAGGCTTACCCGAATGCCACTTGGCGAGGCGGCGTCGAGCTGATCGAGGATGAAGATCCCAAGAAGCATCCACCGTTCGAGCAGGATTGGATCTCGCTCGATTCCCGCTTGAAGGTTCAGAGCGTGCTGCGCAAGGCAGATATTCTCTCCGGTCTCTCCACCTACTCGGTCATCTTGATTGGAACGGCCGACGGCCAGCTCGATCAACCTTTGCCGCGAGGCAATGGGCCGGACGGCATCTTGTTCCTCTCGCCCTTCATGGGTGGCGGAGGTCCGACAGTCAACCCGAGCCTCACCGGCCTTCGTGGAAGCGCCTCATACGCAGAAGCGACAGTCAAGGATTACGAAGAAGACGTTCGCTCGCCGCGCTTCGCGATGCCGAAGACCTATCAGCTGAGTAGGGACACAGTCTCCAAGGCCTTGCAAATCCCCGTGCATTGGTCCCGTATCATCCACCTGGCAGAGAACACACTTGACAACGAAGTTTTCGGTACTCCCACGCTCGAGGCATGTTGGAACCTTCTCGATGACCTCGACAAGGTCACAGGTGGTGGAGCTGAAGCTTACTTCCTTCGCGTGAATCGCGGCTTGCATCTCGACATGGATCGGGATATGGAGCTGAAGAAGGAAGCGAAGGAGGATCTCGCCGCGAACGTGGAGAAGTACGAGCACGGGATCCTGCGGATCCTGAAGACACGGGGGATCAAGGTCACGGACCTTGGCAGTGATGTCGCCAACATCACCGGGCCTGTCGACGCAATCCTCACGCAGATCGCTGGGACGAAAGGGATTCCCAAGCGCATTCTCACTGGCAGTGAGATGGGCGAGATGGCTTCCTCGCAGGACCGAGACAACTGGAAGGATCAGGTTGATGGTCGCCAAACCCAGTACGCTGGGCCGAGCGTCCTGCAGCAGCTCGTCGATCGGTTGATCGAGTACAAGTACCTCAGCGCACCAGGTGCAAAGGGCTACGAAGTCCGCTGGCCGCACATTCAAACCCTTACAGAAGCAGAACGGGCTGAAGGAGCGAAGGCTTGGGCGACGGTCAACAAGGAGAATGGGAGTACCGTCTTCCTCGACTCCGAGATCCGGGACAAGTGGTATGGTATGGCCGCACTGACTCCCGATCAGCTCAAGATGCAGATGGAGCTTCAGCAAGCAGCGATGCCTCCGGCACCAACGCCTCCGGCACCAACGCCTGATCCAAATGCAGTTCCGGCAGACGCTCCGGCCTTGAAGGCTGCTGAAGAGCACTTGCTCGAGGAACTCGTTGTTGCAGTCCGGGAGAATGATCTCGAAGTGATCGACAGGATCCTTGGCCTCGACCACGAAGCAGTGCGGGTACTCACTGACGAAGATCCAGCAGGAGAACATGAACTCGTCCATTGAGCTTCGCCGCACGCCTGAACAAGCAGGAGCGCTGCTCCTCTCCTTCATCAAGCAGCGTGTGCTCGGTGGAGCCGGCTCGGGCAACTTCGGGCATGAGGGTCGGCCAGGAGAGGTTGGTGGCAGTGGTCCTGGCGGTGCTGGCGAGAAGACAAAGCACACTCCTGAACAGATCAAGCAAGCCCTGCAGATGAAGGCGGATGGGAAGACCTACAAGCAGATTACAGCTGCGACGGGATTGAAGCACGGAACACTGAACTACTACGTGAAGAAGCAGAACGCCGCTGAGGAGATGATCGGCGGGAAGCTCTTTACGCCAGGTGGTGGAGATAAGCCCAGTATCCAGGGGCAGAAGATTTCCGGGCCTGTGTTTACGGAGGAGGCAGGAACGCCTGCCGCTTCCGCTGGAAGCAAGTTCGATCAATCATCCATCTCCGCAACGCCGACTACTGCTCCTAGTAGCGCTGGAGACAAGGCCGCCCTCGCCGAGAAGTACGGGTATGATTGGAAGGAGAAGACCTTCGGCCCGAACGCGGGGAAGTATGCGTGGTTCCAGAACAACGTGCAAGTCTCCGCACCGTTCGCCAAGGATCAAGCAGAGAGCGCTGCCGCCGGCATGCACTATGGAACAGGGCCGAAGGCTCCAGCAGCTCCTTTCACCGATGCGCATGCGACTGACTGGCCAATTGGGAATAGCGTTCCGCGAAGCATCGGCACGAAGTACCCGGCGGAAGTTGCAAGCAAGTACAACGGTTGGGCGTCCTCTCTTCCAAGCGCCGAGTATCAGTCCGTCCATGATTACACAGGTAATGAGTACTCCGATATCAACCACGCAATGAGGAAAGGTGAACTCAATTCATATGCTGGGAAGCAAGGTCTGCGAATCCAATCCGCTCTCTCGAAAGCGCCCACTCCTCCTCCGCCCGAGCTCGTCTGGCGTGGGTTAAATGGCGGCGCTGCCAAGGCACTTGCGAATGAAGACATCGGCGTTGGAGGAGTCATTCGCCTGAAAGGTTTTCAGAGCACTAGTATCAACCCGGACTTCGCTGCAGGCTGGCATCACGGTGGACAGGAAGTTCCCCTTCTCGAGATCAAGCCGAAGGTTGGAGCATACGTTCAACCGATCAGCTCGCATAAGAACGAGCGAGAGTTTCTTCTCCCGCACGATGCGAAGTATGTCGTGAAGGGGATTGCGCACGTGAAGTTCAAAGGCCACGGCACCGTGAAAGTCATGCAGCTGGAGATGCAGTGACATACAGTCCGAGCAAGAAATTCACCGCGACTGAGGATGATGTCGAGGTCCTTGAGAAGGGTGAAGCCTTCCTCTTGAACGAGGAGGACCTCGAGATCGGACGACAGCGTATCGCGCAGGGTGAAGCACCGGCGGATGTTGCGAAGGATTTGGCACTTGAGTCTGTATCGCTCCTTCCTGCGCCGGACGCTTCGAAGCAGAAACCTAAGGAGGAAGAATGACAACACCATCAACACCAAAGCCGTCAGCACCACCTACTCCAGCCCCAACGAAGAGTACTCCGCCAACTTCCCATCCGAGCGGTGGAGCACCAACGTCTCCATCCGCGCCTGGGACTTCGTCGCCGAAGGGCGGGAGCTAGCCGATGCCAGGGCGTCCGCATCACTCCGACAAGATGAAGAGCTGCGTTGACAAGCTCACTGCCAAGGGCAAGAGCGAGGCGGACGCCTTTGCAATTTGCACCGTGTCTCTCAAGAAGGCCGGGGAGCCGATCTTCGAAGCAGCTGCCTCTGGCAGCCCGGAAGAGGAAACGCAGCTTCGTGCTGCTGCTTGGCCAATGGAAGCCGGCCACGTTCGCGGTTCGCAGGGTGGGCCTTCAGCCTCTCACTCCGACGCAAGCGCTGCGCATGCTAAGGCAAGTGCCGCACACGAGGCAGCTGCAGCCGCAATTCGCTCGAAGAGTGCGAACGCCGCGGAGCAGCAGAGCAAAGCCTTTGCCGCAACCCGTAAAGCGCACAGCGAGAGCATGAGCGCCGGGTTCGCAGAACAGTTCGCAGCGAAAGCTGCAAAGAGCTACGCGGGGATGGCCGCCAAGGCGGAGACTGCTGGAAGCGCTGCTCTCTTCCACGAGATGGCAGCAACGTACCACGGAAGCGCGGCGCACGCACACATGAACGAGCCGAAGACGTCTCCCGAGCTCACCGCTGCTGAGGTTGCAGACGACGTAGTGCTTCAAGCACTAGAAGCAGGAGATGCCCACTTCGAGGAGATTCGTGCCCTCACTGGGAAGTCGCGTATCGAGAAAAAGGATGGGAAGGACTTCCTCGTCGTCCCAGTCACAGCTCTTCGCGAAGGCGTAATCCATGCAGTGAATGCAAAAGTGCCCGAGTTCGTTCCTGCAAGCGTACTCGCGATCGCTCCGAGTACGTGGAACGGGCGACCGCTCGTGCTCGGGCACCCAACATATCAAGGGATTCCCATCAGCGCCAATCACCCGCGCATCCTCGAAGAGCGATCCTTCGGCCAGGTCTTCAACTCTCGCTACGCGAACAAAGAGCTCCTGATGGAGGCGTGGATAGATCAAGAGAAGCTCGAGACGCTCGATGCAAAACTGCTCCAGCGCTTGCGCGACGAGGATCAAGTTGAAGTGAGCGTCGGTGCGCTCACACGCACTGCGAAGTCTGCTGGCGTACATGGTGGGAAGAAGTTCTCCGCCGTGTGGAAAGATATTCTCTCCGACCACCTCGCATTCCTCCCGGACGCTCGAGGAGCTTGCTCCGTCGAGATGGGCTGTGGAACATTCCGTGCGGCAGCTGCTGCAGAAGGAGAACCGATGAACATCTTCGATCGGGTCAAGGCGCTCATCGCCAAGGCTCGAGAGGCTCCGGCGGAGGAAATCTCCGAGGACGAGCTTCGCGTGGCAATTAGTAAGACTGAATCAGACAGTGATCAGCGCAAGGCGTTGCTCGAGGCACTTCGTGCCATGGAACCGGGCGTGTACGACATCGTCGCGATGTACTCCGACAGGATCATCTACCCAACCTACGAAGGTGGGAAGACCTGCTACTACGTCCGGAAGTACACAGGCGATGCAGCGTCCGGCTACAAGATCGATGGGAATCGGACGGAAGTTGAACTCGTGTCGGATTGGCAACCCGTCGCTGCGGCCAGTCGCCAGATGGACTGCCCGGAATGCGATGGCGCAGGTAAGATGAAGACCGGAAAGGACTGCCCGACGTGCGATGGCACCGGACAAGTCCCTTACGCAAAGCGTGCAGCAGAAGGCACACCCACGGATCCGCCCGCTCCGGTTCCGACGCCCTCTGCTTCAGCAGTAGCAAGTGCAGAATCAGTTGGAGATGCAAGCGCAGAAGTGAAGCCAGCACCCAAGGCACTCGAACACGCAAACGACGCGGCGAAGCCGCCGTGCGGATGCAAATCAGGAGAACCAATGAGCAAAGAAACACGTGAAGAGGTGATCAAGGGCCTCGTGGAGAGCAAGTACAGCGGCTTCACGACAGGCGACGAGAAGATGCTCGAGGCTGCAAGCGACGAGCGTCTCGAAGGGTTCCGCGTCGCAGCGGAAGCCCGGAAGAACGAGAGCGAGCAGAACCGCGCTGCCGCCACCCGCGAGCTCACGACCGAAGACTTCATGAAGGTCGCGCCGCCGGAGATCAAGAGCCTTCTCGACAAGACGCAGAAGGCGGAAACGGAACGCAAGGGCTTCCTCGTCACGGAGCTCAAGGCGTGCCAGAGCGAGTACAGCGAGGCTGAACTCTCGAACATGAAGCTCGAGGATCTCGAGCGGCTTGCTCGCGTGTCAGGTGCGGATGTTCCGCCGGCTGACTACACTGCACGTGGCCTCTCGCGCTTCCCGAGCAAGGAAGACCGCGCGAAAGACGTGTACGCGAATCCGCCGAATCCGTATAAGCTCGCGATCGCCAAGGCAAAGGGCGAACAGCCGAAAGCTTCGTAGTAGGCGCGTTGCGCCGGAGGACAAGAGATGTCAATCACCAAGTATCCGCCGAATACGATTTGGCTCGGCGGTCCAAGGACGGAGATCGGGGACATCCCCGCAAAGGAAATCATCACGCCCGGCATGTTGGTCGAGCGGACGAGTGATTCCAACGTCCACAAATGGCAGAAGCATAGCGTTGCCGGGGGAACGGGAACTGCGTTCGCGACCGAGCAGAGCATGCTGAACAAGACAGTTGATGATACGTACGCTGCAGGCGACTTGATGGAAGTCACCGAAGGTGGACACGGCACCAACTGGTGGGCAATCATCGCGTCTGGTGCGAACATCGCACGTGGCGCAAAACTCGAGAGCGCAGGGAACGGAAAGCTGCGGGCGTACACGTCCGGCGTGCAGGCTTTCGTCGCACTCGAAGCGAAAGACAACTCCGCTGGTCCCGGTGACGCGCGGATCCGAGTGGAGGTGGCGTAGCCATGAACTTCGATACACTTCGCAATACAGCGACAAACGCGAAGAGCCCGATCGCCGGAGCGCTCCTTCGCAGCTTGCAGGAGACAGGGGATATTTCGATTCCCTCACTCCGTGCACTCTCTCCCCTGAGTGACAAAGCTCAGGTGCTCGTCGATCAGGCCGTGGTTGAAGTGGGACTTGAACGTCTCACGTTCGCCGCGGACCTGATGGCCGAGGGCCTGACGTACGATCTCCCCGATCCCATGTCCGTGACGCAACTCGAATGGGAGGACATCGGGAAGACGGGCGGCGCGCAACGCACGATGAGTCCTTCGGCTCGCGGAGAGAATCAGCTCCCGAACCGTACGATTCATCGCCTTCCGATCTACCTCACGACTGATGACTTCTCGCTCGGCATCAGGACGCTCAAGATGTCGCAGCGCGTCGGGCAGCCGCTCGACCTCACGCTCGTGAAGCAGGCAACGCGCCGTGTGAACGAGGCGATCGAGGATGCGGCGATCAACGGTGCGAGCACGGTCGACGGCTTCGCACTGCAGGTCGGCGGGTACGCAGCGCCTGGGCTCCTGAATGCCCCAAGCGCAAACGTGCAAAGCTTGTCAGTTGACTGGACCGGCGCGAACACGGTGGGCACCACCGGTCCGGCGATGGTGAATGACGTGCTGGCAGCAATCGGCAAGGCACAGGCGGATAAGAAGTACGGTCCTTACAACCTGTACCTCGGCACGAACGCAGGGAACCTGATCGAAGGCGACTTCAAGGTCAACACGACGAACACAATTCGTCAGCGACTTGAAGCGATCACCGCCGGCGGTCGTCCGATCCGCATTCGCGTTGCGGATATGTTCCCGAACACAAGCACTGGAACGCAGTTCGCACTCGTGCAGATGACGAGTGACGTTGTCGAAATGGTCACTGGGCAGGCTCCAACAGTCATCCCCTGGACCAGCATCGACGGCTTCACCCTCTACTGGCTCGTGCTCGCGATCATGGTCCAGCGCGTGCGTGCAGATCAGGACGCGAACTCGGGAATCGTGCTCGGAGTGAAGAGCTAGGCGGCTTCGCCCAAGCACACAAGCGGAACGTAAGTGGAGGTAGGAGCGCAGGCTCCTACTTCTTTCCTCTTAGGAGAACGAACAATGGCAGACGCAAAAGACGCACCGGTTCCTTCCGGCGCCACTCCTTCTCAGGGTCCAGGCGACGCGAAGGCAGAGGTCACGGGAAATCCGAACGCGAACGTTCCGGGAAAGCCCGAGACGCAGGGCGGACCGGATAAGAATCCTCCGCCGGGCAGCATGAACAACCCGATCCCTCAGCAGATTCCGAAGGGCAACACCCCTCAGCACAAGGTCACGGAGTTCGCAGGGAATCCTGGCGGTTCCTTTCAAGCGACCGGGGATTTCGGCGACACGCCCGGAACCGTAACGGCTGACGGGCAGCCAGTGCAGGTTGCTCGGTGGAGCGCCAACAGCATCAAGGGAACGCTGCCGGCATCCTACAAGCGCGGTGGCACCGTGCAGATCAAGACCGCGTCCGGACACACGATCGATCACAAGTACTGAGCGCAGGGCGCAGCGCAAGCGCACAGGGGAGGTGTGCAGAGCACCTCCTCCTTTTCGAGGAGAAGCATGCTCACTTTCACTTCCTTCAACAATCCCTTCCGCAGTGTTGCGCTGCGAACGATGTTCTCTAAAGGAGATACGTTCGAGAACGACCTGCTGAAGCTGATTTTCAATGCCACGGCAATTGCGAACATCGCAGACAATGCCGCGACGTCACCGATCACGAATATCGGGGTCTCCCTCCACACTGCGGATCCTGGCGAGACGGGAACGCAGACCACGAGTGAGACGTCGTACACCTCTTACGCACGCGTAGCGGTTGCCCGGACAAGCGGTGGGTGGACGGTTACGAACAACAGTACGTCGCCCGTTGCCAACATCGACTTCCCACAGTGCACGGGCGGTTCGGCCACGATCACGCATTGCGGGTTTGGCACGAACACCACGACCGGTGCAGGAAAGCTCTTGTACAGCGGAACGGTCACTCCGAACATCAGCGTGAGCAACGGCGTCACGCCGCGCCTCACGACCGCCACGACAATCACCGAGGACTAACGCACACATGCTGCTGCTGGCTGCTCCTACGTACGACGGAAGGCGCTTCAACTCCACTGCGATTGCCCTGGGCATCATTCACAGCAGGGAGCCTGTGCTTCTCCGTGACGAACCGAGCAGCCTGCTAGCAGCAAACGTTAATGCCGCGTGGTGCCAGATGCTTAACCTTCGCGGAAAGAAGGACATCACGCACTTCCTCCTTCTGCATGCAGATGTAGATCTACAGCACGAACCGCAGTGGATCAACATCCTGCTCGATGAGATGCAGTACGTTGGTGCAGATGTCCTCGCAGCGGTCATTCCTCTGAAAGATGCCACAGGCATCACGAGCACTGCGATCGAGGGAGAGAGCCTTTGGGCGCCACGGCGCTTCACGCTCCGGGAGATCTACTCGGAGAAACCTGCAACGTGGACCGAGCCGGGCCTGCTTATCAACACCGGCTGCATGCTCGTGGACGTTCGAGCACCGTGGGTCGAGGACATCTGCTTCACGATCAAGGACGATATCATTCGTGATGCACGAGGACGCTTTCAACATGTCGTTGAAGGCGAGGATTGGAACTTCTCGAGGCAGTGTCATGAAAAGTCCTTGCGGGTGTTCGCAACAAGGAAAATCCCGATCGACCACGTCGACGGGCACACGCGCTACTCGAACACAAGCGCGTGGGGTACGTGGACGACTGACGAGAAGAACAGGGAGGCAGCACATGTCTGAGAACGGTCAAGAAGCATCTGAACCGCGGATCGCCGAAGCAGCTGGTTCAGTGTCGACTTCAAGCGGGTTTGGAAAGCAGACGAATCGTGCACGGCAGATGGAGAAGGCAATGGTCGCCGCCATCAACTACTTGCAGGGCAAAGGCGTCTCGATGAGCGACGACACCGCAGGGCTCTATCGAGAGTTTCAACTCCGTGCACGGAACGCCGCAGGCAAGAACGAGACGGTGAACTTCGATGAGATGTATGAGGAACTCGGACCGAAGAACAAGGAGTAACACAATGCGAAATTTACGCTGCATCGTTTTCACACTTGCGCTGGTTTTCGGTGCAGCGTTCAGCGCATTTGCGCAGCCGCAAGCACCGGTTGTACGCACGCCGACGCCGCGTTCATTGGTTGCTGGTCAAACTTTTACGATCATGTGGGACGCGAATGCTGATCTTGTGACCGGTTATCGTGTTTCGATCGGGACTGTCAGTCATGTGTATACGATCACGGCTGATGTTCCTGCAAACGTGACGCAATATCAGTATACGGCGACGGCGAACGCGACATACTTTGTAGCAGTGCAAGCCTTGCGGAATGCAGAAATTAGTAATTACTCTGCCGAAGCACATACGGCGTCCGTTCCTGCATCTCCGGATTGTAGTTTTGTGCCGCCGCTGCAGACTGTCGTTGATGATGTTGGCACAACGTGGAGTCTAGGCACATCATTGACCGGTCCGAATAACTCATTCGCGATCATGGCGAAGCCTGAAGGTGCGGCGTCTCCATCTCAAATTCCGAACACATACGGCCGGAAGATCGGTTGGATTACAGGCGGGTTATACATCATCGGAGATGACCCTACGGACATCTGGTATAAGTGGAACGGGACGACATTTACAAATGTTGCAGCTCCGGCCGGATGCACCGTTCCGCCGCCGTGCACATATACGCTCGGTTCGCCGGCAAGTACGATTGCTGCGAACGGCGGTAGCACGACAGTTCCGGTGACGGTCAATATTTCAACGTGTGTTTCAACAACATCAACGTCACAGAATTGGTTGCAAGCCGCGCCAGCTTCAGCAACTGGGAACTTCTCTGCAACGGTTACGGCTACTGCAAATCTGAATACTGCGCAGAGAACGGCGGATCTAATTGTTAGTGGTGTGCGAAGAACAATCACACAGCTAGGTTCGACAGCCCCACCGCCGTGCACGTTTTCAATTAGTCCACCGTCCGGAACTATTCCGGCAGCAGGCGGCACGGTAACAAGTCCGGTTGTTGCGTCGGATACAACGTGCAATGCGGCACCGACATCGAATCAACCGTGGATGACCGTGTCTCCGCCTACGGCTGTTGGTAACTTCGTCTTAGCGGCAACAGCTACGGCAAATACGGCACCGTCTGTAAGATCAGCGACAGCTACGGTCGGTAATGCATCAGTTGTTGTGACGCAAGCAGCAGCAACGACGTCAGTATGTCAAACTGCAATTCCTGCAATTACAATTCCGAGTAAAGGCTGGGATACTCGGATTAGTAAATCGGCGGATCCCGGCGGCTCGGTTCAGTTTTCAATTCGTTTCACGAATCCGGCTGTGCTCGGATCAACGGTGCCGCCGCCACGACGAATCACAACAGTTGAAGCGCAATTGCAACAAAATGGCGTTGCGATCTTCAAGACGTTTATTCAAGTGCAGCCGACAAGCGACAGCTTGATCAAGCTGACCGGCTTGACGTATACCGGCACGACGATCGGACGGTATGACCTTCGAGTCATTGCAACAGATGAATCCGGCTGTGTTGGCAAGACGGCGACAACGCGTAACGTAGATATTCAGTAACGATGTGGTCTGCGGCGACAGCGAAAAAATCATGGATTACACGTCGCGCTCGATACGGTGTAACCGGAACTCGGTTATCGGAACTGTGTCAAAAGCAATTGCATCCGATGACACCGGAAAACACGATCGTTTCGAAATCCGGTGAGAAAACATATCGCCGGTGT
>Ga0247664_1000031_pt1 | contig 40019 bp, 25 predicted proteins | sample CNK05_metaG_FD_182715 | JGI IMG/M metagenome (GOLD analysis project Ga0247664, IMG submission 182715) | Soil microbial communities from Purdue University Martell Research Forest, Indiana, United States - CNK05 | ecosystem: Environmental > Terrestrial > Soil > Temperate forest > Bulk soil...
AGTTGGTTGCCAGAGGCTGCCACGCCTCCGGGTTTAGCGTCGGTGCCGCCGAGTTTAAGCCCGGTGCGTGTTCCGTCGTATAGAGCGCGCCGCGGGCCGTCGGGAAAGCCAGGTTGAACACAGGTGCAGCGTCGTTGGTTTCCACCCAACCCACCCAAGACCCCGCCACATTCGCAGACAGCGGTGTGGGAATTCCACGCCGCCAGCGCCCGCCTGCTCCCATCCGGGCATAGGCCTCATCGGGTTGCAGCGACCCGAACGAAACCCAGTCGAGGAGCGTCCGCGACTGGTTCGTGGTTGAGTCGGTGAGCATGACCGTCTCCCCCAAACGCTTAAGACTAAACGGGGCGTGGTTGGTGCCTTTCTCCGGTTGATTGTCGCAGAACACCACAAAAGGCTGGCCGGGTTGCAGCAGCAGATTCGGGAACTGGTAGCGCGGCCCATCACCGATCTGTTGAGCCAAGGAAAGCCCGCCCAACGTTACGGGTACGGAAGAGGTATTGCGAATCTCGACCCAATCCGGAGGCGCATTCGTTCCATCCTTCGGATCTTTCAGATAAGAACGGTTGTCCGCGACCACTTCCGAGAGTTCAATGCCCGCGCGGCCACTCGTGAAAGACAGCCCGTAGGCGTTGCCGATCAATGAGCCCGGGATGCCGAAGACCGGTTCATCGGGGATGGCCAGATTCAGATCGTTCAAATCAGTGACCTCAAAATAAAACTGGAACTCGCCGCGCTGAGGCAAGGAATCCAGGTCCACCCCAAACGTGCCGTCCGTGGGCGCGCCATCCCCGTGCAACCCGTCATCGCGCATCAGCAAAGCGCCCGGGACCGTGTTTTCATCGAGCCGCTGGTAATGCAGGGTGAGACTCGACACGCCGACATCATCGCGCGCCGACGCCAAAATACGCGCCACGCGGTTGCTTTGAAATAGTCCGGGGTCGACGCCGAGGAATTTCACTTCCGGGGCGAGCAACCCGTTGTCAGGGTTGGGCCGGCCCGGGGTGGGGAACGGATTAAAGACGAAGGCGCGCAGTCCATCCCGGTAACGGGCATAGGAGACGTTCGGGCGCTGGCTGGGATAACGGACTTCATCAATGACAACCCCGGCCGCATTCCGCAAACGCAATGTGGCTCCTTCGACGGGAAGCTTCCAGCCGGTGTGGTACTGGGATTCATTTGTGTTTGGGCTGCAGTAAAGGACCACGTAACTTTGAGTCGGGACATAGCCCGCCGGCGGCTCGAACACGAACTGGTTGGTGTGAGCGGGGGGGACGGATTCATCCGTTAACTCCACGCGCCAGCCGGCCAGAGCGACACCATTGCTGAGTCCGTTATACAACTCGATCCATTCGTGGAAGCCGTCGTCCGCGCGCAGTGGATCATCGTTGCTGGAGGCAAGAAACTCGTTGATCACGACATTGGTGATGCCGGCTCGTTGGCCGAGCTGGCGCAGCGGCGAATTCGTTTCTAACGGTTGATGCCCGCTCAACGCAGTCCAAAGAACACGGCCAGTCCCAACCAGGTCCGGCAACCCATCTCCGTCAAGATCGCCGACCGCCAGGTACCGGCTGGAAGGTGCATCGACCGGCAGGTTGATCTGCGCCTGTCCGTTGGGATGCACAGTATAAAACGAGAGACAATCGTTCTGACGGCAGGAAAGGATCATATCCTTGTTGCCATCCTGGTTGTTGTCCAGGTCCGTAATGACCAGATCCGAGATCAACTCATCGGTTCCAGACAAACGCGTGGGAGGGCCGAACGACATGCCGGGGCCGCCGAGGTAAACCCAGGCGCCCTTGCCGCCCACCACCAGATCCAGATCCCCGTCGCCGTTCACATCCACGGCCAAAATTGTTCGTGCCCCGGACGCGCCGGGCGGGGCGTCGAGCTGGTGAATCAGCAGCTGGCTCGAGGTGAAAATATGGTTGGTGTTCTCCACCACCCAGATTTCGCCGTTGACTCCCACCCCCGCCAGATCGATGTCACCGTCCTGATCAAAATCCCCCGTGGCCAGACCCCGGGCCTGCTCGACGAACGGATAGATGCGCGGCGGCGCAAACCCGCCGCTGCCATCTCCCTGAAACAGCGCCAAATTCGAATCCAGAAAACCAACCACCAGGTCGATATTGCCGTCGCCATCCAAATCCGCCGGCACCATGGACAGCAGCCGTCCCTGCACACCCGTCGGCAAGTGATAAACCTTTTCGTCACCAAACGTCCCATCCCCGTTGCCCAGTCGGACGGATACCGAGCCTGATTCGACTCCGGCCACGCCCAGACTGGAGGACACATGGTCACGGATCCCGTCTTTGTTGACATCCACCAGCACCTGGGCACTGGGCAGATTACCGACGGTATAGAAGACCGGGGGCTGCAGCGAGCCATCAGGGTTGGCCAAGCGCACGCTGAAATCTCCCGAAGCGCGGTGCAACTGGATCACGTCTCCGTAGCCGTCCCCGTTGAAGTCCTGCACGATTAACCCCGCCACATAACCGTCCACCAAATACAGATGATTCACCCCGCGGTAAGCCACTTGCCGAGGCGCCGCGGTCAGGATCGAAATATTAGCCGAATCCCGATTGAGCACCGCCAGGTCCGGGTAAGGGTCCCCATCCAGCTTGGCCACGACCAATTCCCGGGGGCTGGATCCGACCGGATGTTCGGCGGCCAGTTCAAAGGAGCCGTTGCTGTTGGTGTAGGTGAGGACGCTGTCGAAGTTGCGCTGCACGACCACCAGGTCGTTCCAGCCGTTGCCATCAACATCCACCGCCGCAATGGCACGAGGCCCTCCTGGGATGTCGATGTGTTGGGCCACCGACGAGCCAAAAGAAAAGGCCGAAAGGCCGTTGGTCTTCCCTTCACGGATCTCGATACTACCTGCGTCGCGGAAGACCGTGACCAGATCCGGCAAACCCGTGGCGGCCGGCGCCAGCAACGGCGCCACTTCCACGGCATGCGCCGCCGCCTTGTTGGTTCGAACGCTCGTCACTTGCAGCAATCCATTGGTGCCCACGCCCAGCGTCCAAAACACATTCGTGTCCGCATGGGTGAGGACCAATTGGGCGCCGCGGGCTCGGGGTGGCCGGAACGATTCCATCGAATATACCGGCTTGGGAAAATCCGCCAGATCGGTCGTGGGCACGTTGGCTACATCCAGATCCTGGAAGGGAGTCAGCGCGTTTGTTCCATGCCCCCGCCACCAACGCAACCCCAGATTCGGGCCCGCCCCAACCAGGTCGGTTGCTCCATCGCCATCAAAATCGCCGGCGACAAGATTCCGAACACCATGCCAGGCTTGGAGGAACACGGGCGCCGCAAACTGCCGATTGGTGGCATAATAAAAGACGACGACTCGATCGGTGAACGGAGCCGCCACCGCAATGTCCGGATGATAATCCCCATTGAGATCGGCGCAGACGATCCCCCGCAATGAACCGCTCCCCGCCGCCAGGTTGACCGCGGGTTCGAATCGCCCGTTGCCCTGGCCCTGCGCGCCTCGTTGACCGAAGAAAACGTTAACCGTGCTGGCGGTAAGGCTCACGGCCAGGTCCACCGCGCCATCCCCGTCAAAGTCAGTTGCCGCGATGGCCTTGGGACCCACCGTGACATCGGATCCTTTGGGATCCCCGGCCGGCAATTCATAAACCAAGTTCTGCAGACGAAGCAGATTCGTGATCAGCTGTCCCTCGGCGCAGTCCAAGACCGGCCCGCACAGCAATCCGCACCAGACAAACGACGTCCAGAGCGGCCACCGGGTCGGGCGATAACCGCCGAGCCTCCCGCGGGCCATCGCGGACGGCGGCGGTCGCAGACTGCCGTTACAGTCTGCGTGTCTGTCGCTCAGCATGCAGGGGGGCGTTTGGGTTTGCGGAACACTATGAGACTTCGCAGATATAATCCATTGCTGTTCAAAAGGCGAGCCTTTGTTGACCGTCTGCCAAAGCCCGCTCCAGGTGGTTCGGACGCCGGTCCCGGGCCAACCGGTCCACTCCCACATTCATGATGGCAGGGTCACAACGTTGGTCCGTGCAACCCGATACGGTCCGGGAGGCGGCCGTTTCAATAAAAATCACCGGCTCGAAACCTTTACCCCAGCGCGCCCGCGGAAATTGCCGTTGCCTTACAGGAACAGGCCAACCAGATTTCGAGATTGTTCAGTCCATGATTCATTTGTCTCTTAGTTTATTGGTCCTGTTGAGCCCGGTGGCCTCCGCTGCTCCGTTAATCCTAAACGCCAAGCAAATTCATCTGGGCCAGGAGGGACGACCGGAATGGGATTGGTTTGCGGGTCACGTCCCGGATGGGCGTCAGTTTGAAGTTAAGTTCCCAGCCAGCAGCAACCGCTCGGAAGGCACGCTGTTCATTCGACAAGCCGACGTAAAACAGGAATGGCTGATCGAGCTCAACCAAAGACGCATGGGCCGTCTCTTCTTGATGGAAGCGGACTTGGTTTACGCCCTGGCCATTCCTCCAGGCGCATTGCGCGAGGGGAGCAACACCCTCGCCATCCTGGCCCCAAAGGAAATCGATGACATCGTCCTGCACGATATTCTGCTGGATCCGCGCCCGCTCCAGGAAGCGGTCGGGGAAAGCCGCCTCGCCGTCGAGGTTACCGAAGCCGGCACCCGGCGTGCCCTGCCTTGCCGGTTGACGGTGGTCGATCCGCGCGGTGTCCTTCCACCGCTGGTCGCCACGGCCGACTCTCCATCCGTCGCGGTGCGCCCGGGCGTGGTCTATACGGGAAACGGCCGGGCGCATCTGGCGCTGCCTGCGGGTCATTACACGATCTTCGCCTCGCGCGGCTTCGAATGGAGCGTGGCCACCCAACAAGTGCACGCGGCTGCCATGAGCGACACGCGCATCGCCCTGCAACTGCAACGCGAAGTCGACACGCCCGGACTCGTCAGCTGTGACACCCATGTCCATACCTTCACCCACAGCGGCCATGGAGACGCCACGGTGGACGAGCGGATGCTGACGCTGGCCGGCGAAGGGATCGAACTGCCGATTGCAACCGATCATAACCTGCAAATCGATTACACCGACGCAGCTCGACGCATGGACGTCGCCGCCTGGTTCACGCCCGTGATTGGCAACGAAGTCACCACGACCACCGGTCATTTCAATATCTTCCCGGTCGATCCGGGCGTTTCGCCTCCGGATTTTCGGATCACACATTGGCCCACGTTGATGAACGCGCTGCGCGCCACCCCGGGCGTGCGCGTCGTCATTCTCAATCATCCCCGGAATATCCATACCGGCTTTCAACCCTTTGCCGCGACCAACTATAACAGTGTTACCGGCGACGATCGACGCGGGCCGGGATTCAGGTTCGACGCCATCGAACTGCTCAACTCGTCGGCCCAACAAACGGACTACCTGTTGGTCTACCGCGATTGGTTTGGGTTGTTGAACCATGGGTATCGGATCACGGGGGTTGGCTCGAGCGACGGCCATGATGTCAGCCGTTATATCATAGGCCAGGGACGCACCTACCTCGTCTGCCCGGACCAGGATCCGGCGCGGCTCAACGTGGCGATCGCCTGTTCCAATCTTCTCTCCGGCCGGGCGCACGTCAGCCTCGGGCTGCTGGTCACAATGTCCGTCGAGGATCGGTTTGGTCCTGGTGATCTGGCCGGGCCTCTGGGTCCGGAGGTGCGCGTCACCGTTCGGGTGCAGGCTCCCCCCTGGATCCGCGCCACCAACGTCGCCTTGTTCGCCAATGGAGCCCTGATTCGGGAACAAACGATCGATCGCATCGACACGGAGCAAGCGCGCCAACGAGAGCCGCTCCGGGGCACGCAAGCGAAGGTCACCTGGCTGATCCCGCGTCCGGCCCACGATGTGTATCTGGTGGCCGTCGCGACCGGACCAGGCATCGAAGCGCCGTTCTGGGCCACGCCTCGCCCTTATCAACCGGTCTCCACGCACTGGCAAAATCGCGTGATTGGTTCCACCAATCCCATCTGGCTCGATGCGGACGCCGATGGCGTTTTTACTGCTCCGCGTGGTTATGCTCTGAAATTGATCGAACAATACGGCCGGGACCCCCGAAAATTGCTGCGACCACTCCGTGGCTATGACGAGGCTGTGTCGGCTCAGGCCGCCGGCCTTTGCACGGCCGCAGGAGCAGATCTCGCTGCCCTCCACGACACGCTGCAAAGCGCCGCGCCCCAGGTCCGCCGCGGCTTCAACGCCTTTGCCCAGACGCAGGGGAAATGACCCTCACTCAGGCGCGAAACCGCCGTTGCCGCAAGCGGTCCATGCCCACGGCCAGGATGATGACCGCGCCGATGATGATCTCCTGCGTAAAGGTCGGCCAACTCATCAAGCTCGAACCATTGCGCAAGGTCTGGATGATAAAGGCGCCGACCATCGAACCGAGCACACTGCCGGATCCTCCACTCAGACTCGCTCCGCCGATGACCACGGCCGCAATCATGTCCAGCTCCAGGCCGATCGCCCCCGACGGATCGCCCTGGGTTAAGCGCGTCAGTTGCATCAAACCCGCACAGCCAAAAAACAACCCCGCCAGCGTATAAATCAGCACCTTTTGCAGGGAAACTCGCACCCCGCAGAGCCGCGCCGTGGCTTCATTCGAACCAATGGCGAAGACATAGCGCCCAAACACCGTCTGGCGCATGATCAACGCCAGCAAACCCGCCAACCCCGCCGCAATCCAAACCCCATGCGGCAACGGAAACAAATGATCCAAATCCTCCATCTTCATCAAATTGTTCAGACTCGATTCGATCGGATAGTTCACCGTCTGGTTGCCGGCCAGCCATTTGGCCGTGCCCCGAGCCACGCCCATCATCCCCAACGTGACGATAAACGGCATGAGCCGGAATCCTGCAATCAAACCGCCATTGACCAATCCCACCAGACTCCCCCCCAGAACGGTCGCGGCAATCACCGGACCTGTCCCCCAGCCCCGGTGCAAAAGCAGGGCGCCCAGCACGCTGGTCAGCGCCACGACCGATCCCACACTCAAATCGATGCCGCCGCTGACAATGATCATCGTCATACCCAGCGCGCCCACCGCCACAATCACCGTCTGGGCCAGCACCGTTTTGATGTTGGCCACGCTGACAAACGCACTTAATCCATCAAAGCTGCCCTGCCGCACCGCGCGAGTCCATCCGGTGAACCCGTGTAGATTCTCCTTTTGCATCTGGTCGGCGATATCCTTTAACGCCAGCATGGCCATGAACAACCCCACCACCAAAGCCAGCCCAAAAAACGGGCCCAAAACCGAAAATGCTTTCTTCAGTCTCAATCCCGGCTGGGCCGGCGGTGCGCCGATCTGATCGACGTGGTTCTCCGGCATCTGGGCCAGGCGCCCGCTCATAGCGTGGGACCCTCCTGCTCCTCCGTGCCACTCCCAATGGCCGCGGCGATGATGCTGTGCTCAGTCCAGTCCCGCGCCGGCTTGACTTCGCTCAAGACACCCCGGCACATCACGCCAATGGTATCGCACACACCCAACAACTCAGGCAGATACGAACTGACGAATACCACCGATTTACCTGCCGCGGCCAACGCCCCCATCAAACGATAAATCTGCGCTTTGCTGCCCACATCCACCCCGCGCGTGGGCTCATCCAACAACAGGATCCGCGCTTCGTGATGCAGCAGCCGGCCCAAAGCAATCTTTTGCTGGTTGCCTCCGGATAATTCCACTATCGGCTGCCCTGGCCCCTGCGCTTTGACCTCGAGCTGCCGCATCCACCCCTCGGCGCAACGGGCTTGCTGGCGGCTGCTGATGAATCCCAGCCGCGCCAACGGCCCAAAACGCGTGAGGGTCAGATTGTCGGCCACGGACCGCTCCAGCATCAGCCCTTCCTCCTTCCGGTTCTCGCTCAACAACCCCACACCGGACCGTAACCGGGCGCGCGGCGCCGCTTGGGTCCGTTCCACCCCGAACACGGCGATTTGACCGCGGGCCAGCCGATCCAGCCCAAAACAGGCGCGCAACGTCTCGGTGCGGCCCGCCCCAATCAACCCGGCCATGCCAAGAATCTCCCCCGCACGCAACGAGAATGAAACCGAAGCAGGCTTGCTATGGCCTCCCACCGCGCGCAACTCCAGCACCGGACGGCCCAACGTCCGCTCCGTCCGCGGATAGATCTCCTGAATCTCGCGCCCAACCATCAGATGGATGATCTCGGACAACGGCGTGGCGCGCATGTGTCCCGTGCCGACGCTCTCGCCGTCGCGCAGCACGGTGAATCGTTCGCAGACCTGCTGGCATTCCTCGAGAAAGTGGCTGATGTAAATGATACTGACTCCGCGCCGGCGCAGTTTGTCGATAATGGCGAAGAGATTCTCCGTATCGATTCGGGTCAGGCTGCTGGTGGGTTCATCCATGATCAACACCTTGGCTTCTCCAATCAAGGCGCGCGCAATCTCGACCACCTGCTGTTCCGCAATGGTCAGTCTGTTCACCGGGATTTCCGGTGGAATGGAATCATGGTGCAGTTCGGCCAGAGCCTGGCGGGCCAGTTGGCGGCGACGCCCGCGTCGCAGCCAGCCGCACGTGGCCGGCTCGGCGCCCAACAGGATGTTTTCCTCCACGCTCAGATCCGGCACCAGGGTCAGCTCCTGGTAAATCATCGCAATGCCGCCGCGCCGGGCATGAAGCGGGTTCTGCGGCTCGAAACGAACGCCGTCCAGAGCCACCGTGCCTTCATCGGCAGGACAGGCGCCGCTGAGGATCTTCATGAGCGTGCTTTTGCCAGCGCCGTTCTCCCCAATCAAAGCATGCGCTTCCCCCGGACCAACCGTTAATGACACTCCACGCAAAGCGCGCGTGGCGCCGAAACTTTTGCGCACGCCCGACATGGCCAGCCGCGGCGTCATTCCAGTGCGGAGTGCGGAATGCGGAATGCGGAGTGCCAGGCGCAGCACACCGCGGAGGGCGGAATTGGGAATGCGGAATGCCAGCACACCGCGGAGGGCGGAGGGCGGAATGCGGAATCGCCGCCGAGCCGGCGCTCAGCCGGCGGCCTCCGACATCCGGCGTTGGCGTGGGCCGCGATCACTTCAAGTACCGGTCCAACGGAGGATAAAGCAATTCCTGGATCTCCGGTTGCTCGGCGTTCTCGGGGGTGACCAGCACGACGCCCGTGTCGATGCGTTTCTCGACAGGTTTGCCCTGCAGATGTTGCACCATGGTCAAAACGCCTTTGTAACCCATCAAAACAGGGTTCTGCACCACCAAACCCTGGACATCGCCGCTCTTGAGGTCTGCCACCAGTTGGGTGCCGGCATCAAACCCGATCATCTTCACCTTGCCGCCCGCCTTGCCAATGTCGCGCAGGGCCTTCGTCATGCCGACGGCCGAATTCTCGTTCGGACAAAAGATCCCGTTGACTTCGCGGCCATAGCGGCTGAGGAGGTTTTGGGCGGCTTGATAGCTGGTCTCCCGGGTCGGGCCCGCATGCTGATCGGAGGACAGCAACTTGATCCCGGGAAAATCCTTCTTGAGCGTGTCGAGAAAGCCAGCTTCGCGCTCCTCGGTGCTGGCCGACCCGACCGCATAACGCAGCAGAATTATGTTGCCCCGCCCGCCCAGCAGTTTGCCCAGATGCTGGCCTGCCAGAACGCCGCCTTTGTAATTATCGGTGGCGACAAAACTCACATAGCCATCCCATTTGAGGCCCGAATCGAAGATCACCACGGGCACTTTGGCCCGGACCGCATTCTGAACCGGACGAACCAGCGCTTGGGAATCCAGAGGGGCCAACACGATGCCGCTGACGCGCCGGGCCGTGAAATTCTCCACGGTTTGGATTTGTTGATCCCGATCATCCTCCTTGAGGGGGCCTTTCCAGATGACGTCGATCTTCACTCCCTGGGCGGCTAATTCATCACGCGCCTTGAAGGCACCCGCGTTGATCGACTTCCAGAACTCATGGGTGGTGCCTTTGGGGATGACCGCAATCGTCAAGGGCTTATCCGCCGCAGCAGCAGAAGCCAGCCAGCCAGTGAGAAGCAAAAGCGCCAGGACCGAGGGGTTCATGGAAAGAACCTACGGAAACCAAGCGCATCATTTCAACCTGAATTCTGGTTCCCGGTTCCTCGGGGCGTATTTAGGCACTGCCCCGCGAACAATGCAGTTTGGTGCGCGGCGTTTACGCCGCTTCATCGTCCGTCGGCTCGAGGACCAAGGAACTAACCCAACGCTTCCTCCGATCTCCATCTCGAAGCGGCCTAAAGGCCGCGATCCCGCGGTCTATGACCGCCGAGGATGAGAAGGAGCCGGAATTAAACGGCGGCCGTCGCCGAGCGCCGTTACAGCTTGGCCAGCAACCAGGACCAGCAACCAGCAACTAGGAACCAAGAACCAGCAACCGGAACCAGCAAACAGCAAACAGCCCGCCAAAATCATTCTGCGCGTTGACTTTGACTCTGGAGCTAATCATATTCGACTGCGTTTCCGACTATTGTGGCTGCAAAAGACGATTACTTACTGGAGATCCTGATTGACCTTGGTTACGTCACGCACGACCAGGCCAATTCCATGCGGGAAGAAGCGGGAGCCGCCGGAGTCGGCGTGGTTGACGTGCTGCTCGAGAAACGGATCATCACCAGCAGTGTGCTCACCCAGGCCAAGGCCGCCCATTTCGGGGTGGAAATGGTCAACCTGAGCGAGATGCGCCTGGACGACGATTTGATCTCCTCCATGCCGCGCAACGTGGCCAAAAAGTATCGGGCCATCCCCGTTTACCGGCACGGCAACCATCTCTCCGTCGCCATCAGCGATCCCTCCGATCTCAACACCATCGACAGCCTCCAGCATATCCTGCGCGTCGAAGTCGATCTGAGAGTGGCCAGCGACGAAGACATCGAGGCGGCGCTCAAGAAGTATTATGGCGCGGACGACAGCGCCTTCGGCAAGGTGATCCAGGACATCACGGAAGGCGAGGTCGAGATCGCCAAGTCCGAAAGCGACGACGGCACCACCGTCGATGCCGATGCCCCAATCATCAAGCTCGTCAATTCCATCATCGTCGAGGCCTTCAAGATGCGGGCCTCGGACATCCATCTGGAGCCCATGTCCAAGACGTTCCGGGTCCGTTACCGGATCGATGGCGTGCTCCACGAGATGAAGTCGCCGCCCAAACGATTGCAGGCCGCCATTATTAGCCGCCTCAAGATCCAGTCGAACATGTCCATCGCCGAGAAACGCGTCCCGCAAGACGGCCGGATCCAGAGCCAGGTCGGCGGAAAAACCATCGACTTGCGCGTCTCCTGCCTGCCCACCAACCACGGGGAAAGCATCGTCATGCGTATCCTCGACAAGGAAGGGCTCAAGCTCGGGTTGGCTGAACTCGGGTTCTTCACCGACGATCAGCAAACTTTCGAGCGACTCATCGGCCTGCCCGATGGCATCCTGTTGGTCACCGGTCCCACCGGTTCGGGCAAAACCACCACGCTTTACTCTTGTCTGAACTTTATTAACCGGCCGGATCGCAAGATCATCACCGTCGAAGACCCGGTGGAATACGTCCTGTCCGGAATCAACCAGGTGCAAGTCAGCGAAGCCGTCGGACTTAGTTTTGCGGCGGCCTTACGTTCCATGCTCCGCCAGGCGCCCAACGTGATTATGCTGGGAGAAATCCGGGATATGGAGACCGCTAGCATTGCCATTAATGCCTCGCTCACCGGGCATCTGGTTTTCTCGACGCTCCACACCAACGACGCGCCCGGGGCCGTCACGCGTTTGATCGATATCGGCGTCAAACCCTTCCTGGTGGCGTCTTCCACCCGCGCCATTATGGCCCAGCGCCTGGTGCGAAAGATTTGCCGCAAATGCGCCCAGCCCTACCTGCCCTCGGATGCAGAGTTCAAATCCCTCAACCTCGACCCGGCGGTTCAGGGAGCCAATTTCCAGAAAGGCAAGGGCTGCAGCGACTGCAATAAACTCGGTTATCGCGGGCGCTTCGGCATCTTCGAGGTCTTCGTGATTAATGACGAGGCCCGCAAACTCATCTACGAAAAGGTCCCTACTTCCGTCCTGCGCCAGCAAGCCCGCGAAATGGGCATGCGCACTCTGCGCGAAGACGGCGCCCGCAAGGTCGTCACCGGGTTGACCAGCGCCGAAGAGGTCATCCGCGCCACCGTGGGCGATATCGACTAACTTGCCGAAGTTTCCCTATGTCCTATTCCATGTCCGACATGTTGCAGTTGACCGTCACCGAAGGCGCCTCCGATCTGCATCTGCGTGTTGCCACCGCCCCCGTCATCCGCCTCCATGGTGTTCTGCACCGGATCGACGGCCCGCCCCTTAAGCCCGAGGACACGGAAGAACTGATGCGCAGCATCACGTCCGAAGATCACATCCAGCATGTGCGCGAACGAGGCGGCGCCGACTTCGGCTTCGCCTTCGGCGACATGGCGCGCTTTCGCGTCAGCGTGTTCAAGGAGAAGGGCAACTTCGGGATGGTGCTTCGCCAAATCCCCAACAAGCTGCTCACTCTCGAACAGATTGGGATCCCGCCTTCCGTGCGCGAACTGCTTTATAAGCCGCGCGGATTGGTGCTGGTCACAGGCCCCACCGGTTCAGGCAAGACCACCACACTGGCCTCGATGATCAACATCATCAACCAGGAACGCGACGATGCCCACATCATCACTATCGAGGATCCGATCGAATATTATCACACCCACAAAAAGTCCGTCGTCACCCAGCGGGAGGTGCACATCGATGTCCCCAATTTCGCCGAAGGCCTGCGCCGCGCGTTGCGCCAGGATCCCGACATCGTGCTGGTGGGCGAAATGCGCGACCTGGAAACCATCGACGCCGCCATCACGGCCGCCGAAACGGGACATTTGGTGTTCGGGACCCTGCACACCACGGGGGCAGCCAAAACCATCGACCGTATCGTCAATGCCTTTCCCACCAATCAACAGGAACAAATTCGCATCCAGCTTTCCACCGTGTTGCAAGCGGTCATTTCGCAGTTGCTGCTGCCCCGGCACGACAAGCCCGGCCGGACCGCCGTGTTTGAAATCATGATCAACACTCCGTCCATCGCCGCGCTCATTCGCGACAATAAGACTTTCCGGATCAACTCCGACATCCAGACCGGAGCCAAGTACGGCATGGTCACGCTGGACGGTTTTCTGATGGAAAAATATGCGCAAGGCTTGATCTCGCGTGAAGAGGTCATCACCAAATCGTACGACCCGATCACCGTTCAGGCCAAATTACAGGAATACGAACTGGCCCGCGCCATGGGCACCACCGGCAGCAATCAGCCGACGCAGCCCCCGCCGGTGCCCAAGCGTTGATCCCGATTTCCTATGCAGGACTATTCATCCGATCCATTGTTGGCGCTGATCAAAGAGCGCAACCTGATCGACGACCTTCAGCTCGAAGAAGTCCTTCAGGAAATGACCCGGACCGGCAAGTCCAGCGGGGAGGTGCTTTCTGATTTTGGTCTGGTCGACACCGATACGCAGCTGCAGATCATGGCCGAATCCCTCGGCACCGAGGTGGTCAATGTCGATGCCATCGAATTTACCCCCGAACTGCTCAAGCTCGTTCCAGCCAGCACCGCCCGCATGTACCAATGCGTGCCGGTGGAAGATTTCGGCTCCGCCCTGCGCATCGCCCTGGCCAACCCCCTCAACCCTTCCGCCGTCGACGAAATCAGTTACATCGTCCGCAAGGAAGTCCAGCCGGTCGTCGCGGATCGCAAAGCTGTCGAGAAAATCATCAACCGCTATTACGCCGACGACAGCGAAAATGTCAGCGAGATCCTCAAGGAGTTGGGAGCGGACTCCGACCTGGCCAAGGACGCCAGTGAAGCCGCCGCCACCGAGGACGCCTCGGTCATGGGCGACCTGGCTAACGAGGTGCCGATCGTGCGCTTCGTGAACCTGGTGTTGTTTCAAGCCATTCAGGATCGGGCCAGCGACATTCACTTCGAGCCGTTCGAAGATGAATTCAAGATCCGTTACCGCGTCGACGGGGCGCTCTATGAAATGACGCCGCCCCCCAAACACCTGGCGTTGCCCGTGATCTCCCGTCTGAAAGTCATGGCCAACCTGAACATCTCGGAACGGCGCCTGCCGCAGGACGGCCGCATCAACATTCCGATCGGCAACAAACAGATCGACCTGCGCGTTTCCACCCTGCCCACCCAATTTGGCGAATCGCTGGTGCTGCGCGTTTTGGATCGCTCGGCGGTCAGCCTCGACATCGAAAGCCTGGGGTTGCCCAAGTATGTCCTGGAGTATGTCAGCGAAGCCATCCTCCAGCCCAACGGCATCATGATCGTCACCGGCCCGACCGGGTCGGGTAAAACCACCACCCTTTACTCCTGCCTGCGCAAGGTCAACACCATCGATTCCAAACTCCTGACCGCGGAGGACCCGGTCGAGTTCGATATCGAAGGCATTATGCAGGTGGCCGTCAACGAGGCCGTGGGTATGACCTTCAGCAAAGCGCTCCGATCGTTCCTGCGCCAGGACCCCGACGTCATCATGCTGGGGGAAATGCGCGACCTGGAGACCGCCCAAATTGCCATCCAAGCGTCGCTGACCGGCCATTTGGTGCTGAGCACCCTCCACACCAATGACGCTCCCGGGGCCGTCGTCCGTATGGTGGACATGGGAGTCGAGCCGTTCCTCATCTCCTCCACGCTCATGGCCGTCCTCGCTCAACGTTTAGTGCGAATGACTTGCAAGAAATGCCGCACCCCCTTCGAACCCACTGAAAGCCAGTTGTCTCTCCTCAACCTGTCCCCCCACGACATCGGGGACAAAGTCTTCTACTACGGCCGGGGCTGCCAGAGCTGTAACGACACCGGCTACCGCGGTCGGAAGGGCATCTTCGAATTGCTCGTGATTAGTGAGGCCATCCGCAATCTAATCAACGAACGCGCGCCCTCGGTCGTGCTGCGCCAAAAGGCCGTCGAATTGGGGATGGTCACCCTGCGCGAAGACGGCTTGCGCAGCATCTTCGATGGTGATACCACCATCGAAGAAGTCGTTAAATACACCTGATCCCGCGAGAGCGCGCGCCGAGCTTATGCCGAAATTCAACTACGTGGCAATGGACTCCCGAGGCAAGGAAACCAAGGGGGTACTGGAAGTGGCCAACCAGAACGAGGCCATCGGACGGCTCAAAGAGATGGGCGTGTTCCCCACCAAGGTCGTCGAGGCCACGGAAAAGAAGGACAAGGAAGCCAAAGCCAAAGCGACCAAGGCCGGCGCCAAAAAGAAGGGGATGCAGATCAATATCCAGATCCCCGGGCTCAGCGGCCGCGTCAAAACCAAGGTCTTGACCGTGTTTACCCGCCAGCTGGCTACGCTGGTCGATGCCGGTTTGCCTCTGCTCCGCGGGTTGCGCGTGCTCGAAAAACAGGAACGGCATCCCACCCTCAAACAGATCATCGGCGAACTGGGCCTGTCGATCGAGGGCGGCAGCACCTTTTCCGAGGCGTTGGCCCAGCATCCCAAGGTCTTTAACCGGCTTTACGTCAACATGGTCAAAGCCGGCGAACTCGGCGGCGTGCTGGAAGTCGTGCTGGCGCGCCTCGCTGAGTTCATGGAGAAAGCCCAGAAGATCAAAGGCAAAGTCATCGCCGCCATGTTTTATCCGTGCGCGGTCGTCGTCGTGGCGGTCTGCATCCTGGCCGTGCTCATGGTCTGGGTGGTGCCTAAGTTCAAGGAAATCTTCAAAGACATGCTGCCCGGCCGGGACCTGCCCGCCTTTACCAACTTCGTTTTGAGTATCAGCGACGCGGTCGCCAACCACTTTATTGTCACGTTTATTTGCGCGATCCTGTTCATGGTGGCCTTCGTCTTCTTCGTCAAAACTCGCTTCGGCCGACGCATCTTCGACAAGTTCAAACTCAACATGCCGGTGCTAGGCGCCGTCATCAGCAAGGTGGCGATCTCGCGTTTCACCCGCACGCTTGGCACGCTGGTCAGCAGCGGCGTGCCCATTCTCCAGGCGCTCACCATCGTCAAGGAAACCGCCGGCAACGTCATCGTCGGCGCCGCCGTCGGCGCCGTCCACGAAAGCGTCAAAGAAGGCGAAACCATCACCGCGCCGCTGGAAGCTTCCGGAGTTTTTCCTCCCATGGTCGTCAGCATGGTCGACGTCGGCGAACAAACCGGCGCCCTGCCCGAAATGTTGATGAAGATCGCCGACAACTACGACGAAGAAGTCGATAACGCCGTGGCGGCCATGACTTCCTTGCTCGAACCCATCATGATCGTCTTCCTGGCCGTCATCGTCGGCAGCATCGTCATCGCCCTGTTCCTGCCGCTGATCACACTCATGGAAAACGTCGGCGACACCACTAACGAAGGAACACAAACCAAGGGTAAGGAAGGCGGCACGGAATAGTTCGCGGTTGCTGGTTGCTGGTTGCTGGTTGCTGGTTGCTGGTTGCTGGTTCCTCGTTGCTGGTTGTCGGTTGCTCGTTGCTGGTTGTCGGTTGCTCGTTACGGCGGTCTGAGTTCCGCGCCCACTTTCTGGAACGGAGCGTATCCATCTCACAAGGAAACAAGGAGGAAATGGCCTGGCGTCGCGCTGGCGAGATGGGAGCGCTGTCAACGGCCACACAGCACACTCACCTCAACAACCAGCAAATCTAGGAACTAGAAACTAGGAACTAGAAACCGGGAACCAGGAACCGGCAGCCCACTCTGAAGCCTTTCAACCAGCCTGAGCAAATCGCCACACCCGTCACGAGGAGTGCGGCGGGCTGCATTTTGCTAAACATCACTTGTCGCTAAAGGGCTTCCGCGGCAACCGCCCTTGCTTTGGTGGTGCTGGCATTCTCGTTGCTGTTGGGCCGGTGCGCGCAAACTCATACATTCACATAACCCAGAACCCATAACGCCGCAGCATTGCATGAAGAAAGTTGAAGCCATCATCAAGCCTTTCAAACTCGAAGAGGTCAAGGATGCCCTCGGAGACGTTGGGATCGAAGGCATGACCGTCACTGAAGTCAAAGGTTTTGGCCGCCAAAAAGGCCATACCGAGATCTATCGCGGCAGCGAGTATACCGTCGATTTCCTGCCCAAGATCAAAATCGAACTCGTCCTCCCCGATACCAGCGTGGAGACAGCTGTCGGTGCCATCGTCAAGTCCGCCAAGACGGGCAAGATCGGCGATGGCAAAATCTTCGTCACGCCGGTCGACCAAGCGATCCGCATCCGCACAGAAGAGAAAGGCGACGCCGCAGTTTGAGCAACGCATCACCCTCCAGCCCCCGAACACGACTAAACCCAGTTAATCCATGAGAAAGATCCTTATCATCGTCAGCCTGCTCGTCACTGTGGTGGCAAACCGCATGTGTGCCTCCGGCGCCGAAGCGGCCAAACCGCCCCCGCCCGCCCCCACGCTCGAGCAGCGCATCGCTTCTTTAGAAGCGTACGTTAACAATGGCGACCCAACCGCTCCGCTCAAGGACAAGGACGGGAAGATCCCCGAAGGCTTGGTCACGCCGACTTCGGCGACCTCCGGTCCAGGGCATAACGCGTGGATGATGACCAGCGCGGCGCTCGTGCTGTTCATGACCCTGCCCGGCCTGGCCCTGTTTTACGGCGGCTTGGTGCGCCGCAAAAATGTTCTGTCCGTCCTGGCCCAATGCCTCGGCATCACCGGACTGGTCGCCATTCTCTGGTGGGCCTTCGGTTACAGTTTCGTCTTTGCCAGTGGTGATGGCGCCGGGGCGGTCATCGGGGATTTGAAGAAGTTTGCCTTCCTGAAAGGCGTCGATTCGGCTCCGAACGGCGACTATTCCTATTGGGTCTCGCAGAATGTCTATTCGATGTATCAAATGATGTTCGCGATCATCACGCCGGCCCTGATCGTGGGAGCGATCGCCGAGCGGATGAAATTCTCTGCCATCCTCCTCTTTGTGGGTTTGTGGATGGCCATCGTTTATTTCCCGCTCGCGCACATGATCTGGGGCGCTACGGGCTTGATGAACGGCGTCTGGAACGGCGATGCCAAGATTAAAGCCATCGACTTCGCCGGCGGTACGGTCGTGCACATGTCTTCAGGTTGGTCCGCGCTGATTCTCTGTTTGATCCTCGGCAAACGACTCGGGTTCGGCAAGCAACCCATGCCGCCCCACAGCATGGTCTTGTGTATGGTCGGCACTGGCATGCTGTGGGTGGGATGGTACGGCTTTAACGCCGGCAGCGCCGTGGCTGCCGATAGCATCGCCGCCAATGCTTTCATGACCACCACCATGGCGACAGCGGTCGGCTCCTTCTCCTGGGCCATGGCCGAATGGATCATGAAAGGCAAACCGAGCATTCTCGGGTTCTGTTCCGGCGCGGTGGCGGGTTTGGTCGTCATCACTCCTGCTTGCGGTTTCGTCAACACGACTGGGTCCATCATCATCGGTGTTTTAGCCGGCGTGGTCCCGTTCCTGGCTTGTGCGTATCTCAAGCCCAAGTTTGGTTATGATGACGCGCTCGATACCTTCGGCGTGCATGCCGTCGGTGGAACGATGGGCGCCTTCCTCACGGGCGTCTTGGCGGACCCTAAAGTCAACGCGAACCTCACCGAAGCCAACAGCTACGCGGCCAAGAACGGGTTGGCCAAGATCGTGGCTGGCGGAACCCTCTGGATCGAACAGATCAAGGCCATCAGCATCACCCTCTGTCTGGCCGTCGTCGGCACGATTGTCATCGCTTATGTGGTGAAAGCGATCCTCGGTCTGCGGCCCAACGAAGAAGTCGAGACCCTCGGCCTCGACCTGGCTGAGCACGGCGAAGAGGGTTATCACGGCGCCTAGTCCAACCGCCCGCTCCCGAGTCTGAACCTTTCGCGCCAGCTCCGCCAATAATCGCGGCCGAGAGCCGCGGTTGGCGGAGCCCGCGCGTTCTGCAACCAAACACTGTCTGAACACCCGTCTGTTACGCACCTACGACCTACCAATGAGCACTACTGCCGCAACCAAACCGACGCCCAAAAGCGTCATCGAGATGGCCCGCAAGAAGGGGGCTTTGATGGTCGACGTCAAATTCGTCGACACCCTCGGCACCTGGCAACACTTCAGCGTGCCGGTGGCCGAATTGACTGAAGACGTTTTCGAAGACGGCTTCGGTTTCGACGGCTCCAGCATCCGCGGCTGGAAAAGCATCGAAGCTTCCGACATGTTGGCCATGCCCGACCCGGCCACCGCCTTCATCGATCCGTTCTGCAATAAACCCACTTTGTCGCTGACCTGCACCATCGCCGAGACCGGCACCAAAGAAGCCTACAATCGCGATCCCCGCGGCATCTCCCAGCGCGGCGAGAAATATCTCCAAAGCACCGGCATCGCGGATGCCGCCGTCTTCGGTCCCGAAGCCGAGTTCTTCATCTTTGATGAGGTGCGTTTCGACCACAAATCCAACGGCACCTTCTATTCCATCGACAGCGAGGAAGCCATCTGGAACACCGGCCGCGAAGAAATGCCCAACCTGGGCAACAAAATCCGCAACAAGGAAGGGTATTTCCCGGTAGCTCCCATCGATACCCAGCAGGATATCCGCACCGAGATGTGCCTGTTGATGGAACAGCTGGGCATCAAAGTCGAACGCCAGCATCACGAGGTGGCCACCGGCGGCCAGGCCGAAATCGATTTCCGTTTCGATACCCTGGTCAAGACCGCCGACAACATGATGCTCTACAAGTACATCATCAAGAATGTGGCCAAGCAGCACGGCAAAACCGTCACCTTCATGCCCAAGCCCCTCTTTGGCGACAACGGTTCGGGCATGCACACTCATCAAAGTCTGTGGAAGAAAGGCAAACCGCTCTTTGCCGGCAACGAATATGCCGGCTTAAGCCAGATGGCCCTTTATTACATCGGGGGCGTTCTGAAGCATGCCAAAGCCCTCTGTGGCATCTGCAATCCTACCACCAACTCCTACAAACGGTTGGTGCCCGGCTATGAAGCGCCGGTCAACCTGGCTTACAGCGCCCGCAACCGTTCGGCGGCCATCCGCATCCCCACCTTCAGCGAAAGTCCCAAAGCCAAACGCATCGAGTATCGTCCGCCCGATCCGGCGGCCAATCCGTATCTGTGTTACACGGCCTTGCTGATGGCGGGACTGGACGGAGTGCTCAACAAGATTGACCCGGGCGAGCCGATGGACAAAAACCTTTATGAACTGCCCCCGGAAGAACACGCCAAGATTCCGCAAGTGCCCGGCAGTCTGGCGGAGGCGCTGGATTACTTGGAAGCCGATCACGACTTCCTGTTGAAGGGCGACGTGTTCACTCGGGATTTCCTGGAGATGTGGGTTTCGCACAAGCGCAAGGAACATGATGCCCTGCGTCTGCGGCCCCATCCTTACGAGTTCTTCCTTTATTACGACGTGTAAAGCGTTGAAGGGTTCAAAGGGCGCGCCTGCATGCAGGCGGACGGGTTTGGCCTGCCTGCGGTAGCGGTGGTAGCGGTGGTAGCGGTGGTAGCGGCGGTCTTGTACCTTTTAGCGCGCGACGGAGCGCGGCGTTTACGCCGCTTCAATGTGCGGCGGGTCGGCCGCGGTGGGAGTTGCAAGCGGTTGCTCCGATTCCCAACTTGAAGCGGGCTGAAGCCCGCGTTCCGGGAACGCTAAACACGTACGCGGTCTTTGACCGGCGCGCGGGAAGAAGCTAGATCAGAAGGTCGGCGGTCGCAGACCGCCGCTACAGCGTCCCGTCACGATTTATGAGTGACCGTTTTATGAGCGACCGTTGTCTGCCCAGCGCGAGAGTCGGGTTTAAGGACGAGGCAAAAAAGGCCGAGTTGAGGCCTGTGAATAACTCGTGAACAAAAGTTAATATGTTGTCCTCGTCATGCGACCGGCCTTTCCCTAAAAAGTGCCCTCGCATCCTGGAGTTCACCTTTGCGTGAGGCACGCGCTGGCCTTTGTGACTCTGAATGTGTCGGATTCGAACCTAAGTGTTTCATTTACAGTCCTTTTTAGTCAGATAACAATGGATGATACGATTGTTTTTGGGCGGGCCCAGGTTAGGCCATGGATGGTCGAAAGGGCCGCGGGGCGAGGGGTCACTGAAGACCGTGTTACAGATGACCGTCAACGACAGGTGAATAAATCCCTGGAAAACGGAATTGGAAACGGGAAACCCATGCAAGCTTCTGCTCAAAGAATCTGGGCTGCGGCGCAGCAATTTCTGCGGTCGATGCTCAACAATAGTGAGATTTATAATCTCTGGTTTGCGCCACTTCGGGCCACCATGTTGGATGGCGACCTGCTGACCATCGAGGTGGCTAATGAATTCTGTGAAGTCTGGCTCAAGGATAATTACCTGGACCTATTAAGGGAGGTGTTGGCCTTGGCCTCCGGCCGGACTCTGGAGGTGGCGTTCCAGGTCAACCCCGCTGCGGCCGCGGGCCTGGGCAAGCCGGGTGAGCCGGCCTTGGCTGAAAAGGCCTCCCTGGCGGAGGATCCACACCCGGAGCGGGTGGGGGGCGTGGCACGGGAATTCCCGTTTAACCCAAAGAACACATTCGACACGTTCGTCGTAGGCAACAACAACACCTTCGCGCATGCGGCCGCGATCGCCGTGGCGCAGGCTCCGGGCAAGTCCTACAATCCTCTGTTCCTCTACGGGGGCGTCGGCTTGGGCAAAACCCATTTGTTGCACGCCATCGGACAGCACGTGCCGAAACACAAGAAACACGCGCGCGTGACTTATGTGTCCACAGAGAAGTTCACCAACGAATTCATCGACGCCATCCAGAACAATCAACTGGTCCGTTTTCGCCGCAAGTATCGCCAGAGTGATGTGTTCTTAATCGACGATATCCAGTTTCTGGCCGGCAAAGAACGCATCCAGGAGGAGTTCTTTCACACTTTCAACACGCTCCACGAAGCCCGCAAACAAATCGTGCTTTCCTGCGACCGGCCCGCCAGTGAAATCCAGGGACTCGAGCAACGGCTGATTTCCCGTTTCGAGTGGGGCCTGGTGACAGACTTGCAGCCGCCTGATGTGGAAACGCGTCTCGCCATCCTCCGGAAAAAGGAAAAACTCATGGGCGTCGAACTGCCCAACGAGATCGTCGAATTCCTCGCTCAACGCATCCGCACCAATGTTCGAAGGCTGGAAGGCGCCCTCGTTCGGGTCACGTCCTTCGCGTCTTTGACGGGCCGCAAATTGACCCTTGAGGTGGTGGAAGGCTTGCTGCGGGAGATCCTGCACGAAGAAGGGCGTTTCACCATCAACATCGACACGATCCAAAAGAAAGTAGCCGAACATTTTGACATCCGCTTGGCCGACATGACGAGCAAACGGCGTCCCGAACACATTGCCTTCCCGCGCCAGGTCGCCATGTATCTTTCCAGGCACATGACGGAAAGCTCGCTCAATACGATCGGAGAAGCATTCGGCGGTCGGGACCACGGCACCGTTCTCCACGCCTGCCGGCTGGTGAAAGACCGGATGCAAATCGATCCCCAGGTCCGTCAAGTGGTGAGCTATCTGGAAAAACAGCTCATGCGCTGACCAGGCGGGCAACCTTTACCGGCGTTCCAGGCATTCGGGGCAAATCCCGTGGCTGAAGGTAGCCTCGGTATTATTCCTTAAGTAAAATTCAAGCTGTTCCCATGCCCCGCGATCGCTTGCAACGTCGAGCCAACCGCAATCCCCGCCGACACGGCCAGATGCGCCCCCAGCGAAAAAGGCGTCGCTGGACTAACTGCATCCCACAAATTGGCCAGAAAGGCTCCTACCCAAATCCCCGGCCAGACACGGCGCCCGGCCAACAGCAGCGCGGCCAGGGCGATTCCCGAAGGGGGCCACACTGCGGTGGCCTTGTTCTCCGGTGGCATCGCGAGGGTCAGGCCGAGCCTCGCTGTGATGACGTATAGCGCCGCGATGAGGAGGATCAACAACCACGTGGTCGCCCGCGCAGGCGACGGTCGGAGGCTGGACATAATGCGTTATTCGACGACAGGCCAGCAACTGGCCGACAGCCAGCACGATTTGATCGACCGTTTCGGGCTTGTCAATGATGGCGCACGCGCCGGCGGCCAGAGCCGGGGCGTCCAGTTTCCGGTTCCGCGTTTCTCACAGGCCGGCGCGGAGCAACTCGCCGGTCCAAACCAAATCAAAGTCCGCGCTGAATAATATATTTAAGGAGATCGGCGACGCGGCAGCTGTAACCCCACTCGTTGTCGTACCAGCTTACTAACTTGAAGAAACGCTTGTTCAGCTCGATGCCGGAGCCTTCATCGTAGATGGACGAGGCGGCGGAATGCACAAAATCGGTGCTCACCACTTCGTCGGAAGTAGTCTCGAGGATGCCCTTCAGATACGTTTGGCTGGCTTTCTTCATGGCCGCCGAGATTTCCGCGTAAGTGGTGTCTTTGACGGTGCGGACGGTAAGATCAACGCAGGAGACCGTGGGCGTGGGCACACGAAGAGACATGCCGGTGAGCTTGCCTTTGACTTCGGGACAAACCAAGCCAACGGCCTTGGCCGCGCCGGTCGTTGAGGGAATGATGTTGATGGCAGCCGAGCGTCCGCCTTTCCAATCCTTTTTGCTGGGCCCATCGACGGTCTTCTGGGTGGCCGTGTAGGAGTGGATCGTGGTCATGAGCCCTTCTTCAATGCCGAAACCTTCCTTGAGCAGGACATGAACCAGCGGCGCCAGGCAATTGGTGGTGCAGGAGGCGTTGGAGATGATGTGATGGTTGGCGCGATCATACTTCTCGTGATTCACGCCCATCACAATGGTGATGTCTTCGCCTTTGCCGGGTGCGGAGATAATCACTTTCCTGGCGCCGGCCACAAGGTGGCCTTTGGCCTTCTCGGCTTCCGTAAAGAGCCCGGTCGATTCGATCACGAGTTCGACCCCGAGTTTTTTCCAGGGCAGTTCGGCGGGCATTTTCGCGCTGACCACCAGGATCTCGCGGCCATTGACGATCAATACATCGTCTTCGGGCTTGTCGGGGTGAGACTTCTTTGAGCCCACCTCTCCTTGAAAACGGCCCTGCGTGGAATCGTATTTGAGAAGATACGCCAGGTTATCGGCCGGCACGATGTCGCCGACCGCGACAACCTGAACGTCTTTCCCCAGCAAACCTTGTTCAGCGATGGCGCGAAAGACCAGCCGGCCGATGCGCCCGAACCCGTTGATTGCAACATGTACTGCCATAAATGCGTTTCGTTAATTTCAATTTCAAAAAGTCAGGCGGGCGATGTTAGCCGTGGACCCCTGAGCGTCAACGATGAATTCGGGGCGGACGGGGCGGTTCCAGGGGGCGCATTCGGACATTGCCTTAGACGCCCGCAGCTGCCGACTCCACCACCGCAGGCAGATGCGCCGTAAATTCGGAGCCGCGCCCCGGTTCGCTGCGGACACTCAGGTCCCCACCCATCATCCGGCAGAACTTCCGGCTGATGGCCAGGCCCAGCCCCGTGCCGCCATACTTGCGCGTAGTGGCGGCGTCCGCTTGTTCAAAAGCCTGAAAGAGTTTGCTCATTTGGGCGGGGGTCATGCCGATTCCGGTGTCGGATACAGTGAAGTCGAAGCCTGACCCGCGTGGGGATGCGGAGACCGCAGCCAGGGCGGCTTGGCCTGCATTGTTTTCAACGGGCAGCGGCGGGGGGAGCGACGTGGACGCAGCTCGACGGACTTGCAATCGAATCAACCCCTGCTCGGTGAACTTGGCTGCGTTACTGAGAAGATTCAAAAGGGTCTGCCGCACTTTGGTTTGATCGGCTTTCATGACCCCCAGGCCGGGCGGACAATCCACTTCGAGCCGGTTACCGTTTCGGGTCACCAACGGATGCACGGTTGCCGCGACCTCATTGACCAATCGGGCGACGTCAAATTCTTCCAGCAACAGCGTCATCTTTCCGGCCTCGATCTTGGATAAGTCGAGGATGTCGTTGACCAGGGCCAGTTGATGTTTGGCCGCCGCCACCACCTTGTCCAAGTCGGGCTTGAGACCGGCCGCCCCGAGGCCATCGAGTTCTTCCTGGGCCATCTCGGTGTAACCAATGATGGCGTTGAGCGGAGTGCGCAATTCATGGCTCATGCTGGCCAGGAAATGGCTTTTGGCATGATTGGCGACTTCCGCGGCTTCCTTGGCCTCCGCCAATTGTTGGTTGCGATCCTCCAATTCCGACTTGGCTTGTACGAGACGATGGTTGACTTCAACGAAACGCGCCGCCAGCAGGATCGAAGCACACACCGCAAACCCCACCGTGCCCACGTGCGGCAGAAACCGCTGCAGCGTCGGGTTGGTCAATCCTTGCAGCGAATCCGGGGCCAGGATCGACCCAATCGTCGGCAGCAGTGTGCAGAGCAGCACAAAGAGGAAACCCAGCCCGATGATCCAGGCCCCTTTGCGCCGCCGCAAAATGGAGACCGCAATCACCCGCAGCATCTCCACCCATCCCACCGGAATGAGCAGCGCGCCCAAGCCCAAAAAAGCCAGCCCTATAAACCAGCCCGACGACGACGGCCGCAGATCGAGCATCAGGTCGGGCAGCGCTCTCCGCATCGCGAACAGCCCGACCACCAGCAAACACGCCGCTCCAAACAGCACCCAGAAATACCGCGGCACCCGCTCATAAAACAGCGAGTAAAGCAACCGCAACCCAGCCATCGGCACGGCCATCGCCGTCGCCATCCGCGCGATGACCAGCCCCGTGGACATCAACGAATCGGCGGCCGCTACCGCAAGCAGTTGCGGCAATAACGTCGCCAGCAGAAACAAGGTAAAATACAGGTTGCTGCGGACCGCCGGTTGCCAAATGAACAAGGCCAAATGGACCACGATCAAGGGCGCCAGCAACCCAGCAAACATCAGTCCAACCGTCCGGTCCGCCTTGTCGTAAATCCAGCGCAGCCGGCTCGGCAACGGGAGCGCGCGCAAACTGGCGTTCGCCTGCGACCGCACCGTCTCGTCCGGATCCTCCGACAACGGGATCAAGGCCGCCAACACCTGCGGACTCGATACTCCCACCCAACCCAGCATCCGCGCACTCAACCCACGCTCCAGCGCGTTGGTGGAACGCAACAAACCCGTCAGCGCCCCTGCCCATTTCCGACGCGTGGCTGCGGGCAGCGGACCCGAATCCAGCCGCAAGTCCCGCAGCGCCTGCAAACCGGCCGCCTTGGAGACGTCCTGATCAATCCATTCGCCACTGGCCGCCAGCGCCGACAAACGCTCCGGCTTCAACCCCGCCGCCAACCGGAAGGTAAACCGCGCCTGACCGTCCGAGGCCATAATCTGCATCCCACCTCCCGTCGTGGATAAAGTCACAATCGCGCTGAGGAAAGTCTTGGTCGGCACGCGCGCGAAACTTCCCAACACTCGCGTCGGCATCTCCTCCGCAACCGGCGGCGTCCCCGTCTGCGTCCAGGCTTGACCAACCAGTTTTCCATGGTGCGCCCCCGGGGCCGCATCGCGGGCTGGTGATTGGACCTCGTCAAAGTTCCAAAGCCCGACCAAGCCCGGCTCGTGACCGGTTAAACGTTGAAACATCGTGTCGCGAATCTGCTCCTCGCTGCGCGCCACGCTCCAGACACGGATCTCGTCCATCTGGCCGGTAAAGAATTCCCCGGTTGCTGTGCGCGCATTGGCTCGACCGAGGTAATAGGACTGTTGACCCAGCGAGTTCAGGCTGCCGTTATACCGGTCGCCGGCGACCAGCGTGCCGTCAAAGTAGAGGCGCAGCCCACCGTCCCCCATCACGACCGCCACGTGCGCCCATTCGCGCTGGACCAACAAGCCCGGAACCTCAAGCCGATGGCGGCGGCCGCCTGGTTCCGCGATGAGTACCTTCAGTGTTCCAGGCGGGCTCCAGCTGGCCACGTAGACCTCCCGGTTGCGTTCGCCGAAATCGAAAAACCGGAAACCCTCGGTGAGGCTGTCCCACCGGACCCAGCCTTCCACCGTGGCCTGGGTCAGCGCGCCAAAAATGCCGGAGGGCAACTGCACGTAGCTGTCGACCCCCTTCAGAACCAGGACGCGATTGGACGAAACCGGCTGGGCGTCTGCGACCAGAACGTGCCCGAACAAAAAAGCGAAGACGAGCCAGCGCCCACGCGAGGCCATCCACGCCAGAGGCAACGCGCGCAGCCAACCGACGGGAGGCTCATCTTGGGGGCTGAACATTCTGGTGACTGGTCGATGCTTGCGGTTGGCTGGCCGCCGGCGGCAGGCCGGACTCAGACCCGGGTCCTCCGCCTCCGCTAACGCCTGTTCACGGAGTGGCGGCCTTGAGCAACTTTTCGATTTTCTCCAAAAGCCGCGGCAATTCCACGGGTTTGGTGTCGTAATCGTCGCAGCCGGCCTCGCGCGCTTTTTGTTCATCCCCCTGCATGGCGTGGGCGGTCAGGGCGATGATGGGCAGCGTGCGCTGCGCCGCTTTGATCTGGCGGGTAGCCTCCCAGCCGTCGAGGACCGGCAGACTCATGTCCATGAGGATCAGCGCGGGGGCTTCGGAGCCCGCCATGTCCACCGCCTGCTGGCCATCGAGCGCGCACACCACTTGATACCCTTTGCGTTCCAGCCGCCGGGAAAGCATGTCGCGGTTCATTTCATTGTCTTCCACCAAGAGGATTTTGATCATAAGCGTTTACGTGTGTTGAGAGAGTTGGCGGCCTTCGCAAATCTGACGAGGCAAATCAACCATGAAGGTTGAGCCTTTTCCGGACTCGCTGCTCACCGTGATCTCGCCGCCCATCAGACGACAGAATTTGCGGCTGATGGCCAGGCCCAAGCCGGTGCCCCCATAGCGTCGGGTGGTGGACAGGTCCGCTTGCTGAAAAGCTTCGAAGAGATTTTTCTGCTGCTCTGGGGTCATGCCGATGCCCGTGTCACTCAAGCGAAATGTGATGCGCCCATTGGCCGCCGGCAGCGGATCGGTTGGAGGGGCGGTGGCAGACGTCTCCGCAGGCCGCGGCACGTTGCGAGCCTCAACTCGCAAATGGATGACCCCTTGTTCGGTGAACTTGCAGGCGTTGGAAAGCAGGTTAAACAAGACTTGGCGAACCTTGGTTAAATCAGCCCGCATCGCCCCCAGGCTGGGAGGACAGTCCACGATCAGTTCGTTATTGTTCTTGGCGACCAGCGGTTGGACCGTCGCGCTCACTTCGCTGACGAGTTGAGCGATATCAAAGTCCTCGAGGAATAACGTCATCCGTCCCGCCTCGATCTTGGATAAATCCAGAATGTCATTAATCAGGCCCAACAGGTGCCGGCCGGCCCCGCGGATTTTCTGGAGGTCCGGCACAAAGCTGGTCTGGCGCAAGTCCTCGGCTTCTTCCTGAAGCATCTCGCTGTAGCCGATAATGGCATTCATCGGCGTGCGCAATTCATGGCTCATGTTGGCGAGGAACTGGCTTTTCGCGTGATTGGCATCTTCCGCCGCCGCCTTGGCCTCCGCCAGTTCGGCATTCTTCGCCTCCAAAGCAAGCCGGGCCCGATGTTCCTGGTCGAACATCAGGGCACGTAGCTTTTCGGTTTCGTGCCGCTTACGGGTGTAAAGCACGCGGGCGGCAATGGCCCAGCCGAGCAGACTGAGGTTCGCCAGCGCCAGCGGCATCACAATGAAGCCATTGCGATACCAGGGCGGCATCACCGTGATGACCCCGAACGCCGCCGGGGAGTAGTTCAACTCGCCGTCGATATAACGCACGGCAACCGTGTAATCACCCACCGTCGCCGGACGCCAATCAAACTGCGGCTCGGATTGCACCGACACGATGGGCGGGTCCGAGGACGTTCCGATTGGGGCCCCTTTCGGCTTCACTTCAACTTGATACTGACGCTGGCCGACCGGTGTACCGGCGTCTACGCCATCGAAGCGGAAGCTGGCCCAACGCCCTTGCACCAGGGACGCCGGTTGGCGGAAGTCCTGCACGGTGCGATCGGTTCGCACGGTGACTAAGGGAGTTGCCGGCATGGTTTTGTTCCGGTGATAACGCACTAATCCGCCTTCCGTTCCGAACCACAGCGCTCCCTCGGGCGCTTGGGCGGCCGCGTAAACAGCCCCGGCCGGCAGGCCCTGCCGTTTGTCGAGCAGCGACCAGGCCGCCCCATCGAAACGCGCCACGCCACTGTCCAAGCCGATCCAAAGCAACCCGTCGCGGTCGATGAGCAAGCACCAAACGCCTCCAGCCAGCACGCCACGCTGCTCCACCGCCCGGGCCCTGGGCTGGCCTGCCGCCAGGTGAAACAAACCTTTGGACGTCCCCAGCCAAGTGTCGCCGTTTGTGGCCGTCACGATCGCCCGGATCGTTCCGCTCACCCCGTTGCTGTTGTTCCAGACGCTCACGCCGCGCTCGGTCCAGCGAAAGGCCCCCTGGGGCGTTCCAATCCAGACGTTGCTGTCGCTCCCGGAATGGATCGTAAAAATATTGCCACGGACCACCACCGCACGGGTGGAATGGCCATCGAAAGATTTGGCGACCTGCTCCCCCCCAACCCAGAGGCGGCCGTCCTGGCTGCGGTGGATGGCGCCGACGCGCAAATCGCTCAAGCCCATGGTCACTTCCGTCTTGCTGAACGTTTCCCCTTCGGAACGCCACACCCCGGTGACCGGCGTGCTGTACCACGAACCACGGACACTGGATCCGCCCGCACCGACCCATACCGTGCCGTCCGGATCCACCTGCAATGCGCCGATATTCGCGAGCGTTAACCCATGTTCGCGACCATATCGTTGAACCTTCCGTCCATCGAAGCGGCACAGAACATCTTCGTTCCGGCCGTAGATCGCGTCTTGCTGACTGGTGAACCACACCGAGCCCTCAGGTCCAATGGCTACGCGCAGCACGACGTTGTTTGGCAACCCGTCCTTGGTGGACAGGATCTGCAGGCCTTCCTCGTCGAAACACGATAATCCATTGTCCGTGCCCACCCACAGATTCCTTGAGCCATCCTGCGCGATGGTAAACACGCGGTTGCCCGCCAGGCCTTCCGCTTTCGTATACGACACCGCAGAGTCCGGCCCGCGCCGTTCCAACCCGGTCGTCGTGCCAATCCACCAGGCTCCCCGCTTATCCCGAGAGATGGCGTCTCCTGTCGAAGCCAATCCTCCGTCCACCAGATTCGTTGAGGCCGCATCCCACCGCAGCAATCCCCCTGAACCATATAAAGCGAACCAAATCTGCCTTTCGGCATCCTGGTAAATCTGGGTGACCTTCACCGTGCTCACTCCTGGCGCTACCGGAGCTTCCCGCAGTTCTTTTCCGTCCCAGCGGAATACGCCGCGCTCCCAGGAAGCAACCCAGACCGTCCCGTTGGTTTCGCTGAGGATCGCAACCGTTTCCCCCAGGGATTCCCCATCGACAGACGGTACCGGCACGAAGCGGCTGCCGCTCAAACGGAAAAGGCCACTGCCCGTTCCGACCCAAAGACTCCGGGCCGCATCGACAGAGACGCAAAGCGCCGGAAACTGTGCGGGCAACCCGTCTTTGGCGCCATAGCGCAACGCCCACTTCTGCCCATCGAAACGGGCCACGCCCTGAGCGGTGGCCGCCCAGATGCCCCCGTCCGGGTCACGATACAGATCGTAAATGGTTGAATCCCGTAACGGCGGAAGCACGTCCCAGCGCGCGAAGGTGTTGCCATCGAAGCGAGCGACCCCATCGAGTGTGCCTACCCAAAGCGTGCCGTCCGGGTTCGGCAATAGTCGCCGGACGGAAGGCTGCGGCAATCCCTCCGCCAGGCCGAACGAACGCCAGCGTCCTTTCTTCAGAGGAGCCAGGCGAAGGGTGAGATTGGTGATCGGTTCGCGCGGATTAAAATCGATCGGCTGCCCATCCGACAACGACACCGGGCCACGCTCAGTTAATGCCACCAACTCGTAAGGGCCCGGCGGACGATTGCCCAGAAAACGGAACTCGCCATTCTCGCGCGTGACCGTTTTGGAGCCGACGAATTGCGGGTCTTCTCCCGGAGAGGAGCGGGGCTTGGCCAAACCCAGCTGAATTCCGCCCAAGGGCGAATTGTCCATCGCCACGAGCGTGCCGGCCACCGTGACGGCGCCCCTCAATTCAAGATTCACTTCCTGTCGTTGACCGGGTTCGAAGACCAAGTTGGTGCGCAGGCTGTAGAGATCCCCCGCGCGTGTTGCGGCCGCCAGCGCCGCTGAATCGGGCGCCCCATAAACCACCAAGTGATAGCGCCCGTCTGCGTCAGCACTGCCGAAACTGGCCCAAGACGGCAACTCGGTGCTGCCCCGCTCCCTGAAGTAACTCCGAGAAGCGATGATCACTCCAGCACCGGACACCGAAGAACCTTCCAGATCGATGACCCGTCCCTCCACCACACTCGGCGCCACGATGGCGCTGGCCGGCGGCAGCTCCAAGGGAACCGTCCGCGCATCAAACATCAACTTCCCATGGAATCCATTGATCGACGCGTCGCGCCCAGGTTCAGTCGGGTCGTCAAAATTCCATAAGCCAGCCAGCCCCGCCTCGCGCCCCGTTAACCGCGCGAACATGGACCCGCGAATCTCGTCTTCACTCCGTTGCACACTCCACACCCGCACCTCATCCAGTTGGCCGTTCAGGCCGAGGTCCACTTCCGGAGAGAAATTCTGACGACCCAGAAAATAATTCTGTCCACCCACCGAAGAGAGGCTGCCCGTGTAATCATTGGTGGCGACCAGCGTGCCATTCAGATAAATCCGGACCCCGCCCGGCCCGGTGACCACCGCCACATGGGTCCAAGTGGCCAACGGAATTCCACCAAATACATCCATGCGCCGGCGACTGCCTCCGACGTCCACAATCAAGAACTTCAGCGCCCCGGAGTGTTCCCAGGCAGAGTCAAAGGTCATCCCGATATACATCTCGCGCCGACGTTCGCCAAAATCCAGCACTCGAGCTTGGGGGGTAAATTGCCTCCAGTTCATCCACGCCTCGATCGTCGCTTGATGCAAATTGGTGAAGACAAAGGAAGGCAACCGCACGTGGTCACCCACACCGTCCAGGTCCAAGACTCGATTAGGCAAGGGCACCTGCGCGAACAACGCACTTGAGGTTATGGATCCCGGCAGCAACCCAAGGAAAAACAGCAGGAGGAACAAGGCACGCCAACTTGCTCCCGGCGGTTTGACCCGATCGCCCAGGGGTCGTGCGCGATATGGAGTGATCATTGCGCCTCAGAAGTTTGTCTGTGGTTGATACTCCATCCTGCCAGAGACCAGTTCTTTACAGCAAGACGGCAGTTATGCAGTGGGCCGGTTGACCGAGAGGAGTCCCCTTTCCCTCCCGACTTCCGCTTTCCCTGCGTTACCTGCGCTACTCCGCACTTGGAACCTGCGGTCTTCCCCTAGTAATGTGGTTAGGCATGACGTTGGCCGAACAAATGACGCAATTAGCCCGCCAAGCCAAGGCGGCCTCGCGCGTCCTGGCGCACCTCAGCGGTGCCGAGAAGAACTTTTGCCTGCTCGCGATGGCCGCCGCGCTGGAGAAAAACGCCGCGTCCATCCAGGACGCCAACGCCCACGACCTCAAAGCCGGCACAGAAAACGGCTTGAGCTCCGCCATGCTTGACCGCCTCCGGCTCGATGAAGCCCGCATCCTCGCCATGGCCCAGGGCTTGCGCGAAGTCGCCGTCCTCCCGGATCCCGTCGGGCGGATCCTGGACGAACGCACCCGGCCCAACGGGCTGCGGCTGCAGAAAGTGTCCACGCCCATCGGCGTGGTGGTGATCATCTATGAATCGCGTCCAAACGTCACAGCGGACGCGGCCGGGCTTTGTTTCAAGTCGGGGAATGCGACGATCCTGCGCGGGGGTAAGGAAGCGCTGCATTCGAACCAGGTCATTGCTCAGACCATGGTCCAAGCGGCGCGCGACAGTTTGCCGGCTTTTCCTGAGCACGGCATCCAAGTCGTGCCTACGCCCGATCGGGGCGCCATCAAAGAGCTTCTGTCCCTGACCGCGTATGTCGACCTCTGCATGCCGCGTGGAGGCGAAAGCTTGATCCGCGCAGTGGCCGAGTGTTCGAAAGTCCCGGTCATTAAACACTACAAAGGCGTCTGCCACGTGTTCGTGGATCGCGATGCGGACCTGCCCATGGCCGCCGCGATCGCGCTCAACGCGAAGGTGCAGCGTCCGGCGGTCTGTAACGCCATGGAGACCCTCCTGGTCGATCAACCCGTGGCCGCGGCTTTCCTCCCGGCCTTCGCCCGGCAACTGGCCGAGAAGCATGTGGAACTGCGCGCCGATGATACCACGCGCGCCCTGCTCGGCGCCGCCCCCGAACTCGCCGGCCTTGACCTGCGCATCGTGCCGGCCAGCGAACAGGATTGGTTCACCGAATACAATGATTACGTGCTCAATGTCCGGATTGTCGACGGGGTCAAACAGGCCATCGAGCATATCGCCCATTATGGTTCGGCGCATTCTGACACCATCGTCAGCGGAAATGAGCGCACCGCCGAGCAGTTCCTCGATCAGGTCGATTCCGCCACCGTGTATTGGAATGCCTCCACCCGATTTACCGACGGACGCGAGTTCGGCATGGGCGCAGAGATCGGCATCAGCACCGACAAGGTGGGCGCCCGCGGCCCGATGGGCCTCGAAGAATTGACCAGCTACAAATGGAAGGGATATGGGACCGGTCAAGTACGCTCATAATCACCCCGATCCGGCAACGGACCGACCAGAGGGCCACTTCGCCGCCGCCTGCTTTGTGTCCGAAGCGAGGCCATGACTTCCACCGCAACCCAATCTTCGCCGGCCGAGCAGGCCCGCTTTGTCCGCGAGCAACTGCCGCCGGGCGGGCTCTTCGCCGAGCAACACTGGCAAATTTCTCCCACGCCCTTTCCGATCGGAGCCGAGCTGGCCAAGGAACTGGAGTCGCTGGGGCGCGTGCTGCTGCAGTTCTATCGCGCGGTGAACGTCCTTTATCGCCAGAGTGTGGCGGGCAAGCAGCCGGGCTGGATCGCCGCGTTGCTTGATCAAGGGAAACCCGCCGAACTGATCGACCTGCAACGCGCCCACACCTTGAAGAACGACCTCCCCCGCGTCCTGCGCCCGGATTGTCTGCTCACCGACACCGGCTTGGTCATCAGCGAGCTGGACAGTGTCCCGGGCGGGATCGGGTTGACCGCCTGGCTCAACCAGACCTACAGCGCGCTCGGATTCGACGTGATCGGTGGACCCCGCGGGATGCTCGACGGGTTTGCCAACCTCTTTGACCCAGCCGCCGCCGTTCATGTCGTGGTGTCCAAGGAAAGCGCAAGCTACCGGCCCGAGATGGAATGGCTCTGCGCTCAATTGCAACTCACGCAAACTCCGCCGCGGGATTACGCGATTCGAGACTCGACCTTCACCGGATTTGCCCCCGGAGACGCCGTTTATCGATTCTTCGAGTTATTTGATCTGCCGAATGTGCCAAGCGCGGGAAAGATCTTCGGGCTGGCCGCGGAACGGGCTCTGCGGGTGACGCCCCCGCCCAAACCCATTTTCGAAGAGAAACTGTTGCTGGCGCTTTTGTGGAATCGGCATCTGCGGAACTATTGGCGGCAGGAACTCGGCGAATCCTTTTATCAACGTCTGCTCCGGCTGATCCCTTACACCTGGGTCATCGATCCCACACCGCTGCCGCCGCATGCCGCTATCCCCGAACTGAACCTGACGGACTGGCAACAGCTCAAAACCCTTTCCCAACGCGAACGCCACCTGATCCTGAAGATCTCGGGTTATTCCGAGGAAGCCTGGGGAGCACGGGGGGTTTACCTGGGCAGCGACCTGTCCACCGCGGACTGGAGCGTGGCGGTGGACAAAGCCATTGGCGCCTTCAGCCGTTCGCCGTTTGTCCTGCAACGTTATCACAAGCCGCGCCTGGTGGACGCGGCGCATTGGGACTTCGAGCAGAATCAACTCGTGCCCATGCCGGGCCGAGTGCGCCTTTGCCCGTACTATTTCGTCGTGGGCGACAACGACGCCGCGCGCACCCATCTCGGAGGAATCCTGGCCACCATCTGTCCGGCCGACAAAAAGATCATTCACGGGATGAAAGACGCCATCCTGGCGCCCGGCGTCATCCAAGCCGAGTCGCCGTCCCGATGAACATGGCCGAATACGTCCTGCTGGCGTCCAGTTCGTTATTTGTGATCGTGGACCCGATTGCGGTGGTGCCGGCGTTTTTGGCCATGACACCTCACGACAGTCCGCGGCAACGGGAGCGGATGGCGCGGCTGGCGTCTTTCGTCATGGCCGGCGTGCTGATTGCCTTTGCCCTGAGCGGGCGTTGGATCTTCCAATTCCTTGGCATCACCCTGCCCGCCTTCCAAATTGCCGGCAGCATCATCCTCCTGTTGGTGGCGCTGGACATGTTGCGGGCCCAACGTTCGCGCGTGCAAGAAACCCGTGAAGAAACCGAAGCCGGCACTCATAAAGTGGACATCGCGGTGACACCGCTGGCGATTCCCATGCTGGCGGGTCCGGGAGCGATTTCGACCGTGATCCTGTTGCATAATCAGGCGGAGGGCCTCACGCAGGACATTGCGCTTTGTGCGTGCATCCTCGGTGTGTCTTTGGGCTCCTATTTGATTCTTCGTCTCTCCGCCACAGGGGCGCGCTGGTTCAACCCGATCGCGATGAAGATCACCACTCGCATCATGGGCTTGCTCCTGGCCGCCGTCGCCTGCCAGTTCATGATCAACGCGCTCAAGGAGCTCAAACTCCTGCCGGCGTAGCCGGGCGATGGAACGTTCCGTCCAACAAGAGATGGGTTGAATTGAACGTTGAATTCCAGGTTGAATTGAACGTTTTGCCTCCCCCGGAGCGATGGTCACCGTCTGCCGTCGTACCAAGTCAGACATTCATCACGCTTTTTCAGCGGACTTCCAAACAACAGCAGCGTTTTGGCCAGAAACCGGATGTGTTCCCAAGGTGTGTAAAGATGAAGCTTGCGCGCGGAGGTGACCAGCGGATGCCGGTGCAGGATGGCAATGCGTTTGCGCCGATCCCGGGCCAAACTCTTGAAACGCTTGAACAGATCGATCTCTTCGCCCGCAAACAGTTCTTGATCAAAACCGCCCACCGCCCGGAACGCTTCGGCGGCGCAAAAGATGAACGAGCCCGGAGCCCACTTTTGGATCCGGCTCACCAAATTCCATGCGCGCGTAAGCAACTTCGCCACCGGATAGTCGCCATCCAAACAAACGGTGCTGCCCCCGGCCAGATAACGCCCGTCCTCGATGGCCTCCGCCACGTTCCCGAACAAGCCCGGGCTCGGATGCGAATCGGCATCGACGAAGATCAACCACTCGCCCGCCGCCGCGGCTGCACCGGCGTTACGCGCGCGCCCGATTTGGTTGACCGGCTCGAAGGTCACGCGCGCGCCGGCGTCTCGGGCGATGGCGGCGGTGCGATCCGTCGAATTGTTATCGCACACCACCACTTCACTTTCCCAACCCACCCGGGTCAAGGCCTCGCGCGCTCCGTGAATGCTCCGCAACGTTGCCCCGAGCAGCTTCTCCTCGTTGAAAGCAGGCACAATAATGGAAATCTTCACGACGTTAAGGTTCGACCATTCAACCGCAAAAGAGGCACGCCGGCAAATATTTGTCAGGACACCAATCGCATCCTCCAACTCCTGGATGCACACCCATGAACCAGCCAGTCTAAGGTAGCAGCCGAGGTAACGAAGCTCTCCAAGAGGCTGTTGCGTGTTTCCGCTTTCCGCTTCCCGCTTTCCGCATTCAAGTGATACTGAATGGCCCATGACCAAGCCGCGCCGTTTGCCCGTCGCTCTGACCATTGCCGGTTCCGATAGCGGGGGCGGTGCAGGCATCCAGGCGGATCTAAAAACGTTCGCTGCCCTGGGCGTGCATGGAACCAGCGTGGTCACCTGTCTGACCGCGCAGAATCCCGCCGGCATCTTCGGCGTGCAAGGGGCCACCGCGCGCCTGATCCGGCGACAGATCCAAGCCATCTTCTCGGAACTGCCTCCAGCCGCGATCAAAACCGGCATGCTTTATTCCCGGGATATTATCGGGGCTGTGGTCAACGCGCTGCCACGGGGATCGGGCATCCCGTTAGTGGTAGACCCGGTCATGATCGCCACCAGCGGCGCACGTTTGCTCAGACCGGACGCCCTGCGCGAGCTCCAGGATCATTTGCTGCCGCGCGCATCCCTGGTGACCCCTAATCTCCACGAAGCCGAGCTGCTGCTCGAACGCAGAATTCGAGACGAAGATGATCTGCGCAAGGCCGCCCGGGATATCTTCAAAAAATTCGGCTGCCCGGCGCTGGTCAAAGGAGGCCATTTGCGGCTGCGCCGGCGGCCTGAGGAGGCAGTCGATGCTTTTTATGACGGCCAGGTCGAGCGGTCGTTTTCGGCGGCGTACGTCCGCGGGATTTCCGCCCACGGCACGGGTTGCACCTATGCGGCGGCCATCGCCGGCCATTGCGCGCGCGGAGAGTCGCTGCCGACCGCCGTGCGCAAGGCGAAAACGTTTATCACTCAGGCAATCCGCCACAGCCAACGCATCGGACGCCACTGGGTGTTAGGCTGGGGTTAAGGCAGGATGAGGCTAGGCTAGGCTAGACTTAGACTAGTCTGTTGGAGTCGCGCCACCCAGACTGAGCGTCATTTGCCCGCCGCCGGGGCTGCTGGGGCCGGTTCGCGCCACGATCTGGGCGTTGGTTTCGGCCCGGCGGTCTGCCCATCCAACTGGCGCGCGAGCCAATCCAATCCGTCCAGGTTATCCAGCAGACGCGCTTCCGCATCTTCATCGGTGTGATTGAGGATGCCGATGGGCCCGCGCCAACCGCTGTCGCGGATGATGCGAAGCAGTTTCAAATCGAGATCACCCTGGCCCAGTGGCAGGATCTTTTTCCCCAAGGCCTCGCCATTGGTGATCATCCCATTGAGATTCACGACCAGCAGATAAGGCTTCATGCGCTGGAGCAAGGCCGGGAAATCTGCCAGGTGCCCGTGTCCATGATGCTGGTTGTAAACGATGCCGACGTTGCGGACGCCTTGGGTTTTCAGGCGTTCGATGATGGCGATTTGGTTATCAGGTTCGCCAAACCAGGCCCCGTGATTGTAGAGCGCCACCGAACAGCCGATCTCGGCCGCCGCTTGGGCGATCGGCTCGATCCGTTTCGCTTCGGCTTCCACGCGGGCTTTTTGTTCGTCAGGCGTGCGCGTGGGTCCGCCAGCGCCCGTCACCCACAGCTGCGCTTGCAGGTGATGTCGTTTCAACACATCGAGGATCTTCCGAGCTTCCTCGTTGAGCGTGGTTGGGAACCACCAGGCGTCGAGTTGCACTCCATGTCGTTTCAGCGCGTCCATCTCGGCGTCGAATGTCGGGATGTGTTCAGCCCGGTAATCGTAAGCGAAATGCTTGAACCCAAGACGGGCCAGCATGGCCGCGCGTTCTTCCGGCCCACGTTTCTTGGCGTCAAACGGCACGATGCACCAAGCTATCAAATTCGACCGGGCAAAAAGCGAGTCCGCCGCCCGGGCCGGCCAAGCCCAGGTCACGAGAACGCAGGCGAGCCATCGATAGAGAATCAAAGACAGTTGGGAACGCTTCATAGAAACCTTGCGTCATTCATCAGGATTAGGCCCATGCAACCCAACTTTCGAGCCCAGAGCAAGCCGAAGCTGTGGACCACGGACCCTCATTCCCCGCTTTTGCGCCGTCGACGCGGAAACAAACGGCCGGTCTGGCTCATATATTCCACATACTCAGCTCCAAAGGCCTCACAGAGCATCCGTTCCTCGCGCGGGGTTCGGATGAAGTACATGACAGCAAACGCCACCAGCGCGTACCAACCCGCCAGCCAGTTGGCCAGAAGCAATCCCTGCGCGATACACCACAGCCAGATGGACGCATACATGGGATGGCGCATCCGGCGGTAGACGCCTTGCTTGATCAGCCGGTGATCTTCGCGCAACTCGAGCGTGACGGACCATTGCCGCCCCAAGTCGGCATGCGAACGATAAAACAGCCACAGCGACCCCACCATCATCACCAGTCCAACCCACGGAAAAAACAAGGGAAGCTCGTAATCCGCGAAGCGCAGCCACGGCGTGAACAAATAAAGCAGCGGCCAGAGAAGACTTCCCGGAATCACCAAAGCAAGCAGCGCCTTTTCCACCGCATCCAAACGGCGCGCGACGCTCTTCACCTTCGCCGTTCGTTGCTTGAACACTCCGCGAATGCCCGTGTAAGCAATGAAACCAACCAGAAAGATCAGGTCCCAGATGCTAGTTCGCATTTCACCCTTCCCCCCGAATCCCTCAACCGAACGCCGCCACGGCCGCGTCATAGACTCCGGCCAGTTCCTGAGAACCGGTGATGGTGACACGGAGATCCCGGAGCAAGCCGTCTTGCAGGCCGTAGATCCAACCGTGCACGGCCAGCTCTTGTCCCCGCTCCCAGGCATCGCGCGCGATGGTGGTTTGACAGACGTTGACCACTTGTTCGATGACGTTGAGTTCGCAGAGGCGATCGCTCGCTTTGGATTCCACGCCTGCGCTTTGCAAAACCTTTTCATGCTTCTGCCGCACGTCTTCCACGTGGCGCAGCCAATTGTCGCTTAACCCCAAGCGATCCCGGCGCAACGCCGCTTGTACTCCGTTGCAGCCGTAATGCCCGCAGACAATGATGTGGCTCACCTTCAGGATATCCACCGCAAACTGCATAACCGACAGACAGTTCAGGTCCGTATGTACAACCAGGTTGGCCACATTCCGATGGACGAACAATTCTCCGGGCAGCAGCCCGACGATCTGGTTGGCTGGGACGCGGCTATCGGAACAGCCAATCCATAAGTATTGAGGAAGCTGCTGACGGGAAAGGTTTAGAAAGAAGTCCGGGTCCTGTTGCCGGATGCGGCTGGCCCAGGCCTTATTCTTTTCCAACAGATGACTCAGCGTTTGATGCGCAAGCATACCAGGAGCGTGAACGCACCCTGGATAACCGCTAGGCTCGAGGAAAAACAGCGTAAACTGCCAGGACCGTCGCCGATGGGCGCATCCAGACACTCACCCCCTCACCCGCCATCGCCCCACGGGCTACGGCGCCAGCATAACCGCC
>Ga0247664_1000032_pt1 | contig 39335 bp, 59 predicted proteins | sample CNK05_metaG_FD_182715 | JGI IMG/M metagenome (GOLD analysis project Ga0247664, IMG submission 182715) | Soil microbial communities from Purdue University Martell Research Forest, Indiana, United States - CNK05 | ecosystem: Environmental > Terrestrial > Soil > Temperate forest > Bulk soil...
CTCGAATTGGCGCATATTCGCCGCGCATCCAGCTCTGACAATGGGTGCAGCCGGCGGCGACCTAACAGGGACTTATCCTAACCCCACGCTCAAGGCTGGCTCTGCGGCGGCTAATCTTGGCGCAGCGGGCGGCGATCTTCTTGGTAACTATCCAAACCCGACATTTAATCTTGGCATCGGGCATACCTGGACCGCGGGTCAGGGGTTCAACGCCGGCGTTTTTATTCCGAACAATATCCCGGTTCAAACGCGGAACAACGGCGGCACGGTCAAAAATCTGGTCTATATGAACTCCGCTAACCGAACCGTCATGGAGACTGGTGGGGCGGGTCTGCAAATCAACAATGGCGCGAACACTGCGGCAAATTTTCAGGTTGATGATAATGGAGATGTGACCAGCCGTGCCGCGCTTGTTGGCGGAACAACGGTTAGTTCGACTACAGATATGGTCGCCGGCGCTCATTTGTGGGGCACAACTGGTATTACAGCGAGTGGTGGAGATATTGTCGCGTCGGCGGGTAACATCATCGCGTCGGCGGGCAAGCTGCGCGCCAGCTCTGGTTCAGGTGGTGATACCAGCGCGGCGACCTTGCTCGGCGAGTTCACGCTGTCGTTGGCGGGCAACGGCCTGTACGCGAAATTCCCCGGCGGACTGATCCTTCAATGCGGCGTCGTCGTGACGGCGAACGGGGGCGGCGAGGCGTTTAACTTTCCGATCGCGTTCCCGAATGTTTGTATTTCGATTGTCGGTTGCGACGACGGCGGAGGAATGGCCGATGTCGGCATCACGCCCTGGACCGGTTGGCCGCAAGGCGCGTTTGAGGTCTGGGCCGGATATAACGGAGTCTATCCCAACCCGCCGACCTACCGCCCAGGCGTTGGCGTCTATTTTCTCGCGATGGGATACTAAGATGCCAAAATTCGCGTATTTCGATCATACCACTCCCGCGCCGCAGCGGATCATGGGTTGGTACGATACCGACTTCGTTGATTATCCAAATCTGCCTGATCCGGCCGACTTGTTTGAAATGACGCAAGCGCAATGGGACGCGCGCTCGCTGAGCCCAAGCGCGCTTGACAATGGCGAAATTGTTGTGCTGCCAACGCCACCTTTACCGCCGCAGCAAGCAGCGGACCAGGAATTCGCAACGCGGCAGGCAAATGGCATCGCGCTGACCTGCACATCGAATAGCGCGATTAATGCAACATACCCGCTCGACGATCGATCCTTCGCGATGGTTGGTGCTATCGCGCGTGATGCAGCCTCGGGGCTTGGGTTGCCACATGGCGCCGCAACGGTATCGTTTCCAGACCTTAATAGCGCCTCGCATGATTTCACTGAAACCCAAACCATAGACTTTTACAAAGCAATGCGCGATTTGCTCAACCTCATGAATGCTCAACGTGATATCATGGGTAAGGGCGATACGCCTGTCTGGCCCGATCAATCGGTTACAATCCCATGATGGTGAGATGTCCGACCCCTCGCAAGTAACGAGCATACTAGACCGCATCTTGCGGTTTATCGACGCGCCATGGAAAGCGGTCGTGGTTGTGGTATTAATCGTGCTTCTGGGCACTGGCTGGGTGCTATATGAGAAACGTAACGAATTGTTTGAAGCTTGGATGACGCCCTCTACGCCTGAACTGAAGACGGCCGATATCCCAGACGCACTAGGCAAGTTAATATCTGAAACGAACGCGGATCTTGTGCAGATATGGGCTGTTGATATTAGCTCGAATGCGCAATGGTTCATCGCCGCGCGTCGGCATGATGGCGAGCGTCCTGTGATCCCCGCGCCTCGTCGCTTGCCCCTCATGGACCACACGAGCGACGTGAAACGGCTTGTCGATCTACTAGAAGGGCATCCCATATGCCTGGACCTTGATCCCAATGGCGCTCCCGTTGTGCGCCGCCTCGCTGAGCGGGGCATGAAACGTGGTTGCGCTATCGCGATACCGCCAACACCTGAAGCGTTCGTTGGCGTGATTTATCTCGCATGGTTAACAGCAACTGATGCCAGTAATGAAAACGTAGCCGCGGGTGCAGCGCGTGAGATCGCACTCAAGCTGGCTACGCGCTGATAAATGGTCGCCCCGGTTATCGGCGAAGGTCGCTGCTTGGCATGCGGCGGACCGACCAAGCTGCGCAAGGGTGGCGTGGTTGTTAAGTATTGTTCGACCGCGTGCGGCAAGCGCTATCGCGAGCGCTGGCCAAAGTATAAGGCTAATCGAAAGCGGTACGGCGAACTTCTCAAGCTTGAAACAGAAGCTAGAGCCCTGCGCAAAGCAGAGGCACGCTTGAAACAGCTTAAAGGATGAAAGGGTACCCACAATGTATCTGATCTTGATTATCCTACTTATCATCATCTTGTTTGGCGGGGGCGGTGGTTATTACGCGCACGCTAATTGGGGCTACCCGGGACTTGGCGGCGTTGGGTTGATCTTGGTAATCATTATTGTTGTTCTCTTGCTATCGGGCAGGGGGTATTTTTAGGCTCAGAGCCGCCCCACGCCTGGCCCCGCTATCAGCATACGGGCAGCGAGCTAGAGCGTCCCCACAGCCGTCCTGAGCGTTTGTAATACATGCAAAAGCGCGCGAGATCACCCCCCGCGCTTTTTTGCGTCTACCGTTCAGGTTTGTGGTCGGTAAGGCTTGCCAAATGCTTGTGCCTCCTCGCGTTTCATCGCCTCTTGCTCGTCAAACATCATAGAGGCGAGGGCACGCCATACGCCAGCGGTCATGTTGATGGCATGCTCGTACTTCGCGATATCGTCGGGCGTTTTGTTGTACCACCTTGGTTTGAGCGACGCGCCATATCCGCTCATGGCATCTAGAATAAACATGACCTGTTCATTTGTGAGAGTTAATGTAACGGTCTGATTTTTCAAATGACCGGGCATCGAGTGTGTTGGTTTCAACATTGGGTCCTTCCGTTCACGCTATTGCATAAGCAGGGCGCTGCGACGCGCAAGCGATATTGCACAAATGGCGGGATATCGATATAGGAGCTTGCCCGATTGATCGCTCGTGCATCAAACGAGCACTGCCAGATTTCAGTTCTCGGCTCGTATCGGCAAGGCACGTTATTGGCTACGGGCACTTTGTTAGGGTAAAACTGGGGCAATCGTTGATCGCAACGAAACTGCTGGCTGCCTGGACCAATTGGATTACAATCTGCGACGCGCGGACAATATCCCCAGACGATCTCGGCGCGAGCTACCGTCCCTGCTATCGAGCAAGCGAGCGCCAGCAGGACTAACCGCTTTAAGGATGGCATGTTAATATCCTCCTAATAGAGTTACAAGTGCTTTTAGTATACCGAGATAAGGTATACACAAGTAAGCTAAGCCCAGGACGATCGGCAGAAAGCCTAGCAGCCATAGACAAGCGATAACCGCTGATAAGCAGTAAAGGATAAGTTTCGCCAAAAGGTTAACTGCTTTTGTCACGGGCAATCCTCATAGCTATGCAGCGCCTGACATACTCCAGGGCTCCGCGCACCTGGGGCTGTTGCTGGGGCAAGCGTAGCATTTCCTGTTCGAAATCCAATAGGTTTTCTAAGGGCTCGAAAGGACCGGGCTCGTCAATAAAGTATCCTATCAAGGGTTCGTGTTCGGTCATAGTTTCATCTCCGGTACTAATACGAGTTCATGTTTAGCTCGCGTCGCGATAACGTAACAAATATTGTCCTCTTGCATATCTTCCCATTCCTTGCGGCACTTGCGCTGCATATGTTGTAACCAGAAGACGCGGTTCCACTCGCGACCCTTGCTTTTATGTCCCGTTGATAGACGGACGCAATCAGTGACATTATCCTGAAACATCGTTTCAATTTCAAGCACAAGCTCTAGGATGCTTTGCTTGCCCCGCGCCTTGCATCTTTCGATGATGATGCGCAATGTGGTAACTTTATCTGTAACCTCTTGCTCGCGCCGATCGGATTGCGCTGCTTGCGCCTTTTCAATCTCGCGTTTCAGGTAGCGCTCGAGGCGCTCCTCGAGGCGCGTAATTGTTGATATTTTCCACATGCGTGCGAGCGAGATCAAACCAAGCCCGATATCGCGCCCTTCAACTTTGCACGCGACGCCCTCTTTAATCATGCTATAGGCGGTCTGGATCAGAGGTCGCGTATAACGGCATAGGATCACATCTTGCTTGGCGGGGGGATCTTGCACGAACCAGGGCATGATTGGCAATGGTTTGTCATCGGCATCTTTCTTTTCGGCGACATCATAAACAACAGGACGGACGATGCCATCGGGCGCTGTTTCATGTGCTTGGATGTGCTCAGCGCCAACCCACTTGTGCGCATAATTTACAACGCTCTTGGGGCAGCGATAGGTCACGGTTAACGGCAGTACCGTGCAGTTAAACTCCTCGCGGATGCGCTCGATAGCGTCGCCACCAGCACCCGTGAAACCATAAACGGACTGCCGATTATCGCCGACAAAGATCGCTCGCGCACCAGCCCGCATCAAGCGCTTGGCAAGCTCTCGGCGAGCGGGATTGATGTCCTGAGCCTCGTCGATCAAGACCCAATGGTTTGGGAATAATGAAACGCCATAAGCGATTGGCGCGTATATCATATCGTCGAAGTCGATCAACCCGGCGACGCATTGCGCGCGTGACTTCTCGAAGACATCGATGACCCAGGACAGCGCTTGCTCTACGCCGATATCGTCGGTTAAATCGGCATCGGTACCAAAGTAGTTGGCGAGCGAGACCCAGACGGGCATATGATTTGAAGCGGGCTTGCCGCGGCAGCCAATCAGGAACTGCTTGCTAAATGAAACCATTTTGATGATGAACCCGCGCGCTTGCTCGATAAGCGCTTTGTCGTCGCGGACCATTTTGTAATCGTCAACGATCTTGCTCACCTTGCGATCGTCGACAGCGGTGCGCGGGAACGCGCGCATGAAGTCCCCATAACCGGCAGCATGAACTGTTGAGATACGCAAGCCGCGAGCGAGCGCGTGGGCTGCTTTGGCTTTGGCGTAGATATCATCGGCAGCGCTCTTGTTATAGGCGCCGAAGAAGATCGTACCTTCCATGAAGCGCAGCGCTTGAATGAGGGTTGTTGTCTTGCCGCAGCCAGCAGCCGCCAGCAAGATGGCATTTCCCTTGCCGTGCTGGATCCAGTCAAACAATGCTTGTTGCTGCGCGGAAGGCACGAATTGTGCCTCCTTCTTTTCAAAGCGTGCGCGCATGCTGGGCGGCAGGTTCAACGATGCTTTTGGCGCCGCATCGTTTGTTTTAACCGGCGGCGTATCTGTATAAACAGCGCCCTTATGGGTGACATGATCCAGATATTGAATAAGCGGCTTCGCTGGCTCAGCTGAAGCTTGCTTAACTTTGTAGGCGAATCGTCCGCGTGGCTGTAGCATAGGGTTCTCCCTTTGGGTTAACAGATCAGATATACGAATACTCTAAGCTCTTGGCTTGCGCTTGAAACAATCGAGGGCGCGCAAATTGTAGCATTATGCAATCCTCTTCTGCTATCGCGCGTTGAGCAACGAGGAGCCAGAAGCGGATTTCAATTTGCCAATAGCGCGCGAGGCGCTTTTCAATGCAGTGCTCATTCATGTGGGCTCTCCATTACCAATAGGGCATTTGGCAGCCCACTCAACAAGCTTTGCCATGCAGCGCTCATAATAGCGCTTGGCGAACTCTGCTTCGCGTAGCCAGTTCTCCATCTGATAAACGCACTCAGCAAGCGAGGGCTCCCCGAGGTCGACGTGGCGCTCTACAGGGGCAGCGCTGCCCCCTGAGACGGTTGTGGGGACGTCGTCGGTCATGTGGGTGCATCCTTATGAGCGAAGCGCCCACGAGGGCGCAGCGCTGCTTCTACGGGCGGTAGCGGGCGGTCCGGAAGCTCGAGTATGCGCTCGACCCAAGCCCCGGGTACAAAGTCAATCGCTTTGTAGCTCAGCATTGATTGATAAGAGAAGCCAAGCGCTCGCGCTGCTGTCGCGAGCCATGGTTTGTCGATATCCATCTTGGCAGCGCAAATGTCGACAAATGCGTTCCAGGTATACCGGCGCGTTTTGCGCGCGAGATCGTGGTGCGTTTGCATCACCCACATTTCGCGCTCGTAGCGCTCGTTGAGCGTTTCGGGCCCGTGTATGCAGAGACGAACATCGGAAACGTGAATGCCGTGCTTCCCTAACTGCTGAAGCAGCAAAATGTTGTCGGGGCGATCTAGCAGCCCGCGCAAGATAGCGGACAAGCGCTCCTCGAGCGCTCGCCGTTCCTTTAGTTTAACTTTGTAGTCGTCGTCGGTCATCGTCCTAACCCATCATCCCGGGGAACTCGACGCCCTCGGTGCGCTCGATATCTTCGCGCACCTCTTCGATAAAGAGGTGCCACTCTTCGGTTGGATCGTCCGCTCCATCTTTGAGTTCTTCCGCTTCCGCATCGCACCAGGACTCAATCATGCCGCATGCTTGCTCAGCGAGCATCGCGGCATTCTCGAGGCGGACCGCACGTGAGGTGCGGTCGCTCTTGCGCTTGGGCACATAGAGCATGACCTTAAACTTTTGCTCTGCTGCTGTGTCGGGCGGGTTTCGTTGCTCGATACCCTCCAAGGTATCGGCGGTCTCGCTGAGCGTTTTAATGCGCGGGCTGCTTTGCAGCGATTCAGGCGCGCTGTCGACGATCTCGCGCGCCTCCTCTGCTAGCTCTGCGACCTCGTTGTAGAACGACTCTATGGCGCTGAGCGTGCTCCAGTCGGACTCGACGAGTTTGTATGCGTTACTGGCCATTGCGTTACTCCTTGTTGGGGTCAGTGAAGTCGATCGGCAGGTTGTTCCGCTCGCACCAGAGCCGGAAAGCGTCCCGCGCCTCGTCAATCGCGGAATACTCTCGGTTAGCGATAGCGCGAGCGCAGGTCGTTTGAAAGGACTGCATGCGCTTGAATAGCTCGTCGACGTGTACCATAGCGGTTACTCCTTGTTGCGGTTAGCGAAACGCCCGCGGGGCGCGAGCTTGGGTCGGGGCAGCGGCACGATCGGCGCGTCGAGAGATATACGCACCAAATCCTCCGGGAAGCATGATACGGGCTCGCGCGTGCCATCAAAGAGGATGCGATATGCGCGACAGCCGAGGAACTCAGCGACCTTGCCCGTTGTCCCGGGTGCGATGTGCTGCCCGAGGATAGGGGGTTGCATCGCAGCGACGCGCGAGCCAATCGAGAGTTTCATGAATGCGGTCATTAGATCAACTCCTCTCCGCCAACGAACCCGCATTCGATCTTGTCCGCCTCTTCATCCATGTCCTCGGCGGTCGGCGCGAAGCAATCGTCCGGATCGGGATAATCATGGTTGCAGTGCATCGTGGGGTCAGCGCGCAGTTCGTCGGCCATCCAGCGATAATAGCTCGCGTCATCATACTGTTCGCGGAGAATGGTCGTCTCGAAGATGTAGCGGAGGCAGCCTTCGAGGTGCTCGCGCTCGTCGGTCGTGTAGGTGAATGTCGTGGTCATAACGGTTCTCCGTTGGGTCTCAGGGGGAGGGGGCTCGCGCCCCCGTAATCAGCGATAAAGGTCTTGTTCGGCGAAGATGCGACGCACCCGCCAGTCGTGGCCGTTGAGGTCCTGCTTGATTGTCGCGATGGCGAAGAGTAGCTCGGCGCAGCGACCCTGGCGGCTCTCGATAAGCGCTCCATCGGCGGCCAACCGCAAGATGACCTTGTCGAGGAGCTTGCATTCGGTGAGTGCGCGTTTGCTATACACTTTGGTATCGAGATAGCAGCCGAGTTCCCACACGGACTCAAGGAAGCTCGCGACCGATGCCGGCGCGTCAACCGCGCGCAAGGTGTCGATGGCGTCGCGGTACTTTTGCTCAGATACGGCGTGGTCAGGCATCGTGGTGGCTCCGTTCTCGGAAGCAGCGATCTTGCTGCCCCCCTTATATACGGGCGAGTGCTTGTGGACGCAAGCACAAAAGCCGCTATCGCCCGTGCTTTGGCGCATAGCGGCGGTGCAAGAGAGGCCGCTCTATATACGCGGAAAGTGCTGGTCTCTGTGACCGTGCGCGCGTATATAGAGATCGCGCGATCAAGCGCCCCACGGAGAACCGTATCATGCGACGCGTCGTTATTCTCAAAGGACTGAAAGAGTTCATCGGCAAGACCGGGACGGTCAGCCATAAAGAGGGGACCTACCTCCGGGTCATACTCGACCAGCCGGTTGAGATTGAGGGCATCGGCAAGGTGCGCGATGACCTTTGGGAGCCGTCCTGCCTCAGAACAATCCGCGCGCCGCGCTGACCTCAACAAGGAGCTACTACGATGACCGACACAAATGTACGCTTGGTGCTGACCGAGAATCAGATCCGCGAGCTTCTGCGCAACCTGCCGCAAAGCGAGACGCACTGCTTATCGAGCGCGCATTGGCAAGAGGTTTGCGCGCTGCGCGACAAGCTCAGCATGGCGATTGGAGAGCAAGGGGACTGGTGAGCTAGAGCGCTCGCGCAATAACCCAAGGGTCCGCCATAGCGCGGACCCTTTTCATGTCCACCAAGATTTCGCTTGCCTTGGCTTTGTTGCGCTTGTATATATCACGAGCGCGATCAAGCGCGCCGCTCTTTGAAAAGGACAGAAAATGGCTTGCTATATCATCCAGATTTCGGACACTCAACTGGACTACCTAATCGATGCGCTACTGGAAGCCAAAGAAGCGTATGCGTTCCGGCTCGAAACTTTATACTGCGATCCAGAGGAGCCGCGACCAGGGGTTCAGCTAGATGAAATTCAGATGCTAGCATATTCACTTCTCGAACTACAAAAAGGCTCGCTCGCGCATATGAAAATCGCACCTATGATTGAATCGAGTTTTGATCCAACGAAAGCTCGGCCAACTGCATTGGAACAAGCGGACGACGATGCGCGCATGCGCGATGCTGCTTTAAGGGGGGAACAAAGCACTTTCATAAACGAGCGCGGCTATGCTTACGCGCCTCCCAGCAAAGAATTTTCCAAGTTGAAATTGCATCCGAATCTAGAAGCTAAACTGCGAGAGCGACGTGAAACGATCGCTAAGAAAATGGAGCAACATAAGATATTGCTAGAGAATTGAGTTTATGTAAGGGGGCTTCGGCCCCCCTTTTTTTGTTCACTTTTTGGCGCGCAGTAGCTCAGCAGCGCTCTTGCGCGATCCGCGTAGCACAGTGCTCAGCAGATTGTCGCCCTCGTTGATGAAGTCAAGGATCTTGTCCTCGATTGGCGCGCAGACGAGGTCATCGATAATCAGCGGACGATCGCCCCGCGCCATGGGCCGAGCTTGCGCTTGTGCGCGCGTGATCGGGCTGCACGGGCTTTCAAAGAAACAAAGATAGTCCGCTTGCGGTAGGTCGATTGAGGTACCACCTGTTGCCGCATTGGCAACGAGGATCTGCGCCGCGCCGCTTTTGAAACGCGCGATCTCGACTGGCTTGTTCTTTGTATCGCCATGCAGCCAGGCGTTGGTGATCTTGCATTCATCGAGCGTTTTGCAAATAAGCTCGCCGGTGTGGATATACTCGTGGAAGATCAAGCATTGCATCCCCGGTTCTAGTTCAGCGACGAACTCGCGCAACCAGGCGAGCTTGACGCTATTTGCGAAATGGATGATATGCTGCGCGCCTTGTTCGTCGACAAATGGCACATAGCCGGATGCGATCATGCGCAGCTTGGTAAAGATCGCTTCAACTTCAACCGTCTCGTCAAGTCTTAACTTTAGCAAGCCATCAACCATGCGATCGTAGGCGGCGGCTTGCTCGTCGCCCATCGTTAGCTCAACGATGCCACTAAACACTTCCGCTGAGCGCACTTCATCCTTACCGTAGGATAGCGCGAGCGCATCAACCTTGTATTGAAACAGCGGCATCTTGCGCTTGTCAAACGCGAGCGTGAAACCATTGCGGCTGTATTGCTCTTTTCTTCCAAACGCGAACTCGAAGAACTTATAGGCGCGCCCGAAGTGTTTACCGCCATCGATCAAGAACGCCTGCGACCATATGGCGAACGGCTTACGTCCTATCGGGGTACCAGTCAGTCCGATGCGATAGCGACAGCCCTCAACAAGCCCAGCAGCGAGTGTAAACGGCAGTCCAAAGGGGTTCGCATAGAAATGCGTCTCGTCGATTATCGCATGATCGAAGAAGCTCGCTGCGATCTCGAGTGCTTGGTGATCCGCGTAGAGCTTGTTGGCCTCTTTCTTTTTGCTGAAACGCTTAACCGAGAACAATTGTTGCATTGTCGATATCGACATGATTATAAGATCGCAATCACTTAAACATGCTGCTATGAAATCGTCCTGCGAGCTTGGACCAGAGGCCACAAGTTTTGCTGTGAGCGTGCTATGTTGCGCGGCTTGCGACAGCCAGACCTGAGCGCCAATCGGCGCGTGCGCTAATATCAAGCCTTTCTTGCGAGCGATATTAGCGCGTTTAAGTTGCGCAGCCCAGTCGAGCGCGATCTTGCTCTTGCCCAGCCGCATCCAGTAGAACAATAGAGCGCGCTGCATGTATAGTGCGAACGCGACACCCTCTAGTTGATGCGGGCGAGATTTAGTTACTTCTTTGTAATACGCGCCAGTTGTATTGTAGATCATGCGCAGCAGTTCGTCGGGATCCGCGCCTTTGAAAGTCGGCCTTTCCGCGAGTGGTCGGTTAAGGAAGTTGTTGATGGCTTCAGGATCAATCGCCATGGATCACCACTTGTCCGGATCCAGATCGACAAGGATTGGCTCACGTCCACCATTGCGAGCGAGTATGCACTTGTTTGGATTATCTCGATAGGGCGATACATGCGGGTGGTTAGGTATGCCGCGCAGCCCCGCCTTGCGCAGTAAGCCAACCTCTTGATTGGTCAGCGTTCGGCCCTCTGGCGGGATTGGTTTAACAAGCGCTCGATAGCTCATTCAATCGTCCTGTTCCTCTCCGTTGAAACGATTGATTTCCTCTTCTAGGTGTTTGTTCATGTAGCATGAGTCTATACAAAACTGCCCTGTTGGATAATTTTGGGTTATCATTGAAACCCATTTGTCTTCAGTATTGCGCGCAGCATCGACAAGCACTCTCGCGAGACCGATCTGGCGCTCGGCATTTGTGCGCGATAGCGTGCAGACGATATCAGCTGTTTGTGTTTTCGTGAAGTCCTCGCTGACATGCTGCGAGCTAACAACGCGGGACATATCACCGACGCGATTGGCTTGCGTTACAACCACCAGTGCTAGATTACGTGCGACAGCGATACCGCGCAATTGTCTGAATATCTGCGAGGTATCCGTGCGTATCGAGTCGCCACGTATCGACATGAGATCGGGATAGTCGATAATCAACAAATCTGGACGAAAGTTATCCTGCCGGGCGAGGGTATCGAGATAGGCGTTTAGTTGCGCGATTGTCAGCGATGAAGTGGGGAATTCCTTAATCAGCAAGCGGGGTCGGTTCTTTAGTGATGTTAGCCTTTGCATGACGTACGACTTTGTATCAAGCCCCAGGTTCATCGGCGTGCGCGTATCGAAATCAAGCGCGACCTGACCCATAGCATTCTTCACGAAGATTGGCACGCGTATCGTTTCTGCTTTGCCATAGGTCATCGCGAACAATGCTTGCACGTAACGTTGACTTGTGATCTCTTCGCTATTCTCGAGCGTGATATGTAAGACGGACTTGCGGTGCATGATCCCTTGTTTACCAATTTCAACAAGCCACCATGACTTGCCGCTCTTCTTGGCGCCGATAATCAGGAACATCGTCTTACGCTGCGGGCGGACGCGGCGCTGGTCCAATATCTCAACGCCGGAGGGGAAGAAATCTGATTCAACTTCGTTAAGGAATGCCAGCATCTTTTCGGCATCGTGCAGCCAGATCCCCGGGGAGGACGCGATGCCGATGTCTTGCTCGTGTAGCGCTCGCTGCGCACCTTCCAGATCCCCGGCCTGCAAGGCGTCAGCAGCCGTTTCAATTGTCATCGCGAGCTTGCGTACTGTGATGAAGCGCGACAGCTCTGAGAGTACGTAGGGGGGCTGTAGGTTCGGCGTTAGCGCTTCCATCGCCTCGAGGATATCGCGCAGGATCTTGCCATCATTCCCGCGCCGCAACTCGTTCTCGAGGATATCGTAAAGATGCGCCCCGGGCGGGTTGCTATAGTCACGGATATATTCAAACGCGACTTCAGCGATCTTGCGGTAGTTACGCGTTGAAAAGAGGTCAGGGGTTAACTCTAAAGTTAATGCGGATGCGTGCTCAGCGCTCCAGCATAAAAGGGTGAGGATGTTGTCCTCCAGCGACCCTTGCAGTAGCATCGGTCCGCCCTCAATCGAGGCCGAGTAGCTTATGCGTTTGTATGCTGAGTCGGTAGCTATGCTTTAGTGCGAGCGCGGCGGCGAAACCTTGATTGACCATTGTTGCTGGATCGTCAAGTTCGTCGCACGCTTGCACAAATACACGATTTCGATATTCAAGCGCTGGTCGGAACAACGGCGCCTTTTTACCTTGGATCTGGGTTGACATCATCGGCAAGCCATCGGACGGACTCACCTCCTCTTGTGCGCGTATGATGTATTTCCAGTAAACGTCGTACGATCGCGGCGTTTGAAGTTGCACAACAATCGATGGCGTCTTGGGCGAGCAAACAATCGTTAAACGACTTGATCGTTCGTTGGGTTCAACGCGAGAGGTTAAACCATCATCGGGCCAAACGGTGCCCGCTGTTTCAATCTGAAAACGCATCGACTGCGCGCTTGGGTGATCGATAAGCGAGCGTAATGGTTGAAGCATTGGTTCGCCGCCTGTGATGATAACAAGGTGACAATTGCGCTCAATCGAGAGGTTGCGGATGCGCAGCATGAGTTCATCAGCGCTCATTTCCTCCCCGCCCTCGAAGGCGGTGTCGCACCAAAAACAACGCAGATTGCAGCCCGCTAAGCGGACAAAGATCGAAGGCGTACCAACGAGTGGGCCCTCGCCTTGCAGCGTATAAAAGATTGAATGCACGTTAAACCCTTCCGCTATAGAGCGGGAGCGCGCAACCTCGTTGGTACCAAGCATGTTTAGCCCTCTCAGTTTAACTCAGCATATGCCGAGCACTTTCTTGTTTCTTCAACTATGACCTTTCTGCAATATACGCCCGTATCGCGCAACTGCAGGGGCGCGACACGATGCAGTAAATGAAGCGCCATGTTCTCAGCTGTGGGGTTAAATGGGACGCGCACAATACTTGACATGGCCTCGATGATATCGCAGTCAGTATCTTGAAGAATTAACTGTGCGAAGGGATCTGCATCCCAGAGGATCATTTTGTGATCCCAATAATCCTCGAGCCAGCTGCATAAGCGCCCTTTAACCACGCTGAAATCGATCACCCGACCGAGTGCGTCAAGCTCGCCCGCGCACTCGAAATGGATGCGATAGTTGTGACCATGCAAGCCTTTGCACTTGCTTTCATGTCCAACTACTCGATGCCCGCACGAGATATCGTGATACCGAGATATCGAGACTTTTTGCACCATATTGGGCTATTAACTTTCCTGTTGAGGTTTACTCTTCGACGTTCGTGAGCAGTTGAATGTGGGAACCGCTCTCCGTTTTAGTTACCATATATACGCGGTCGAAGCTGTTTAACTGTAGGCTGCGGTGATCGCAGACCCAAATGGCTTTCTTTGTGCTAATAACTCGATTCCGCAAGCATTCAAACAGGTCATCGATGCCGCTACCACCAAGGTGCTGCGTTGGTTCATCCCATACCTCGAAGTCGATTTTAACGCCAGCCATCCGCTGGATCAGAGAGGCGAGCCCAAGCGCTGAGGCTAAACGGATACGCTGCGCTTCACCGCCCGAATACGCTTCCCATGGTGCACTCGAGGCTGGCGATGCTACGCGGATATGGATGCCGGTACGCAGCGAGCCCGATTTGGTCTCGAGTTCTGTTGTATAATGCAAGCGCCAACCAACGAGCCCGAGCGCTGCGGCAGCCGTTGCTGTTTCAATCTCCAGCTGAGCGAGGATCCGTTTAACCATGAACAGGCGTACGCGCTTGAATGCTGCTTTCCAAAACTCCATCTCGCGCTGCTTGAAGATGACGTTCGCTCGCTTACGCTGCGCTTGCCGCAAGCGTGCTTTGACAGCTGCGATCTCGGCCTTGGCTTGCTCGTATCGCGCGACATGCGGGTTTGGCGCATCGATCATAACATTTGTCGCGCGTACAGCTGCCTCGATTATTTGTTCTTGTGCTCGATAGTGTGCGGCGGCGTCCGCTTGCTGCGCGATCAGAAACTCGCGCTTGCGTGCTAGCTTTGCGTGTTCAGCGACCATCGCTTCAAGGGCTGCGCTGATAGCATGCGTTTCAGTACCATTGGTTTTGATCTGGCGCTCTAGTTGTGCCTTCTCACGATGCAGCTGTTTAATCACGCCATCCGCGAACGTCGCGTTAATCGTTTGCTGACACGTTTCACAAACGCGCGAATGTTGGTAGAATTGCAAGCGCTTGTCGGCTGCTTGCATCGCGGCGAACAGCGTACGGTATTCAGCTTCCTTTTGTGCTTTAGCTGTTTGATAGCTTCGGACGCGCGCGTCAAGCTCTACGCGTGGGGGCAGCGCTTGAACAGCAGCGGATGTCTTCGCTATCAGGGGCTTGAGTTCGCTCAATCCAGCCTCGAGCGCTTCAACCTCCTTGATCGCTGCTTCAACGCGCTCGTTCTGCCCCTCTTGCCAAGCCGCGATCTCGGCTTCGATCTCAGCGAGCGTTTCAGCACCCTCTAGCTTCCCCTGACAGAACGCGATCTCGCGAGCGATCGCTTCCCCCTCGCGAGATAGCTCTGTGCTTCGCTCTCCCGCCCGCTCAGAGGCTTTCAACCAGAGCCCCATATCTAGTACCGCGTCAAGCAATGCCCCCCTCTCCGGGCTTGTGAGGTCGATTAGCAGGGGTACCGCTTGCCCGAACACAACTGAATGCAAAAAGGGATCTTTTGGCAAGCCAATCAAACGGTCCACGTCGCGCTGTTCGGCTGGCTCGCCGTTGATTGTCAGCTTGTTCGGCGAGCCCGAGCGCTCGATGGCAAGCTCGTCGTCATCGATAATCCAATACGTTGTTACGCAGGGCTGCTTTTCGCCCCATGAAACAAGATCAGAGGCGCGCATGCCCTTGACGGAGACGCCGTAGAGGCAATAAACAAGGGCATCCCACAACGTACTCTTGCCAGCTCCGTTCGCCTCTAAGCGGGGCTCAACCTGATTGTCGCCCGTGAGGAAGATCAACCCGGACGCCATCGGCATTTCAAACGTCGTTGTTTCACGAAACGAGCGGAACTTATCGATGACAATTGAGTGGAATATTATGTTACGCATGGTTAAACCTGGCTATTCGTTCGGAGGATCGCTGCTGTCGTAGGCACCCGCATGACTTTGTTAAACCGCTCTTCAAGCTATCGGACCTGACGCGCGTCTTACGGCCGCACTCACATTGACATAACCAGAACGCATTCGATTCCGCGTGGGGATCACCATACCCGCCAGGTGGGGTGCGATGCAATACGGTTAAACGTGCGAACACTTGCCCTGTTAAATCGATGACGCGCTTGCTCGGCCCGAAGTTAGTCATCCAATCGTCTCCCTCAGCAGTTCAAGTCCCGCGTTGAACATAGCATCGTTTATGTCCTCGGCATCGGCGAACAGACGCAGGATATATTCAGGATCGTTTTCCGGAGCTATATCCGCCGCGTTATCCGCAGCGCGCGTCCCTTCGATCTCAGGTTCAATGCTAAACAATCTGACCTGATAATGTTCCGCCCAAGCAAGCATCCAATCTTGCATAGCGGACCATTTCTCGATATCTGCCAGAGCGAGTTTACAGATGATGCGCGCTTGATCTCCAGGGCGCGTTAATACGCGTTCGAGATCCTTTGTCGTATCGATGCGCAACATTAACTTTTGAATTGAGATCAGAGGGATTGTTCGCGCGAGCGTATAGTCGTCGTTTAGCTCTAGCATCTGGCAGGGGTAGCTATCGCCGAACGCGACGGGATGCGGCGCGCCAACATACTTAACCCGCTTGACAACCTGCGTTGTATGTATGTCGCCGGAGTAGACTTTTAACTTTCGAGGAAACTCTGGCATCTTATCATTGTCGAGGATGTAGCCGTTATTCCCCTTGGCGCCGGATATGGTTTGATGGATCAATGCAGCGCGATAATGATTGAAAGGAATGTTAGCCCAATCGCTAGCTGGATCGCTGCTATAGGGCAATAAGAGTAAATCCTCGAGCGCGTGCGGCTTCGTTATGAAGGTGAGATATTCCGAGAGTGAGTCGAGGAATTGCCAATACGGCGTCCCACGTAATGGTTTGTCATGGTTACCCATGAGGATATAAATCACAGCGCCCTTATCTGCGAGCGCTTTGAATTTAGTTATGAGACGATTAACAAGCTCAGCGCTATGGCGGTCCTTACGATCGCAGATATCCCCCAGATGGAAGATGCGCGTATGGTCCGCCCCTTCAAACATCCAATCATCAAGCGCGTCGAATGCCCGCCACCTGTATTCATTTTGCGGGTTATCATCCAGGTGCCAGTCGCTTGTGAGTAATATCATCGGGCCCCTCTAGCAGTATAGTTGGATCAACAGTAATCAGCATATCCGACAATAGCATCGCGAAAGTGCTGCCACGATGCAAAATGTGGTACATAGGCAAGATCGAAGCACGTTTACTTGGCTTGCGGGCTGCGAGGAAGCGATGCCCTATACGGCCATTCACGAAGACAAGCGGCTCGCGATGGTTTTGTCGCGCGATAAGCATATACTCAAGCCCGATGCTGCGTGCTTGTCGATTGGCTAAACGAATGATCTCGCCCAAAGCCTTGCCGCCTTTTGGATCCCAAAAGTGAGCCTCAACGCCAAGGTCCGCCAGATGCTTGCATTCAACCGAGAAATTCTCGAGGAACTTAAACGCGAGCGGGTGCGCTGCCATGATGTCGCCGGGCATGCGGGACGAGCGCTCACCCTTACGCTCGAGGATCGTGAAGCTACCGCCACTTAAAACGTTACGTGTGAAGATATCGGGGCGCTGATTATTTGTTAACCAGAGCGAGAGCGCTTTCCCAACCTGGCGTTCCCACTCGGCGCCCTTAGCGTGTCCACCGCCCTTACGCATGGTCTTCGATTATTGAAACGGGCACGCCGGACCTGCGGGCTTGTAAGACCATGTTGAAGGTCCCGCGTGATTGCTCGATTGGCTTGTTAATAAACGCGAGCACCAGATCCGGCTTACCCTCGCGCAGCATACGAGCGTTTCGTTGCGGGCCAGCGCTCTGTCCGCGCTGCACCCATGCTGCGTTATAGGTTTCAATGGGAATGTCGTGCGCGGCTGCCCAGTAGCGGGCGAAACGATCCGCTCCGAGCGCCCCGCCTTCAATCAGGACTGAAACGCTTTTAGAGCGACGCAGTCCTTCAAGCGCTTCATCAATCAGGTGATAATCGGTAAAGTCGCGACTTCCGCAAACGAGCACGCGCATGTCAAGCGTACTTCCTCATGGCGGGCTCGAGTGCGTCTTCAATCTCTTCCCAGCGTGCTCGGCATGTTCGCGCTAGCTCAGCGTGCAGACCATTGACAACCTCCCGGTCCTTATCAGCACGAGCCCGCTTCAGCAAGCCGCCGCACTCCTCGAGGCTCATATCGGTTAGATGGCGCTCGCCCTTGTTCTTCTTGAGCCAATCGAGCATGGATTGTTCGTCGTCCACCCCATAGCTAAATAGGATCGTGAAATCTGTTTCACGAAACGGTCGACCGACCTTGTTCTTTTTGTTACGAGCGCGGACATTGACCCCAACGATCCGCTCAACGCCTGTTACTGTGCGCTTGATCTTTTGGATTTCAGACAGCCAGACAACCTGCGACGCGTAGAAATCAAGCGCACGTCCGCCCGATCTTGTTTTTGTCTCGCCAAACGCGACGCCGATTTTATCTCGTATCTGTGAGATTACAATCAGCGTGCAGCGTTTCTCGCGCAAGTCAGCTGTACGACGTCTAAACATCTCAGACATCGCTTTGGCTTTACCCACGCCATAGGTCGCGTCACCTATCTCGCGCGCCGCCTCAGCCGCATCGCTGAGCGCGTCGAGGGAATCGAGCACATAGAGATTCGGTACGCCCGTCGGACGGCCCGCGAGCCAGCGTGAGAGGTCCTTATCCATATCCTCAACGGTACGGATTTCCTCAGACCAATTCACGCCCTTTGGCATTCCCATCGAGTGCGCGTAGGGCATATCAAAAGCGGCTTCCGATTCGCGATATGCGATGTGCTCGGCTGGATATTGTTTGGCGAAGTTAGCACATGCTTCAATCGCGAGGAGCGTTTTGCCCGCTGACTTATCGCCAACGATATTGGCGACGCGCCCCTCAGCCCATCCCCCTCCAAGGACGCAATCGAGCAACGTTGAACCCGAGGGTATGAACCGCAGCGTTTCTTGTTGTTGTATCTGGGCGCGCGCCATATCGCAGCATCCTTACCGGTTCTTGAAGCGAGCGCGGAGTTCGTCGGCGCGCGCTTTAGCAGCGACAGCCGGGTCGACAGATGCTGCTTCGGGCTTAGGCGAGGGCTTGACGGTAGCTCTGCGCGTTGGCTGAACCGGCGCCTCTTCCTCAGCAACGGCTTCCTCGTCTTCCTCCTCAGCGACCTCTTCATCGTCCGCCTCTTCGGGCTCCGGCTCAGGTTCTGGCGCTTTAGCTTTCGCCGCGGATCCGCGCGGCTGAATTTTAGCTCTCGCTGCGCCATTGCCGTTAGCGCTCGCTGCGGCGCCGTTTGGCTTTGCGGCGGGACGATCGGTATCGGCATCGTCATCGCTTGTGCCGCCCTCGTAGATGGATTTGATTTCATCATACGAGAGATAAACGATAGCGTTTGGCAACGGCTCTTCAGCGATGAAATCGATTATATCCTGGTCAACCGAGGATGGACGCCGCGCGACCTGCGTGCCCATATATTTTGTCGCGATGCCCTCGCCCGTTTTGTCGAACGAGATATCGTAGCCATTCTCTGGATCGTCAATCTGGTAATACTCGCCGGTCGCGCGGTCTTTTGAAACCTTAACAAAGTCGCGGTCGAGTGTCCACGGCATGGACCAAATCATTGGCCCCTTGGCTTCATCTTTGCGATCTAGCATCCAAACAAGCACGCGCTTGTTCGCCTGTAGCTCGCGGGCAAGCTCTTCATCGCCGGTACGCTGCGCTCTTTGGCGGGCTTCACAAATCGGGCACTTTTTATTCTGCATATGGTTGATGCAGATAATTGATGCGCGATCCGGCCCGATGCCAAAGTGTACATAAACCTCGAGGCCGTAATGTTCGGGATCTTCCCAGGTTGGAGGTAAGATGCGAACGTAATTATCTCCCTTTGGCGGGTTGTATTGTTTATAGTCGTCTTTGATGATGCCCTTCCAATCGCTCCCTTGCTGATTGGCTCGCTTTTCCCAAGCATCAACCGGGCGAGGTTTGTACTTAAATTTCATTGCCATCTGTTGCTCTCCTTTGGTTAGCGGCAGCTTGCGATTGCTGCTTAGCTCGCAGTTGTCGGGATTCATCGATGCTGCGCATAACGCCCATGGTAAATGTGCGCCCCAGGATATACGCAGCGATTATGCCGAAGAATATACAGAGAAGGGCTCTTAACAAGAACAGCAATTCCACCACTAGAGTTTCCATGTTACACCAGATTAGTTGAGGTTCACTCCGGTTTCCGTATGACGGCTCGCCGTTTAACAGCGAGTTCTTCCTTTTGTTTTGTGTACGCGGCATTTGGCGCTAAATACCCGGCGATCGTTAGCTCTGCTATGCGCCTCAACGCGCCTCCCTTCTCTTTTGTTGAATCAACCAAGCCCTGCCAGTAAGCCAGGTCATGTTTAGCGTCCTCATATTCGCGTGTAGCCTCGATAACCTTGGTGTCTAGCTGCACAAGTGATGCGATACGTATTTCGGATAGTTTTTCCTCACTGGTTAAACGTAACGTTTGCGCTGCATCCGCGATGCAAAGGTCGAGCGATGATTTGGCTTCATCGCGCAATTGTAGCGCGTCGGCGGCGATCTCGATAACATCTTGTAAGCGGGCTGGGTGCTCGATAAGCTCCTCGTCTAAACGTAGCATGTCGATACGCAATGCAGCGCGCAAGCTCTCGTAGGTCTTCTGCTTAAACATTTACCCGCTCCACATTATGCGGCCGATGGCTGCGATAAAAGCGATTTTCTTGTCAAACGTATCGGCGGGAAAGACAAGCGCCTCGAGCACAGCCCACATATTTCTAGCTCGTCCTTCTTCCTCTGTTTGCAGCAGCGCACTGGCGATATATCGTCCCGCCAAGATCGATGCCTCTTCGAAAGATTCCGCCTCGATCCTTTGCAGCCCTTCGCGCACAATCTTCCAGGATCGCTTGCCGCTTAGCAGATGTTGTAACAAATCGATCATGGGGTCGCTCGCTTCAACAAGCGAGATCACGCGTTTAGCTTCCTCACGATCTGAAACGTCATGTACAGCTTGCAGGATCGATAGCGCTTTACGCGGCTGCCCTGTCGCAGATGTTACAACAAGTGCGAACACGTCCGGGTGGACCTTCATGTCTTCACAATCGATGACAACCGTTAGCAGGTCCTCCATCTCTTGGCGAGCGAGGGGATTGAGCACGACATGAAAACAGCGCGTACGGATTGTTTCAGGGACCTTGATAAGTTCTGTTGTGCATAATGCGAGATAGCAATGGTTCGGTGGCTCCTCGAGTAGCTTTAAGATGGCTTGCCAAGCAGCGCGTGAGAGTGCGTGCGCCTCGTCGATAATCATCAATCGGCGACCCTCAACGCCAACGAATGAGGTATGCTGGCTGAACTCAACAAGCTCGCGCATCGCATCAACGCCATTATGGGAGGCCGCATCGATCTCTAATAGGTCCGCCTCAAGCTCAGAGCCGAGTATACGAGCGCAAGTTGTCTTGCCCACCCCTGAGGGCCCAGTGAAGAGGAAAGCGTGCGGGCGGGCCCCTGAGGCCAGCGCACGACGGAGTGCCTTGATAGCGAATTCATGCCCGACGACCTCTTGCCAGTCGAGCGGGCGATACTTGTTAATGAGCGATAGTGATGCGGCCTCGGACATCAGTAAGGATCCTCGTCATACAGGAATGGTTCGCGCGCTGCTATACGGTTATGACGATCGGCCCAGCCATGCAGCCATTCGTTTCGTGAATGGCGCTGCGTCTCTTTGTCGTACGGATTGGCCTCTTTATGCAAGCCCATGCGCTGAGCGTGCCAACCATCCATAAATTGTAGACTGACCTGCTGGCGCACTTATTCCTCCTTTGCTCGCAAAGGGCACTCAGCGGGGCACGACGGTGCTATTGGCTGAGGCCATGCAAGGTTTGTTTTGCATATCGGACATTCCCATTCCTCCTTTGGCAAGGGTTGATGGATAACATGCAATACGCGTCCATCGGGGAGGGTGAGATCGAACGGCGGCGGGCCGTAGCCCTTAGCAACGAGTTCGCTCTTCGCGATCACCCGCCAGCCGCCAACCTGGGGATCGATGTATCCCCAGGGCAGCCCATCATCATTATTCTGCAGCACGTTTCTCGATCTCGTTAACGGTGAGTATCATCTGGCGATCGTCGCCGTCATGAGTACGCCGCCAGCGCTCCATCTCGTAAGCACATTGTTTCGCTTCATTAACCTGGGCGAGATCGGAGCGGGGCTTGATCCCCGCTTCTACGGCGGACTCGCGCATGAGTGCCCAAAGTTTAACAAGCAACGGCGCGTCCTTGTCATGCGCGCGCACAAGGAAGTAGGGCTCGTCGTCGCCGAGTGCGGCGTAGCAGTCGAACGATCCCGGATTGCGTTTTGTGCTCATATCAACTCCTTCTCTTGTGCGAGCCACGTTGGTATTGTTAAGATCGCCGCTTCATAGGACATCCCGGGCGAGTCATTGGCTTCATATTCCGCCAACGATTTGGGCACCCAAGCGAGCTTGTCGGTTGACCAAGACTGTACTTTCCAGGCCTTCTCCGTTTCAGCGAGAATTGATACTTCAACATCAACAACCTCTGAACCTTTAGCCGCCATCTGGTTTGGCTCCCGGCGAGTATTATTGCGTTGCCACTGCTTCATCGTACAGCGGGGGTTCAATCACTCTCGTGTAGAATGGTCATGATGATTACTCCCATTCATGCCACGTACCATTTGGATAAACAATGCCAAAAGAGGCCTCACCTTCATGCTCATCAACATATTTCAATGCCTCTTCGAGAGTATTAAATTTACCTACTTCCGCACCACCTTGTCCCTGGGTGGCCATGATTGTGTATTCTTGTTTGGTCTTAGGCAAAGCGGTCATCGGCGGTACTCCCCTAGCTTTTTGCGCATGTCTTCGGTAGATAGCATAGGCGAACGATTCTCAATCCAGCCGTTAGTATCGTTTAACAAGGGAGCTACGAGCACCATCGCTTCACGTCCCGCTTGTGCAAGTCCATCGGACCAGCGAACGATAGCAGGTAGCCTATACTTTTTGGCTGCTTTTGCGAGGAAGTCGCGTAGAGCGGGATCACGATGGGAATCAGGACGCGCTGCATCAACCCAAACTTGAATCGCGTCGACGGGCTCGTCATCGATTAGTATTGTTTGCGGCATGGGATCAATCGCGTAACCCGAGATATCAGGTCGCTTCATCGCCGCGGCATCTTCATGAAATAACCATACGCAGGACCACGCTTTACAAGGGTCTGGACGGTTTGCGTAGATCGCGCACCCCTTAGAACATTGGTGCTTGCACCGCTCCCCAGCGAGCTTGTTAAGCGGCTCCTCTACGGGAACATGCGTACAGCAGAATTGGCAAGATCGGCAAGCGCGCCCGTGAAGAGGTTCGCCAAAGATTGACCACCCATTATCGGTGGTTACTCGATTCATCGATGATACTCCCCTGTAAAAGTCGTGACTTCCGCGAACTCGGCCCAGTTATACCCGACCTTAATTTCAACCATCCAGGGCACAATCTGCCAGTTAAACCGCACCTTGATTAGCTCAGCCGCGATTATCTCGATATATGCCTCGAGCACCGATGGTTCCTCGGGTAGGATAAACGTCAGGTCGTCGTGGATGTTGATACGGGGATGCAAATATGGTTCTTTCTCAGAAACCGACAATTCTGATAGTGCGTTTTGTGCAGCGAGTACAACATGCGCACCGGTGCCTTGAACGGGCGTATTGATAACCTCGTTACCCCATAGGATACCATGCCGGATCACCCCGCAAAGCGTTTGCGTTGAGCCGGTATCTTGGTATTGCTGGCGCTGCATCTTAACCCACTGATACGCCTCTGGGAAGCGCTTCCAGAAACGCATTATCATCTCTTCAACGATATGCAAGGGGATACCCGTGCGCTCGCACACGCCTTTAGCATATGCGCCAAAGAACACGGCGAACACAAAATCAGACTTCAATATATCTCGTCCGCCCTTCATAACCTTTGCCATATCGGTTTCGTTTGTTTTTTCTTTCAACCGCTCTAGGTATGGCGGATGAAGTTCCAGCGCGACATCACGCCAATAGGCGTGTATGTCCTCTTTCTTTATTATGCTGGAGCATAGGGCGCGATCTTTGGTCGCGCAAGCATAGACGCGCGCTTCAAGTTGACCATAATCAAACGAAACGAGCACATGTCCTGGCGGGGGGATTATCTGTGCGCGCAGTTCATGGTGACGTCGTTTAGGAAAGTTTTGGATGTTAGGCGTATCGCTGCTGAGACGCGTGGTCGCTGTTAATAACGTGCTATATCGAGGGTGCAACAAGCCATCTGGCGATTCGGCAACGAGCTTGGCGATTGAATCCAGATAAGTGCTTTCCTGCTTGCTGCTTTCCCTAAAACTTAATACGTGTTTAACCAGCGGGTTATCTGCCGCCGCGGCGTTTAGCGCTTGGTCATCCGTGCTGAACCGCGCACCCTCAACCTGCTGACCATCATCGCCTTTTCGGCTTGTTTTCGGTAAGGTCACCCTACCGAACTCGACGAGCGCAGCGCCGACATGATCGTTTGAAGCGATGTTAAACTCTTGTTGTTTAATCGCTTCAAATTGTTTAACCTCATACAGTTTGGCTGCGGCTTGCTGCGCTGCGATACGTTGCCCTTGCCAGTGCTCTTTCAGGCGTGCGTTCTCAGCGAGGTCGACGGGCAGTCCGAGTAGCTCCATGCGGGCGGTGCTCTGGATGCTGCCAAGGAAGCGCTGGTAATTGTCTTCCTTAACTTTGTTGCGCAGCAAATTGTAGAGCAAGCGCGAGGCGAGCGCATCCAGTCCATTATAGGGCAGCGTTTTGTTAAGCGGCTCGTTCAGCATATTAGATCGGTTAACGCGGACGATCGACTTAAAGTCCACACCTAGATGGATGCGGGAGAGCATATCGAGCGAGAGTATCGTTTCACGTTCGTGATACAAACGTGCGAGAGCCATTGAATCATCGAAGGGCGCTGGCTCCCAATCGATGCCCTCGCGCTGCGCCATAGCCAGCATCCAAACAAGCTCGAATTCCGCGTTATGCGCGATCCAGGGATGGCTTGCTATGGTATCGAGCAGAAAGCGCAAGCCCCAGTTGTTAGGGCGTTCTGGATGTTCAACGGGAATCGCGAATGTTGTCTCGCCATCTGAGAATGCGGCTGTTAATATCCGCGCATCTTTCTGGAATGGCGTGAGTCCGGTTGTTTCAAGGTCGCAAGCGCGGGGGCCTTTCATTTGCCGTTTCAGCGCTAGCGCCTCCTCGAGGCTGTTGGGCAGTAAAACGCTCTGCGGATCGGGCTCCCATACCCTGGGTTCGCCCCACTGGTCGACATCGGTAAAGAAGCGTTTAATATCGGCCCTGAACACCGCATGAGCCGGTGACTTATCACCACCGGTACGTAAGATGTAGGAGGGATGCAGCACGGGGTAATACCAGTAGCAACGCTCCCCCAGACGCACGGGAAACTTGGTGCCGTGAATGCGCGTGATCGCTTGCCCCGGGTAGAACCGCGCCATCGGCACGCTACCGATCCCGAGGATGGCTTTGAAGTTGAAACGCTCAACATCCTCTTCGAGGTAGAGGCTACAAGCGTGCTGGTCGCGAGCGGATGGCGTCGCATTGCCCTTGGGGTGGCAGCGCACGGCGTTCTGAAATGCTACGCGCATGATATCACGTCCGGGGATCGCGCGGCGCAGCATGCGTCCAGATTCGCCAACAAACGCGGCGCCCTCGCGGTCCTCCTCTTCGCCCGGCGCTTCCCCTAACGCCAAGATGTCCGGGTTAACCGTATTCCCAGATATCTCCATTTGTGGGTTGCGCAGATAGCTCCAGGTAGCCTGCAGTGAGCAGTTATCGCAACCCCTTGGTGCGTTCTCGATATCGAAGGCAGCGCGAGACGTTTTAGCTCGCGGAGCCGGCTTGGTGATTGTTTCTTCCTCGAAGAAGAACCCCATATCGGCTACTCCGTTGGCATGCGCACAAAGGTCGCTAAGTGATAGGTGCCCGGTTTGCCGAAGCACGCCGCGTCTGCGAGGGCTTTGATCTTGTCGCCGTTAACCGTTGCTCGATTGCTCGACATGAGAGGCATATGTCGAGGTCCGAACGGCGTTTCAAGATCCGAGCTGATTATCGATTCAGTACCATTCGGATCAACATAAAGCCAAACATACATCTCTTCCATCATACCAGCCATTTGTTTACCCTTTCGTTTGAATGCCTCTAACCAGATAGTCAAAGTTAGGGTCGGTGCCGAAGAACACGAGCACGTGGCGCTCGATATGATCCAGAGCCAACTTATCAGCATACGCGAGCACGCGAGCCACGCGTATCGCATCAAGCCTGATCTCTGGTATATCTTCAGCGATCTCGAGGCCGTCCACCATATAGTACTCGTCGGAGGCTGCTGTGCCCTCAGCAAAGGAAAGCGATAGCGCACCTTCAGCGACGCGAAGCACAACATATGTATGTTGCTTCTCTTCAGACAGTGATGCAGCACGCTTGATAAAAGCGGCGATGCGCTCCCGCGGGATCTCTGCGACAACCTCTTTAGCACGGTAGGCGGACGTCAGTTGGGCGAGATCATGCTTCAGGGGTGCTGCTGGTCGCAGCATGAGCGAATACGGCTCAACGAACGCATGAACGGCGGTATCCGTGAGGTTTAACCTGACGGGCTTCTTTGCTTTTGTCTTGAGTATCGCAACAAGCAGATTGAGTGCATCGGGGCTGAAAGTTAGCTGCCCTGGGAAGAGCGGATTTGTTTTGCCTCCGCCGCATGCCGCGACAGTTACGTTGTCCGATGATAGCACAAGTAATTCATCGTTTCGATTATCGACAACCGCGCCATAAACGCCAGCCGATGCCATCGAGAGCGGACCGCATGAAAGCGAGCCAAGTTGCAAAGCTTCAGTGAACAGATCGGTCGGTTCCCACAATGACGACTTCTTCAGCGACCAATCCGTTTCAGGGAAAGTTAAATCGCCGAGCAATGCGAGCTTGCCATCGGCCAGCCCGCAGGACCAGGACAACCCGCCGCCAGCGATCTGAAGCTCTAGATCGTCATCGGGCAGCGAGCGTATCACAGCGATGAAGTTAGCTGCGTCGATCCAAAATGGCGTTTCAATCCCAAGGCTCACATCCGCCTCGAGGATGCCCCAGGGCGAGCAACCTTGTATCTTATCGGGTTGGACATAGAGCGCTCTGTAAACATTGCTGAGCGCATGTCGGTTGGCTAACTGTGCAAAGGGCGCGAGGATACGCGAGAGTGCTGCGGCTTTCATTTTAGGTGCTTCTCCAAGATGTCCCATTTCCTTGCCCAAACGTCAACTTCCCGCACAACAGCAATCGGATCGTTGACGAACTCGCGCAAGCGCTTGAACTTATACCCGGCGGATTTCTCGTTCTTGTCGTTTGGCGAGTCAATGTAAAAATACGATGCGAGGATTGATTGGTGCCCTAACTTAGCGATCAACGGAAAGGTTGTATTGTTCGTCCCGCAAACGAGATAAAAGTTAAACTGTTCGAATGGATCCGCGGGTTTATCAATGTAACCATTATGCAAGAACCCGTGTGGATGAAAGCGTATCGGGTGCTTGGCTCTGATCTCGGCTTCACACCGCATATAAAAGATGGCGGTCATATAACTGCGCAAGAGCAGGGCTTCTGTATCACGCGATTCAAATACCTTCGCGCTGATACCATACTCGCTGAGTATCTTATCGAATTCAGATCGATCTGAAAGCCCAAGGTTGTCGAGGTCGGGTGCTGAGTTAGGGCTGTTGCCATCATGCCGCATGCCGATCCTCGAGCCATTCGGCAATGTCGCGATGCCGCCGCGCTGCGCCGAGTAGATCCAGCTTGTTGAATCAGCGGAGTACCAAGGGAAGCGTTTCAAGCTTTCAACGCGCCCCTCGCCTAAAGCATGCGTTTTGATGATGGGGCGCCCATCGTTGTTAACAAGCTGAGAAAAAACCAACATATACCAATCGTCGATTGAGTTTCTGCTGGTTAAGGAACTCGCTGCGATTCCGATATAATCACATCCAAGGTCTAGCATACGTTTCAACCAATCAAGGCTTTCTCCCGCATGATAAACGGGCATTGGATTTAGTCCACGTTTACGCATAGTTACTAGGTTTGCAAAGCTTTCGCGCGCTGCTTCCTCTACATCGTTGGGATTGATAACATCAAGCGCTACATAAGTTTCAATCCAATCTAAGTTTTGTTCTAAATACGAACAATAAGAATCTAGATGGATTGATTTGCCTAGTCGCCATGCTGAGTAAGCACCGCTATCCACAATTATTTTAATGCGTTTTGTCATCGTTTTTTCCTGCGAGGTCTTTGGTTGCGGGATTGCTCCAAAGATGTTGCCCATTTGCAGTTGCTGGGCTCATAATTACCATGGTTATCTATACGCTCGATTGAAAGTTTAGGGCTAGGCTTCAGTCCCATATCGGCAATGAAGTTCTCGAACGAATTCATCCATCTCTCGCAAACTGCTATGCCGCGCCCTCCATAACGTTCGTAATCATTGCGTTTAGGATTATTGCATCTTGCTTTCAAATTGCACCAGGCAATATATTCTGAGGTTAATCCGGTTATAGGGGCATGACCATGATGTCTATTAGAAACACTTAAAAGTTCTTTCGCTTTACATCCACAACTTTTAGTCATACCGCTTTTAAGATTTGTGCCGAGTAGGGCTTTTCGTTTTTTGCAAATACATTGACAAATCCAATAACTATTATCGGTTCGCGCCGACCGACAGACCACTATCCAGTAGCCGAACTTTTGTCCGGTGAGATCAAGTAGATTCATCGGTCAACGATGATACTTATTCTCGGTACGGACGCTTGCGAGAAACTCCGCGCGGGTTGGGCCGTCATTCAAAAAGTCTCCTCTGAGTGCTGTTGTGATCGTGGTAGAGCGAGGTTGCTGCACGCCGCGCGAGACCATACACAAGTGCGTCGCCTCGATCATAACACCAACGTGTTCGGACAAGTGCATCTGGAGGCAGGTCGCGATTTGGGACGTTAGTCTTTCCTGCATCTGTAACCGGCGCGCGAACATGTCGACAATGCGTGCGAGCTTGCTCAGCCCAAGCAGCCCCACGGCTCCCGGGACATACGCAATGTGCACGGAGCCATAGAACGGCGTGAGATGGTGCTCACAGTGCGAGAACATCGAGAGATCGCGCACCACCACCATCTGGTTGTAGCGCTCGTCGCTGCTGAATGTCCGGAGGAACGCTGTTGCTGGCTCGTAGCGATACCCCTGCCCCCAGTCTTGTTCCCAAGCACGCAGGACGCGTTCTGGGGTATCCCTGAGGCCGTCGCGCGAGGGGTCGTCACCAATATACGAGATCAAGGTACGGACGGCGTCAAGCGCGTCCTCACGGCTTGTAAACGGCATATGCTTTGCTCCCGTCGATTGCATCGGCGAGAGCTTATACGCAATCGTCGTTGGCAGGGGGTTCGTCCTCGGTCACGAGAATCTCTGCGGCGATCTCGTAACGCCAACCGATGCTATGTAAGCGCTTCTCGAGCAGGCTGCGCGCATTGCTGACAGCCCGCGCGTTGTTGTAGGCGAGGGGTATTGTGAACTCTACGGTCGCGTGCATCAACGGCATGTGCTTTGCTCCAGACAACAAAAAGGGGCCCCCGAAAGGACCCCTTTATACGGAGGAAGCGCGCGAGCGTTCAGGTCGCTTGTTTGGCGGCCTGACGGCGGGCGATCTCGGCATCAATCTCTGCCTCGGAAGAGGCGTTGAGGTAGGCGTCCCGCTTGGCGATAGCCGCCCGGTAACCGTCCACGTCGCCATCGTCCAGTAGCTCGTTCGCGAGGTCGCTCAGCGCGAGCGCTTTGTAGTCCTTCGATGCGCGTGCCTCGGCCTCGGCTTTCGCGGCCAGCAGCTTCTCGTAGCAGGGGTAATTGGTCTCGAGGATCTTCTTGCCGTCCACCTCGATGTGGGCATCGATGAATCCGGGGTAGACAACGTGCCCCTCGCCGTAGCCGTCGCGGTGCCAACCACCGACGGTTGCTTTGCTCCAGACCAGCAAGCCCTTTGTTTGCCCCTTGCGCTTGCCGCGGCTGATTTTGGCGAGCGCTGCGATAGCGTCAGCACCGAAGAGCCGCGTCGCGTAGGACGTGCCAAAGTCGGTCGAGAGGTAAGCTGTGCGGGTCTCGATGCGGGCATACTGGACCATGGAAATTCTCCTGTTGTGCGCGTGCTCGCGCGATCTCTATATACGCGTAGCTCGTCACAGAGGCAAGAGAAAAAAGCCGCTATCGGACAAAAAAAGGGGACCCCGTCGGGCCCCCTCTTTGTAGCGCTCGCTCAGAGCTTCCAACCCACCTCGCGCGCGGCCTCGAGGGTCGCGAGGACATCGGAGCGGATCGTGCTCACGGTCGAGGAACCGATATGCGGGAACATCTCCTTGAGCGCGTCGAGCTTGATCGTGCTGTCCTTGGCGAGAGCGATGCGGATGGCCCAGGTCTTGCCCTTTTCGCGCGGAGCGGCGGCGGTCTTCTGAGCGGCGGCTTTCTTCGGCGCTGCGGCGCGCGCTGCGCCGTTGGTCTTCGCCGCGCCACCAGCAACGAAGCGCGAGATGAAGCCGTTCGGCAGGTTGATCGGCTTGCCCTCGTTGAGGTTCTCGGCGACCTCCTCGTTGAACCAATTCTGTGCTTCCTCGGTCAGCGAATCGAAGATCGTCTCGTCGAGGTTACCGAGGGCTGTCATAAAGCGGACCATGAAAACCTGGTCTTCCTCGCGGTTGCTCTGCTGCTTGAAGCTCTCGTCGGCGGAGGTCAGCGCGTCAACCATCTCGTCCCAAATCGTGACGTTCTCGGTTTCCTCTTCGGTCTCCTGCTCGGCGGTCTCGTCCTGAGCCTCGACTTTCGTTTCCTCGACGATCGGGTCGGCCTTCTTCGGCGCGACGGGGGCTGCTTTTTTGACGGATGCTTTAGCCATTGTGGTTCTCCAGATGAAAAGTTGCGGGTGAGCGGTCTTGCTCACAAGCACATATCTAACGGTAACGCAACGTCGTTGCAAGCGCAATCGATGTTTTAGTTGGGCGCTATGCGCACCCCACATGTGCGATAAGGCACGTGTCACTAGCTCGCATAAGATATGCAATCGCGCATGTTGTTCATGGTGGCGGCTGTCTTGCGCAGCAAGCAGGGACCGCAGACCCCGCAATGCAGCCCATCTGTCGCGTCGCCGCTATCATAGCAGGACCAGGACAGGTGTATGGGCGCGCTGAGCTTGCGTCCCGCGGCATATATATGGTGCTTCATCATATGCTCGAGGCGCGCTCGGATCACTGGACGGGAACGCGTGCACAGAGCGAGCGTCCGATTAAGCGCGTCGTGGAACTCGCTCGAGTTATCATTATAGACAGCTGATTCCTCGCGATTGGTGCCAAGCGCGATCTCCCGGATGTCATGCCGATCGCAATACGCGGCTGCCATCGATGCCATCACAAGATTGCGCGCCGGCACCCATTCGTGCGCTGTTTCAATGCCGCGCTCACCATGCGCGAGCGGTAGGTGGTGCTCGGTCAGGGTCGATCCCCCTAAAGTCTTGAGAAACGAAAGATCAATGTAATTCTCGACTATGTTGGCATTGTGCGCTCGTCGCAAAAAAGCCGCGATATTTTGCACAGCCTTGTATTCCGCTTGCTCGGCTCGCTGCCCATAATGGAAGTGGAGAAAGTGGACCTCAGGGGAATGTTGGCACGCCATCGTCGCGGCGACCGTGCTATCGAGGCCGCCCGAGATAATCACAGCGACCTTGCCCTTGTCGAGATATTCATCGATCGGTTGGGTATTGTCTTGCATCGCGATGCCAATACCATGCGATGATGCGACGCGATAGCTGCGCGTGAGTTTAACAAGATCCAGCAAGAGATAAGAGTGCGGCGCCATCTCCCAGGTGAAGTAGTTATCGAGGAAGGGCAGCCTGCGTGGTAAGGGGTCAAAGGGTTCCGATGCCCAAACAAGATAACGTGAGCCATCGATTGTAAGTATACATAAATGCAAGCCAAGGAATGTGCGCGAGAGCATGACCTTCCCTTGCACATGATCGATCAAAGCAAGCGCCCAGGAGCCCTTAACATTCTCTAGCGCCCAGCGCATATCATGGTTGAAGGCGGCGTTGAGGAAGATGTAGCTGTCGATGTCATCTGTGCCCGAAGCCGAGAGCCGATCCCAGACATTTTCTCTGCGCAGCGCTTTGTCGTTGGACAAGAGCCCATTATGCGCGACGCTCAGGTTGGCGTATTGAAACGGTTGGATCTCATATTGACTGAGTTTTGCATGGCCGAATTGTTCGGTTGTCGGGATGCCGCGAAAGTTGGCTGACATGCCCGCTGCGTCATCGATATCAGCTAGCATTGTTTTGAAAGCGGTTGGTGCGTGCTCTTGCTTAGCGCGGAGATCGCATCCATGCCATTTCGTCTTCCGACCGGATGGCAATTCAAAGCTCACCATGCCCATCGCATCTGGGCCGCGTGCCATCGAGCGCTCAGCGATGTAGGTTAACCAATCGTAAAACGAAGCGGAGTTATGCTCGCCAGACAAACGTAGAAACCCAAGTATCCCGCACATGATTTTTGTCTCCTATCAGCAGTCCAGAAGTTGGCGCAATTCCTTAGCCAAATCTAGTTCTGAGGGAGATATACTTTTGAGGAAGCGTTTCATGCGCCGGTTAATGTTTTCATCGTTATCGTCAGAGTAGACCATGCTGAGCAAGACTTGTGGCGCCTCTAAGATCGCTTTCACGGCTGATTGTACAGCTTCATTGCCGTGTCGCAATGCAGCGCGCGTTACCCGGACATCAAGCGAATCTTCGCTGTCATCAATTTCAAAGTCGCGCAAGCGGGCATCCTGTCTCGCAAAAGTGTTCCAGTCGTTGGCGAGCGATAGCTTGAACAAAGCCATCATATGACGAGGCTCGGTGACGCGCCCTCGATAGAGACGAACGCAGCGCCAAAAGATGATGGCGGCCTCTTGCATCGCATCGTCGGTATCGCCCAAACGATGCTTTGTCCGCCATTGATTTCTTGAAACGAAACCTCGTGCGTATTTCTCGAAGACCCCACCCCATTCAAACTCAATGGGCTGGCTGATGGCCATGCGCGGTTGACGGAATCTTTTTAGTTCTGGGCGGATCGCTGCGCGTTGAGCCATCGTAGGGCTTCCTCTGTTGGTAGTTCCCCTGGGTCCTTATAGCCAATCGGCAGTTTAGCGCGAGCGATCTTGTGAGGCCGGAGCACTTGCGCGACATTGTTGATGATATCATAAGCGTAGCTCATACTGACGTCGGCATCAAGAGCGACGAGCACCAAGCGCACTTTGCTAGCGATGTTTCGTAATTGTAGATATTTATCGCTGCCTAGCTGCTTGCCGTTCAGAGCGGCGACGATGATTGGTAAGCGATGCCCGGCATACGCGAGCTTGAGTGCGTCAACAGGGCCCTCGACGAGCGCGAGCGTATCAGCATGGGGCTTGCTCGCATTCGGGCTATAAAGGTATTGTGAGGCGGAGCGATCGTATGCGAGGTAACGCAGTTCCATTGAGTTATAGAGCGCGCGTCCTGTGAAGGATTTGATCTGACCATTCAAGCTGAACGGGATCAACAAGCGATTCGCATACCGACCCTCGCGAGCGAAGCGCAGACCATATTGTTCGCAGACAATCTTTGGCGAGCGAAACCCGCGCGTATGAAGATAATGTAGGCACGCATCGTTGTATTGCGCCGGACTGAAACGATCCCATAACGTTTGGATGATATCGCGCTTAACAGCTATCGGTTGCGCGAACTCGAGCGATGCGCCAGCGATTGTATAGCGTTTCAATAAACGCACCGCTTCGACACGACCCTGCCCGAGCTTGAACAATAGGCTTATGAATGACCTGCCGCTATGCCGATTGGGCTCGCGGTAGCAGTAATAGGCTTCCTTAACAAGCGAGATACCGAGGTGCTGAGAGGGATCGTTCTGACACCAGGGACATGCGATGTTAACGTTTCCCCTTGAAACGTTCCGTCCCTTATCGATCCAAGCAACACGGATGTCGCTCAGTAGAGATCGCCAATTGACCTGCATTGGCTTATCTTGTTACCCAACTCATTGGGATCCCCCGAATTGAAACGCATAATAGCCGCGCTCGCGTCAGCGAGCTATCCCATCTATTGTTTGCACTTCCCCAAGCGCGTAAAGGCAGGCTTTTAGTCCGCGTCTCCCGAACGCTTTAGATCAAGCTACCGCCAAGACAATCCGGTGTAGTAGCTGCGCAGCTATATACCCCGGGTAATGCCGATCGGTCGCGTATTCAAGTTTATCGAAGTTATTCAGCAATGTTTTCGGCGAGACCGCGAGTGAAGCGTCACGCAGATAATCCGCGAGGCAATTCATGATCTTGCTGCGTACAGTATTGCGCACGTTGCGTTTAACATCCTCCGGTAGTGCCTTATCGAGCACCGTTTCCATATCGAGCGCGCAATCTTTGAAACGTTGTACGCCAAAGGTTCTAACAAAGCTCTCCAACGATCCACGATTGGCACGCATCACAGCGCATATCTCCAACCAAAGCATGCGCTCTGGCTCGGAGAACTTATGCTCGACAACATTGTCCGACAGAGCATACGCGCAGCGCGTTTGAAGCTCGCGTAACTCCTCCGGTGTGAATTGGGTGAGGTCGATGTTTTGCATGGTGCACTCACCATAGCCGTTCAATTTTTGTGATGCAAGCATTAAATTTTTACGACGTCGAGAGCATAGAAACGAGGCTAAACCCTCGCGCGCAGGAGAAGGCCCGCATTCTTATCGCGCGCCCCGCGGATAAATAGGCGCCCAAACATAATAAAATAACGTCATCCCTCCCAAAAGGGTGCGTTTTTTATTTTAGTTGTTATGTTTTTGATACTGGCTGACAGCAAGCTAACATGGGTCGGGTGCCCCTCCCCAAACAGATCACAGCTCGCCCCGCAAGTGCTCGCTCGCGGTGATCGGTTTATTTGCTCTTGTCCAGAGCATGGTATATTGGGTTATCATAATAGTTGGAGTTTTAACGATGCGTCAGCAGATTAAGCGTACAACGATGTCTTACGTGCAATTAACAAACGCCGCCCTCGATTGCATAAGTCTAGCGTTGTCTGACATAGAACAGCAACAAAGCTCACTCGAGGATTTAGTTAACAAAGCCGAGATCCTCGAGGATTACGAGCGCCTCGAGACAGTAACGAAACGATACGCCAAACTAAAGAAGCGAGCAAAAGCAGCCTCGCGACAAATCAACCGCATCGCTTCGAAGCACGAAGCACGCTTGCCGCAAAAGGAAAGTCAACAATAATGCAAGCTCTAACAATCGCTCTCGCCCCGCTAGCCCTTGTCAGCGTTTTGTTAAGCATTATATGGGAGCTAGCCAAACTTGTTGACCTTATAGCAACAGGATAAACGAAAATGTTGATGCTATCTGGCGATGAATTGACAAACGAACACCAAACGCTTTACAAGCGACTGGTGCGAGTTATCCATACAAATGCGAGACAATCGGACATGAGCCTGCAAGAGGCACTCTCGATTGTCTCGACATTGGCGGGATACTTGATCGCACAAAGCAATGATATTGAAAACAGCCGAGCCCTCGCACACGCGAACATCGACAACGGGATCCTTGATGGATCTGGTAAGCGTTTAACGCGCCAATGAAACGCTTACTCTTCTGGGGCATGATCGCATCGTTTGTACTGGCGATAAGCGTTGGCGTGAGAGCGCTCGCATATCTCCTGCGTTAACCAATCATTGCTTAAATTTAATATACACTCGCATAATTTGGTGCGCAAACGCCTTGCTTGTTAAGGTTTAGTCCCCTATAAGCGAAGTTCGTCAACAAGATAACGTCTTGTGCCCTGCGGCATAAGCCATTGCGACAGCGATATGTGGTACGCAGCACAAACGCAATTCAACAAAGAGTTTGTCGTGAGAGATCACTTGCAGCAGCAAGGCTTCACAGAGACATTTCTCCCGACATATCAAACAACATATGCCTCGCGCAACGTTCGCACAAAGTTACTATTTCGCAATTACATTTTCATCAACCTAGACGATCCCATGCTCTGGCCCCGCATACAGCACACCATTGGCGTTAGCCAAATGTTAACATATGCTCCCCCAGAGCCCGAGGATATCGAGGCACCATGGTATCGCGTACCACTCGAAATTGAGTATAGCGCGATTGAGAGCTTGCGCGATCAGGCACTAAACTTAGATGAAACGCGCCGCGACCTGATAACCAAGGGCTGCTATGTGCGCGTCTTATCTGGTCCATTCATGCAGCAAGCACAGCGCGCACTTGTCACCTGGGCTGACAAAGATCGCGCTAAGTTACTGCTCGATATCTTCAACCGCAAGGTTAGCGTTGAGTTCTTTCATGTTGACCTTGCTCTAGCGAGTGAGAACGATGCCGCGTATTGAGATCAAGCCAGAGTACCGCCGCTATAATCGGATCAACATAGACGACGCGCGTATTGGTCCAGATTGGCAACCCACTGAAACTCAATCTCGCATGGCGCAAGAGCTAGCTGGCTATGGGCTGCCGAGAACGCAAATAGCAACATTGTTCGGCATCAGTGAGAGTAGCCTGACGCGCTACCTCGGGGATGTCATGGATCTGGGTTTGGCGCAGGTTAATGCGCTCTATCTCAGGACATTCTTCTACAAGATCACTGTTGAGAAGAATGACAACTTGTTGAAGTTTTACTTGGCGCGCAGGCTCGGATGGGTTGAACCCAAGGCTGAGGAGCCCAACGTTGTTGACGATACCTCGCGCGAATTGAGTGATGAAGAACTAAATGCCGAACTTAGAGCACTTGCAGCGCGTGAGAGAACTGCAACTACGGCGAGAGGCTTGGCGCCGCCGGTGCAAGAATGAGTACATCGCGTGGTGCATCGAGGCGCTGTCGCCATTAGGGCTAGTTCCCGCGGCGCATCATCAACTTATCTGCGCCGAGCTACAAGCACTGATCGATGGCCCACCCGGTGGACGCTTGATGTTCTTCGCCCCGCCGGGCTCAGCTAAGACAACATACGTTTCACGTTTATTCCCGCCCTGGGTGCTACAGCGCAAGCCGGGCTTCTCTATCATCGCGGCATCACATGGCGCGCAGTTCGCTGAAGAGAATAGTGCGCATGCGATAAGCTACATAAAAGATCACGAGAACATCCTCGAGTATAAACTCCGCTCAGAGAATGTACATCGATGGCGCACAAGTAACGGCGGGGATTATCTCGCAGCGGGTACGGGCGCTGGTATCGCTGGTTTCAGGGCGGACCTCGCCATCATCGATGACCCTGTTCGTTCTCGTATGGATGCGGAAAGCGAGACATTCCGCTCGCGGCTCTGGCGCTGGTTTCATAGCGATCTAGCACGCAGACTCAAGCCTGATGGCCACATCGTTTTGATGCACACGCGCTGGCACATGAACGATCTGGCTGGCATGCTCTTGAAGCAAAATTCAGAGGGCTGGCGCATCATCAATCTTCCGGCTATCGCGACGACTGCCAACGACCCTCTGGGCCGGGAGCCGGGCGAGCTACTCTGGGATGACGATGATTATGGATACGGCTCTAAGCTACTTGAAATCCGGGAGGACCTGCATAAGAATGGCGCCGCGATGGACTGGGCATCGCTGTTCCAGCAAGATCCCCGACCCAGAGATGGCGCACTGTTCAATGTTAACAAACTCGCTGCTAACATAATCGATGCGCCGCCCGCCTCGATTACCTGGGTGCGCGGCTGGGATCTCGCAGCGACAAAAGATCTCGGCACGGTTAATGCAGCCTACACAGCCGGCGTTAAACTGGGGCGCACGCCAGATAACAAATTCGTTATTGGCAACGTTAGACGAGAGCGCCTCGAGCCGGAAGGCGTTGAGGATCTGATTGTTGGCACAGCTAAGCTTGACGGCCATGGCGTTAAGATTGGCATACCGCAGGACCCAGGACAAGCAGGCAAGTTTCAGGTGCAGTATCTCGTAACCAAGCTCATGGGCTTTGGCGTTGAGTTCAGTCCTGAAACAGGAGACAAGGCGACTCGCGCCGCACCATTTGCCTCGCAAGTTAATGTTGGCAATGTCGCGATGATAAGGGGCGACTGGAATGAAGCTTATCTAGAGGAAATGCGCGGCTTCCCTGTTTCAGCTACATTGGATCAGGTTGACGCAAGCTCGCGCGCGTTTGAGATGATATTCAAGAGTGCTGGTGCGCTATGGGCCGCCTTTAACCGCGCGTGAAGAGGAGCTTTAGCAATGACGCCTGTTAAACTGCTGCAAGAGGTAGTGTTACCTGGCCTTGGCTATATGTCATCCGTTTTGGGTCACAACACTGGTCCGACAACGGATGGCCCCGCACAGGTTATGTTGATGGCTATTGTTGGCCAAGAGGCGGCGTTTCAATATCGACTGCAGATTGGCGGCCCGGCGCGCTCGTATTGGCAGTTTGAAAAGGGTGGTGGTGTCGCGGGGGTCATGCGTAATGCGACAACAGGTAAGTGGGCACGGTCCGTTTGCGCCGCGCTCGACATCCCGTCCGACGAGAATACGGTTTATGAAGCGATGGCTTGGTCCGATCACCTCGCGACCTCGATGGCGCGGTTTAACCTTTGGTTAGCCCCTGGCGCGCTCCCAGCTGTTGGGCGTGAGGACGACGCGTATAATTATTACGTTCGCCAATGGGCGCCAGGTAAGCCGGACAAGTCGCGTTGGCATCCTAACTATGAAGCAGCGATGCAAGCGGTAGCGGCACTCGGCGTAGGTTGAAACGATGCGCTATATCATCGAGTTCAACAGCAAGTTCTATGGGCCATTCCCCACAGAGTATGATGCAAAACTATGGATCGAGGCATTCGATGATATCGAGCTTCAACGCATGTGCGTGATTCATAGGCTGTTGGAGGTTTAGGTGCGCTAGATGAAACACGTGCATATTCATAGTGCTCGTGTGCATGTGCATGTTCACGTTTCAGACGACTTTAAGGAAGAGGAGCACCCGAGAGGGGGCGATCCTAAACATCCTGGTCGGTTTAGCTATGCGGGCGGTATGAATGTGGGACAGGGCGAGGGCAAGGCATCGGCCTACAAGGGCGCGGCACGAAAAGAAGGACAACCGACGCGCAGCGTACCAGTAAGCGAGGCGGTTAAAAAGAAGTTAGAAGGTTGGCGCTGGGAGCCCAAGGCCTACGCTAAACTGCTGCATAGTAAAGAGTTCGCAAAGCAGTTAAACAATTTGCCGCAGTACGAAGGCACGCTTTATCGACAAGCGACCATGCCAAAGTCTAGCCTACTGGACACCTATAAACCAGGCAAAGTGGTATCGGTAACGCAAAATATCGCGACTAGTGCAAAGCGCGATCCCTTTCTTATGCTAACCGATCCGGACGACAATGCTTCCGGCGGTGATACGGGCGTGCTATTTGAAATACGGAAAGGGCATGGCGCGGATGTTGGCTCTATGGTTGACGATCCAGCAGAGGAGGTGATCGTGCCCATTGGTCGCTCGTTTAAGGTCGTCAGCGTTTCAAAGAAAGCATCGGGCTTCGCTGAGGCGCATGACCACCCGGTCTACCACGTATTACTAGAGGCACAAGAATAAATGGCGAGACGACCACGCGTTTCAGGTCGGCAAGCAGCGCGCGACGCTAAGGCACAAGAAGCGTCGACGATCAAGGCAGCGCGCACAGCTGACTCGTTTCAGAACTTTATGTTTAACCTGGGCGTTGGTACGGATAACCCGACAAGCTCAGCGACCTATGGTTTCAACCCGATCACGCGTACGCATACGCT